>Ga0209181_10000060_pt1 | contig 163660 bp, 134 predicted proteins | sample MAT05_FD_187208 | JGI IMG/M metagenome (GOLD analysis project Ga0209181, IMG submission 187208) | Freshwater microbial communities from Lake Fryxell liftoff mats and glacier meltwater in Antarctica - MAT-05 (SPAdes) (version 2) | ecosystem: Environmental > Aquatic > Freshwater > Ice > Liftoff...
GCGCCGTTTGGCGGCGAGGGTCACGATGTGTAAAGTGCGTTGGGGCCTGAGGTTACGCCAGTGATAGCCCCGTTTTTCCGCGAATCGCGCTGCGGCAGCAGCAGCAGCAGCAGCAGCAGCAGCAGCTGCAGCAGCAACAGCAACAGCAGCAGCAGCAGCAACAGCAGCAGCAGCAGCAGCAGCAACAGCAACAGCAACAGCAAGAGCAACAGCAAGAGCAACAACAACAGCAACAACAGCAACAGCAACAGCAACAGCAACTACTCTGTAAAGGATGAACTGCGGAGCACAGCGGACAAACTGCGGAACAACTGCGGTCAAATTGTCACGGGTGGCGAGGTTTGGACCGACTTCGACCGAGGCACAAATTTTTGGAAACTGCCCGCGCAGTGCGGCCGTGTTCGCAGCTACTGAGTAACGAAAATTTCACCAATCGATCTCTCGCTGCGCGCCGCGAATGGGCGACGTCACAAAACAACAAAAAAATGAACCTTGCCGGCGACTGTGTGGAGCCCCGTCGACCGCTCGGACTATTCCGCAGTTAGTCCGCAGTTATCCGCTGTTCATCCTTCACAGGCCGTTGCCGTTGCCGTCACCGTCACAGTCGACGTAGTTGCTCCGAGGCGCCGAGCACCTACTCCGGCTGCAACGCCACCAACGGATCGACCCGCGATGCCCGCCGCGCCGGAATGAGACTGGCCGCTCCGGCTATCAGCGGCAGTGCAACCGCGACACTCACGTAGGTCATGACATCCGTACTCGCAATACCGTACAACAGGCCTTCGATGTAGCGCGACAACAGCAGCGCTGATCCGATACCAGCGGCCGCACCAGTAACCGCCAGCAACATGCCGCGCTGAATGACCAGTCGCTGTACCGCGTTGGACTCTGGATACCGCGTCGCAAGCTCTCGCGTGATGGACGTCATCTCGGCGCGGGCCTGCTCGGGTGTCACACCCGGTGCCAGGCGCGCCACGACATTCATGATGCGCACTGGTCGAATGCGCGGAATTGCATTGTCCGGAATGGTGGAGAAGGGAAGGTGGATTTCGACCGTGGTAGCGGGAAACGCGAACTGCGGCGGCATGACGCTCAGCACCCGGTATGCCTCGCCACCGAGTATGAGCGATTGCCGGATGATCGATGCGTCGCTGCCAAGCGAGCGCATGGCAAACCGAAGGTCCTGCAGCAAGTCGCTCATGTAGTCCTTTCTTCGACGAAGTGATTCGATCTCCTGATCGAGGTTGCGGAGGTATTCGCGTGCGTCATCGAGGTCGCCAAACTCGCGCAAGGCCTGCAGGCGTGCGTCGCTGTTCGTTTCGCCGCGCGCTACGAGATCCTGCTGGCGCGAGTCGAGGTGGAAGCGCAGTTCCTCGTCGACATCGGTCTGGATATTGCGCCGCGTGCGCCGCGGGTAGAAAAAGCGGCGCATCATGCGGGCTCCAGCACGCGAAATACGGCCGCGGCATAGCGGCGCCAGTTCGCCTCTTGGGCGCGGAGTTGCTTCCGGCCCAGCGGTGTCAGCCGGTAGTAGCGCGCGCGTCGGTTGTTCTCCGACAACCCCCACTCGGCCAGCACGAATTCCGCCTTTTCCAGGCGGTGCAGCGCCTTATAGAGCGGCGCGTCTTCGATGGCGATGGTGCCGTCGGTGCGCTCGTGGATCCAGCGCGACACGGCGTAGCCGTGCATGGTGCCCCACGCGAGTGCGCGGAGCATGAGGACATCAAGGGTGCCCTGCAGCAGGTCCATCGGTTCGTGCGCCATGTCTCTCCCCTTCCCAAGTAAGGGGAAGAGTGGTGTGGGGCGGCGAGGTTGTCAAACGTTTGGGACGAACGGGGTATTTCAGATTCCAGGCGCAGGCCGGCTTGAAAGACAACCGGGGGGATCACGGTATTGTCCCGGTTTGGTTCGTTCCCCGTGCCGCGCGAGCGGGGATGCTTCGTCTTTGCGCCTCGTCTTTTTTGCCAGCGGGCCGTTTGTGCGGACGTCCGGTATTCGTCAGCAGGCAGATACTATCGAATTATCTGCCACCAACGCCTTCCCGCGAATAGCTCAAAACGGACCACGCTTTTCCCACTTCCTGAAACGTCGCTACATCCTCTCCGGCGTCAGCCAGCTGATTTTTGGGTGAGTGGTCGGAACCCCCTACGCCATCCGCAACACCTGTCCCGTCACATTGCGCGCTGCATCACTGGCCAGAAACGCCACCACCTCCGCGACCGATTCGCGCTCGACGTATTTCGTTTTGTCACTCAGGTCCGCGAGATTGGCCGCGGTGCGAATGGCGACGGGAGCCACCGCATTCGCGCGCACTCCGTTCTTGTCTTCATCGTCCGCGACGGTTCGCAGCAGCGCAATCACACCACTCTTGGCCGCATTGTACGCCGCCATGCCAGCACTCTTGCCACCGGGCAATGACGCGGCCGACACAAAGTACACCAGTGAGCCGGCGCCTTTGCGCAACGCAGGCAGAAACGCGCGCGTGGTGGAGTACGCCGTATCCAGATTGATGACAAACTGCTTGTGCCACTGTGCGGGATCACTCTCGTCAATGGGGCCGGTCATGCCGAAACCGCCCGCGGCGCAGATGACGGCGTGCACGGAGCCGTCAAATTGCGCCGCGTGTGCGTTGACCACTTCAGCGGCCGCGGTACGCGCCGCGTCGGCGTCGGCGAGGTTGGCCACGTGGGCGGTTGCTTTGTAACCCGCCGCAACGAGGGTCGCCGCGCGGGCTTCCACCTCGACCTGCTGCAAATCCATGAGCGCAAGTGTCGCGCCGCGCTCCGCAAATGTACGCGCGATAATTTCGCCAGCTTGTCCGGCGCGGCCGACTCCGGTAATGACGATGAGTTTGTTGGCGAATTGCATGGTGGCTTCGGTAGGATGTTTGGGACGTGCCGCCTCAGCTTCTGAATTTCAGATGCGGCATGTGGTATTCTGGTTTCTGCATGCTGCTGTTGCCGCGCTTCTATAATTCTGAAGTCTGAACTCTGTAATCTGTAATCTGTATTTCTGAAATCTGAAATCGGTTTAGGGGAATACCTGCAGCGCACCGCAACAGCCGTTGGCGGATTTTGAACGCTGGACTACAAACTCTGAATTCTGAATTCTGTATTTCCGAATTCTGAACTCTGAAGTCTGAACTAAGAACTCCAAATTCCAAATGCTGAACTCTGAAGTCTGAACTCGGCTCAGAGAGATCTGTGCGCTGCGCGACGGTCATCCTGAACAGCGTTCAGAGTTCAGAAATACAGAGTTCAGAGTTCAGAGTTGAGAACCCCGCGAACAGAAGAGTGCAGAATACAGAAGGCCACTCGTTAGCTCAAACTCACGATTGCCTCGGTCACCACATCCAGACACTGCGCGAGGCCATCCACCGAATGATCGCCCATGTGACCCACGCGAAACGTCCCCTTCTTGAGCTTGCCATACCCCGCACCGATCACATACCCGCGCTCGGCAACGGCCTTTGCAATCGCGTCGCCGGTCAGCGCTGCCGGCAGTGTCACGGCGGTCACCGTGGGCGAACGCGACTCCAGCGGCGCCAGCACATCCAGCGGATGCCCCGTTTCCTGACGCGCTTCCATCACCCACGAATGCATGTGCTCCATCATGCTGACGTGACGCGCCCACCGCCGTTCGATACCTTCGCGCGCAATTTCCTGGCATTGCGCGTCGGCGGCGTACATCAACGAGATGGCCGGCGTACTGGGCGTTTGATTTTTGTGCGTAAACTCTTCAAACTCCACCAGATCGAAATACAATCCGCGCGACGATGACGCTGCAGCGGTGGAGATAAAGCGCTCTGACGCCACGCCGAACGCGAGGCCTGGTGGCAAAGCAAGCGCCTTCTGCGAACCCGTGAGCACAAAATCGAGCTGCCACGCATCGGTCTCAACAGGTGCCCCGGCAATGCCGGTGACCGAATCGACCAGCAGCAGCGCATCGTGTGCGTGCACCAGCTTGGCCAACGGCTCAAGATCTGTCAGGGCCCCGGTCGAGGTTTCGGAATGCACGACGGTCACGGCGGCGTAGTGGCGCAGCTTGAGCTCAGCCTCCACGACATCCAGTGCCACTACCTCGCCCCAATTGCAGGCGATGACCTGCACCTCGCGCCCGCACGACTGTGCAATGGCGGCAAAACGCTCGCTGAAGGCGCCGTTTACCAGCGCAAGTATTGCCCCCAGGGGCGAGCAACGAATTGCGGCCTCCATCAAGCCGGTGGCTGATGAACTGGAGATGTAGACCGGTCGTGCCGTGCGGAAAATGGGGCGAAGTCCGTCCTGCAATCGCGCGTATAACGTTTCAAACGCCGCGCCCCGATGGGGCAACATCGGCTGCATCATCGCCGCCAGCACATCACGGCGAACTTCTGTTGGACCAGGGAGAAAAAACGTGCCGAAGTTGTTGTAGCTCACAACAGTATGGGAGAATGAGACGGTGCCGTGAACAACGCCACCGAGAGTCCGCGTAACCGCTGTCGCAACTTAAGCGCGCTCCTCAACACATCCAACGGGCAGCGCGTCCCGAGTTGGGGATGTATGGTTAGTCCCGGACTGTGAATTTGCGTTCGCCGCGCGCCGCGGTTGTTCCTTTCCGCATCTCGATGATCGCGACGTAGTCGCCCGCTGCGAGGGCGTTCAGGTTCACGGCAATGGTGCGCCCGACCGTGGGTTTGCTGCTGCTCCCCACCACCGTGCTCGAGCGCTGTCCATCGGGTTCGGTCCAGCGGATGGAAACGCTATCACGCAGCGCGGAGGCGAGACCAAGCGCAGATCCGATGCGTCGTGCCACGTTGCGGTCATCATCGCGGCGAATTTTGAGTTCGACCTGCACGGTATCACCCGGAGTAAAACCGTAACTCTCCCAGTAGAACGCTACCGGTTCGGCCTTCGTGATCGTGGTCGTGCCGGCCATCATTCGGAACACCGACGCTTCGTCGCTTGGTGGTACCATCGTCGAGTTGGGCAGGCGGATGAGCACCGGGTCGGACAGCGCGAACTCCGATGCCTTCATCTGCCGCAACGATGGAGGTGGCTTCACGGCGTACCGTGAGCGGAGTGCGGCCGTCCCCTCGGCGCGCGGCAGGACTTCAGCGCTCAGGACAATCGGTCGAGGCGCGAGGAACGTGTGCAGTTTGAGTGTATAACCTTCGGCCGTCTGCGTGGTTGCGAGAATGCGTGTGTCCGCCTCGGATGTTCCGCCTGCCAGATGTGCGGTTGCGAGCAGCTTCGACTCATATGACGGGAGCGGATCGTCAATGGCGCGTTGATAGAGGATGCTGGTATCGCGACGGAGCATTGCCGTTTGACCCGCGGGAAGCGAATCGATTTTCAGGGCCAGCCGCATCTGTTCATAAGGCTGCCAGAAGAGTTGGGCGTCGCCCGTATCTGAACGCATTTGATAATGCTCCGCTGACAGCACGAGTGGATCGTTGATGGCTTCGATTGCCGGAATCAACGCCGACCGGTCTCGGTTGTAACGGTTCACCACACGCGGGTACATGATGACGCGCGGGACGTTGCCCGTGAACGACCTCACGCTCGTGTTGCGGTTGAAGCGCGTGTTTCGGCCAAAGCGGGGTCCACCAGAGAAATATGTGGAGCTTTGCGGGCCGTATCGGATGAGCAATTCGCGCATGGCATTCCCCCCGAACGGACGCGCAAAGATGTTGCGTTCGTCCTGGTCGCCATCGCTGCGCGACAGTACGTAAACGGCGCGGGCGCGATGTTCGACAAACCGCTCATTTCCGGACCGGCTCCAGAGCGGGTCGGCAAGCCACCACAGGTTGCCCATGACCGCGCGTTGTTCGGTGCAGCTCTGCTTGCGGAGGTCCTGTCGCCGGAAGCGCTCGAACATGACATAATCCTCGGCGTCCAGGCATTCACGCGTGTCCGTGAACAGCGGCACCGAAAACGTCGGCGACACCAGTTCGGTGGCGGAGAGCGCCTTCCGGCCGAAAGGCGCGACATATCCGCGACGAAACAGCGAATCGGCCGCCGCCAGATGGCCGGCGCGCCAGAGGGCAAACCCTGCGAGATCATCGCAGGCGCGCGTATTGCCCTTGCAGGTCTCCGCGATTGCAATGGTTCGATTCAGGTCGATTTGATCGTTCACGAAACGCACGAGCTGCTGGCTGACCCACACGTCGTTCGGATTGGCTTTTTGCGCATGCAGCAACTCCTCAATCAGCAACTCTCGACGCGCGCGCATTTCGACTTTGTCAAGAAAGGCCAGGGCTGCATCGATGTTTCTCGATTCATCCCGCACAGCGGAGTATGGCCACGGCTCCCAAACGGGGCATGCGATCCCGTTGCTCGGCCAGGTGATAATTGGATTGATCTCGCCTCGCTTTGCGGCGACTCCAGCGTTCCCGACCGAAAGAAACGCACACGCCAAGGCGTCGAGCTGCATCGGCGCTGTGTAGAACGCCCGGGGCAGCTTCGATTCATCGACCAACGTTGGCATGGGCGGAGCACTTCTGTCTCGATAACGCCCCGCATCCTGCACATTAAGAAATCGGGTTCGCCACTCCGCTTCGAACTTCTTGATCTCGGATCGCAATTTCCGGTGTTGCGGACTGCGAAGCAGGCTGAGGGAATCGTCGCTTGGTGCGTTCACGATCACGGAATCCGGCTCGCCTCCCTGCGCGTGTAGCGGCGGCGCGAGCCACATTGTCACACAGAGCCCAATGACGCCAATCGATACGAGATTCGAGACCAGTTTCGCGTGCCTCAACTTCGAATCGCGAAGATACTCCGCGTCTCGTCCCTCGCCTGTTTTGCCGCGTCGCAAAGCATGCATGTGTCCGATATCAAGGTGTGAATAAAATTCCCCCCAACTCGGCAAAATTATGGGCTTCGAAGTCGGCCCCCGCAACCACCACAGGTCGGCGCACGACGGCGGTGTAGGCGACAAACACGTCGGTATCGCCTCGTACCATGAGGTCGGTCGATCCGTCGCCGACCATCACCGACGGACGCGGCAGCGCCAAGGCGCGAACCACGCGCGGCTTGCCATCCTGCCGGCTGAGGGGCTGATGGTCGGCCAAGCCCATAAATTCACCGCGCGCATCTTGCAAGAGCTCGACCGCGTGCACGCACCCGCTGGAAACACCAAACCAGGCGGCGAGTGGAAGCAGCGCCTGTTTCAGCCCACCACTCACAATGTGCACCTGAAGGCCGGAATCGTGGAGGTCCCGAACCAGTTCGGCCGCTCCCGGTTGCACGCTGCGGATGTATTCAACGGCGAGCGCATCGAGCTCCGAGCGCGTTGGACGGATGATTTCGAGACGCGCCGCATACACCTGCTCGAGCGGCAGCTCACCCGACATTGCGCGGTGTGTCAGCTCGGTGATCTGCGCGCCGACCGCGCTCCCGCGCAGTTCCCCGAGCCAGTCGATGCCTTCGATCGCCACCAGCGTGCTGTCTGCGTCAAATACGACAGAGGCAAAACGGGAGCGCTTGGTCATGCGACTAACCGGCCAGGGCGGAAGCGCACTGGACTTTCACAGCACATTGCCCGGCGCCAACAACCCGAATGGGTCAAGCTCGCGCTTGAGCGCCATCATGGCGCGCTGTTGAATGGCCGACATCTGCAACGGCACCCATTTGCGCTTGATTTTACCAATGCCGTGTTCCGCGGCCACGGTGCCTCCGACCGCCATGACATCGTGTAACGTGGCCTCGACTACCTTTTCAATTCGACGTAGTTCGTCCGCGTCGCGTGCGACAAAATTCTGATGCGGGTGCCCGTTGCCCGCATGACCATACGCGACCGCCTGTTCAATACCTGCCGCGTCAGCATGCCTTCGCGCCTTGTCCAACGTTTGCGCCAACAACGGAAACGGCACGGCCCAGTCGGTACTCACCTTACGGCCGCCTGCCGAGACGTATCGCGAGCCGCGCTCGTTCATCGTGCTGGGGACTGCGTGACGCAAACGGCGCGCCGCCAACAGGGCCGGTTCGGAGTCGTACACGCGAATGTCGCTTGTATCGGCGCGATGTTGCTCTGCCAGTTCCAGCCACGCGTCCAGCGGCAATTCCGCATCGGGGTTGGTGTCGCTGCCGGTTTCTTCCGCATACACCATACACGACCCTTGCACGCCCGGCGCGTTGGTGCCTTCTCGCGCGCGCGCGATGGCGAGCGCCAGATGATCGAAATATTCCAGACAACGGGCGTTCAGCGTCTGGCTGCGTCGCGCATCACTCACAAAGGCCAGTGCGCTGGCCTCGTCCGGAAACGGAATGGCCAGCCCAATGGTCTGCAACGGCAGCGGCAACAGACTGAACTCGGCGCTGAGCACGACACCCAGGGTGCCTTCGCTGCCAATGAACCAGTCCACCGGATTGTGCGCGAGGGCATACCCGACCGTGTTCTTTTCGATTTCGGAACGCCGAAACTCATGCACCGTGCCGTCGGCCAGCGCCACTGTCAGCGCGTGCACATGCGGTCGCGTGGCGCCGTAACGCAGCGACCGAGCACCGGACGCGTTACAGGCGACGGCGCCCCCGACCGTGCTTTCTTCTTCGCTGGTGGGGTCGGGTGCAAACAACAGACCATGTTCCGCCGCGGCTCGTCGGACATCGGCAACAATGACCCCTGCATCCACGCGCACGGTGCGCGTTTCGACATTGACCGCGATACCACCGGCCAATCCACGCAACGACATCAATATGCCCGAGTCGGTGATGGACGCAGCGGTCGTGCTGGATTGCGCCCCGGCGGTGGTGACCGGAATGCGCGCGGCATACGCCTCCTTCAGCACCTCGACTGTTTCGGCCGCAGACGTTGGACGCGAAACAAACTCGGGAGTGAGTTCAAGCCCACTCACGTCGCGCGCGTACGCACGTCGGACGTCTGGATCACTGGTCGTGGCGATCATGCACCGCGAAAGTGCACAATACTGGCCGTCAGAATATCCGGCAGTTCGAGCAACGCACGTCGCGTGGCGTCGTCGACGTTGCCGTCAACCGAAATGGCGGCCAGCGCTTCGCCACCCTGCGCCAGTCGCGCCTGATGGTATTCCGCAATGTTCACCTGACGTTCGCCCAGCAGCGTTCCCACGCGACCAATCACACCCGGCACGTCGTGATTGGTCAGCACGATGAGCGTCTGTCGTGGATTGACATCGACATGAAACGACCCGATACGCGTGAGTCGGGTTGAATTGCTCTCGGTGACAATGCCGGCCACCGCGAGCTGCTGCATGCCGCCCGACAGCGCCACTTCGACGGCGCGGGGATGTCCCAGCTCGGATGACTCTGCTATCGACAACTCCAATCCACGTGCCTCGGCCAGACTGCGCGCGTTAATCAGATTGAGGCGATCGTTTTCCACGACGCCTTCCAGCACACCAATTGCGGCAGCGGCCAGCAAGGCGCCGGAGGCGTGCATGATGTCCGGCCCCACGCGTAAGGAAACACGCCGCACCGCCCGCATCCCCTGGTCCGCCAACACGGCGCGCGCCACCGCCGCTGCGCGCCGCGCGACCATCATGGCGGGCTGCGCGTCGGCCCACGCACCGTCACCAGAGCCCCCGGCCACGTTGATGGAACGCGACAGGTCCTGGTGCAGCAACGCATCGCGCACGGCGATGCACACGTCCTTCGCGACGTTGCGTTGGGCTTCGATAGTGTTGGCGCCGAGGTGCGGCGTAATCAGAATGTTGGGCGCGGTGCGAAGCGGGTGGTCGGCCGGCGCGGGCTCTGACGTGAACACGTCGAGCACGGCACCACGCAACTGTTCGCTTTCCAGCGCGGCGAGCAACGCGGCCTCTTCGATAATTCCGCCACGCGCCATGTTGACGACTACCGAACGCGACGGAAGTTTGCCCAGCTCGCGTTTGCCAATCATGCCTTTGGTTTCGTCATTCAATGGCACGTGCAGCGTGAGGATATTGGCTTCGCTCAGAATGGCATCGAGCGTCGTCGCGCGACGCACGCGCAGCGAGGCGAACCGTTCGTCCGCCACATACGGATCGTAGGCCACCACCGACATGCCAAAGGCGTGCGCGCGCGTGGCAATTTCTCCGCCAATGCGACCGAGGCCGACAATTCCCAGCACCTTGCCCTTCATTTCGCGGCCCAGGAACTGTGCGCGGTCCCACCGCCCCTCCTGCATGCTGCGGGCGGCGGTTGGCAATTGGCGAAGCAGGCCAATAACCGTGCCAAAAAACAATTCGACGACGGCAATGGTATTGCCGGCCGGCGCATTGATGACGGCGATACCCAACGCGGTCGCGACGTTCAGGTCGATATTGTCCACGCCGACGCCCGCGCGCCCGACCACGCGAAGTTTTGTGCCAGCACGCAGCAATGGTTCAGAAATGCGAGTGGCACTTCGGCCTACAATAGCGTCGTAGTTTACGATGCGTTCCAGCAACTCCGCTTTCGGCAGTGTTGGCAACACATCGACCTGCAACTCGGACTCGGCGGTGAGCAGCGCCACGCCTTCGGCGTCAACATCGTCGGTGACCAGCACGCGATACGTCATGAAATTTTCTGATCTGGCACAAGTACGTGAGTGACAACTGTGTCGCGCGAACGAACGCTTGGGCGATCGTTATTGCGAACGCGAGTGCGCTCGCGGCACTGAAGAGCTGTTCTGAAGAATGGGCAGGGCTTGGATGCTACGGCAGTGCGACTGCGTCCGCGGAATGCCGCGGAGATGGCGCGTGTTGTGCGGAGATCAGCCCCGGATATCTGCGCGTCCCAGAGCGGCCCGGACGCCTTCGCGAATGGCCAGCAGCAGCTCGTCGCTGGCGCCTGGTGATCCGTCGCGGACATGCACCTCTACCCCATCGGCTACCGGAATGCGTCGCCAACTGGCCACGCTGTCGTCGGATTTGGCCGATGTGCTGTCGGTCTGCAGGAACAAGGCCGGTGCGAGTGATTGTGCAACGCGCCGCTCGAGCGAGTCGCCGGTCACTTCGCGCATTTCCTTCTTGATGGCCTCGAGCGTTTGCCCTTCGCGCTGGCGAATTTTGATGGCCAGCAGTTGCAGCAAATGTCGATAGCCGTAGGTGGCGGCGGTTCCCGCGCCTTCCGGCCGGTCCAGCAAAGTGTTCGCGACGTAAAAGCGCACCGCGCGCGCACTGGGCATGGCGCGTGCTGAGGCATTGGTGGGTCGCAGGCCGGCAGCATCCACCAAAGCAGCGGCATGCGCGGCCAAACCCCGGGCATTCCAGGGAGCGTGGCGCGCGTGGGCGCGGAGAAGTGGGACCGGGGACTCAGGCATGGGACGCGGAATATACGGACGGTACATGAACGAGCGAGGGGCGCGGCGTGAGCCGCGCCCCTCGCATTCAACTGCTGAAGCTTAACAGGCTAGCGTTTCTTCCCGGCTTTCTTTACCGGCTTTTTTGGGGCCGCCTTTTTGGGGGCGGCTTTTTTGCCCGGTGGGGCTTTTTTGGCAGGCGCCGGTTTGGCAGGGGCTTTCTTGGCTGGAGCCCTGACCGCCGACTTGGCCGGCGCGGCTTTTTTGGCTGCTGGTGGCGCGGCCTTCTTTGCGGCCGGTTTCGCCGGAGCCTTAGCGGCAACCTTGGCTGGTGCCTTGGCTGGTACCTTCGCCGCTGGCTTGCCCGGCGTTTTGGCTGGCGCCTTGACTGCTGGCTTGGCCGGCGTTTTGACCGGTGCCGCCTTTACCGGTGCCGCCTTCACCGGAGCTGCGACTTTTGGTGCGGGAGCTCTGGTCGCGGGTTTCGCGGGTGCGGCCGCCTTAGCCGGGGCCTTCGTGGGGGCCTTGGCCGGAGGTTCAGCCTTTGGTGCCTCAGCCTTGGGTGCGGCTGCCTTCAGCGCTGCGGTCTTGGCCGCAGGCTTGGCTGCGGGCTTCTCGGCGGCCTTGGCGGCTGCTTTTGGGGCGGCGGCGGGTTTGGCTGGAGCGGGAGCTTTGGGGGAGGCCTTGGATGGTTTGACCGCTACCGGAGGCTCGTCGCCCAGGTCGTCATCGCCACCCAAATCTTCGTCGCCGTCGTCGATATCATCCGCATCTTCGGCTTCGTCGAACTCATCGTCGAGGCCAATATCGGCGTCATCCTCGTCGTCCAAACCTGGGGCGTCGTCATCATCGTCCACCGGCACCGGTATGGGTGCTGGGGCAGCTGGTTTTGCCTTCGGAGCGGGACGCGGGGCGCCCGGATTTTTGGGGGGACGACCGGGGCCGCGGCGTGGGCCGCCACCGCCAAACATGTCCTCCTCCTCTTCCTCGTCGTCGACCGGATCTTCTTCGAAATTGTCCGTGTCGGCGTCTTCGTCGTCGTCGTCGTCCGAATCGTCGGCGCTATCCCACAGGCTGTCGCTGTCGTCAGACGGCGCGCCGTAACCATCCTCATCTTCATCATCGTCGTACGACGAACCGCCGTAGGCCATGGCGCTGAGCGCCAAGGCGCTCAGCACTTCGCCGATGATGTTGGGGACCTCTTCAGACATCTCGTCACTGCGCGGCATGACCGCCTCCTTTCGATGAATCGTTCGTCAGCAGATCACATGCGATCCCGCCGCGGCGAGTGTACGCAATGCAACCGTCGTGCGGTAGTCCGGGCGTGGAAATAGTCCTCGCAGGCCGCACGCTGGCACGCTTTTTTTCTCTTGTACAAACCTGAATGCACCCTATTACATACGAGCGAGCGCTCAGTCAAGTGGGCAGGCGCCAGCTCAGGTTCCCGGGGACGATCCCGTGTCACCGAACAGCGCGTGCAATGATCCACTCTGGACAACGGTCACCAGCGCGGTGTACACCGCTGGCTGAATGAGGCGTCCCGTTTGCGTGCGCAGGTAGTGCAACGTCTCTGACGAACTCATCGGTTCGCGGTAGGCGCGCTTCGAGGTCAACGCGTCAAACGCGTCAGCGGCGGTCAAGATGCGCCCACCCACCGAAATGTCCTCGCCCGCCAACTGCCTCGGGTATCCCGAGCCATTCCAATGCTCGTGATGGTCGTGAATGAACCGAAGCGACACGCCGAGGTGTTGCAGCGGCGCGAGAATTTCCACGCCAATGCGCACGTGCGTTTTCACGTGTTCGAACTCCTCGGTCGTGAGCGGACCCGGTTTGTTCAGCACTTCTTCCCGAATGCCAATTTTGCCCACGTCGTGCAGGCGTCCCGCCAGGTGGACGTGGTCCACCAGGTCCGGCTCGAGCCGTAGTTCCGCCGCGACGGCCGCCGCCAGTTCGGCGACCCGGTGCGAGTGGCCCCGCAAATAGACATCCTTTGCTTCCATCGCGATGATGAGCGTTTCGGCCACGCTCACGGTCATTTCGCGGAGCGCGCCTTTTTCTCGCTCCAGTTCGACGGTGCGCAGGGCCACCTCTTCGCGAATAAGGCGATCGACTGCGCGGCGCTCCATGCCCCGGGCCCGCCGCTGCAGCGCCTGGTCAACGGCCTTTTGCAGGTTCGGCAGTTCGACGGGCTTGGTGAGATAGTCCATGGCCCCAGCCGCCAGTGCCAGTGTGGCACTGCCCGCGTCGTTATCGGCCGTCAGCATCAGCACGCCGAGGTCGGCGTCGATGGCCAGCGCGTGCGGGAGCATTTCAATGCCGCTCATCCCCGGCATACGCAGGTCACACACCATCAACGCAAATTTGCGATGGGCGAGCGCGGCCAGCGCCGCGGCCCCCGAGCCGGCCACTTCCACCTCGTACCCGCGCAACCGAAGAAACCGGCTCAGTGCCAGGCGAATCGTCTCCTCGTCATCTACGACCAACACGCGCCGCAGGGAATCGGGCGCCACTGAGCTGGCATCTGCAATCGCACGCAGCGGGTCGCTGGGAGTCTCGCGCCGCGCGTCTGCCATGCGCGCGTCCACGCGCTGGGTTTCCCCATGCATCCCTTCCGGTTGATTCGTCAACGTAATTCCTCACGCATTGCATCGTCCTCCGTGAACAGGCTGAGCCGAAGGAGCAGCGGGAGCCGGATGGAGATGGTGGTACCAACCTCCGGCTCGGAATGCGCCTCAATGATGCCGTTGTGCGCCTGAATAATGCCGTAACTGACACTCATACCCAACCCCGTACCAATCCCCGGGGGTTTTGTCGTGTAGAACGGTTCGAAAATGCGGCGTCGGATTTCGGGGGCCATGCCCACGCCGCTGTCGGTCGCGTCCAGCACCACGTGCTCGCCATCGCGGGAGGATCGCAACAACAAGCGCGCACTGGACTTCGATTCCATGGCGTGCTCGGCGTTCACAATGACGTTCAGCAGCACCTGCTGCAGCTTCTGGCGATCGCCCTGCACGTGCGGGTTGGTGGGATCGAGCAGCAGCGTCACCTCGACGTTCGCGTTGCGCAGTTGATACGCGCGCAAACGCACCGTCTGCTCGAGCAACGCATTGATATCGACGGGGCCGGCCGATGCCCCTTCCTTGCGGGCAAACAGCAGCAGATCGCGAATGACAGTGGTGGCGCGGTCACTCTCCCGCTTGATCAACTGCACCGACTCGCGCTGCTCGGGGCTGAGCGGTTCTTCCAAGAGCAGTTGCGCAAAGGCCGAAATGCCAGTGAGCGGATTGTTGATTTCATGGGCGACGCCGGCCACCAGTTCGCCCAGAGCCACCATCTTTTCGGTGTGGCGCATTTGCGCGGCCACTTCGTATTCCTTCGTCATATTGCGCACGCTCACCACCTGCCCGACCACGGTGCCGTCGTCCGACGTGATGGCGTTTTGCGTCATGGCCGCGGGAAACTCCGACCCATCACGGCGGCGATGTTTGTGCTCGACCGACGAAAGGTCGTGCGCAATGCCGGGCGCGGACAAGGACGGATCGTGGGTGCCGGGCGTCGGACTGACGCCAACCGCGATTTCATCGAGCGAGCGGCCAATGAATTCGCCCAGCGTCCACCCATATTCCCGTACCGCGGCGGGATTGGCATACCGTACCACGCGCCGATCGAGAATGAACACCGGCTGGTCCATGGTCGTGAGCGCCGTGGCGAGCATGCGTTCCCGTTCGCGCGCATATCGCTCGTCCTCGTCCAGCAGCAACGCGTCAAACGCCAGCGACACCGAAGCGGACAGACGTTCCAGCGTCGTGCGCGCCGTCGCATCGAGCTTGGTAGATGCGGGCATACTGGCAATCAGGACGCCGAGCGCGCGTTCCCGCGCAATCAGCGGCACGACCAGGCCCCACTCGTCCGGCAATTTACCGAAATGCGATTCGGGCGCGAGATCGCGAAGCGTGGTCACTTCAAACGGCCGTCCGTCGGGTGCGGCCGCGTTCACTCCCCCGCCCCCCGGGGGGCGGTGTCCCAGCAGCGCGCTCAAGGTGCCGCTGGCAGCGACGTATTCAATGCGGCCATCACGGGCCCGCGAAACTCCTACCGCTTTGCCGCTGGTGGGCACTACGCGATCGAGCACTTCCAGGAGGCGGGCCGCGCCTTCCTGCATGCGATCGGCACGGAGCGCCGCACGCGCAATGTCAGCCGCCGCCTCCGCCCGTTGGCGCTCGACATCCTGCGTGCCAAACAACCGCGACGTCTCCAGTGCGGACCCTGCGTGGCGTGCGAGAATGCTCACCAGATCGAGGTCCTGCAGATTGAACGTGCCGTGGTCGGCCGTCGTCAGTCGCAGGACGCCGATGGATCGTTCCCCAAAGCGCACGGGTGCACACAACTCGACCGTGTGCGCGTTCTGTTCGCGCGTGACGTCGGTGCCCGGCGCGACGACCCAGGACATGCCAATACGCGGCACGCCGGACACATACGTCGCGCGGGCGAGATCGAGCGTTTCCGGCGCCGACGGCTCGATGGGAACGGCCTTGCCATGCAGGGTGGCATACACACAGCGCAGCGTTCCTCCACTCGGGAAAAACAGATCGCACCGGGGGGCGGGGACCACCTGCGCGACGGCGGCCACAATGGCGGGCATGAGTGTTTCGCGCGACACGAGGCGCGTCAGCCCCTGTTGCGCCTGTGCCAAAGCGGCCAGTCGCAATGCGCGAACCTCGAGGTCGGCGATGTAGCCAACATGACGCAACGCCACTGCAATTTGTGTGGCAAAACTTGCCAGCAACTGGCGCTCGTCTTCGTCGAACTCACGAAGACCGCGATACCGAATGGCCAACACTCCGCGTGCGCGTTCGCCCAGCAACAACGGGAGCGCCGCGACTGCGCCAATACCCTCCAGGCGCAACGGCGCGTTTAACTGCAGTTCGGATTCGTTCGAGGAGCCGGAGATATTGCCGACAAACAGCGGGAGGCCGGAGTCGACTACCTGGCCCAGGCGGGTTACCCAGAAGTGCTGCGCCACCATATTCGGGTGCACTTTGCCAACGCCCGACTGGAATTCAAGTCGGGCCGTGCGACGATCGGCGTCAATGTCATAAATGCTGCACCCCACGCCGCCCAGTTCTTCTTCGATGACGCGCGTGAGGCCCCCGTAGAGTTCATCACGCGTGAGCGCGTTGGCGAGCACCTGGGCCGTGCGCGCCAACACACGCAACTGGGTGCGTTCGCGCGCGACCCGCGTCGCGCGCGCGTGCGCGGCGTGGGCCGCGTTTTCGGCGAGACGTACCTGGCGGGCGGCGTGCAGCGCAAGCGCGGTATGGTCGGCCAGCCGTTGCAGTGACGCCATGTCCTCAGGCGAATATCCGCCACGCCCGGAGTTGATGCACACCAACAACCCCGTGACGACATCATCAATGATGATTGGCGCCACCGCGGCATGTTTGATGTCCAGCGGTTCCCGAAACCGCGGGTCGACCCGAATGTCGTGCTCGCCATCGTTGGTGAACACGGGCCCGCGTTTCGCAATCGCGTCGCGAAACAGCGACGGCGCGGGCATTATCTGAAAGTGGATGTCACGAAACGCATTCGTGGACCCGCTGGTTGCAGCCACTTGAATGGAGTCGCCGTCGAGCTCGAGTACACAGGTGGACCCGGCCAACGCAATGCGCCGGGCTGCCACCGCCAACCGTTGTAACACCGCCTGGGGCGACGCCGAAAACCCCGTGAGGTCGCGCACCATCTGCGTGAGAATTTCACGCTCCAAACTGTCGCGTTCTGTTGGCGTCAGCATGGTCATGGTTGCATGGTCGCGGGCGATAACCGGAATCCCGAACTACTCGGCGAATTCCACGGTGACGGGGCGCGTGATCAAACCGGCATCAACACCGCGCTTGAGGAATAACCGCACCGCTTCCCGCCCACGGTCGCCGTAGTCCAGCGTCCAGTCGTTCACGTACATGCCCACAAACTCGTCGGCCTTTGCCGGGTCGAGGCCGCGCGCATACTGCATGGCGTGTTCCAGCGCCGCTTCACGATGGTCCAGCGCATACTTGATGCTGGCGCGCAGTGTGCGCGACACTTTGCGCAGCAGGTCCGGACCCATGTCCTTGCGAATAACATTGCCGCCCAGGGGCAGTGGCAATCCAGTCTCTGCAAACCACCACTCGCCCATGTCGGCCACGAGATGCAGTCCCACGTCGCCGTAGGTGAGTTGTCCTTCGTGAATGAGCAAGCCCATGTCGACCGAACCGTTCAGCACGGCCTCTTCAATCTCATCGAACGGCGTGAACACCGCCTCGAAATCGGGTTCGTACATTTGCAAGGCAAGATACGCGCTGGTCAGCGGGCCCGGTATTGCAATACGTTTGCCTTTGACATCGGCGCGAGTGGCTGGTGCGCGAGCAACGAGCCGTGGCCCGTACTGGTCACCCATGCTCGCGCCGTGCGGCAACAGCGCGTACCACTCGCTGAGGTAGGCGTAGGCATGAATGGAAACGGCCGTCACTTCCAGCTCACCGCGGCGCGCGCGTTGATTCAGCGTTTCGATGTCCTGCAGTTCGTGCACGTATTCCAGCCCTTCGGTGTCAATCTTGCCCTCGGCCAACGCGTAGAACATGAAGGCATCGTCCGAGTCGGGGCTGTGTGCGACGTGAATGGTGCGCAGCGATGTGGCTGAAGTTGTGGACATGAATCAGTTCTTCTTGCGCGCTTCGGTAGCCGTCATGTCGATCTCGAATCGATGCATCTGGTAATCCGTGGGGTTTTTGGCGAGTTCGGCATCCAGCACCGACAGAAATTTCTGGTTGAGCTGTTTCTGCTTTGCCGTATTGCCGCTCATTTCGGCGGCGCGAATGCCAGCCATCAGTCCCAGCAGCGAGTTTGGTTCGGAGGCCAGAATGGTGTCGGCCTGTGCTCGGGCCAACGTCGTATCTCGGGCCACCTCGCCCAGGCGAGCGAGGTGAAAGCGCTCGTCATTGGACGGATTGTCAATGGCCTGGTGCGCGGGAATGCCCATGGGGATGAACATCATCGCTGAATCCATCTTGTTGTTTTCCGCATAGGTCATGATGCGCTCGAACAGACGGCTGGCGCGTTCGTTGGCCGTCATGGAGGAGATGTCTGGTGCGCGCTGGCCTTGCGGTGGCCCCATGGCCGGCCCGTCGATGGACGGATTGGCAATGGAGTTGGACGAGCCGTCGACGGCCGAGCCTTTGGCCTTGCCGAAGTTTTTGCCTGCGTAGTTGGCGACGACCACCAAAACCGCCACAAACGCGAGGGCCCACGGAATGATGTTGGCGTAGGATCTGGCTCCCGGACTGCCGCCGGGCGTGATTACCGGGGCACCCTGGCCAACGGGGGTTCCACAACGGTGGCAGAAGCGGGCGCCGGCACTGAGTGCGGCGCCACAAGCGGCGCAGTAGCCCCCCGCGGCAGCGGTGCCGCCGGGCGTAGAATTCGCTGAAGGTGTCATGTGCCGCGAAAGCTACCGGAGAGCAGGGCGGCGTTCCACTTCCAACTTGGTGGCCAGTAAACGAAATACTGGTTGCAGTCGGCGGGCGCTGCATTGTGGGGAGCGGCGTTACTCGTTGCGGCCATCGCGCTGCTTGACCACTCCTCGCGCCTTGCTCCCCACGCGCATCCCTCGCCTTTGTGCCAACCGTATTTCCTTTACAGACCACCCAAACCAGTGTCCAACTCTACGCGTTCGCTGATTCCCACCGATTTGAGTGGCGTCACCCCGGCTGACCTCATCGACCTGTCCGAGGCGCATCAGGTACGGTTTCTGCGCCTGCAGTTCACTGACATTCTGGGTGTCATCAAGAATGTCGAACTGCCGGCCTCGCAATTTCGGAAGGCGCTCAAGGGCGACATCATGTTTGACGGCTCTTCCATAGAGGGGTTTGTGCGCGTTGAAGAGTCGGACATGTTACTCGCGCCCGATTTAAGCACGTTTCAGATATTCCCGTGGGGCGACCCTGCCGCCCGAGTTGCTCGGCTCATCTGTGACGTGAACATGCCCGACGGCACCGCGTTTGCTGGCGACCCGCGTGGGGTGCTGAAAAAACAGGTCGCGAAGGCGGCCGCTGCGGGTTACACCATGAATGCCGGCATGGAAGCGGAATTTTTCCTCTTTAAGCCCGCCCCGGACGGGCGGCCCAGTACAGACACGCATGACGTGGGGGGATACTTCGACCTGGCGCCGGTCGACCAAGGCGAAGACGCGCGCCGCGCCATTGTGGATGTGCTGGAGCAACTGGGCTTTGAGGTGGAGGCCGCGCACCACGAGGTGGCCCATGGTCAGCACGAAATTGACTTCCGATATGCGGACGCGCTTCGCACCGCCGACAACATCTCGACCTTCCGTTTTGTGGTAAAGCAGGTGGCCCGCCAGTTCGGGTTGCAGGCATCGTTCATGCCCAAACCAGTGTTCGGGCAGAATGGCAGCGGCATGCACACCCATCAGTCGCTGTTTCGTTTGGGGCAGAACGCCTTTTGGGATCCGAACGGAGAATGGGGGCTTTCCAGAGTGGCGCTTCATTACATCGGTGGATTGTTGAAGCATGCGAAGGGTATGTGCGCGGTCACCAATCCACTGGTGAATTCTTACAAACGGCTCGTCCCGGGTTTTGAGGCGCCGGTCAATGTTGCGTGGAGCATGCGTAATCGTTCGCCCATGATCCGTGTGCCTGAGCGTCGCGGTTCGGGTACGCGGCTTGAGCTGCGCACCCCCGATCCCAGCGCGAATCCCTACTTGGCGTTGACCGTCATGCTGGCGGCGGGCCTGGACGGCATTGCGACCGAGGCCGATTGGCGCGAGCCGATTAACACCAACATTTGGGAGATGTCGTACCGCGAGCGGCGCCGACTGCGAGTGGACGACCTGCCGCACGACTTGAACGAGGCGTGCGACGAGTTGGAGAAGGATGAGCTACTGACGTCGGCACTCGGCGAACATGTGGCCCAGCATTTCCTGGCGGCCAAGCGGGAGGAATGGCGAGAGTACAATACGCAGGTGAGCGCGTGGGAGTTAGACCGATATTTAGGGAGATACTGATTTATGCGTCGATAATGGCACGAAACCACGTCGATACTGTCGCTGAATTGGCGCCACACTTGCGGTGGCAGATGGCCTCGCTGCTACTCATGGTGGCCGCCTGCGGTCTGAGCTGGTGGGCAATGGGATATGCGCTGCGCAGTCTGGAGGATGTGTGGCAAGACCGGGTAGAGGCGTTGGCCGAGATTCACGAGACCACTTCGCCGCTGTATCGGGTGCTTCCCGTTCTGGCAGAGGTTGGGCATCCGGTGGCGATGGATTCCGCCGCGATCGCCCTCGCAGCGGCGCGCATCGAGAGCAGCAAGGCCTGGAGAACCTACCTGGGCACCACGCTTACCGAGGCCGAAGTGTCGCTGATCAATCAGACCACCGGTCCAGTGGCGTCCATGCTGGCGGGAACGGACAGCCTGGTCAGAACGCTCAAGTTGGGCAACCATGACCGATACGTGCAGCAAATGAACGACGTCTTTCTGCCGCGGCTCAGCGCGGTGGCGCAGCACACGACGCAATTGGTGACGCTGCAGCAGACCGTCACGCGCGAGCGGGTAGCCGAGGCGCGCAGGCGCTATAAACTGGCGCGTGGGTCGCTAGGCGCCAGCATTCTGCTGGCGGTGGTCTTGGCGGCGGGGGCGTTCAGGGTTGTTAGAGCGGCCAGGCAGCGGCAGAAATCCGCGTGATGAGGGCCGCGCCTGGCCCGACGAGCGTGTAAATGGCCAGAGAGGCTCCTTAACGCTGGCGCCGCTTGAGCGCGCTCGCGGCGGTCACGAGATCAAGATCCGATAATCTCGCGAATCCGCATCGCAATCAGGGCGCGCATTTCAGGCGGAGACAACACCTCGGCCTCCGGACCGTACTGCAGCACATGTCTGAGCGCCCACGACTCGTCGGCGAGCACATGTTCGAGTGTCAGACTGCCGTCGTCACTCACGGCCGCGCCCTCACGCTCGGCAACCCATCGTGCAATGCGTGCCGAGTAGCGTACGACCATGCGGCGAGTGCTGTCGGATGAGAAGGGGCGCCCCGCTGCCATCACGCGACCAATCACCGAGTCGTCCCGCGTGAACTTTTCCGGCAGCATGTGCACGGCGTCAATTCGGTCGAGGCGAAAAAATCGATAGTGGCCATCATCACCGGTCGCGACCACGTACCACATCTGCTCGGCGTACACGAGGCATTGTGGGGAACCCGTTCTGGTCACCGACTCGGTGGCACTGCTGGCGCGATACTCGAGTGCCACGCGACGGTTGCTTCGAATAGCGGTTCGGAGTTCCGCCAGATTGCGTTGCGCGCCGGCGGTGGCGAGGTCGGCGTGATGATGCCCTTCGTGGCGATGATCTTCCGGCAGCACACTGATGGTCTCGCGCAGTCGCGTGAGTGCGCGATCGATGGCCGGGGCATGAGGTGGCGTGCGCTCTCGCCGCAACATGGTCAGGCCAAGCTCCAAGGCACACAACTCGGGCATGGTGAGTCGCATGGGTCGATGAAAATGGTTGGCGGTCACGCTGACGCGCTGATGTTCCAGCAGCACCGACACTCCGTCAACAAATCCACCGGGCGCGTCGAATCGCTCACAGATGGAGCCCAGGTCCGACACCATTTCACCGGGCGTGGTGCCCGCCTGTTGCGCGATATCCTCGATACTGTGTTCGTGGCCGTCGGCCAGGCGGGGAATGAGCTGGAGAATTCTGCGCAGTTGCGCTGAAGCCGTGGAAGCCATGTGGTCAGTGCGCGTACAGTGAGTGCGTTTCGCGCGCGAGTTTCGTGAACTCCTGCACCAGCGTCGTCGGCGAAACGGGCAAGGCTTCACCGGCAAAGGACAACAACCACCGCGCAAAACTGTCCATGCGTCGCACGTCGAACACGCGGTGCGATGTTTCGCCATGCGGTCGGCCCAGCGCGGCGGCGGCGCGGGTGGCGCCGCTTGTTCCGCGAAATGCAACGACGGCTTCGAACGCATCGTGATCGCCAATTTCCCATGCGCGTTTCGACCTGGCGTGCTGCGCGAGCGAGAACGATGCCGGAATGTCGTAATCGGGCGAGAGCGGTGCGCTGGTGTGCACTGTGAGTTGTGATAAGCGACTCACGCGGAAATTGCGCAACGCATCTTTCTGTACGTCGTGCGCCACGAGGTACCAATGTCCATTCAGGAAAAACACGCCGTACGGTTCCGCGTCGCGTTCCAGGCTCGTGTCTGTCCCGATGCTCTGGTATATGAACGCAACACGCTTACGCCGAAACAGTGCGTCGCCCAGGGTGTGCAGCGCGCGCGGGTCGGCGCGATTGTGCGGCGGCAGCACGTTCATTGCGGGATCGTTTTCGACCGCGCCCAGCGGCAAATCGAACGCGAGCTTGCGCATTGCGCCGCGCAGATGATCGGTGAGCGTGGGATGACCGATTGCCGCTGTGAGTCGCGCGCCGTCAACAATGGCCTCCAGCTCGTCCGCTTCGAACGTCAGCGTCTGGAGTGCGCGATACCCGTACCGATCAACCTTGTCCGGCTTTTCCAGCCCCCGCGATGACATGACCGCGAGATAGGGCAGATAGAAGTCGCGTGTCCTGAGCACGTACGCCGACTCGGCACTGCCGTCCTCGCCCACCGACTCGAGCGGAATGCCCTCGGCGCGCAGTTCCAGCTTGTCGCGCTCGAACATGCGCTTGAGTGTCGCCGATGGTTCGCCCGCGTTGACGCTGCCGTCGGCCATATAGGCCGGCACATGTTGCGCGATCTCCGCAAATGTCATGGGCTGTCGACGGCTGAGCAGCGCGGCCAGCAGGTCGATCCAGCGTTGGACTTTAGGGGCGGTGGTCATTGCGAAATAGCCATGGGGCGGAAGGTAGCATGATGGTCTGACAGCCATACAATCGCGGCACGCTGTCGGACGAAACTGCGTGCCGTGTGCGATCTGTGCAACGGTTGTGTTCGCTGGATGTGTATCTCAGGGCTGTCAGACCCTCATGCCAGCTTTGCAAGGTGCGAAATACATCGCGCTTTCGAAGTTTCGTCAAATGCTCTCACCTGGAAACCATGCGGACAAAATCGCTACGCAGCGTTGCTTTGGTGTCACTTGAATGCTCCCCACCAGCGCTGAACGACAACGCATTCGCCGTCATACCGTCCGCGTATACTCGGCCCGCGAAATCGGGGCCAATTGCGGTGGACGATGGGCACCTGGAATCACCCGTTCTCCCCTGTGAATGGCAATTGCGAACGATAGACGGTAGCACCTACCTCATTCTGCTGTCAGGTCACCACATCACTAACCGGCAGGGCCAGAACCTGCGGGCAAAGCTGGTGTTCGTGCGCAGCCGTACCGGGAATTGGCACGCTTGGGTAACGGTTGCGGGAGTGTACACGCAGAACGCGAGTGTCGCAGTACAGTTCGACGGTGGCAATGCGAGCAGGGTGGACTTCGCTCAGAGCCATGACCGAAGCACGCTGTTCAAGTGCGGCGACTCCGCAGCCGTACAGCAGTTTGCCTCGCGGGTTGCCGAGTCGGATTTATTCCGCTTCAGCTTTACCGAATGTGCAGATCGTGTGCATTGCATCGTCTTCCGGGTGCAGGGGCTGCACATGTGCCTCTCGCCGCTGTTGCCAAACCTGCCATGACCGGAAACTGAGCGTTATGAGACGGACGGAGACCCTGCCGACCTACTGGGCGCTACGTTCGTCCGGCGTCTGTATGTCGATGTGCAAGCGTAGCGGAAGGAGCGTTCGAACACACGCCGGGCCGTCGGGCGGGGCGGTCCGGCGGTAGTTCGGATGGAGTAGTTGCCGCTGAATAGGAAGACCTCGAATCTACGCGCCGAACTGCTGTTGGTGCATCGATAACCGTCAGTCCGGCAATTCGCCCGCTGCCAGTCGCATCTCCGCGGCGTTGATGCCAATGGGATGTACGTCCAGCGCATCCAGTTCTGGTATTGGTTTCGAGTCGGCCGCGCCCAGCGACTGAAAGCGCCGCGCGGCGGGTAGTACGCGTTTCTCCAGCGAGCCCACCGCCCTGTTGTACGCCCCGACCGATTTGGCGAGATGTTCGCCAACGTTTTCGAAATGTTCGCCGAGTGTGCGGATACGATCGTAGAGGTCGCGGCCGAGTGCGCTGATTTCCTGCGCGTTTTGCGCGATGGATTCCTGACGCCAGCCGAACGCGACGGCTTTGAGCAGCGCGACGAGTGTCGTGGGCGTCGCAATGATCACCTTTTGTTCGAACGAATGTTCGAAGAGGGTTGGGTCGAACTCCAGCGCAACGGAGAAGAATGCTTCGCTTGGCAGGAACATCACCACGAATTCCGGGGCGTGTTCAAACTGCTCCCAGTATGATTTCTTTGAGAGTGCGTTGATGTGACTGCGCACTCCAATGACGTGCTGTTCGCACAGTTGTTTGCGCAGTACGTCGTCCGGGCAATTCACGGCTTCGAGCACCGCGGTGGCCGGGGTTTTCGCGTCGACCACGATGGACTTGTTGCCCGGAAGATGGATGACCATGTCTGGTCGCAGTTTGCTGTCGTCGGTGCTGACGCTGTGTTGTGTGGTGAAGTCGCAGTGTTCCAGCATGCCGGCCAGTTCGACGGCGCGTTTCAACTGCAGTTCGCCCCAGGCGCCACGCACGTTTGAACTGCGCAGGGCCTTGGCCAGGTTCGCGGTTTCGCCGCGCAGGATGTCGGATGCGTTGGCCATGCCTTCCATGCGTTCGGTGAGCGACGCGAACGATTGCGCGCGCGAGAGTTCAATTTCGTGGAGCTTGCGATCGTATTTCTCGAGGCCTTCGCGAATGGGAACCAGCAATCCCGTGATCGCTGTTTCCTTTTCGTCCAGTTCGGCCTTGGCCGAGATGCGGATGCGTTCCAGTTCGGTGCGGGCGAGCTGCAGGAACTGTTCGTTGTTGGATTTGAGGGCTTCGCCGGACAGCGATTGGAAGGACTCCTTGAGCGAGGTGTGCGCGGCGCGGAGTTCGTCGAGGCGGGTGGCGAAGGTGGCCTCTTCGGTTTTGGCGCGGGTGAGGTCGGCGTGCAGCGAGCGGATTTCGGCGTCGCGGGTGGTGAGGTTTGACTCGAGTGTCGCGATCTGCCGGTCGAGTTCCGAGCGGCGGGACGCGGCGGACTCGACCTGGGTGCGGAGTTCGGCTTCGCGGGCGGCGGATTTGGCAGTGGCGTTGGCGAGGGCGGCGGCGAGGTGGGCGGTGTGGAGGCGGCGGGAGAGGGCGAGGGTGATAGTCGCGGCGAGGATGGTGCCGGCCACGAATGCCAAAATTTGCGTCAGATCGGTCATGTCACAAATAGAAGAGTGTTGGGTCGCCCCGTAGCGCCTGCGGACAAAACAACAAATATTCTGTAGTTTTGTCCGTGCTCTACGAAAACAGATATGATGAAATGTATGATTTGGCGGCTGAGCAGGAGGGGTATTTCACCTCAGCTCAAGCAGCAAAAGCGTACATTACGGCGCAACTAATTGCGTATCACAGGCGAGCTGGCAACATCGAACAGGTCAGTCGAGGAGTGTACCGGATACGGTCGTTTCCGCGCTCGGCACTGGCCCAGTATGTCGCGGCAACCATGTGGCCGGTTCCGGCAACCGCGATTTTGTCGCCCGACACCGCGTTGGACTTGCACGGGCTTTCGGACGCGAATCCGTCGAAGATTCATTTGACAGTGCCGAAAGCATTTCGCATCCGGCGCCGGACAGTTCCGGATCTCTACGTGCTGCATCATGCCGATCTTTCGGCGAGCGACGTTTCCCTCTTGGAGGGAGTCCCGGTGACGACGCCACTTCGGACGATTCGCGACTGTACACTCGCGCATGTGGGCCCAGCAATTGTGCGTCAGGCAATTGAAGAGGGGTGACGGCGGGGGAGACTGAACAATGCGGAGGCGCAGACGCTTTCGCGGGAGTTTTCCACCATCTAGCAAGAGCGCGCTCGCACGCATTGTTTCGAAGTACGCGGACACTGAGCAAATCGCAATAAAACGCGTCATGCGTTGGATTTCATTCATCATTGTAACGTGGGCATTGGACCGCCTGAGACCTGCCAGAGGCAATCCAGTCTTCAGTATCAAGGGTGGGCTCACTTTTGAAATGCGACTGAGGCTGCGGGCGAGGGCGACGAAGGACCTCGCTGCATCCTTTTGGCACAGTGAAAGGACGTTGCTGGATGCGCTCGACGATGCCGTACGCATTCCATACGGACGCTGGACGTTTTCGCGGGACGGCGAGCCCAGGGACATTGGAAAAGCGACCCAGGTTTTTGTGAGACTGCACTTCGCGGGCAAGTCCTGGTCTACTGTGCAACTCGAGATATCCAATGCCGCCGTCGAGGGTGAGAACGACGACATGCTTCCAGCGATCGACATCAGCACGTTTGGGCTCGACGATATCTGATCAATGCATACCGCGTGTTTCTTACTCGAGCGCGACAAGGCATGGTGATTTTTGTACCGGAGGGTGATCCATCGGATGCTACTCGGAAGCCCGAGTACTACGATGCCACTGATCAATATTTGCAGAGCCTGGGTCTCCACGAACTCTGACTGGTTCGCTGGATTTGAATTGATTGTTCTGCGCTCAAGTCTTCTGTGGCGCCTGCTCGGCGCAGGCCGAACTCGAAGGCACCTTGCACTGATCTCGGACGCCGCCAACCATTCCCGCATGACGCCAGCCGCCTCGCGAATCCGCTCCGCCCCAGCAGAAAATCAATTCGGTAACTCGCCGAACGCCGCTGCATTCTCCCTCCCCACCGCCGCCGCCCTCGCCGCTGGCGTGCTCGTCATCCACATCCTTACCAACCTCATCACCCCGTACGGCATTCACCGCGACGAACTGCTGTACCTGGCCATGGGCGAACACCTGCGCCTGTGGCACATGGACTTCCCCCCGTTTATCGCCATCGTCGCCCGCTTTTCGCACGCGCTGTTCGGCGACTGGCTGCCGGGCATCCGCCTGGCGCCAGCCTTCGCCCACGCCGCACTGGTCTTCGCGTCGGCCTACGCCACCGCCCTCTTTGGTGGACGCCGCTCGGCCCAGACCCTCGCGGCCCTGGGCATCGCGGTCTGCCCGTACTTCCTGCGACCAGGCGCGATGCTGCAACCGGTGGTCTTCGACCAACTCTGGTGGACGCTGGCACTCCTGGCGCTCACCCTCCGCATTTACGAGAACGACCCCAAACACTGGGCCGGCGCCGGGCTCTTCCTCGGGCTCGCCGCCCTCACAAAATTCAGCGTCGCTTTCATCGCCGCAGGGGTCATCCTCGCGCTGATTGTCACGCCGCTTCGCCGCGATCTGGCCACAAAATTTCCGTGGATTGGACTCATCATCGCGACAATACTCGGTCATCCAAGCGTCATTGGGCAAGTTACGCTTGGCTGGCCAGTGCGCGGGCAACTCTCAAATTTGCAATCATCGCAGCTGGCCCGAGTTGGGCCGCTGGACTTCCTCTCCGGCCAACTATGGGCTGGCCCGGTATTGATCCTCGCGATTCTGGGCTTCGTCGCGCTCTGGCGGAGCGGAGGCACCGGCATCCCGTCCAAGCAGCTCGCGACCATGTTGCGTTCTGAGGCGCTGACCCCAACAAGCTTGACCGCCACCACCCCCAACTACCGGCCCATCGCCGTCGCCACCGCCACCGCCTTCCTCATCCTGCTGTTCATGCGAGGCAAGGCGTACTACATCGCCCCCATCTACCCCATCCTCACCGCCGCCGGCGCCGCGGCGCTGGACCGGATCGCACTCCGCATTGCCCCCAAACGCCCGTCGAAAGTACTGGCAGTGGCCGCAGCCATGGTCGCTCTGTATGGAATGGTCACGCTGCCGTTTGGACTTCCCCTGCTGGTGCCAGCCGAAATGGCCCGCGTCTCCGAAATGCTGGATGCACGAAACGAGTCAAACGTGGGCGAACAGCTCGCGCTGCCCCAGGACTACGCCGACATGCTGGGCTGGCGCGAACTGGCCACAATGACGGCCACGGTCTGGCATGCATTGTCCCCCGCCGACACCGCGAACGCCATTCTGGTTGGCACCAACTATGGCCGAGCGGGGGCGCTGGACCTGTATGGGCCCGATTTGGGATTGCCACCAGCGATCTCCGCCACCGGGTCGTATTGGTTTTTCGGACCGGGCAACAAAAGCGGTGACGTGGCCGTGGTGCCGGCCAACGATGCTGACGACCTGAAAAAGTTCTGGCGCGAATGCACGGAAGCGGTACGAACGACCAATCCGTGGGGTGTACCAGAAGAGCAAACGGTGCACATCTATGTCTGCCGCGGGGCACTACGTTCCATCCAGGACGCGTGGCCCACGCTTGCCGGACAGCACTGACGTTCGATGAAGGTCGCACTGCATCACGCGCCAGACGCGGCTTCCTACCACACGCCATATCGAACGCTGTACCGAACCAGCCATCGCGCAAACATCGCGCCAACACCGCGCACTCACGCATTTCCGCACTCGTGCCAGAGCTGTCATGGACCGCCGCAAATTTCTGCACACCACCGCCGCTGGAACAGTGGCCTCGTCGGCCATCGCCTCGTTGCTGGCCACTACCGCCAATGCTACGGCCAGCGACTTCTCGCCACTCGCCACCGTAGCGCCCGCCGTCACATTTCTGGCCGACGAGGTGCTCGCACAGCGTTATCCGTTTGTCCTACCAGCCCTCGGCTATGCAAACAACGCGGTTGAGCCCGCTGTTGATGCCGAAACCATGTCCATCCATCACGACAAACACCACGCGGCGTATGTGACGAATCTGAACAAGGCTTTGGAGACACAAGCCGCGTTGCAGCAGCACACACTTCGTGAGCTACTTACTACGTTACCGTCGCTTCCTGAAGCGGCGCGCAACGCGGTTCGCAACAACGGTGGCGGACACGCCAACCACGCCATGTTCTGGCAACTGCTGGCGCCAGGTGGGGCAAAAACGCCCAAGGGCGCGTTGCTCGCCGCCATCAACAAGGACTTTGGTTCGATGACAGCGTGCACGGCTGCACTCAAGGCCGCCGGCGTCGGACAATTTGGTTCAGGATGGAGCTGGCTGGTACGAGACGCATCAGGTGCGCTCAAGGTGCGAGCGACACCGAATCAGGACACACCCGTTTCCGACGGCACGCGCGTACTGCTGGGCATCGATGTGTGGGAGCACGCCTATTATCTGAAATACCAGAACCGCCGCCCCGACTATCTGGATGCGGTGCTGGGCGCGATAAACTGGGATGTAGTGTCCACGGCGTACTCTGCGTAAATTCTGCAGGATTGTATCGCGTCGCATTCAACCCTTGATGCCCGCCCGTTGAACGTCACCAACACATCCGGCCTACCGGCCACGAGTTTGAGACCCGTCACATTAGTGCGGGTGCGCGCATCGGAAGCGGCACAGCTTTCGGAATTTGCAACGGAACAGTTCGACCTCACCTACGGCCCGTTGTGTCGCGCGGCAGACGTTGACGCCTACATGGCCGAAGCGTTGACGCCAACCGCGCTGCTGCGCGTGCTCACCGATCCGATGTCATGGGTGTTTGCGGCAACCGTGAACAACGAGTGGATAGGTTACACACACGTGCGGCTCTCGGCACTGCCGGAAGACATTGTGAGCAATCACGCAGCGGGCGTTGGCACAACCCCTCTGGAAATCGCGCGATTCTACGTGTCCCGTAAATGGCACGGCAAGGGAATCGCAGCGACCATGCTCAAGACCGTGGTGCAACACGCACAGACCCAAGGGTCCCCAACGCTGTGGTTGTCCGTGTGGCAGGAAAACGCACGAGCGATTGCCTTCTATCAGAAATCCGAATTTGTCTCAATCGGCACGGGCAAGTTTCTGATGGGCGAAGATTTGCAGGATGACTTCATCCTGGAACGTGCGGTTGAGAAACTGCCGGCCCAGACGTCCGCATAGTCGCAGGGCGTAGTCGCAGGGCGTAGTCGCGTGGCGTAATCGCTTTGCGCAAACAGTCCGCGTAGTCGCTGCACCCGAGCGCATTCCGTATCACTCATCGAGGAAGTTGCCGCATGCGAACATTGTCCCGCGCATTTTTCACGCTCGCCGCCTCGCTTGCAGCGACGATGTCGACGGCATCCGCACAAGCGGCGGTTATTCTCGTTCGCCATGCCGAAAAGGCGACGGTTGGTGGAAGCGATCCTTCGCTCAGTGAACTTGGCCAGGCCCGCGCCAAGGCGTTGGCCGCCGCGCTGGCCGATGCACACGTGACGGCCATTATCACGACGAGCTTCAAGCGCACCTTTGAAACCGCCGATGCGCTGGCCGCCGCGCTTCACATCAAGATTGAGAAGATTGCCGTGGAGGGTGGCACCGCGGCGCACGTGAATGCCATTGCAGCAGCGGTTCGCAAACACGCTGGTGAAACGGTGTTGGTCGTGGGACACAGCAACACGGTACCGGCAATTGTCACGGCGCTTGGTGGTCCGAAACTTCCCGATCTGTGCGACGCCACCTACGCCACGCTGTTTCATCTGGTGCCGGGCAAAGACGGCAAAGCCAGTGTGGTGCGTTCGCGATACGGCGCGAATGAACCGGAAGCGGCCGAGGCCTGCGCGAATTCAATGAAGTAGCCGCTGCATTTTCCAACCGTTTTTCAAGAGTAGCCAAGGGTTACTCGGCATTGCCCCGTCCTCGACGTATCTTCCGGAATGCATCTGACCATCGGCATTCTCACCGTTTCTGACCGCGCGAGCGCTGGCATTTACGAGGACAAGTCAGGTGCGGCCATTCGCGACGTGCTTACCCGCTGGATTGGCTCGCCATGGACCGCGGAGTATCGGCTGGTGCCCGACGAGCAGCCAGTAATAGAAGCGACGCTGCGCACGCTGAGCGACGAGTTGCACTGCTCGTTGGTTGTGACGACAGGCGGCACGGGTCCCAGCCCGCGCGATGTGACGCCCGAAGCCACTGTGGCGGTGTGTGATCGGCTGCTGCCCGGGTTTGGCGAGCAGATGCGCGCGGTGTCGGTGCGCACCGTGCCAACCGCCATTCTGTCGCGGCAGGTGGCAGGCACGCGTGGCTCCACGCTGATCATCAATCTTCCGGGCAAACCCGCGGCCATCGAAGAGTGCCTTTCGGCAGTGTTTGCGGCCATTCCGTATTGCGTGGAACTGATTGGTGGCCCACGCTTCAGCAGTACCAGCGAGGCGCCGGTCGCGTTTCGGCCCGCTGGTCCGTAATAGACTTGAACCACGGTCGATTCCCGGTTCACGCCTCCGCGCTTTCACGTGGTATCACGCAGTTTCATTCGGAGTAAAGTGGTGACGCTACCCGCCGAGTTGTTGGAAATTCTCGTGTGCCCCAAGAGCAAGTCGGCGCTGGAGTACCACACCAGTCCCGTCGAAGCACTGGTGTGTCGCGAGTGCCGCCTTGTGTACGTGGTGCAGGATGGCATTCCCATCATGTTGATTGATGAGGCGCGCCCGTTGCATGAGGCCGAATTTCCGCCATTGGCGGGGCCCGCGGTGTGATGCGGGTATGGACGCCGGACGGCGTGCTGCCGGAGTGTGAGCGTACCACCATCGAACTGCCGGCCGAAGATGACGGCGCGCTGGTGGCCACGGTTGTGCGCAAGCGCGGCACCGGGCAGTCTGGCAAAGCGTTGTTGTACGTGCACGGATTTGTGGACTATTGTTTTCACGAGCATGTTGCCAACGCGCTGGTCGCGGCGGGTTGGGACTTTTATGCACTGGAGCTACGCCGCTACGGCCGCTCGTTGCGGGCGGGAAATCGCCCGAATTATTGCACCAGTCTCGCGCAGTACGACGCCGAGATTACCGCGGCCATTGCAATTGTGGTTGACGAGGATCATCACACTACGGTGGCGTTGTACGGACACTCCACTGGCGGACTCATTGCGTCGTTGTACGCAGACGTCGGTACGCGGCGCGCCGACCTCAGTGCGGTGGTACTGAACAGTCCATTTTTCGGGTTCAAGGTCAGCCCGTTTGAAGGGGCCAAGGTGCGCATTGCTGCAGCACTTGGTCGCGTGTTGCCGTGGTTGAGCGATCCGAAAGCCATATCGCCGCGTTACGGCGAGAGTCTGCATGTGACCGCGCGGGGCGAGTGGAATTTCGATCTGCGGTGGAAACCCATCGCTGGATTTCCGGCGTATTATGGCTGGGTGCGCGCCATCAAGCTGGGGCACAACCGTGTGCAACGCGGACTGTCGGTACAGTGTCCGGTGCTGGTGCTGCACTCCGATCAATCCGGCGGCGGCCGCGTATGGAAGGACAGTTTTCATTCCTGCGATATTGTTCTGGACGTGGCGCACATGCGCCGTTTCAGCGGCGGTCTTGGGGCGGACGTGCACCGCGAGGAAGTGCCCGGCGCCGTTCACGATGTCATGCTGTCGCGCGCGGCAGTGCGTGAGCGCGCGTTAGGCAGTATGCTGAATTGGTTGCAGCGCCTGCCGTCCCCTGCCGCCCCAGCGCCCTGCCTTCGGTCCGAGGCCACATTACCCGCGGCCACTACCACGACCGCGACCTGACTTTTTCCGGCCTGACCATGAAAAGTGTGGAGATGGATCTTCGCGACAACGTGGGCCGCCTGCTGCTGCGCGATTTGCAGTCAGTTCGTCGCGAAATTGAGCACTATCCCGACGATGAAGGCCCGTGGAAAGCCGTGCCGGGACTCACGAATTCAGGCGGAACGCTGGTGTTGCACCTGGCTGGCAATCTGCAGCATTTTCTGGGCGCGGTGCTCAACAAGAATGGCTACGTGCGCAATCGCGACATCGAATTTTTGAAGCGTGGTCTGTCGCGCGCTGAGTTGCTGCGTGAACTCGATGTCACTACGGACACGGTCACGAAGGCGCTCGGCGCATTGGTCGGCTCACAATTGGAAGGCATGTTTCCCCAGGATTTCAACAACATGCGTATTCCGACGGACATTTTTCTCATGCACCTGGCCACACATCTCACGTACCATCTTGGGCAACTGGACTATCATCGCCGCTGTGTAACGGGTGACGCCACCCCGGTGGGCACGTTGTCACTGCCGGCGCTTTTGTTGCCGTTCCCTCAACTGCCGGCGTAAGCGGTCATGAACGATGCCACTCGTGTAGTTCGCGCCGGATTGCCCCGTGCGAAGAACGGCGAACCGTTCCTGAGCGGACCAGTGTTCGCCGCGCCGTATCATCTGGCCGGCGCACCGGCCGACTCGCCATTCACCTACGGGCGTTTTCACAATCCAACGTGGACACAATACGAAGCCGCCTTGAGCGAATTGGAAGGCGGGCCCTGCGTGTTGTTTCCTTCAGGAATGGCGGCGTCGGCGGCGGTCTTTGGAACCGTGCTGCGCCCGGGCCAGCGTGTGGTAATGCCCGAGGAGAGTTATTACACCACACGACTGATTGCGCAGCAGTATTTCGGCGCCATGGGTGTGGAAGTGGTGACCGCCAGAACGGTCGGCAACGCGCTTGAGGAAAAGTTGCCGGGTGCCACGTTATTGTGGCTCGAGTCGCCCACGAACCCCGGCCTCGATGTTTGCGACATTCAGCGTCTTGCCAACGCGGCACATGCGGCCGGCGTGTTGGTGGCGGTCGACAACACCACTCCAACAGCGCTCTGCCAGAAACCCCTCGCACTGGGCGCCGATTTTTCGCTGGCGTCTGACACCAAGGCCATGACTGGCCACGCCGATGTGTTGATGGGCCATGTGGCGACGCGTGATGTCGCGTTAGCCGACAAAATTCGACTGTGGCGCACCCAAATGGGAAACATTCCAGGCCCTATGGAAGCCTGGCTGGCGCACCGCTCGCTTGGCACCTTGCATGTCCGGCTGGAACGCCAGTGCGCCAGCGCGCTAAAAATTGCACAATTCTTCGCGGCCCACGACAAGGTGAGCAACGTGCGGTATCCGGGGCTGCCATCTGACCCGTCGCACGAAGTTGCACGCAAGCAGATGCTGTGGTTCGGGCCGGTCATCAGTTTTGAGCTGCGCGATCAGGCGGCGGTGGAACGATTTTTCGCAGCGGCGACGCTGGTTCATGAAGCGACCAGTTTTGGTGGCATTCACACGAGTGCAGAACGTCGGGCGCGATGGGGCGCTGATGCAGTCAGCGAAGGGTTCGTTCGCTTTAGTGTTGGCGTGGAAGATGTGAATGACCTCGTCGCTGATTTGCACCACGCTTTGTCACACGCCTAAACACACGCCTAAACACCCCCCCCGCGGCGACCCTCACTCATCACGCCCAATCCTCACTGCAATGGACCGACGCAAATTTCTTGGGACGACCGCGCTTGCCGGAGCGGGATTGGTCGCACTGCCAGGTTGCACGACGGAAACACGGGAGCGCGTGCAGCAGCGAGCAGACAAACGCACCGATTCCGTGACAGCCGCGGGAACGGTGCCGGCGTTCGAGTTTGATGAAGTGTCGGTCGCCGCATTGCAAAAACGCATGACCGACGGTTCGCTGACCTCTGTCAAACTCACCGACGCGTATCTCGCCCGCATGGACGAAATTGACTCGGCGGGGCCCAAGTTGCGATCGGTGATCGAGCGCAATCCCGACGCACGCAGCATTGCTGAGGCGATGGACAAAGAGCGTGCGGAAGGCAACGTGCGCGGCCCTATGCACGGCATTCCCGTGTTGGTGAAAGACAACATCGACAGCGCCGACCAGATGATGACAACGGCCGGGTCGCTGGCCATGGTCGGAACGCCGGCGCCGAAAGACGCATTCATTCTGGAACGCCTGCGCGCAGCCGGCGCGGTGATCCTTGGCAAAACCAATCTCAGCGAGTGGGCTAACTTTCGTTCATCGCGATCGACCAGTGGCTGGAGCGGTCGTGGTGGCCAAACTCGCAATCCATACGTGCTCGATCGCAATCCGTGCGGGTCGAGCTCGGGAACGGGATCATCAATTGCTGCAAGCCTTGCGGCCGTGGGTGTAGGTACGGAGACGGATGGCTCAATTATCTGCCCATCAGCACTGTGCGGAATTGTGGGACTCAAACCAACCATTGGTCTGGTAAGCCGCAGCGGCATCATTCCCATCTCGGCATCGCAGGACACGGCGGGTCCAATGGGGCGCACGGTGGCCGACGTTGCAGTGTTGCTTGGCGCGATGGCCGGTGAAGACCCCCGCGACGGCGCGACCGCCGCCAGTAAGGGTCATGTGGAAAGCGACTACACAAAATTTCTGGATGCCAACGCGCTCAAGGGCGCACGCATTGGCGTGGCACGCAACCTGGCCGGTTTCCATCCGGCAGCCGACCTGGCCTTTGAGACCGCGATCGCGGCGTTGACGAATGCGGGGGCGATTGTTGTCGATCCGGTGAACGCACCAAACCTTGGCCAGTTTGATGACGCCGAGATGGAAGTGCTGCTGTACGAATTCAAAGATGGCCTGAACAAGTATCTGGCTGAGCGGGGGGCCACTGTGCCGCACAAGTCGTTGGCCGAGTTGATTGCATACAACACGCGCGAAGCAGCGGCGGAGATGCCTTACTTTGGGCAGGAGTTGTTTGAGCGGGCGGAAAAGAAGGGAACGCTTGGTGACGCCGCGTACAAGAAGGCGCGTGCGCTCTGTTTGCGCCTGGTTCGTGCGGAAGGATTGGACCGGATATTCGCGCAGCACAAGCTGGACGCGCTGGTCGCACCTTCCAATGGTCCGGCCTGGCCCACCGATCACGTAAACGGTGACCGATACACGGGTGGCAATTCGAGTTATGCTGCCATTGCCGGATATCCGACCATCACGGTTCCTATGGGATTTGCGACCGAACTGCCGCTGGGCCTTTCCTTTCTGGGTACGGCGTGGGCGGAGGGGAGGCTGATTGGGTTGGCGCATTCGTTTGAGCAGGCCACAAAGGTTCGCCGGCCGCCTAGATTTCTGCCGACAGCTACCACGGGTTGATGTTCGCGCGCTTGTCACAGCGCCTGCGAAGCCGTGTTGGCCGGACAACGTAATTTTCCGGGCGCATGGTCGAGAACAGCAATTCTGCAGGCACCAGAAACAAGGCACTCACCGGGCTCGCGGCCGCCGTCGCGATAACTATTGGTGCCTGGTTTTTCATCGATCGGGCCACCGACCGCGGGCTCGCGCGTCTCGATCACATTGAACGCGTGTACGCGGCGTGCAAAGCCGATTATGCGTTGGCGCGGACCGTTGCCGACACCAGTCGGGTAGATGCCCAGCCACTCAGTGCGCTCATAGACAGCGGAAAAACGGGGGCGCCGTTGCGTTGTGGCGAACTGCGACGTCCGGAAAGTCTTGCCGCGCAGGATTCCGCGCGTCGCCGACAAACCAATCGCGGCACCATGCCATCGCGTGATGGTCGGTAGGACCACGCGCTCCACCTGCGAGATCGGTACATGACCATTCAATCGGCGACGGAGCTGGAGGGCATGCGCGCCATTGGACGCCTGGTGGCGGAAGCGCTGGCTGTTATGGAAGGGGCCGTCAAACCCGGTGTGACCACTGCACAACTGGATGACGTGGCGCGCGTGTTTCTCGAAGCGAAAGGAGCGCGCTCCGCACCACAGCTCACGTACGGATTTCCGGGTTTTACCTGCATCAGTGTGAACGAGGAAATTGTGCACGGCGTTCCGGGCGCTCGCGTATTACACGAGGGCGATCTGGTTACGTTGGATGTGACGGCTGAGCTCAAGGGTTTTATGGCCGACGCGGCGCGCACGGTGGCGTTGCCGGGCGCCTCGCGCGAAGCGCAGGAACTCGTGGCGAGTGCCGAGCGTGCGTACGATGCGGGCGTGAAGGCGGCGCGACCGGGTACACGCGTGCGAGCAATTGGCCGCGCCATTGAGCAAAGCGTGAAACACGACGGGTTTTCGGTCATGCGCGAGCTGTGCGGTCACGGAATTGGACGTGTGTTGCACGAAGAACCCACGGTCCCTAATTTTGACGATCCCGCTGCCAATTCACAGTTGCATCAAGGGCTCGTATTAGCTGTCGAGCCACTGGTGTCCATGCGGCCAGCGCGCATTTTCGACGAAGCGGATGGCTGGACTATTCGCACGCACAATCGCGCGTGGTCGGCGCATCACGAGAACACGATTGTTGTGATGGATGGCGAGCCAATCGTGCTGACCGTTGCGGACTGAACGGCGATGCAGCGCGCGTGGGTGTGGTTGGCGATCGCCGGCGTGCTGGAAGTGGTGTGGGCCATTGGCCTCAAGTCATCGGACGGGTTTCGGCGGCCGTATGTCACGGCGTTTACCGTCGTGATGATGATTGCAAGTTTCTATTTTCTGGCGCAGGCGTTGAAAACGTTGCCGGTGGGTACGGCGTATGCCATTTGGACCGGTATTGGGGCAGTGGGTACTGCGGTGATCGGGATGCTGGTGTTTGGCGAGTCGCGGGATATCGGGCGACTGGTTTCCATTGTGCTGATTGTGGCGGGCATTGTGGGGTTGAAGCTGGCGTCGGATTGAATTGAACCGGCTTCCGGCTGGTCTCAGCGCCGGCTACTGCGGCAACGCCGACGTGCGCGCTCCGACCTGGCCATCAGGCGCCAGCGCGTGCACCAGAAACATGACCACGACGTTGAGCACCATCGCCACCACGCCAATATTCAAATCCGTGATCGCATGCGGAAAACCCGGCAACAACGTGGCGAGTGTCGACTTGCTGAAGGTCATGGCCGCCACGCCTTCGGAAACTTCGCTGACAATGATGCCCAGTCCTTTCAGTTGCAGCACCAGATAGGGAATAAGCGCCGCGATACTCACCACGGCCACCAATTTTCCAAGCGCGGGACTCTTGTAAGCGCGCGCAAAGAATTCGGGCTGCGACAACACCTGCCAGTTTGTACCGCGTTTCCAGATGGCGGGCAACAACCAGTACGACATGATGTACGCAATGGTGCCGTACGTAATGATATAAAACGCGGGCGCCCCACGTCCGTACGCCCAGCCGCTGCCGCCCAGGAACGTAAACGTGGTGTAAATTTCGCCCGCCAACAACAGGAACACAAAAACGGTGCCGAACCCGCGCCCGCCCACACTCCACTGTTCGAGGGTCATGGTGCGGAAGCCGCGCAGGCAAAACGAAAACGCGATGAGCAGCGTGGCGGCGATAATCCACAGAGGAATGTTCACTGGTCGCCATCCAGGCGCAGGATGATTCCCATGATCGCCGATGTGATCAGCACCCACACCACCATCCATCCCAACAGAAACGGCATGCCGAATATGCGGGGTTCGAGGCGATTCGCGATGTAGGGGGCGCCGAGCAGTGCGACCAGGGGAACAACCGCCAGCAGATGATGCCGGCGAAACGTGGCCGGTTTCTCTGCTGGTTGTTCACTCATGCGAGTAAGTCCAGCGTGGCCACCAGCAGGTAGCGCAGGCCCACATCGAGTGAACGTTCATCGATTTGAAAACGCGGGTGATGATGTGGGAAGGTGATGCCCGCTTCGACATTGCCGGCGCCGACAAACGCGAACACACCGGGTGCCTTCTGCTGGTACGCGGAGAAATCTTCGCCGCCCATGGTCGGGCGCAACGGTTGCAGTGCGGCGGCACCAAACTCGCGCTCGACCAGACTCGTGAGGCGCGCGGTCAGCGCCGGGTCGTTGACGACGGGCCGGTAGCCGCGCTCGTACTTGAACTCAAACGTCGCGCCAAACGCGGCCGTGATTCCGCCAATGATGCGTTCCATCAATTGCGGAACCCGTGTCCGAAGTGCGGCGTCGAATGTTCTCACCGTTCCCGACAGGTACGCGGTTTCCGGAATGACATTAAACGTCGTGCCGGCCACAAATTGCGTGACGGATACGACGACGTTGTCCAGCGGATCGACGTTGCGCGACACGAGGTGTTGCAGTGCGGTGACAATTTGTGCGCCAACTGCGATGGGGTCGATGGTTTCGTGTGGAATGGCCGCGTGGCCGCCTTGCCCCCTGATGGTGACGTGGAACGTGTCGGGCGATGCCATGGCTGGTCCGGCCACGAGGCCAATTGAACCGTGTGGCATGGATGCCCATAGATGCAGACCGATAATCTGCTCCACGCCTTCCATGACCCCTGCGTCCACCATCTCTTCGGCACCACCGGGCGACAATTCTTCGGCGTGCTGAAAGATGAATCGCACCTCACCACGTACGTCGTCCTTGCGCTCGGCCAGTATCTGCGCGAGGCCCAGCACAATGGAGGTGTGCCCATCGTGTCCGCACGCGTGCATCACGCCCGCCACGCGCGATTGGTACGGTACATCGTTTTCTTCGGTAATCGGCAATGCGTCCATATCAGCGCGGACCGCGATAACACGACCGGGCAACGCCCCGCGCAGCTGCGCCATCACGCTGGTTACTGTGGGGCGCGACACTTCCAGGCCGGGCATGGCCGACAACGTCTCAAAAACAAATTGCGAGGTCTTGTGTTCGTGAAACGACAACTCCGGATGCATGTGCAAATGCCGGCGCCACGTGATGACTTGTTCCCGGATACCGTCGGCGCGGTGGAGGAGTTCGGCGGCGTCAAGCGTCGCAGTTTTGGCGGGAATCATCGGAGTGAGTGGCCGTTGGGGCGCAGGGCTGGTTGACATCAAGGAGCCCTGGTCGCATACTACGGGAAAAGCCGTAGCACGGGCTCATGTCGTCCGTAAGGTGGGCCGGCGACGGCCGTGAATCCATAGGAGAGAGTCGCAATTTATGAAAACTGATCCTGCGCACTGCACCTTTTGCGCTATCGTGGCGGGGGAAAAACCTGCCAGCATTGTATGGGAGGACGCGCATAGCCTCGCTTTCCTCGATTTGCGCCAGTTTCACTCGGGGCATGTTCTGATAGTGTCCCGTGCTCATTTCGGCGATTTGCGCGATGCGGACGGCACCACCGCAGCTGCGGTCATGCAGACCGTCGCGCGTGTCATGCGTGCGGTTGGTGGGCTCTTTGAGAACGACGGGATCAGCGTGTGGCACTCGGCGGGCGAAGGCGCCAACCAGGAAGTTCCGCATCTGCACTTTCATGTGCATCCACGGCGTCTGGGTGACGACGTTTTACGGGTCTACCCCAGCACGCCCAACCACCCCTCCCGCTCTCAGCTCAACCACTGGGCCACAGACATTCGTCAGGCGATCGATGCCAATTCGACTGCCAGGACGTCATCGGACTAAACTTGAGGGAACGCCGGGCCGAACCGGATATCCCAGAAACTTCCCAAAGCAGGACTGGCCGGCGTCAACCCTTGGTCGCCAAGCCGGTTCATATGTAGCGACCCTCCTCGACCGTCGGCCGCGCTGTAACCGCAGTACCTGCCAGCACGTAGGCCCTGAACGCGCGCTTCCAATCCCTCCACGTAGTCTCCCTATATGCGCCGCCTTGCACTTCTGGCCTTGTTGGCCTGTTCGACAGCCCTTTTCGGCTCGACCCTGCGCGCAAGCTCGGCGGAGGCCCAAACCACCCTTGACGTTATCCGGGGGCGTATCACGAGTGCTGACTCGCAGCCTGTTATTGGGGCCAAAGTTGTGGCCACGTCCTATACGGGCAACGTCTCCAAGGAAACCAAGACGGACAAGAACGGTCGCTACTCCATCACTTTTCCGTCGGGGGAAGGCGACTACTGGATTACGATGACGGCGATGGGATTTGAGCCGGTGCGTTTTGAGATCAAGCGTATTGGCGACGAAGCAATTCTCGTGGCCGACCGCCGGCTTCGCTCGACAATTGCGAATTTGGACCAGGTGAACGTCACGGCCGACGCACCACGGGCCTTGCCCAATCGCAACGCCACCGGCGGCAACGTGGGCGGGGGCAACACACAACTGAACAACAGCAATGTGTCGCCCGAGTTGGCGGGCAATCTGGCGGCGCTGGCGGCAGGCAGCCCGGGCATTCAGCTCATTCCAGGACTCGATGGTGCTGCGGATATGTTCTCCGCGCTCGGTCTCTCGGCCGATCAGAACAGCACGACGTTTAACGGGCTGGGGTCGGCGGTGTCGGTGCTGCCGCAGGATGCGCAGGTGAGTGCATCCGTTGCGACGTTCAGCTACGACCCGGCGCGCGGAAACTTTTCGGGTGGCAGCCTGCAAGTGCAGACGTTGCCCGGCACCAATTTTTCCAATCGTCAAACCAGCAACGTTACACAAGCGCCTCAGCTGCAGTTTGCCGACGAAGCGGCCGTAGCCCAAAATCAGAAATTCACGAACCTCTCGTTTGGTGCGGGCGGTCGCGGCCCCATTACGATGGATCGCAACTTTTACAATTCATCGTTTCAATACAGCCGTCGCTTTCAGGATTTACCGTCACTGCTGAGCACGAACGACATTGGCCTGGCCAGCGCAGGAGTGGCGCGAGACTCGGTCAGTCGCCTGCTTGGTATTCTGAGCAACGCGCGTATTCCGGCGACGATTTCCGGACTTGGCAATCAAACCGCGACAGACAATTTCGTGGTGCAGTCGAACCTCGACATTACGCCGAGCAACAACGGCGCAGGCGATATGTACACGCTTGGCTTTGTTGGCAACTACAGCGGGAGTTCACAGATTGGCGCCGGCGGGAGCAACATCCTCACGGTGCCTGCGCACAACGGCGAGTCCAGCCGTTGGGGCGCGCAGCTGTCCCTCAAGCAAAGCAAATACGTCTTTAACAGCTTTCTTTCGACGACCAATATCGGCGTCAGTTTGTCGGCCAACGATAACGCGCCGTATCTCCGTTCGCCGAATGGCGCGGTTCGGGTCGGGTCGACGTTGCCCGACGGATCATCGGCGGTTCGCGTGCTGACGTTTGGTGGCAATCCGATGCTCGACGTGAGCTCGCGCAATCGGACCTTCGAGGGCAACAACGAACTGACGTGGTATGCGGGCAACAATCGGCACAGTGTGAAACTGACTACCGCCGCGCGGTACGAAAGCTTCACGACCGATCAGAGCAACAACTTGTACGGCACGTTCAACTTCAACTCGCTGGCCGACCTGCAGGCGCGTCGAGCGGCGTCGTTCAGCCGCACGCTGAATGCGCCAATTCGCAGCGGCAGCCAGTTTACGGGTGCGATGTCGTTGGGCGATTCGTGGCTCGTGCGGACCGGGTTGCAAGTGCAATACGGTGTGCGTGTTGATGCGAATCGTTTTCTCGATGCGCCCGATTTGAACCCGCTCATTCAATCCAGGCTTGGCATCGACAATACGCAGGTTCCGAACCAGGTCTATGTGAGCCCGCGACTCGGTTTCCAGTGGTACTATGGCAACCAGAGTCAGATTGCGTTTATCCCTGGTGCGGCCCGACCGCCACGTGCTGTGGTGCAGGGTGGGTTTGGCATGTTTCAGAATTTGCAGGGCGCACAGCTGCTGGCCACCGCGGTGAACAACACCGGTTTGCCAAGTTCAACGCAGCAGATTTCGTGCGTTGGTGCGGCGACGCCGTTGCCCACATGGGACACCTACGCGACGAATCTCGCCAACATTCCGTCTACGTGCGCGGACGGAACGAGCGGCACCGTGTTTTCCAATGCGGCGCCCAGTGTGACGTTATTCAGCCCGAATTATCGGCAGCCCCGAGCGTGGCGCGGCAATCTGAATTGGACTGGGCCCATTCTTGACAACCGTTTTGCGTTCGGCGTGGGCTTCATGTATTCGCTGAACATGGCGCAACAGGATGTGGTGGACCGCAATTTCAACAATGTGCAGCGATTTGCGCTGGACAATGAAGGCGGTCGACCGGTGTTTGCGAATCTCAACGCGATCGATGTTGCCACCGGCAACGTCGCGTTCAAGGATACGCGCATCGCGCCCGAACTGGCGCGCGTCAATGAGTCCCGCGGCGAGCTGCGCAACGATGTCACGCAATTGTCCATCAACCTGCGCCCGGTCACAGCGAATCCCAAACTTCGCTGGAGCCTGGGGTATCAACTGCAGGATATTCGCGACCAGTTCCGCGGTTTCAGCAGCACTGTCGGCAATCCCTACGCAACGGAATGGGCGCGCGGTTTGCAACAGGGCCGGCATACGGTGAATTTCGGATTCCAGAGCATTCCGATTTTCGACGTGGTGTACCTGACGTGGAACGTGTCGCTGATTTCCGGCTTGCGTTTCACCCCGTCGGTGTCCGGTGACATCAATGGTGACGGGGGGTTCGGGAACGATCGGGCGTATGTGTTCGATCCATCGAAGGTTATCAACGACCCGGTGCTGGCGGCCGGCATGACAGACTTGCTGAACAGCGGCGTCACACCGGCCAAGGATTGTTTGAAGAACCAGTTGGGTCGGCTGGCGGCGCGGGGCAGTTGCGTGTCGCCGTGGGTGGCCACTGCAAGCATGAGCTTCCAGTTCAACCCGCAGAAAATCGGGTTGCCCAAGCGTACCACGGTTCGCTTCAACATCAACAACCCGTTGGGCCTCGCCGACATGCTGTTGCATGGTGATGAAATTCGCGGATGGGGGCAGAATATCATGCCCGACCCGAACATGTTGTTTGTGCGCGGGTTTGATCCGGCCACCAAACGCTACAAGTACGAGGTGAATCAGCGTTTTGGGTCTACGCGCCCGACGCAGTCAACCATTCGGCAGCTTCCAAACCTCAGCTTGAGTGTTGTGCTCGACATCGGTACCACTCGCGAGCGTCAACTGCTCACGCAGCGCCTCGATATTGGTCGCGATAAACGGCGTGAAGGCATCAAGATGACGGCCGCCACGCTCAAATCGATGGGGTCGAGCACCATTCCGAATCCCATGGCGTTCATTCTGCAGCAACCCGATTCGCTCAAGCTCACGCGCAAGCAGGCGGACAGCCTGGCCGTGCTCAGCCGGCTGTTTACGCAAAAGGCAGACGCCTATTGGTCACCCGTGTCGCGCACGCTGGAGGCGCTGCCGGACGAGTACAGCCATGCCATTGCCTACGATCAGTTTGTCGTGGCCCGCGAGCAGACCGTCGACTATCTGGTAACGCTGGTGCCGCATGTCCGGAGTCTGTTGACGGCTTCGCAGAAGCGGAAACTGCCCATCCAGATTTCCAACTATCTGGACGTTCGCGTGCTCAAGTTCCTGCGGTCAAGCAGTGCGGGCGATGGCATGCCGTTTTTTATCCGTTGATCGTTCGCCTGACACCATTCGTCACTCATCCCAGAAACGTTTGGCCGGCTGGCAACCGCTGGCCAAACCCCCTGTGTCACACCAATGCGCCTGAAGTTCCCACGTTGGTCTCCAACCGTTGGTTAACGCACCTCCCTCCCCGGGTTTCATTATGCGCCCACGCAATACCGTATCACTTCTTTTGTGCAGCACGCTCGTGGCCGGCGCGCCCGTTGTGGCCCAGCAAATGGTTCCCGTGCGCGATCTCTCGGCACCCGAAGCCAAAACCACGCAGCATTTCGGCAACATTTTCGGTGTGCGTCCACTCGCCAATGGCGGCGTGTTGGTGAACGACGGCGTTCGCCGCCAGCTCGTGACGCTCGATGCCGGCTTTTCCAACCGGACGGTTGTCGTCGACTCGGTGTCGGAAGGTGGACAGAGTTATGGACCCCGGTCATCGCCGATCATTCCGTATCTGGCTGATTCGTCGTTGTTCGTTGACGGTCAGTCGCTCTCGCTGCTGGTGCTCGATCCCTCCGGGAAGATTGCTCATGTCATGTCCGCGCCCAAGCCCGGCGATTTGCGCTTCATGGCGAGCGGCGCAAGTGGCGTGGATGCGCAGGGGAACCTGTTGTATCGCGCGCCGATGCTTGTGACGCGCAGCACGTCAACGAGTCCGTCATCGGGTGAGCCAGCGCCGCCCCAGCCGCCCGATTCCTCATCAATTGTTCGCGCGAACTTTGAAACGCGTTCGGTTGATACCGTCGGCCGCGTCAAGATTCAGAACGGGATGCGGGCGAACATGGCGCAAGGTGCCGATGGCAAGATGACCATGACCATGACCATCAATCCGCTCAGTACCGTTGATGAGTGGGCGGTGTTGTCCGACGGCACCATCGCATTTGTGCGTGGGCACGACTACCACATCGATTGGATCAAGCCCGATGGCCAAACGTTCGCGTCACCGAAGCTTCCGTTTGATTGGAAACGCCTCACGGACGAAGACAAACAGGCGTTGATCGATTCCGCACGCACGGCGCAGGAGAAGCAGGCGGCGGACATGAAAGTTGCGGCGGCAAACTCTGGTGCGACGGGCGCGCGCATGGGTGCCGAAGCGGCAGCATCTGGCGAAATGGAGGTACGCATGGTGGTCGCGGGCAGCGCCTCTGGCGGCGGGGGCATGAGCATCGGAGGCGGTGGCGGCGGCGGATCAACGATGGTGTTCAGCAGCGGCCCAGGTGGCCCTCCGGGGGCGATGCAAATCAGTCAGAAAACCGAATTCGTGCCGCTCAAGGAAATTCCCGACTACTACCCCGCCATTCGCGCGGGCGCTACCAAGGCCGATCTGGATGGCAACCTGTGGATTTTGCCGACGACCTCGGCGCAATCAAAAGCGGGTGAATTGGTGTACGACGTGGTCAACAACAAGGGCGAACTGTTTCAGCGTGTTCGTCTGCCGGTTGGCCGCTCGATTGCCGGTTTCGGGCACAAGGGCGTTGTGTACCTGATGTATCGCGACGGCACCAACGGGTGGTTGCTGGAGCGGACGAAAGTGTTGAACCCGGCGCGCTCGGCGGAGTATTAAGCGCTCCGAGCACTGAAATGCAGGGCAGCTGGTACGGCCTTTGGGGGGCACGCACTGGCGAACAAAAGGCGGCTGGCACGGAACATTGTGCTGGTCGCCTTTTGCTCGGCGGCGTCGTGTTCTCCGTCGGAGAGCGCAGCCAGCGTGGCAATTGTGATGACGGCTTCGGCTTCGTTGGGCGTCATGGGATTTCCATAAGTGTGCGGCAGGGTGCGCCCCCTGCTAGCTTGGATATCGAGCCCTGACAAACCCGTATTTCGTTGGCCGAGCCCGAGGCCTTTGGAGATACTTCCAGAGATACATCACAGCGACATCACAGATACCTGAGAGTTAGCCACTTGGCAAGAAAGCCGAACTACGATTTCGAAAAACGACGCAAGGAAGAGGAACGCAAGCGCAAAAAGGAAGAAAAGCGCGCTCGCCGACAGGCTGGCGGTGGTGATGGCGGGGACGATCAGGCGGATGGTGCGGATGAAGGCGCGGACAATGGTGCCGAGGCCAATACCGAGGAAGCCGAAGAGTCCAAATAAGCGGTGCTCGACCCGCGATCACGGGCCCACAATGCGCGCACGTGATCGCGTTGCAAATGATATAACCATCCGCCAAAGACACTCGCCGTAATCGCGAGCGTGGCCACCAATATGCTGGCACCAAATTGTGCATGCCAGCCGCGCGCCAGTTCCAGCATTCCGGCCATTCCGCCGCCCCAGCACACGACGCGCCCGACCATCACGTGATAGCCGTCGTTGGTGCGCCCGTGAAATTCGGCAATGAGATATCCGGCCACCGTAAACGTCGAGAGGTATTCGAGCGCCTGAAACACCAGGCGTTGCGACAGCTCGCCGTGTAGCGCGGGAAACAATTCCAATCCGGCCCGCCACGTGTCGCTGGCGGCATCGAGCGGCCACAAGGCACTGAGCGCGAGATACACCGCAAACAGCGGCAGTACCAATCGCAGCGTAGCCAATTCAAACCGATGCGGCCCGAGTAACAGACGCGCGCGTTTTGTTGCGGTACTGCGCAACCACGCGCTGCCCATGGCCACCGCAATTGCGGCGCCTATTACCAACGGCTCTCCTCGGCCACCCGGAATAGACGCAATCGCCGCCCAGCCGCCGCTTACAGCAATCAAGCCAAACGCACCACTGCGCTGCGCGGGTTCGAGATACGCGCCGTGTACCGCCCCGATAAGCGCGCCACCAAATATGGTCATTGGCAACAGCAGCCAGGCGCGCTCACTGCCAGAACTGGCCAGTCCTGTCAGCCAGAGCAGTGGCACCAGCAAGTACACAACCCCTATCAACGGCAGTTCCAATGCCAACGCACTCACTGCGCTGGCCCCCACGCGCAGTCGGTGTGACAGGCGTGTGAACAACAACGAGCCGACGGCTGCGCCGGACGTGTTGGTGAGGACGTCCAGCAACGAGGAGTATCGCGTGGCTGAAAACAACTGGGCCGCTTCGATACTGGTGCTGAGCATCGCGCCCAGAACGATGGCTATCCACCACGCGTTTGTTGCCCCGCGCGGGCGCGTGACGCGGTACAGGAATCCCAGCGGCACAAACATCACGACGTTCATGACGAGATCGAACGTGGTCCACTCCATGGAGAGTCCGTGCAGCGAATGCGAGCTGAACCGGAACGGCGCCATGGTGATGACCAGCGTGGTCGCCACGACATAGGCGAGCGTCGCAAACCCCAGGCGTTCGGCCGATGCATCGGCGGCACGCGACCATTGACGTTCGTCGCGGACGGCTTCGCGGACGACCGCAAGCGAGCGCTGCGAGGCGCTGAGGACAGCGGTGAGAGCCGGCGTCGCGGCTGGGATGGGAATGGACACGAGATCGAGTATCGACCCGGCTTACCCGTTCCCGAAGCACCCTTGAGACAACCCGACTCGGTGCTACCTTCTCGGCCTCCCCCCTCTTACATCGACGGCTTCGTTATGCGCGTAACATTGCTCATGTCAATCACACGGCTGCACTCGCAGCTTCACGCGCAGCTGCGCTGGCGGGCCGTCGTGGCCGCTGGTTTGCTGGCGTCCATCCCGATGGGTGGAGCGCTCGCGCAGCCGCCGGCGGGTCCGCCCAGAACCCCACCAACCTGGACCGTTCCGGTTGATGCCTACTACCCGGAAGCCGGAAACGCCTGGGAGACGCGGTCGGCAAGTCGGGTTGGCCTTGATTCCGTGAAACTCGCCGAAGCGATTCAGTTTGCCATTGCCGCCGAGGCCAGGGCGCCGAGAGATCAGGAGATTGGGCAGAGTCAATCGTTTGGCCGCGAACCATTTGGGTTTGGCATCGGGTCGTTCAGGACGCGCGGCGCACCGTCCGGGGTAATCTTGCGTCGGGGCTATGTGGTGGCGGAATGGGGGGAACCCGAAAACGTCGACATGACACACAGCGTGACCAAGAGTTTTCTCTCGACGGTCGTCGGAGTCGCGGTTGACAAGGGATTGATCCGCAGCGTGCGCGACACCGTCGCGAACTATGTCGGGCCCATTCTGGCGGTATCAGCGGGAGCCATCGGACTGAACGCTGAAGCGCCCGCAGATGGTCGCTGGCTCAAGCCCTTTGAAAGCGCCCACAACAGGCGGCTGACCTGGGATGACATGTTGCGGCAAGTGAGCGATTGGGAAGGCACGTTGTGGGGCAAACCAGATTGGGCCGATCGCCCTGCGCAGCAGACTGCGCAGTGGCTGGGGCGCGTGCGTACCACTCCCGGAAGTACCTACGAGTACAACGATGTGCGAGTGAATGTGCTGGCGTTGGCGGCACTCAATGTCTGGCGCCGGCCACTCCCTGAAGTACTGCGCGAACACATCATGGATCCCATTGGTGCATCGCCAACGTGGCGCTGGTATGGGTATGACAATTCCTGGGTGGTGATTGACGGTCGCACCGTGCAGGCAGTGAGTGGCGGTGGGCATTGGGGCGGCGGCATGTTCATCAACGCGCGTGACATGGCGCGTTTCGGATTGCTCACGTTGCGGCGCGGGCAGTGGAAGAATCGCCGGTTGTTGTCAGAGGCGTGGGTGAGCCAGGCGCTTACGCCCACTTCGGCGCAGCTCACTTACGGGTACATGAACTGGTTTTTGAACACGGACAAGAAATACGCAGCGGCTGCGCCAGCGAATGCATTTTTCCATGTGGGGAACGGGACCAACATTATTTACTGCGACCCGACGAACGATATTGTCGCGGTGGTACGGTGGATTGAGAACGGGTCGGTGAACGGCTTCGTGGAGAAGCTGCTGGCGGCCGTGCAGGGGAAATGACGGAGAGACCAAATGGTACACATCTGCATCAGGTTCGCCACATCGAGAGCGGAAGCCCAACTGTAACGATACAGTCGCGCTCGCATGCAACTCGTGATGCGGGCGGGACTTGCCTGTTCTCCGGGGAAAACAGTCACGCTGGCACAATTTTCGCCTCGTAGCGGTTGTTCGCCACAGTTGCATGGGCAAATCCCTGACGGAGAAAATTTTGAAAATACTGGCAAAAACGATGGCAGTGACGGCGCTGCTGGTCGCCGCACTGACGTCGTCAACGTCGTACGCGCAGACTGATGTCTCGCCAAACCTGGCGACGACCGTCCCATCACAGTTTTACACCGACCGCTACGCCCCAACCATTTTCCAGTTGGCCAACGGCGTGCATGGCCGAAACGACGTGCTGCAACTGCAGGCTGGAACAGACGCTGCCAATCGTCCCAATGGTCAGCAGGGCGCGTTTTACAACACGCAAGGCATGAAGACTGACGTCAATACGACGGGCTCGTGGTTGTTTCAATCGGACCTGTACGTGCTGGGCGCGTGGGGCAGCGCGAACAATGGTTATGTTCGCACCGACATTTGGGCCACGGCAACGGATGATGTCGGATTTTCCAATCCGAGCCACTATCCGATTGTTGGTTTCACGAACTACGGCGGCGCCGCGCGCTTTCGTGGGTTTGACGTGAACGGGGGGGGGTGGCAGGACTACACAAACACGATCAACTACAATAGTTGGAATACGTTGGGCATGGGCTTTAACGCCGGCACCAACACCTTCAGCTACTACGTAAATGGCGCGCTCGCGGGGTCGGTTGTTGGGTCGAACACCTCGACGGGTGTCGCAAACGTCATGTACCAGTCCTACAACTTCAACGACCCGGCGCTTCAGATTTCGGGCAATCCGAATGAAACGGTGAACTGGTCAAATACGTCGAGCTCAGTGGTACCAGAGCCGTCCACGTACGCGCTGATGGCGTTTGGATTAGCTGGATTGTTTGCCGCACGTCGGAAGCGTGCACGCAGCGCCGTGACCAACGCGTAAACCGCAGGCAGTCCCACCGGAAGTATCTCAGCAGGGCGTCCATGGTGGGCGCCCTGCTGTGTTTCCTGGATTGGACTGGGTCCCTTTCCCGCGACGGCATCCAGGCGATTGGCCACCTGCCCTGGCCCAATGCGAGGCGCACCTACTGGTCAATGGTGGGAGTCAACGGTATCATCTCGTGCATCTCCCCTCGCACCAGACCAATCGATGACACAACACGTTACACGGTTTGCCCTGCTGCTCATTGCTCTGCCGAGCCTGGGTTTGGCGCAAACCAAGACCCGCGGCGAGTACGAAAAGCCCAAACCGGTGTTCACGAAGCTTGCGCCGGCGGGTGAGGCCTGGGATCCTGTGGCCACGTTCTCGATACTCGCCTACGACCCTGAGACTGGAGAAATTGGCGGCGCCGTGCAATCGCGCGTGTTCAGTGTCGGTAACGGCGTGTTGTGGGCCGAGGCCGGCGTCGGTGTCGCCGCGACACAAGCCATTGTAGACGTGAGTTATGGACCGCAATCACTTGCGCTGCTCAACCAAGGCATGGCTCCCGCGGCCATCATCAGGAAAGTGTGGGATGCCGATCCCGATCCGGACACCCTGCGGTGGAGCAAACACGGGCGCCAGTTTGCCGTGATGGATGCGAAGGGCAACTACGCCGCGTTCACTGGCACGAAAGCGAGTGACTGGGCGGGCCACCAATCGGGCGTGTTCTGCACGGCGCAGGGAAACATTCTGGCGGGACCGGGAGTGGTTGACTCGATGGTCGTTGCATTTGAACGCACCAAAGGCCGCCTTGCATTGCGTCTTGTCGCGGCGCTTGAAGCTGGCCAGTTGGCGGGTGGTGATAAACGGGGCATGCAGTCGGCCGCGTTGCTCATTGTGAAGAAGGACGCGGGCGTGTGGCTGCACAACGATGTGGTGGCGCGACTGCAAGTGGATGACAACCCGGAGCCCATCAAGGAATTGCGTCGGTTGGTGGAGAAGAGCCCCGCCTCCCGTCCAGCGCGGCCGGCACCGGGGCGAGGTACAAAGTGACCCGAAGTTAGTACCGTCGCGTCAGCACGTAGTAGTTCTCATCCACGACGATGGCGGCGTCCGTTGTGTACCGACCGGCCATTGTTTGCCAGATACCCGTGGGTTTGATGGTGATGGGCGCGCGACCATCCACCACAACTTTCACTGGCATGTTGAAACCCGGCACCACGTTGTTCCAGCGATAGTGCAATCCCCTTGCATCGCGTTTGTATTCGAAAATGGGCACGCGCGTTGTCATGAGGTATTGCGAGAAGATGGGTGACCAATCCATGCCTGCCTGACGGCTCATGTAGGCTTGTACGTCGGCGCCCGACACGGTCTGGTGACGAAACGTTGCCTGCACGCCGCGCAGAATGCTCCGCCACTTCTCGTCGTTGTTCAGCACCTGTCGAATGGTGTGCAGCATGTTGCCGCCCTTGTAGTACATGTCGCCGCTGCCACTCTTGTTGACGCCATACGTTCCGACAATGGGTTCGTCATTCGTGATTTTCTTGCGCGTGCCAATAATGTATTCCGCGCCGGCCGCTTTGCCTTCCTGGCACTCGGTGTACAACCCTTCGGAGTAGTTCGCGAAACTTTCGTGCAGCCACATGTCGGCGGGATCTTCGTCGGTGATGCTGTTGGCCCACCATTCATGCGCACTTTCGTGCACGATGATGAAGTCCCACTTGAGGCCACGTCCGGTGCCGGACAAATCGGTGCCACGATAGCCGTTGCGGTACCCGTTGCCGTACGTCACCGCACTTTGATGCTCCATGCCCAGGTACGGCGCTTCAACGAGTTTGTAGCCGTCTTTGTACCATGGGTACGGACCAAACCACTGTTCGAAACACGCCATCATGGGTATCGCCTGCGCAAATTGCGTTTTGGCTGCCTCGAGGTTTTCCGCAAGCGGCCAGAAATCCATCGTCAGGTTGCCCGCTTCGCCTTTGTATGTTTCGGTGAAATGCGCATACGTGCCGGCATTCACGGAAATGCCGTATGCGTTAATGGGCTCGGCCACAAAATATTCGAACGTGGTGTTGCCGTTGCCGTCCTTTTTGGTGCTGATTAAACGGCCGTTCGAGACGTTCACCATCGGGTCTGGCACCGTAATCGCCACACGCTGACTATCCACTTCGTCGGCGGTGAAGTCTTTCAACGGCCACCAGACACTTGCGCCAATGCCCTGATTGGCGGTGGAAACAAACGCGTTGCCGGACTTGTCTTTACGCCAGATAAATCCGCCATCCCACGGCGGATTTTTTGCAACGGCGGGGCGCCCGTGGTAATAGACCGTCACGGTCTTCACGTCACCGATTTTCTGCGGGGCGGTGAGCGTCGCAAATATTGTATTGGTATCGCGGCGCACCCCGACCCGTTGATGGTCCTGCACGACGCTGTCGACGATCATGGGCTGTTGCAGGTCAATCTGCATCAGCTGCGACGGCTGCAGCACGCGATAAGAGATGCCGTTGTGTCCGCTAATCGTGCTGTCCTTCACATTCACGCGCACCTGCAGATCGTAAAACGTCGCGTCCCACCAGCGGCGCTCGGGTGTGTTGGTACCGCGTAACGTATCGGCGCGCGAAAAGCGGGGGCGAGGCTGCGCATTGGCGGAAGGGACCGCCGAACGGGCCGTCAGTGCAGCGATGCCCGTGAGCATGAGGGCCGCCACCGTGATTCTGCGCATAGTGTGCACTGGAGAGAGTTGGGGATCGTCTCGCGTCCCGATAATTGTACACCACAGCCCACACCCGAATACGCCCCCCGCGCCCTGTCGCGGCACCCTCGCCCTGGGCATCGGCTGGACACAGGTCGGCACCGCCATACGCGTGCCCAAGGATGCCGTGTTCGTTCGGTGTGGATACGCGGGTTGGGCGGCGGCGGCCGTTCACGAGGGACTTTCGGCATTTCAAGGAGCACCTCCCCACTCGTACGCCAATTATCTTCGCATATGGCCAGAAACGTGCGGGTTTCCGTCGTGCAGGACGAGGTGTCCCACTCGCTGCAGGAGGGGCTGGAGCGGACAGCCGCGCTGGCGGCGGAGTGCGCGCGCCAGGGTGCCGAGCTTGTGGCGTTTCCCGAAACGTGGCTGCCCGGTTACCCTGTGTGGCTGGACGTGTGCCGCGACGTGGCGTTGTGGGATAATGCGGCCGTCAAGGCGGTGTATGCACGCCACGCCGAAAACAGTGTCGAGGTGGACGGCGAGTCGGGCGCGCACCTGGCCCGCATTGCGCGTGACTGCGGAGTGACACTGGTTGTCGGGGTAACGGAACGCGTTTCACGCGGCGTGGGGCGCGGCACGTTGTACAATGCACTGCTCACGTACGGACCAGATGGTGCCTTGCTGAATCATCACCGCAAACTGGTCCCGACCTACACCGAGCGCCTGGTGTGGGGCCACGGCGATGCCAGCGGATTGGGCGCGGTCGAGACGCCTGTGGGACGCCTGGGTGGATTGGTGTGCTGGGAACACTGGATGCCGTTGTCACGCCAGGCGTTGCACGAAAGCGGTGAAGATATTCACGTCGCGGTGTGGCCCACGGTGCACGACATGCACCAGGTCACCTGCCGTCAATACGCGTTTGAAGGACGATGTTTCGTGCTGGCCGCGGGATCACTGATGCGCGCCAGTGCGTTGCCGGTGGAACTCGAAGCGCATCCAGATCGAGTAGCGAGTGCGTCCAGTTGGGTCATGCGGGGCGGGTCGTGCATCATTGCGCCGGATGGACAATACCTGGTGTCGCCCGTGTTTGAGACACCAGCGCTGCTGCATGTCGACCTCGATCTGGGTATGGTGCGCCGCGAACAGATGTCCCTTGATGTTGCGGGACACTACAGCCGGCCCGATGTCTTCAGTTTTTCTGTGCATCGCGAAAGGACGTGATGGACCCCGAACCAGGGTTGCCTGCGTTTAAGCCGCGCGACGCGCTGGCGCTCAGCATGCCGCAACGCGAAGCGGTCATCGAGCGACTGACGCGCTCGTTTGCCGAAGACGCAATTACCATGGACGAATTTGAGCGTCGTGCCGAACTGGCGTATCGCGCCGTGTCGATGGCCGATTTGCAGCTGTTGGTTTCGGATTTGCCTGCCGCTCACGCGCCGGCAACGTCCGCGCACGGCACCAGCGCCGCGCTTGCAGCGAGCGGAAGCCGCATTTTCACCATGCTTGGCAATACCGAACGACGCATGACGGGTGTGTTGCCGCGATTTCTTGCGGTGCGCACACTGCTGGGCAATACGGAGCTTGATCTCAGTCAGTCAACGTTCGAACCCGGAGTGACGGAAATCAACGTGAAGTGCCTCCTGGGCAATGTTGCGCTGACGGTGCCCCACGGTGTGCGGGTCGAGATGTACTGTGCCAGTGTACTGGCCAGCGTGGGTTCGGACCGGGCGTTCGACATCGATGCGCCGGAGATCGCACCAGCTTCCGATACGCCGCGTGAGCGGGTGCTGCGGATAACCGGGCGCGCCCTGTTGGCCAACGTCGAAGTGCACAGAGTGTCACCGCGCAGCGAGCGCTGACACGCCCAGCAGCTCGCGTACGCGAGGCATCACTTCGCGTCCGTACAAAGCGATACTCTGCATCAACCGTTCATGCGCGAGACGACCCGCGCTGTATTTCAGGTCGAATCGCGTCAGTCCCAGTGTGCGTGCCGTTGCCGCGATTTTCTGTGCGACCGTTTCCGGCGCACCGACATACAGGGAACCCGTCGCAATCTCGCGTTCGTACTGCGCGCGATTGGTTGGGCCCCATCCGCGCTCTGCGCCAATACGGTCGCGCATCTCGCGGTAGGCGGGCCACATTTCTTCCTGCGCCTCTGCATCGGTGCGGGCCACGTGCCGGGTGAATGCACGCCAACTGGAAGCGACGCGACACCGCGGGCGGCCAGCTCGTCGTGATACAACGTAACGTACGGTTGAAAACGGGCTGGCTGGCCACCGCCAAATGTGTCCAGACCGAGTTCGAGGACGGTCGGCTGGGAAATTGATTCGATATTCATCCGTGTTCTGATGCTTAGCATTTGAAATGTGTCGCTGAGGGCGCTGGGAATCGCCACCGGTTCAGTCGTCGTCTGCGCTATCGGTTACGCCGCGGCCCAGTCGCTTGAGGAGTTCGGCGGCCTGCCGCTTTTCGTGGCGGGTGAGGCCGCGCATGCCCAGGCGGAGCTGCTCGGCATGCGCGGGGAACACGTTCGCAATAAGGGACCGCCCGGATTCGGTCAGCTCCCCAAACACGACGCGCTGATCTTCGGCGCTGGTTCGGCGGCGCATGAGTCCGCGTTGTTCGAGCTGCTTGACCGCGTACGTCATGCTCGCGCCGGTGATGAGCACCCGCTCGGCCAAGGCGCTTAGCGGCAGGGGCCCTTTGTGATAGAGCGCCTCCAGAACACCAAATTCCGTGGTCGAGAGCTCCCACTGTTTGAGGTGCTCCCGGGCCGGCGCTGACACCGCCCGAAGGGTTCGGCTCATCACAATGAGGAGCCGTAGCGACGCCGCGCGGTCGAGCGCGTGCGGGTCGTCCGCCGGGGCGGGTTTAGGATCGGGGGGCGATGTCATTGCTTAGAGATCTAAGCATAAGGGCCTTTTCGGCAACCCAGGGTGCGTCCACGCGTCTTGTCCTGGTCGCGCTGGGCAAGCGGCTCGGTTCGATGACGTGGTTCGGGGCTTCTCGAAGTGCAGCACCCTGCCATAAGCGCTCGAAACGCAGGAAAGTCGGCGTGTGCCCCTGTGCCACTTCCTCCGCGGACGTACTTTGGGGCACCTTCGGGACAAGGTCCGTTCCCGCCTGTGCTGCACTCGTCGCTGTCTGCCTTCGCCTACCGGATACCTGCCATGTCTGATTCAGTTTCGCGCCGCGACTTTGTCGGCGACTCCGCCAAGCTGGCATTTGGGGCGGCCATTGTGCCGCGATTTGTGCTCGGTGGCAAAGGGTACAAGGCGCCCAGCGCACGGCTCAATATCGGGTTTGTGGGTATTGGCGGCATGGGCATGAGCAACCTGTCGCAGTTGCTCGATGAAAACATCGTTGCCATTTGCGATGTGGATTTTCCATACGTTGAACGCGCACTGGCGGGGCGGATGCGTCCGGCGCAAGGACAGACCACACTGCGGCCCGAAGCGGTGAAGTTGAAGGAGGCGTACGACAAGTCCACCAAGTACACCGACTTTCGGGAGATGCTGGCCAGGCAGCGCGACCTGGATGCGGTGGTGATTGCTACACCCGATCACATGCACGCGTACATCGCACACGCCTGCATGCAGGCGGGCAAACATGTGTATGTGCAGAAGCCGCTGACGTATTCCGTATACGAAGCGCGGTTGCTGGCGCGTGTCGCCGCAGAAAAGAAAGTGATTACGCAGATGGGGAATCAGGGTCACTCGCAGGACGGTACGCGTCGCATTCGCGAAATTGTGCAGAGTGGCATTCTGGGGCCCATTCGCGATGTGCACGTGTGGACCGATCGGCCGGTTCGGTACTGGGCGCAGGGCATTCCCCGTCCGCAGACGGCGGCGCAACTCGAAACGGCATACAAGGCCAGTTTGACGACGGCACCGCGGAATCCGCAGCTCCCCGCGCAGTGGAACAAGGGCACGGTCGACAACGCCGTGCGCAAAGCCATGTCGGAAACCACGCATGTGCCGCCGGATGGGTTCAATTGGGATTTGTATCTCGGTGTCGCGCAGGAGACGCCGTATCATCCGGTATACCATCCATTTGCGTGGCGCGGCTGGGTGGATTTTGGTGTCGGTTCCATTGGCGACATGGGCGCGCACCTCATTGATCAACCGTTCTGGGCGCTTGACCTGGAGTATCCGACAAGTATCAGCGGCAGTTCGACGCAGTGGGGCGGCAATGCGCAGGACCTCGCGAGTTATCCGCTTGCCACGTATGTGCAGTTTGAGTATGCCGCGCGTGGCGAGATGCCTCCGGTCAAGCTGTACTGGTACGACGGAGGCCTAATGCCGCCGCGGCCGCCGCAACTGCCCGAAACCATGACGTTGCTGACCGGCAGCGGTGATGGCGGCGGTGGCTTGTTCATCGGCGAGAAGGGCGTGTTGCAGTACGACACCTATGGGCAGAATCCGCGCGTGTATCCGCCGGAACTTGCCAAAAAGGCCGAGAGCATTCCGCAGACGGTGCCGAGAATTACCACGCCGCACGAGGTGAATTGGGCGAATGCGGCCAAGGGTGACGGTACGGCGAGTTCGCCGTTCGATTACGCGGCCAAACTGACGGAGACCATGTTGCTGGGTATCGTCGCGCTAAAGGTCGGTCAGGGTGAGCGCATCGCGTATGACGGGGCGAACATGAAGATCACCAACAAGCCGGACGCGAATAAGTTTCTCACGCGAGAGTATCGAAAGGGGTGGGAGTTGTAGTCCGCGACCTGACGGGGCGCCGTAGGAGCACTCACTGCCTATCCGCCGCAAATCGCACCACCGCTTCCGCCACATCGGTCACGCGACCGATGCCGCGGACATCCAGTTTCGAGACGATGTCGGTGGTGCGATGATAGTCCTCATGAAAACCGGTAAAGAATGCAAGGGCCGAGATGTCGGCGCGACGAAAACTCGCGTGATCGGAGCGTCCCTCAATTTTGTTGGTAAACGCGTGATTGATTCGTAGTGCGTTCGCCGCGCTGTCTATCACTGCCAGCATCGGGGGGTCGTCGATCAACAGCGTTGATTTGTCGATTTCCAGTTCGCCGTCACGCAACCGACCCACCATGTCGAGGTTGAGCATCAGACGGATGCGGTTGCGCGGAACCGGCGACGCGGCGACAAACAGTGACGAACCAAACAGTCCCACTTCTTCGGCATCAAAGTGCACCAGCAGGACGGACCGTCGCGGCGGGCGTGCGGCCAACCGACGACCAAGCTCCATGACGGCAGCGGTGCCCGATGCGTTGTCATCGGCACCAGGCCGAATCTGGTCATTCATTTCCGGATCGAGCGACAGGGTCGCCGAGCGTCCCACGTGGTCGTAGTGCGCCCCAACGACGATGTATTCACCCCGCAACGTCGAGTCCGACCCGACAACAATTGCCCCGATATTTTTCGCGTTGCGCGCGTTCTGGCGCGAGAACGGTTGAAAAAAACCGTCCTCACAGGTTGCCGCTGCGGTGGCGCAGCCTGCGCGAAACGCGCCCTCCAGCGATAACGCTCTGTACTGCCGCACGATGTAGCCAGCCACGCGATTGGCCCCCGCGCTGCCAACGGCTCGCCCCTCCTGGCGTGTGCTGCCAATGAACGAGACATCCGTCTGAATGCCGGCAGGGATTGGACCCAGGGGAGTCGGCGGCCGGCAGGAAACAATCGCAACCAGTGCAAAAAATTGAATGACCTGTGTTGGGGGGCGGAAAAATGACATGCCTCAAAGGTACCGCCGCTGGGTGGAAGTCGCGCCAGCCGGTCAATCGGGGTGCAACTGCAACGCCAATGGTACGGGATGTGGAAAGAGGGTCAGGCAAATGGGCGGGCACGTGTCCTGGGTAACTCGCCGCTCGATATCGGGAAATCGTGGCGCTACGTTAGGCGCTCCGCCTTCGCCTGCGCTTACCCCGGATGGTGCCGATGCCTACGCTTCCCTTGCAACCTCCCCGACGTTCTGTGAGTACTCGAGCGCTCTGCGCTATTGCGAGCGCCCTTGTGCTGCTCACGGTGCCCGCTGCTTCCACCGCTCAGGAGCCCGCGTCATCCGCCGGCCCCCGACGCGCGCGCGACCCCATGCAGGAAGGGCTGCCTCTCCGCCCCACGCGAACCCTCGCGTTCACCACGAAGGTGGGCAACTGGATGTCGTCCGACGTGAGCCGCGACGGTCGGACCCTCGTGTTCGATTTGTTGGGCGACATTTACACCATGCCGATTGCGGGCGGAAAAGCCGTGGCGCTCACGCGCGGCATGGGCTTCGACGCGCAACCGCGCTTCTCGCCGGACGGTAAAAAAATTGTGTTCGTGAGTGACCGCACAGGCGGCTACAACCTGTGGACCCTTTCCCTCGACAAGAAAGACACCGTTCAACTCACCACGGGCAACACGAATACGTACGAGTCACCGGTGTGGACACCGGATGGACGCTACATCATCGCGACGCGTAATCAGAAGTTGTGGATGTTCCCGGAAAACGGCGGCACTGGCATTCAATTGATTCGGCCCGCGGGTGCCGGTGCTGCAGCGGCCGCCGGTGGTGCCGCCGATGTCGAACGACAGGAAGGTCCCGCGTTCGGCAAGGATGCGCGATACATCTACTTCGCGCAACGACGCGGCGGCTGGGTGTACAACACCCCACTCGGCGACTACACCCTCATGCAGTACGATCGCGAAACGGGGCTCACGACTGCCAGGGAGAGTCGGTGGGGTTCGGCGTTCCGTCCAACACTTTCGCCGGACGGGAAGTGGTTGGTGTACGGCACGCGGTACATCGACCACACGCGTCTTCGTATTCGCAATCTCGACACCAGTGAAGAGGCCTGGCTAACCGGACCGGTGCAGCGCGACGATCAGGAATCACGCGCGACGCTGGATGTGTACCCGGGCATGAGTTTTACGCCCGACTCGAAACATCTGGTGACCACGTGGGATGGCAAGTTTTTCACAGTGGACGTGGCCACAAAACAAGCCGCGGAAATTCCGTTCGAAGCAGACGTCGTGCAGGGGCTTGGGCCGAAAGTTGCGTTTGATTATCCCATCCCCGACTCGGCCACATTTGTGGTCAAACAAATTCGGGATGCGACCCCAAGCCCGGATGGAAAACGGCTGACGTTTGTTGCGCTCGACCGCGTGTACGTGATGGAGTATCCGAACGGTACGCCCAAACGATTGACGAATTCACCGTTTGGAGAATTTGAGCCCGTGTGGAGTCCGGACGGGCAATACATCGCGTTCACCACGTGGGCCGACACCATCGGATATCTCGCGCGTGTGCGCAGCGACGGTTCGGGGCCCCCGCAACGGCTGACACCCCAAGGGGCATTCTGGAGCGGACCCGTATACACCATGGACGGCGCGCGCATTGTTGCATCGCGCGGCCCCTCACGTGGCTTTCGTACCGGCAGTGGGGGGCGTGGTGGCGGAGCGACCGAGCTCGTGTGGATTCCTGCCAGCGGCGGCAATGCCACGTTCATTGCGAGTAACGCGGGGGCGGTACATTTCAGCAAGCGTGACACGACCCGCATCTTTGCGTTCAGTGGCGCGCGTGGGCTGTACTCCATGCGCTGGGACGGTACTGACATCAAATCATTGTTGCGCGTGCGCGGTCAGGCGCCACCAGCTGCCGGCGGCGGCGGCGGCGGGGGCGGGGGCGCCACTGCCACCTGGATGCAGCTTTCGCCTGATGGCCAGCGCGTGCTCGCGCAGGTGGGGCTCGATTTGTTCTACCTACCCGATGTGCCGTGGCCTGGTGGTACCGAGCCGACGGTGACCGTGGGTGGAACCGGAGCGAGTCAGGAGTTTCCGTCCAAGAAGCTGACCGACATTGGCGCGCAATTTCCAATGTGGGCCAGCGACAGCAAAAGCGTCCGCTGGACCATCGGCAACGCGCATGCAGCGTACGACATCGATCGGTCGATCGTGTACGACGATTCCGTGCGCAAGGCGAATCCTCCGCGAGCGGCGGGCGCCACGGCTGACACTGCCGGGGCTGCGGCCGCCGTGCGCCCCGCCGCCTACAAGGCGGTGGAAACGCGCATTCGCCTGAACAGCGAACGTGACATTCCGAAAGCCAGTGCCGTGTTGCGCAACGCGCGCATCATCACCATGAATGGCGCCGCAGGCAGCGCCAACGTGATTGAACGCGGAGACATTGTCATCACCAACAACCGGATTGCGGCCATTGGTCGCAGTGGCTCCGTGCGGGTGCCCGCGGGCGCGCAGTCGTTCGACATGAAGGGGATGACGATTGCGCCAGGGTTCGTCGATACCCACGCACATCTTCGCGTGACCAACGGCATCCATCGGGATCAGTTGTGGAGTTATGCGGCCAATCTCGCGTACGGTGTCACGACGGCGCGTGACCCGCAAACGGGAAGCACCGACGTGTTGACGTACGAAGATCAGGAGAAGGCAGGCAACGTGCTGGCGCCGCGCATTTACAGCACGGGCCCCGGTGTGTTTGCCGCCGAGAACATTCGCAGTCTGGACAACGCGCGCACCGTGCTCAGGCGGTATGCCGAGTACTACGACACCAAAACGATCAAGCAGTATCAAACCGGCAACCGCGAAGTGCGGCAGTGGATTATTCAGGCCGCGAACGAACTGCGACTCATGCCCACCACGGAAGGTGGACTTGATGTGAAGATGAACATCACCGAGGCCATTGATGGGTACAGTGGCCACGAACACTCTATTCCTACGTATCCGTTGCAGTCGGACGTCATTCGACTGATTGCGGAGTCAGGAATGGCGTACACGCCGACCATCCTTGTGGCGTACGGTGCGCCATGGTCAGAGAACTACTGGTATCAGAAGTCAGACCTGCTGAACGATGCCAAGTTGCAGTTATTCACGCCGTGGAGTGATCTGGAAGGGAAAATTCTGCGTCGCGGTGGTTCACCGGGTGCCGTGACGACCATGGGGCAAGCGGGTTGGTTTCATGAGTCGCAGTACGGCACGAAACTCATGGGCGGCGACGTCAAGCGGTTGATTGACGCGGGCGGCACGGCAGGTGTGGGTTCACACGGACAACAGCAGGGTCTTGGTTTTCACTGGGAGCTGTGGAACATCGGCATGGGTGATGGCATGACGCCCATGGATGCGCTCAAGGTGGCAACGGTGCACGGGGCCCGTGCGCTTGGGCTAACGACGGACCTGGGTTCGCTTGAAACCGGCAAGTTGGCCGACCTGGTCATTTTCAGTCGCAACCCACTCGAGAATCTGGCAAACACCACGGCCATTCGTTACGTGATGAAAAATGGCCGCTTGTATGACGCGAACAATCTGGACGAAGTGTATCCGCGCAAGGTGAAGGGGGCGCCGTTCCCGTGGAACGAGGACGATTCCCCCACCCGTGACGTGTTGCGGAAGAAGTAGGCAGCCTACGCCTGAAAAACGTTTCAGGCGCCGGGAAGGGCTTGTGGCGCTGGCATCCGGCGGCTTGACGACTGGTGGACAATAGTATTACTATCGGTTTCGGTAGTAATACTATTCCCATCACAACCAGGCGCGTATGCCCGCTTTCTTCCAGAGGCTCAAGCACGACCTGCCAGCCAGTATCGTTGTGTTTTTTGTGGCCGTGCCCCTGTGCCTCGGTATTGCTCTGGCCTCGGGCGCTCCACTCTTTGCTGGCATCATCGCGGGTATCGTGGGTGGTATTGTGGTCGGTGGCGCGAGTGGTTCGCCGCTCGGCGTAAGCGGTCCGGCTGCTGGGCTGGCTGTGATCGTGCTTGGCGCGATTGCGACGTTGGGCGGATCGTGGGAGGGCTTTCTCGTCGCGGTGATATTGGCGGGAATCCTGCAAGTCGCGATGGGATTTGCCGGTTTTGGCGTGATTGCCTACTACTTCCCCTCGTCGGTCATCAAGGGAATGCTGACGGGCATTGGCTTGCTGATCATCATCAAGCAAGTGCCACACGCTTTGGGGGTTGTTGGGGCAGAAAGCGAGGAAAGTGGCGGATCCTCCGCCTTTGGTCCGTTCGCCGAACTCATGCAGTCGCTCGCTCCGGCTGCCGTCCTCGTCAGCGCAATCTCGCTCACCATTCTCATTGCGTGGGAGCTGTGGTTGGCCCCGCGGGCGAAATTTTTCAGATTGATACCCGGCCCACTGGCCGCCGTCGCGGCGGGCATGGTGCTCAGTGCGCTGATGGCCTCGGGCGCCATTCCGTTTTCGTTGGCCGCAAACCAACTGGTGGCGATTCCGGTTGCAGGAAGTGTCAGTGAATTCTTCAGCCAATTCGCGACCCCTGATATCAGCTTTCTGACCCGATCGGACGTGTATGTCATTGCCGTCGTCCTGGCCGTCGTCGCCAGCATCGAAACGCTGCTGTGTGTGGAGGCGACCGATCGCCTCGATCCGCAAAAACGTATTACGCCAACGAACCGCGAGCTCAAGGCTCAGGGTGCTGGTAACATCATCTCGGGGCTTATGGGTGGACTGCCCGTTACTCAGGTGATTGTGCGCAGCTCGGCCAACATCGCATTTGGCGGTCGCACCAAATTGTCGACCATCATGCATGGCGTCCTCCTCTTGTTGTGCGTTATCACCATCCCAGCGTTGCTGAACATGATTCCGCTGGCCACGCTTGCAAGCATTCTGCTGGTGGTTGGCTACAAGCTCGCGAAGCCAGCGATGTTCAAGCAGATGTATCGTCACGGATGGGAACAGTTCGCTCCGTTTGCCGCCACTGTTGTGGGCATTCTGGCTACGGACCTGCTGCGCGGTATTGGCATTGGTCTGGCCGTCGCGATTGCGATCATCCTTCGTCACAACCTGCGTAATCCGTTCTCACTGGCCGACCATGCGCCCGAAACGACCGACTACCGCATTCAGCTCGCTGAGGAAGTTTCGTTCCTGAACAAGGGACGAATCATGGAGCAGTTGCAAGCAATTCCAAACGACTCGCGCGTCGTGATTGATGGCACGCGTTCGAAAGTCGTTGACTTCGACGTCAGGGAAATTCTCCGGGAATTTCGCGACGGTGCCGCCTCCCGCAACATCGCCGTGGATGTACACGGCCTGATCCTCAACCCAACCATATCATGAAAACGCTTTCTCGTGAGATGCGCGACGCACTCACCCCACACATGGCCATTGATGTGCTGCGCCGCGGCAACGAGCGGTTTGTGAACAACCTCAAAGCCAATCGCAATCTCCTGCAGCAGGTGAACGAAACCAGTGAGGGCCAGCATCCGTTCGCCATCGTGCTCAGTTGTATCGACTCGCGCACCTCGGCCGAGCTCATTTTTGATCAGGGGTTGGGCGACATTTTCAGTTGTCGCGTGGCGGGCAACGTCTTGAATGAGGACATTCTCGGCAGCATGGAGTTTGCGTGCAAGGTGGCCGGAGCCAAGGCCATCGTGGTGCTGGGCCACACACGTTGTGGTGCCGTCCGCGGCGCGTGTGACGGGGTGGAAATGGGCAACCTCACGTCCGTCTTGCAAAAAATTCAGCCGGCCATTGCCGAGGAAACGGTGACGGTCCAGAATCGCACCTCGAGCAACCCGGAGTTTGTGGAGCGTGTCGCGAGCCTCAACGTGAAGCGGGTCAAGCGTCAAATAATCGGGCGCAGCCCGATCTTGGGGTCGATGCTGGAGCACTCGGAAATTGCGCTGTTGGGCGGGATGTACGATGTGGAATCTGGTGCGGTCGACTTCTACGATTCGCTCATGGTCATGGGCGCCCGATAACCTTCAGTCGAGTTACAGTGCGATGCGCAACCCCCACGACGGCGTGCGAATTCAGATTCAGGTAGATGAGAAACTCTACCTGAAAGATCCCAACTCCTCCGACGTGGGGCGTCGAATTATTGAGCAGGGCATTCGGCTCCTGGACGAAATTGGATTTGAAGCGTTTACCTTGCGAAAGCTCGCCGACCGCGTTGGCACCACCGAGCCGACGATTTATCGATACTTTCGCAGCAAGCACCGACTGTTGCTGTATCTGACCTCGTGGTACTGGAGCTGGATGGAGTACCGGGTCCACCTGGCGACGAGCAGAATTGCGGCGCCAGACCAGCGCCTGCGCGATGCGCTGCGAGAGATAACGCAACCCATTCGCGCCGATGAACTAACGCCGCATATTGACGAGGCGGCGCTGTATCGGGTTGTTGTTGCCGACTCGTCCAAGGCCTATATGAACAGGCTGGTTGACGCAGAGAATCGCGAAGGGTTATTCCGCAGCTACAAACGTTTGTGTCGGCGGGTGGCGGACATGATATCAGCCGTCAACCCGGCGTATGCCTTTCCGGTGGCTCTGGTTTCTACAGTGGTCGAGAGTTCGCACATGCAGAAGTACTTCGCCGAACATCTGCCGTCGCTGACCGAAGTAAAACATGCTGAAGTGGACGGCTCTACTACGACGTTCCTGACAGACCTGGTGTTTCGGGCCATTGGGGCCGCGTAGGACTCACGGCGCTTGTATGACGCGAACCGTCTGGACGTGGTGTATCGGCACCCGGTGAACGGTGGTGTATCTGCACCCGGTGCGGGGGGCGCCGTTCACTTCACGGATATCTGCTTGATCATGCCATGTTCGACGTGCAGCTGGCCGTCTTTCGCGTCGGAGAGGAAGCAGAAAATTCCGTACTCGCCGGGTTCGAGATTGACCGGTAGATACACGACGGCGCCCTTGCTCATGCCCGCGATGCCGCCAATTGGCTTGGCGGGTGGTGGGCCCGCTTGTTTCTCCACCCAGTGCGCGAGGTCCATGGGAGTTTTGCCCGGTGCCAGGTGCGCAATGAACAGCGCGTGCGCCGGCGTCGCCGTGTTCTCCAGTTTGACAATGTGTTTGCCGGCAGTGATTTCGGGAGTGATTTCCCAGGCGTAGTCCGTCATTTGGACGGTGATGTCTGCCGTCGGTGCCGGTGTTGCTGGCATTGTTGCTGGAAAAACGGTGAGTGGCCGCCGCACACCTTTCATGACGTGCGGTACCTGACCGGCGCTGGGAATGAAGCAGACAATTGTGTAGTTGCCGGGCTCCAACTGTGGCGTGATGGATTGCTCGCCACCGGGCACCGCTGAATTTGGCCCGGCAACTTCGTGCGTCCAGGGTGGCGGAGGTGCCCCCGGCTGCATGGCCTTGAGCGCGGCTCCGAAATCGGCGGCCGTCTTTCCATCGGTGAGGTGAAGGAGCTGCACATGGTGCAACTCGGGGCCCTGATTGACGAGTGTGATCGTCACCATTCCCGCTGACACCGTGTCGGGCGCTTCGAAGGCAAAATCTTTGGCGGGGCGGGCGCACGACCCCATGCCGAAACCGGAGGTGGAACACCAGGGTCGTGCTTGCGACGCGAGGGTTTTATAATTACATATATACGCATATGCTCATAAACAGACTTTTCGCGGGACTGACCTTCGTGTTGTCAGGGACCGCCCAGCTCGCCTTGCAAGTAGTTGCGCTGCCGGCCCAAACCGCACCGGCAGGGCCCACGGTTCTCCACTTGCGCGATGCGCTGCACGAAGCCGATCGCTATGCGTTCGCAAATCGCCTGGCACACGCGGCGAATTCGGAGAGCCGTGCGCGGGCGCGGCTTCCGCTCAAGGGGCTGCTGCCGTCCGCACGCGTGGAGGTAGGGGCCATTCGTACCACCGACCCGATTGCGGCATTCGGCACCACCTTGCGCCAGCGCCGCGTCACGAGCGCAGCCTTCGAACCGGTGCGCCTCAACAACCCCGCCGCGATTTCGAATGTGCAGAGTGGGCTCGTGGTTGAAGTGCCGCTCTTCAACGCGGACGCCGTAGCGGGCCTGCGTGTCGCCCACGCGGGGACCGCCGCCACGAGTGCCTCGGGCGAATGGGTGGCCGTCACCACGCGCGCCAACGTGGTGCGCGCCTTTTACGGGGCGGTGCTCGCGTCTGAGAAGGCCGCGTACCTCGAAACGGCACAATCCGCAGCGCAGGCGGCCACCACTCAGGTGCAAGCAATGATGAAGCAGGGATTGGTCACGAAGGCGGACGTGTTGCAGGCACAGGTCCGCAGCGCTGACGTGGCCTCACAGCGAATTGCCGCCAGCAATGACGCCTTGACGGCCCTTCAGCAGCTTGGGCTATTGCTCGGCCGTCAGACGCGCGCGGCGTTCATCGTGCCTGCCCAGCTGCCCGACGCATCGGCACTGCGCGCGCTGGCCACACGCGACACGCTGCAACCAACGTCGATTGATGCGCAGGACCCGATGAATCGCGCAGATGTGCGAGCGGCTCGTGCGGGCACTGCCGCCGCCGAAGCAGACCGGCTGCGCGCCCGGAGCACGCTGTTGCCCCGGGTGAACAGTTTTGCGCGGTATGACTGGAACTCCCCGACAGCAATCGCGGGTGGACAAAAGAACTGGACCGTCGGGCTGATGGCGTCGTGGTCCCTCTTTAACGGCGGCACGGAAATGGCCGACATCGCGAGTGCAAACGCGCGCGCGGCGGGGGCGGCATCGAGTGAAGAAGCGGCGCTCGCGCAAAGCCTCGTGGAAGCCAGCGCTTCGCGCCGCCACATCGTGGTCGCACTCCAACAATTGGATTTGGCCGAGCAGGCGATGCAGCAAAGCCAGGAAGCCCACCGACTGGTAGAAAAACGATACGCAGGGGGATTGGCAACGATCGCCGAACTACTTGGTGCCGAGGCGTCCGCGAGAGCTTCGGTGCTGGGGCACGGCGCAGCACGCTACGCACTTCTCGATGCCATGGTCACACACCGCCGCGCGATTGGCGCGGATCCCGCGGAATTGTCCGAACTCGAACAGGCCCGCTGAGGTCTTCTATGCCATCACTCCCTGATCACAACCGCCACGTTATCGCGCGGCATTGGAACCCAACTATGGACATCACCTTCGCACCAATACCCTCGGCCCGGGTGCGCATCACCCGCGCGACCGTACGGGCGACCGTAGCCATGAGTGCGCTAACGCTGGCGGCCTGCAGCGGCGCTCGCCCTGAGGCTTCCGCGGCAGTCGACAGCGCGGCAAGCCGGGTTTCGGGCGTGTCGATCAGGGTGCGGGACACCGTTGTGGCGACGACCTTCGACGCATCAGGAGTCGCGGCGCCGCTGCAGCAGGCGACGCTCAGCACCAAACTGATGGGCACGGTGCAGGAAGTGTTGGTGCACGAGGGTGATGCGGTTCGCAACGGCCAGGTACTTCTGAGAATTGATGCGCGCGAGCTCACGGCAAAAGCCACCCAGGTCGCGTCGTCGATTGCCGACGCGGAGGCACTGCAGCAAGACGCTGCGACACATGCAACGCGTATTCGCGCCCTGTACGCGGACAGCGCTGCCACGCGCGCGCAGTTGGATGCGGTCGAGTCGGGACTGGTGCGAGCAAACGCCGGCGTACGGGCTGCGCGCGCCGCGGCCAGTGAACTGGAGGCGATGGCCAGTTATGCCACCGTGCGTGCTCCGTTCACGGGAATAGTCACTGGGCGTCTTGCAGACGCCGGGACATTCGCCGCGCCCGGCACCCCCTTACTCATCGTGCAGGACATCTCGGCGCTGCGTATCAGTGCAAGCGTTGCGGCCAATGGCGCGCGGACCTTGCAGCGTGGTCAGCAGATGCATGCGACCATCGACGGCGTGCCGGTCACCGCGCGTGTGGAGGGCGTGGTTCCCACGAACGCCGGGAACCTGTTTACCGTCAACGCCATTGTAGCGAACGCGCGTGGTATATACCGCGCGGGTAGTGCGGCGGTGTTATTGATTCCCGCTGGCGAGCACCACGCGTTGCTGGTGCCCTTGGGTGCCATTGTTCGTGATGGGGATCTGACCGGCGTGGTGGTGCGCGGCGCGGCGCGGGACGAGCGCCGATGGGTGCGGCTGGGGGCGTCCAACGCCACGCACGTTGAGATCACCAGTGGGTTACGTGCCGGTGAGGAGATTGTCCTGCCGACGACGTCGCGTACTGACGGGACGTCAATCAAGCCGGGCGCGTGACCATGGCCCGATCACTTGGCATTTCCGGGCGGGTGGCGCAGGCGTTCCTGCACTCGAAGCTCACGCCGCTTGTCATCATCGCATCGCTTGCACTGGGCGCGCTGGGCATTATCGCGACACCGCGCGAGGAGGAGCCGCAAATTTCGGTACCGATGATCGACGTGATCGCGGCCATGCCGGGTGCGTCGCCACACGAGGCGGAGAATCTGCTGGCGCGGCCCATTGAGCAACGCATGCTCGAACTGCCCGGCGTGGATCATGTGTACACGATGTCTGGCGACGGGTATACGATGGTGACGGTGCGCTTCAAGGTAGGAGAGGATCAGGAACGGAGCGTCACCAAAGTACAGGCGAAGTTGGCGAGTGCCGTTGATCATGCGCCGCCCGGTGCGCTCGCGCCCGTCATCAAGGCACACTCGATTGATGATGTGCCAGTGCTGACCTTGACCCTGCACGCCGGGGAACTGGATGCCAACGCACTGCGTCAGATTGCTGTCCATCTTGAGGACGAAATTCGCACCGTGCCCGAGGTTGCGGAAACGTTTGTGACCGGAGGGGCACCGCGGCAAATGCGCGTGATGCTCGATGCGGCGCGCCTTGCGGCCACCGGCGTCACGCCCGGTGAAGTGGCCCAGGCGTTACGGGGCGCCAACGCGCGACTTGTCGCGGGTGAGTTCAGTGCGCGCGACAGTCTCGTGCGCGTTGATGTGGGGGCGCCACTCACGTCGGCGCAGGAAGTGGGCAGCGTGGTGGTCGCCTCACGCGGCGGCGTACCGGTGTACCTGCGGAGTGTGGCCAGTGTGCGGGAAGACTTTGGCGAAACGATGACCTATGTCTCGCATCGTGAGGGGCGCGGCGTGGCCGAAGCCGCCGTGACCATTGCTGTCGCCAAACGCAAGGGCGCCAACGCAACGGACGTCACGCAGGCCGTCCTGCAACGGGTTGAACAGGCAAAGGGGCGGCTGGTGCCATCCACGGTGTCCATCGCGGTCACGCGCGACTATGGAGAAACGGCCGGCGAAAAGGCGCGCGAACTCATTCTCCATTTGGCAATCGCTACCGTCAGCGTCACGGCGTTGATCTGGCTCTTTCTGGGCTGGCGCGAAGCGGTGGTTGTGCTGGTGGCCGTACCCGTCACGTTGGCGCTCACGCTGTTTGCGTACTACGCGCTTGGGTACACCCTGAACCGCATTACGCTGTTCGCGCTGATCTTCTCCATCGGCATACTGGTGGATGACGCCATTGTGGTGGTGGAGAACATGTATCGTCATCTCTCCATGGGGGATCGCTCCCCGGAAGTGGCGTCGGTTGAGGCCGTGGATGAAGTGGGCAATCCCACCATTCTCGCGACGTTCGCCGTTATTGCCGCGATTCTGCCGATGGCGTTTGTCAGTGGCATGATGGGGCCGTACATGCGCCCTATTCCCATCGGCGCGTCCGTGGCGATGCTCGCTTCTCTTGCCGTCGCCTTCATCGTCACGCCGTATCTGGCGTATCGCTTGCTGAAAGGCCACGTCGCGGTCACACACGCAACGGTGAAACACCCGGCGGAGATGGGGGGGCGGGTGGATCGCTTGTACCGACGCATCATGCTGCCGTTGATGCAGCAACGCGGCCGGCGACTCGCGTTTTACGGCGGCGTCGTGGCCTTGTTGGTGGCCAGCATGGGGCTACTGCTCGTGAAGGGCGTGCAGGTGAAAATGTTGCCCTTCGACAACAAGAGTGAGTTTCAGGTGGTGCTCGACCTTCCGGAAGGCACGACGGTGGAGACGTCGAACGCTGCCGCTTCGGAAATCGCGGCGTATCTCAGCAACGTTCCGGAGGTGATCAGCACGCAGGTGTACGCTGGCACGGCTGCTCCCTTCAATTTCAACGGACTGGTGCGTCACTACTTCCTGCGCAGCAGCGCCAACGTGGCGGACGTCCAGGTGAACCTGCTGCCCAAAGGAGATCGCAAGCGCCAGAGTCACGCCATTGCCGTTGCCGTACGTCCGGGAGTGGATTCCATTGCCAGACGGTTTGGTGCGTCCGCAAAGGTTGCGGAAATTCCGCCGGGGCCTCCGGTGCTGTCTACGTTGGTCGCGGAAGTGTACGCGAATGATGATGCGACGCGCCTGGCCGCAGCGCTGGCGGTGAAAGAGGTGTTTGCACAGACGCCCGGTGTGGTGGATGTGGATTGGACGGTCGAGGCGCCTCAGCTAACCCGCAGCTTTCGTGTCGACCGCGTGCGGGCAGGCGAGTCGGGAGCAAGCGTCGAGCAGATTACGCAAACGTTGTATCTGGCACTCTCTGGCACGCCGGCGGGCATCGCGAGTTCTCAAACCGCGCGGGAATCCATGGTGATTGTGCCGCGCTTGCCGCTGGATAAACGATCGAGTGTGGAAGCGTTGCTCGCGCTGCCGATTGCCACGCTGCAGGGGCCGCAGCCACTCGCGCGTTTTGTGACGGTTGTGAACGGAACGCGCGAGACATCTCGCACCCGAAAAGACCTGCGTCCAGCCATTTATGTCACGGGCGATGTCGCGCGGGAAATCGAGAGCCCGGTGTATGCTATTCTCGAAATGAATCGCAAGCTCGATGCCATTCGCGTGCAAGGCGCCCGCATCAACCGCTACAACGCCGTCCCGCCTGCGACGCTCAGCGAAACGGCCGTCAAATGGGACGGCGAATGGCAGGTCACCATCGAGGTCTTTCGCGATCTCGGTATCGCCTTTGCCATTGTGCTGTTGCTGATTTACGTCCTCGTGGTCGGATGGTTCCAGAGCTTTTCCGTACCATTGGTGATCATGGCGCCTATTCCGCTCACGCTCATCGGCATCCTGCCCGGGCACGCAATGAGCGGCGCGTTCTTCACGGCGACGAGCATGATTGGCATGATTGCGCTGGCCGGTATCATTGTGCGCAATTCCATCCTGCTCGTGGATTTCATCCAGCTTGAGGAATCCCGTGGACGTTCGCTGACCGATGCGGTACTCGAAGCAGGCGCGGTGCGATTCCGACCGATTGCCCTCACAGCGGCCGCGGTGGTCGTGGGCGGGTTGGTCATGGTGCTCGATCCGATTTTCCAGGGGCTGGCCGTGGCGCTGATCAGTGGCGCGGTGGCGGCCACGGCACTCACGATGGTGGTAGTCCCTTTGTTGTACTGGCAACTCAAACGCGGAACGTCTCATGTGTCCTGACGCAATTATCCGGCGTTTCGCCGGCGTGTTCATTCTGCTGTCGCTGGGATTGGGCTCCGTGCATACGCCGTACTGGTTTTTGTTCACGGCCTTTGTCGGTGCCAATTTGCTGCAGTCAAGCCTGACCAACTTCTGTCCGCTGGAGCGTATCCTGGGCGCCGTGGGTGCGTTTGGGTGCCGTCCGCGCCGCAACTGACGGCGCGGCTACCTCCGGCCAAGGAGCTTGCGTCGGTCGGCAACCTCCGATTCAATGCGGCCGCAGACCAGATCACACAACTTGAGCACGTCCGCGTCGGCGAGCTCGTACCGCACATATACGCCATCCCGCTCGCGCGCGACCAGGCCATTGGCAAACAGCACCGCCAGATGGCGCGAAACGTTGGCCTGTCCCATGTTCGTGGCGGCCGCGAGTTCGTTGACGGTGCGCGATCCTGCACGCAGTTCCTGCAAGAGGTTCAGCCGGGCGCGATCGCTGAGCGCCTTGAATCGGTCGGCAACCAGATCGAGCAGTTGCGGTGACGGTCGGCGACCGGCCATCACGCGAACCTCGGAAATTCATAGATACTCATACACGAATTTATTACATTTGGACCATACCCGCGAGGTCTGTGGGGGCTGACTTTTGCAGGCCGACCTACTCCGAACGAGACCATGAGCGCAATCATACCCTCGCAGGCCATCGAACTTCCGCACGAGATGACCACCACCGGTTTCGAGCTTCCCGGTTATCATATTGGCCTGTCATTGGGCGTCGTGCGCGGCGTGGTTGTCCGCTCGCGCTCGGTGTTCGGCACCGTTGGGGCCAGTCTGCAAACCCTGTTGGGCGGCAACATCTCGCTTTTCACCGAACTCGCTGAGCGCACGCGACAGCAGGCGTTTGATACCATGTTGCATCAGGCGCATCTTGCCGGCGCCAATGCCGTCATTGGCATTCGGTATGACGCGAACGAGGTGATGAGCGGCGTGACGGAAGTGCTGTGTTACGGTACGGCGGTGCGAGTGGCCCCCGTCGACGGGTGAGGTACCAGCATTCATGATCATCGTGCATGTGCTCGTTCATGTCGTGCCCGAGTTTGTTGAGGCGTTTATCGATGCTACCCGCGAAAACGCGCGGAACAGCGTGAATGAGCCGGGCGTGATCCGTTTCGATGTGGTGCAGCAGGAGGGCGACCTGAACCGGTTTGTCCTCATCGAGATGTACCGTACACCGGCAGACGCGGCGAGTCACAAGGACACGGCGCATTATGCGGTGTGGCGCAACACCGTGGCGCCGATGATGGCGGAGCCGCGGCGCGGCGTGAAGTATCGGGCAATTTTTCCGGGGGTTGGCGAGTAGTCGTTTAGCGCGGGCGCGTTCTCCGCCCCGACTTCAGCCGACCGTTTGGTCCACGCCCAGAATCTGCCGCGTATCAATCCGAATACGCTCGGCCAGATCGTCGAGGGGCAGATCGTTCCGGTCGGTGCCAAACGGCTCCTCAATTTCCGTCGCCAGCAGTTCGAGTCCCATGGTCGCGAAAAACGTGAACATGCTGGCAATGATGGTACCGTAGCCAAATTCGCGCACCAGACCAAAGGGCATGACCAACGCGTACAGCAGCACGAATTGCTTCACATACGAGCTGTAGGAAAACGGAATAGGCGTATTGCGAATGCGCTCGCATGCTCCCGAAATGTCGTCGAACGCCAGCAACAGCGGGGTGAGTGAGATAATCGCCTCACGGGGCAACACGCCACTGTTGATATCCCGATGCACGGCTCGCGTGAGTTCCCCCACAATGGCGTTGGGCACGTGTGGACCTGGTACTCCACGCGGACGCCGCAAATGTTCTGCCAACGCCACCGGATACCGTTGCATCAGCGTCGCGTACCCCAGCCGCTCGGCGGCGGCTGGCGGGTGATAGGCATCGAGCTGGTGCGCGAGCCCGCGCGAGACATTGACCAACTGCCCCCAGAGTTTGCGTCCCTCCCACCAGCGTTCGTAGGACGTGTTGGTGCGAAACACCAGCAGCAAGCCCAGAATGATGCCAAGAATGGAGAGAAAGCTTGGACCAAGCGGAATGGCCACCTTAAAAATGTCTGTTTCAATCCACACGACAAACGCCGCGTACGCGCCGGCGCCGAGCACGTCGAGGGCCAGCGTGCGAAACACGGGACTGCGGGGAAAATCAACGAGAATGCGCAGCCAGTTCTTCGGATCGTAGGTAATCATGCGGGAATGAGTGCGGCGCCCGGTGGCGCTATATTCCCCCAACTTTTCAAACCGTTCTGCTCAACCAAAGTCAAGCCCGCATGAAACCTGTAGAAATCCTCGCCGTCGATTTCTTTTCGACCTTGCACATTCTGCGTTCGGTCGCGGCGGCGAAGGAAATATCACAGAGTACGAAGTACGGGTGGCGCACGACCGATCTGATCATGTCGGCCAGTTGGCGAGGTAATTTTGGCATGTGGGAAGCAGAAGTGCCAAATGGCAGACAGCTCAAGGCCGCGATTCAGGCCGCAACGCGTGAGCGCGCACTTCACATGGTGCGCGTCGCTGGCGAAGGTCCGGTGGCGGTGGCGGTGGCGTTGTACGGGATGGGTGTGGCCGTTGGGAGCACCATGGTCGCAGGCGCCTACACCACCAAAGCGTTGGTAGCGCTGCCCGTAGTCGGGCTGACCAAATCCGTTTCGTTTGCAGTGATCAAGGATTGGAATAGATCGCAGAATGCGAAGGCAGGCTCTATCGTTTTTGAATTCGACAAGGCAGGTGTGAACGAAGGGTCGGGCAAAGCAGGCGGTAATATGGCGCAGGGCAAGGGACTCATCGCCGCCATGGCAACCGCCAGCGATGCCGACATTGCGATTGCGCACGAACTGCAGCGTGAGGCCATGAAGCAATCCGAACGCAAACTTGCCGAAGCCGAAGCCAGGTTGGGACGCCTGCGACACTTTTGAAGAACTCGGGGAATAGCTACCGCGCACACACTGGCGCGCGGCTTTCGCCTCACACCGGCTCTTGCTCTGGACGCTTTGCTGGGTGCGTTATCGGCTGGCACGCGCGGTACAACGCGAGCTGGGCGAAGATCGCCAGCGAGATCGCCCTGATTTATCGCGGGTAGCCCGTTATCACGAAGGACTTGGCGCGCCGGCCGGTGCTGCCGTGGTTGACGAGGCCACATGGAAGGATTTGGACCTCGACGAAGTGTTCGTCTCACTTGATCGCACCGAAAGCCAAGTCGGCCGTCAGTACCTCTATCATCTGCTGCGGAGTCCCCAAGACGCGCTTGAACCGTTGACGCGACTTGAAACGGCCACGCGGAAGTTCGGGAATGCAGAACACCACGCCCGTGAAGCGCGCGCCAGTCTGCGGCAATTGGCCGAGCCGAGATCGGCGCACTTGGCGGAGCTGCTGTTTGGCGACATTCCCGCGCGGCCACGATTCTGGTGGCTCTTTCCGTTGATGACGGCCAGTGCCTTCGTGTGTTTTGCCCTGCTGTTTGTGTGGCCGAAGATCCTCGTGCTTTGGCTTGTGTTGTCTGCGGCCAACATTGCTGCGCAGCTGTACTACCGGCCGCGTGTTCGCAAGGCGACCATCGCCTTTCAGGCCGTCCCCGATCTGGTGCGTGTCGCCCAGCAGTTGTCCGCCCTGAATGACGAGGGCATTGCGCCGGAAGTGGCGGTGTTGCGCGATGGGGCCGCAAAATTGGCGCTGTTGCGCCGTGCGACGTCATGGCTGTTGTTCGAACCCGGTGCCACCAATGAGCTGGTCTCGACCTTGTATGAATATGTCAATTTGTTGTTTCTGATTGATATCAACGCATTCGTGTTCAGTGCGCAGCGAATCAGCGATGCGCGTCCGCTTTTGCGCGAGGTGTTTGCAGCCATCGGACGCATTGATGCTGCTCAATCCATCGCGGCATGGCGCCGCTCGCTGTCACAGTATGCGGTTCCTGAATTCACCGCGCCCGCGAAAACATTGATGGTAGAGGGGCTCTATCATCCACTGCTCAAGCGGCCGGTGGCAAACTCACTGCATATCGAACAGTCCAGCGTGCTCATTACCGGCTCGAATATGTCCGGCAAAACCACGTTCATGCGCACGGTTGGTGTCAATGCCATTCTGGCGCAGACGCTGCACACGACCTGTGCCAAGCGGTGGTGTGCGCCGTTTTTCAGCGTGCGAACGTCCATTGGACGCGCGGACAGTTTGCTGGACGGAACGAGCCACTATCTCGCGGAAGTGGAGTCGGTGTATGCACTGATCAGTGCCAAGCGCGCTGACCGGCAGCATCTTTATATTCTGGATGAGATGTTCCGGGGCACCAACACCCCCGAGCGAGTGGCGGCGGCATATGCGGTGCTTGGCTATCTCACGCGGGGGAATGACATCGTCGTCGTCGCGACGCATGACATCGAGTTGCTGCCACTGCTGAAAGACAGCTATCAGCCGTACCATTTTCGCGAGAGTATTGAAGGGGACGCGTTGATGTTCGATTACCAGTTGCGTGCAGGGGCGTCGTCGTCGCGCAATGCCATTGCGCTGCTCAGATTGATGCGGTATCCGGATGATCTGGTCGCGGATGCCGTGGCGGCGCTTGATGCCAGTGCACGTTGACCGCTGCTACTGGACGTCGTCAGCCCCTGGCCATGCCGCAGGATGTTGCGTCGTGGCGCACGCAATGATCTTGTCCAACAGCACGGACATCCGCGAATAACATGCGGGATCGTTGAGGTTCCCCCTGATGATCGTTTGGCGCGTATGGTTTTCGATTCTTTCCGCAATCGCTCGCTGGTTGCCCACCGGCGCGCTTTGGATCCATGTACTGCCGGTGCCACCGGTTACGTTGCCAGCGAGGACTCCGCACCTTCGGGCCCTCGTGACCAGCACGTTGCGAGCAGGTCACGCCCGACACCGGTCGGCGACGGCGCGTCCGGGCCGGATTGCCTTCAGTGCATTACCGGGGTAATATATACTCATGACCCTCCCACGCTCCAAACTGACCTCCCAGGGCCAGGTCTCCATCCCCGCCGACATCCGCCGCAAGCTCGGCCTCGACCCAGGCGCCGTGGTGGAATGGAGCGAGGACGAAAACGGACGGTTCAGCCTCCGCCGTGCCGGCCGCTTCACGTCCGAAGCCATGCATCAGGTGCTCTTCCCACAACGGCCCAGCAAACCCACCACGGTGGCCGCGATGGACGAAGACATTCGCCAGCAAATGCATTCCCGCCGTGCGCGCCGCTGACACGAACGTGCTGGTGCGCCTCATCGCGCGCGACGACCCCAAACAGGTCGCCGCCGCGGAGCGCTTTGTTGCGCCCGGCGCATGGATCTCCCACCTGGTGCTGGTCGAGACCACGTGGGTGCTCGAGAGCGTTTTCGAACTCGGGCGCGCTCAAATCGCGACCGCGGTCGAAATGCTGCTCGACCACGACCGGCTCACCGTTCAGGACGCCGACGTGGTTCGATCCGCCGTCGAACAACTGCGCAGAAACCCCTCGGTGGGATTCTCGGACTGCCTGATTCTTGGCGTCGCTCGAAAAGCAGGGCACCTGCCGCTCGGCACATTCCATCGCCAACTCGGCAGCCTGGCAGATGCAGAAAAACTGTAGCAAACAAGGATCCCGTAGTGCCCCATAGCTCTGCTCCGAAAGCCGTCGCGCTCAAGCACGCCGCCACCACCCCCGACCAGGTCCTCCGCGACATTTTCGGCTTCGACGAGTTCCGTCCAGGACAGCGCGAGGTGATCGATGCGGTGCTCGCCGGCAAGGATTGCATTGCGCTCATGCCAACGGGTGCCGGCAAGTCGCTCACGTATCAGCTGCCCGCACGACTGCTGGACGGAACGGTGCTCGTCATTTCGCCGCTCATCTCGTTGATGAAAGATCAGGTGGACGCGGTCGCGGGTTTCGGGTTCACGGTGACCGCGATTAACTCTACGTTGTCACCGGACGAACGTCGCGCGCGCATGGACGCATTTCGCGCGGGCGAATACGAACTGGTGTTCCTCGCACCCGAGGCCCTTGACGGCTACCTGGGCGATTTCGTACGCGACTGCCCCATTTCACTGCTCGTGGTGGACGAGGCGCATTGCATCAGTCAGTGGGGCCACGATTTCCGGCCGTCGTACCGCCGGTTGCAGGGGCTCAAAGAGCAATTGGACGTTCCGGTGCTGGCGCTCACCGCCACCGCCACCCGACGCGTCGCGCTGGACATTCTCCGTCAGCTCGGCATGCGCAAACCGGCCGGATTCAAGGGATCGTTCTTCCGGCCGAATTTGCAAATTGCGACACGCAAAAAAGGCACGGGCGGAAACACGCGTGCGGAAATTCTGGCGCTCGTGCGTGCACACGCCGGCGAAAGCGGTATTGTGTACTGCCAGAGCCGAAAAGGGGTCGAGCAAACCGCGGAATTTCTCGCCGCGAACGGCATTCGCGCGCTTCCGTACCACGCGGGCCTCGAGCCGGATGTCCGCGCGCGCAATCAGGACGCGTTTCAGCGTGACGACACCGACGTGATTGTTGCGACGGTCGCGTTCGGAATGGGTATCGACAAATCCAACGTGCGGTTCGTCATTCATCGTGACATGCCCAAAGACATTGAGTCGTGGTATCAGGAAATTGGCCGCGCTGGACGTGATGGACTACCCAGCGACTGCGTGCTGTTCTATTCGTGGGCGGACGTCAAGATGCATGAGCGCTTTCTGGACGGGCTTGAGGACGATGACGTACGCAACCGTACGCGCGCAGCTACCGTCGCGCTCTTTGATATGGTGGAGCGCACGCGGTGCCGCCACCAGGCGCTGGTGGCGCATTTTGATGAGGTGATAGCGTCCTGTGGCAGCTCATGTGATGTGTGTTCGGGGAAGCGCGTGGATGTGCGCATTGCGGAATTGGTGGAAACGCAGCGGGACACAGGGCGCCCGAAGCGCGGGGTGATGAGCGGTGGCGCGAAAGCGAGCAGTCGTACGTCGCGCGGACTTGATGCGGCAACCCTCGACGATGATGATGCCGAGTTGTTCGAACGGCTTCGTGTGGTGCGGCGATCGTTGGCTGATGAAGCCGGCGTGCCGGCCTACATTGTATTCGGCGACAAGGTGCTGCTGGAAATGGTGTCGCGTCGGCCGACGAATGAACGCGAGTTGCTGCAGGTGCCGGGCGTGGGTGCAGCGAAGCTGGAGCGGTATGGGGCGGCGTTTTTGCGGGTGTTGCGCGGCTGACTCGTTGTCTCGGCAACGCCAGACGTGCACTCGAGGGCTGCGGCGCGTCCCACGAACTGTCGATAGTTCGGAAGATATCGTGGTAACGCCATATTCCCGGCCGCAGCACTACGGCTGCGAGGCAGCCCCCGGGACATCCGGTGCCGCATCCAGAACAGCCCGGACTTTCTGCGCTAACGCTGACGGCGTGAAGGGTTTCTGCAGAAATGCGAACTCCGCTTCCAGTACGCCGTGACGGATGCCCGCGTCGCTGGTGTACCCCGACAGAAACAACACCTTGCACTCCGGCCGAACGAGCGCCAAGTGCTCCGCGAGCGCGCGGCCACCCACCTCGGGCATCACGACATCTGAGAGCAGCAGGTGAATGGGTTCGCGCTCGACGGAGGCACGTTGCAGTGCGTCCCGGCCATTGCTCGCTACAATGACGCGGTATCCGCACCCGGTGAGGACGCGGCTGGCAAGGGCACGGACTGCTTCCTCGTCTTCCACCAACAGGAGTGTCTCCGTGCCTGGTGGCATAGAAACCAGCGCGTCCGGTGAATGGTCGGCCGAAAGCGGGTCGTGCACAACCGGCAGGTACACCTTGATCGTCGTCCCAATTCCGAGCTCGCTGTACACGGACACGTGCCCGCGCGACTGTTTGATAATTCCGTGCACCGTCGCGAGACCGAGACCCGTTCCGCTGCCGTGCTCCTTGGTGGTGAAGAACGGTTCAAACATGTGCGCGCGAGTGGCTTCGTTCATGCCGGTGCCGCTATCGGTGATCGCCAGCATCACGTATTCGCCCGGTTCGAGGTCGCCGAAGGACTGACAATACGTCGCGTCGAGGTACACCATTTGTGTTTCGATAGTGAGCTTGCCGCCTCCGGGCATGGCATCCCGCGCATTCACGGCGAGATTCATCAACACCTGTTCAATTTGACCAGGGTCGGCCTTGACCGGTCCCAGCGTGGGCGACAGTTGTGTGGCCAGCATGATGTCTTCGCCAATGACACGGCGCAGCATCCGTTCGGTGTCGCGCACCGTGCTGTTCAGATTGAACACGCGCGGCGCAATCACCTGTTGCCGGCTGAAGGCGAGCAACTGGCGCGTCAGCCCACTCGCGCGCTCGCCCGCGCGCTGGATTTCTGACAACTCTTCGCGCATGGGATGATCGGGTGTGAGCCCTGCGAGCAACAGTTCACTGTAGCCGTTGATGACGGTGAGGAGATTGTTGAAATCGTGCGCAATGCCGCCCGCCAGTTGTCCAACGGCCTCCATCTTTTGCGCCTGATGGAATTGTTCCTTGAGCCGCCGCTGTTCGGTCACATCACTTTGCACACCAACAAAGTGCATCAGTCGTGCTTCGTCACTGAAAATGGGGGTGATGGTCAACTGGTTCCAGAACGGCGTGCCATCCTTGCGATAGTTCAGAATTTCGACCGAGCATGTGAGACCTGCCGTTGTCGCAGACCGTAACTGGGCCACCGCGTCGGTATCGGTGTCGGGCCCTTGCAGGAAGCGGCAATTGCGGCCGATCACTTCGCGGGTGAGGTAGCCGGTCATCCGTTCGAATCCACCACTCGCAAAGATGATGGGATTGTCGGGCTGGTTCGGGTCGGTGATGATGATCCCCTGCGACACCGATTGAATGGCACGATTGCGCAGCTGGATGGTTTCCGCCGCCTGCATGCGGTCGGTGATGTCCTGAAACGTGCCGCGCGCCCCAATAATGGTTCCGTGCGTATCGCGGTTGGGTTCACCCATGATTCGCACCCATAACATACCACCGGAGGCTTTGACGCACTGCACTTCCTCGTCAAACGGCGTGCCGTGCTGCAGGCACTGTTCAAATCGATCACGTACGAGTTGCTGGTACTGCGGTAAATAGATGTGAATACCAAACTCGAAATCGAGGGGTTGATCGCGTGACAAGTCGAGAAGGTCCAGCAGGTCGTCCGACCAGATAACCTTGTGGCCCTCCAGTTCAACAGCCCAGCCACCCATGCGCGCGACGCGGCTGGCCACTCGGAGCAAGGCGTCACTCCGGGCCAGTCGCTGTTCCGCCAGCGTGCGCTCCCGCTCTTGCCGCAGCGCGTCCAGGGCAAACGAAACGCTGGGGGTTATTTCGCTGAGTGTCGACACGAGTTCTTCGGTGAAAAACCCGGGAACGCTGGCGTATAGATTCATGACCGCGACTACACGTCCTCGTTCTTTCAGCGGAAATGCAGCGGACGCCGCAAAGTCGGCGCGGAGCGCCATCGCGTGCCAGGCGCTGGTCATGGGCGACGTCATGAAGTCGTTCACGACCATTGGCTGGCCGGTAAGGGCGGCTTGTCCGGTTGGGCCGTGCGACGACGGTTCCACGTCGTCACCGCTGATGACCAGATGTTGCAAGTACCCGTTGTCATTACCGGCCGAAGCCACGTTCCGGATAGACGTCCCTTCAATGGCTCCAACCCATGCGAATTGGAATTTTCCGGTTTGCACGGCGATCGTGCATAACTCCTGAAACAGGCTCGTGCTGGACGCGCATTGACTGACCGCGCGGTTGGTGCGTGACAACATCGCATACAAATTGTTGCGAATGTGCAGCGCCTCGATGGCCGCAGCCTGCTCGGTGATGTCAATCCCCATGCCCAACAGGTACTGCTGGCCGTCAATCTCGGCCCGCACCCCATTGAACATGTACGGCGTGTGGTGGTCGCTCCGTGATACGAGATTCGCCTGTACGGCTGCGGCGCCCGTACGAAACACCTCAGCAATTTTTTCGGCGACGCGCTCGTGGTCCGCGGGCTCAAACAAGTCCAGCGGATGCATCGCGGCAATTTCACTGCCCGAGTAACCGGTGACTTCCTCAAAGCGCCTGTTCCAACGGACGAACTGACGCTGATCGTCGTACATGTAATAAATACCGGGCAGACTCGCGAGAATGGCGTTGGACAGATCCCGCTCGTGCAACACCGTGTCGTCTGCTTCCCTGCGCTCGGTGATGTCGCGCGTGACGACGCTGAACCCCGCGTGATCGCCGAGATAGTCCTTGAGGTTGGACGTGGTGACGATCGCGTAGAAGTGCGATTGGTTCTTGCGCACACATTGCAGTTCGTGTTCGCAATGCCCTTCGGTCAGCGTGCGTTGGCGAAGTTGAGCCGGCAGATCGGTTGCCAGCGCCTCAGGCGTAAAGAACACCTGGTGATGCTGCCCAATAATTTCCTCGGCGCTGTATCCAAAAATGCGTTCGGCACCAGGATTCCAACTGGCGACGCGGCCGGCCGGATCGACGATGTAGAGCGCATAATCCACCACCGATTCGACGAGTAGCCGGAACGGGTCGGATGCATGATGCGCCAGCGAGGAGACGAATGGGACTGAAGGCTTCGACATGCCTGTCGGACTCAAGGGGAGTTGAGACGGTGCCACACATTCCTGCCACTTGAGGTACTGCGCCGCTGCGGGCCGCTGTGGTTTCCAGGCAGCGCGGTTCCTGGCGGTGGGTGCAATCACGATGCAACGGGGGCACCGTCGAAGCAAGCTGAACCGACGCGGGCGCCGAGCGTACGGCGTTATGCGGCAATGATAAATTCACGCGCAATCGATCGACAATAACAGCCGCCATGGCCAATGCGCCAACGCCAATGGCACGCTCGTCCGCGACATGGTCCGGATGATGCGGCAACCCGTTCCATCCTTGTGCCGCATTCGCGACGCCCAAGAAGACGAATACGCCGGGTACGACGTCCTGAAACGACCCAAAGTCCTCGCTGAAGCCAGCCGGAATGGTGGAAACCACCGCGAGGGCCTGATTACCCAAGGCCGCGCGCACGGCGGCCGTGGCACTCACTGAACGCGCTGAGTCGTTTGTCACGCCAGCAATCCACTTTTCCTCATAGGGTGATGTGAGCGTGACGCCCGGAGGTAGCGATGGGGCGGAGGGACGTGCACGACGCGTTTCTGTGGATGGGGGTAGGCGTGGCGCGAGTGGACGGGGCCGCGTCGAGTCTGCTCAGTTTGGTGTGAGACGATCTGTCCGATGCGCACGTATAGCCGTAGCATCGGGCGCAAGACCGCGCCTCTCGGATGAACTGCCCTTTATACGCAACCCCATTCGCATGCCTGGCACTCGTTCGCGCGGTGGGTATTTGAGATGGATGCAGCACGTGGCGATGTCGGCTGCAGCGCTCCTGCTCGCCTGTGCCACACCCGAGTCGCCAGTGCCAGGATTGGTGGAGTACGGCGAGGATGAACTCTTGCAAGGGGGCACGCTGGCATTGCCCTTGGCGTCCGAATATGGAACCACCGTCTCGCTGCAGTATGCGCTGGGGCAAGGAATTGTCGTCGCGCCGCTCACCTTCCAGCACATCAACGGCACCGAACACGCGACGGTGACCGCTGCGCCGAACGCGGCACTGGGGGTTCGTCAGATCGACGTGAGCGGAATTAACGGGTACGGTCCCCGCGCCATTACGCAAGCGTTGACGGTGACGGTGACGGTGGTGAATCCGTTCACCCTCAGTGTGCTCGGACGCGTGAGCGGGCGCGTGGGCCAGGTCATCACTGGGGTTGTGGAAGTAGACCCACATGACCTGTTCACAGGGGCGATAGCGTTCACAATGCAGGGGCTGCCTGCGAATGCCGCAATAACATTCAGCCCGCTCAACCGCGATCGATCGACCTTCACAATTAGTGCGCCCGAGGGGACGTACCGTGCATCGGTGGTCGGCACCAGTGGTGCAATTACGCGCAGTGTTCCGCTTGACGTTGAAATCCTGGCGCCTCTCTTGAGTCCAGAGTTCTCGTTGGCCATTTCGCCGAACGTGCTCACCATGTTGCCGTCGGATGCAGTCGTGACGGATATCACGATTGCACGAAACGCAGCGGTGAGCGGCAATATTACATTGACGGCATCGGGAATGCCGGTTGGTGTCACAGCCGTGTTCTCGCCCGCATCAACGTCGGACAATTCAAGTCAACTGACATTGACATCGGTCACCGCAACACCCGGAGTGCCAACTACGGTGACTGTCACAGGCGTCGCGAGCGGCGAAACACGAACCGCCACCCTGTCACTCGCGGTGGTTCCAGTTCCCAACTTCACGCTGACACCAGCAGCCGACACCATCACGCTGCAGAATCCGCTCACCACGCTGGGCTCCGTTGCAATCAGTATTGGGCGTGTCGGTCAGGTAGGGCCAGTCACTCTGGTCGCCAATGGATTACCCGCCGGTGTCAACGCGGCGTTCACGAATTCACCGGCGTCGGGTGGCACCAGCACCCTGGTATTCTCGCCGACGGGCACCGCGCTGCCGGGCCGCTACACGGTCACCATTCTCGGCACGGCCAATGGACTGTCACGGTCGACACAGGTTGTCCTGAAAGTGCTTGCCAGTCTTGGCGACTTCGCCGTGGACTTCGGCTTGCCGTCAATTGATGTCGTGCAGGGTACGACCACCGCCTTGGCCTTGAGCCTTCCCCGAAGTGGCACCCTGATTGGTGCCCCCATCACGCTGGCCGCAACCACCATCCCTCCGCAATCCACGGCTGTTGCTCCACTCGTGACGACAACGTCGGCGGGCGCGATCATCAATCTCACAGTGGGTGCCGCAGCCCCGCTTGGCGCACACGCACTGACGGTGACGGCGACCGGTGGCGCTTTGACACGAACGGGCGGTACCATCATCAACATCGTTGCACCGCCGCCGCCTGGCTTCAGGCTGGCGGCTATTCCAGCGCAATTTCAGTTGGCCCGAGGCGCCATCACGCCGTTCGCAATCGGGATCACTCGTGTCAGCAATTTTGCAGGCACCGTGACACTGACCGCGGTGAGTCCGCTTCCGGGCAACATCACCATTGAGTTCGAGCCGTTCCCCTCCACTCCCGACCTTCTTCGCGTCAACCTGTACGCCAGTCCCAACGTGACGCCGGGGCCGTATGTCATTGCGTTCAGGGGGACGTCAGGCGCGCTGACGGTGACCATCAACATTACGATCCTTGTTGATCCGTGAAGCAGCGGTCGTGCTAGAATACAGTATGAAGAAAAAACCGCACTCCGCCATTCCCGACTTTTCCACCAAGCGCAAGACTGCCGACGGGAAGGTCGTGGCCACCAACGAAAAGTCGCACGTTCCCAACCCGCGCCAGCCGCAGAAGCCGCCGGCGCAGGCGAAGAATGGGGGGCGTCGCGGGACGTAGGGCTGACCCGTTGACGCCGCACATTCTTCACGAGCATCCATGAACCGCACTTTCATCAGAGGCGCGCCGGGACTGGCCCAGCCCCCGTCGCCCATCAGCCAGGCCGTTGTGGCGGGGAACCAGTGTTGGGTGAGCGGGCAACTTTCGGTGAGCGAAGCTGGCGTATTTCTTCCCGGAACCGTGGCCGAAGAAGCGCGACGCGCATTCGGAAACGTTTTCGCTGCACTCGCGGCTGCGGGGTTCGGTATTGCCGACATTGTGTTTCTCGACATTGCGTTCATCGACCTGGCGGACGTCGCGCAGGTCAACGAGGTGATGGCCGGAGTTTTTCCAGCGGATCGCAGTCCAGCACGCACGATTTACCAGGCTGCGGCGCTGCCGTACGGTGGACGGGTGAAGGTGCAGGCCGTTGCTGTGCGAGATGTATCAGCTATTGGAGAGGGCTTCTGGTAGTGTGCAGACGCGTGAAGAATTTCACCGCCGACTGAACACCGCGCCGTGCGGAATCGCCTTCGCCTGTCCGCCGTGCGGCCACGTCTTGTTGTCCATGCGGAACCCCGGTGTCGTGCCCCCCTCCTCTCGGAAACGCGTGTCGCGCGACAACTGTCCCGAGGTGGCATTGAAACGCAACATGTGCGCGGTGTGCGACATTGATTCGTACCCTGTCACCACTACGCGGCGACGGTCCGGCGACACGGAAATCCAGTGCGGCACATCGGTGGAATCAAACGCGACACGACTCACTTCCTTGGGCGCGTTGGGATTGGAAATGTCGAGGCTCACGACGGCGCTCCACGCCGGCACCGTGATGAGATAATATTTTCCGACCACCACGGGAATCGCGCAGCTTGTGCCATCCTTTCGCGGAAACGACCCAACCTGCCTCGCCGATGGCGTGTCGCCGTCCAGTCCATCCACCACAAAAAGGCCGCAACTGAACGTCGACACCAGCACTGTGCGACCATCGTCCAACAGCCGCGGCTCGGCGCTGAGCACCCCATTCGGACCGGGCAGTTTGATCTGCGCCACTAACGTCCGATTGGAAAGTTTGAAAATCTGCAGCGTGCGCGACGGTTCGAAAAAATCCTTGTCCATGTCCGTCGACGTGGTCACAATGCGGTCGAGCAACGGGACGATGCCCGCACTGTACACGCGCAGTCCAGAGTCCGCACCCGGTGTATCGGCCGAGGTCGAGCGCACCCGCTCGCCGCGCGGTGTGAGTTCCACCAATCCGCCCGCACGCATGCCGCCGCGGTTCGTGTGTGTCATCTGGAACGTGGCCAGCACATTTCCACCGGGCAGTCGCAGAAACGAATGCGGATGTGTGTACCCATCGACATCCCCAAACTCCGCGGCGATGCGCGGAGCGTCGGGCGTTGACAGGTCGAACACGAATGAGCGCGCGGAACCATAGCCATTGGCAAACAGTTGACGGTCGGCGGGGAGTTCGTGTTCGGTGTGGTGCGGAAAGTTCATCCGGCCCGGAACGGGCAATGTGGTGACAAGGCGTCCGTAGCGCGCGGTGTCGACGGCGCTTTCGGTGACATCGACAACCGCGAGAAAGTCTGGCTGGGTCGTGTCGGTGGAAGCCGTCCAGAGGTAGAGATAGTCGCGCACTGCGACCGCGCTTGCTGGCGTCGCGTTGTCGGACGTTTCGCTTTCGCGGGGCGCGCCGCATGCGACGAGCAGGCCCAGAGCGACGGTGAGCCGAGTGAGTTTCATATAGCTGGCAGGAGTGTGGAGGCCCAAATTTCTCGACTTCAACGCCTTGCGGACAGCCCGCACCGGCATTCTCTTCGTGCGGGTCGTTCCCTTTACCCCCCAATATCCGGAGCCAGATGCGTATTCAAGCGCTGATTACTGCGACTGTGGTTGCCTTTGCTGCGATGCCAACGGTCGTTTCCGGCCAGACTCCCTCCGGCGTGACGTTCGGTACACTGATTGGCGCCAATATCGCTACGATTTCGGACGCCGACAAGGGCTTCGGCGAAGTGGTGGGTGCCGCGTTTGACAAAAAGAAGCGTATTGGCCTCAAGGCAGGAGTATTTCTCAAAATTCCTCTGGCCGGCATGCTGTCGCTGCAACCGGAACTGCACTACGCACAAAGCGGCGTGCGTATCGAAAGCGCAGCGGGTAACGTTGCCAGTTTCGATGTCGATCTTGGGTATGTGGAGGTTCCCGTGTTGCTCCGCCTCGACGTGGGAGGCTCGTCAGCAATTCACCCCATGTTGCTGGTTGGCGCGAGCGGTGCTCGCCGCGTGCAGTGCAATTTCAGTCTGACGACCGCGTCCACGTCCATCGAACAGCAGTGTGACGCTGACGGCGCGGCGGCAGATGAGCTCAAGAAATCGGACTACAGCGTCGTTGGAGGGGCCGGACTCGCTGGGAATCTTGGCGGACGCACGATATCGCTACAGCTGCGATATTCGCTTGGGCTGGCGAGCATCGCATCCGAAAATACGGATGGGGTCAAGCCGAAGAATCGCGCACTCGCCGTGCTACTGGGCCTCGGGTTCTGATCAGGACACACGCGTTCACCGTCGCAAACGCGCGGCAATAACCTTCGTCTCCGTCGGTGAACGCGTGGTGCGATGCCGCGGGGGCTTCTCATGGCATTCACCGCGTACGGCCGAATGGTTTGCAAGCCAGTCGTCTGATCGCTATACCAATCGTCGGCGCCAAACGTCTCTTGCGGCGCCTGTCGTTTACATCGCTGTGACCGGCCGACGTGGTGTTCAGCGCATCGTACAACTCGCTACAAACCGTTGCGCAGAGTTGAACGAATCTGCATCCAGATGTCGGCCATGAGGACACCGGGAATAGTGCGGCTCTCGTTCGGAACGCGGTGTGTGAGCGGACGGTTGGCTGTCGCGAGCAAGGCCGAACGAGCTCGTGAGTCCTGATCGAATTTGGCCTCGCAGGCCCGTCTCATCAACGCCCAGTGATCCCACGTCCCACGCACGATTGTTTGGCCGAGGTACGCAAACGTGATGCCTGCTGGCGGCGCGCTGTCGCCCGATTTCTTGGCGTGGCCCCCGGACAACGTGGCCACCCGGCGGCGATCGGCGGCGTCGCTGAACTTGAGCGACTGCCAAAACCCTTCCACACTTCCCTACAACTCGTCATCGAGCACGAACACAGATGGGGCCAGATTCGAAATGGCGGCAAATTGAGGTGCGACTCCTCAGGTGATATTGAGCGGCTCCGCGCACACGTCGGCGCGCGCTCCAAGATCGTCAAAGCAGACGAGTTTTCCGGAACCGCTTTCACGCAGCACGAAGACGTGATCGCCAAATGACTGCATCATCGTCGCGCACAACGATCGTTCATCATCGGTTTCGGGCGACAGCGAAATGGTGAGGTGTTGTATCTGAATTTTCATGGTTGTTCGCGTCTCATGAACGACTGCCGTTACTCTTCTGCGAACAGCGTCGCCAGCAGCATGGAAAATCCCGGCAGCACGTCCTCACCGTTCAGCGCATCCGAAATTCCGAGCACCGTCACGCTCCCGTCGGCGCAATACACCACCACCGACTGGCGTGGTGGATCGACCACCCACACCATCGCCGTACCGGCCGACAACCAATCGCCCACTTTGGCGACAACGGCCCCGGCTCGATCGCTGGGCGATCGTACCTCTACTGCGAGGTCGGGCGCGAACTCGGGGAACCCGTCGGGCATTGGTGCTGCATGACGCTCCCGCGAGACATAGGCGATATCGGGAGCGCGCACGGTATCGGGGCGCCGCGCGAGCGTGAAGCCGGGGTCGGCGGTCGCGAGACGGCCGCGCGGGAGGGACCAGCCATTTCGAGCTTGTTCGCCTACGAGGTGGTGATGGAGCGCGATGCCAATGCGCAGTGTGATCGCCCCATGGCGGAAGCTGGCTGCCTCACGCACCACAAGTCGGCCACGAACCAACTCCACGCGTTTTCCAGGAATCTCGTAGCCAAACAACTGCTCGGCGGTCATGCCAGGTGATGTGGCAACCACGGGGCGCCTCCGGTATTGCGATGCGGTTTTTCTCATGCGCTCAGCGTACGACGAGCTGTCAGCGCCCCGTCACTCCGCCGCCCCGAAAAGGTACGCGCTGCGGGGCCGCCGAGTCTACTCGGCGCCCGGATGACAAGGCCGTTATGAAGCGCTGGGCCGCGACGTCGTGGTGAGGGTGCTTGCCGCGGAGCTCCCCACTGGCATGAGCGTAGTGTTGATCAACATTTCAACGAGAGCGCGGTCTCTCCGGAGACCCTGCCGCGGATGTCCTTAGCGCACCGACATCGTAAACCGCACCGTACGCCCCGGCTGCGGCAACCCACACTGATCGTATACCGCCGTGTTCCCCACGTTGTCCAGCGACACCAGTGCCTGGAGTGCGCGGAACGGGCCGCTTTTGGCGACGCTGAACGAACGTTGTGCCGCCACATCGGACACCGTGCGCGCTTTGAGCTCGTCAAATTTACCGGTGCCCGCATTGATGCAGTATTGCTTGCCCGTGTGACGCGCCACCGCAAACACCCGCACGTTGGCCGGCAACGGTACGCCCAGTTCCACACGCCCACGCTGCTCGGGGTTGTTTTCTGCGCGCCGCTCGAGGTTGTTGGCCGTTTGATCAAACAGTTTGATGCGCTGAATTGTAGCGTCAGCATTCATCGACACCGAGCGATCGGGGTTCGCGCCAAACACGAAACCCGTCAGGATTTCTGCACCAGAACTCTCAATGCGATCGCGATTCACACGCATGAAACGCGTCGGGTTGGAGAGCGTGATACGCACCACCGCAGCGTCCAGCTTGTGCCTGAAGCCAATCACCTGCAGTGTCGACTGTGCCACCGACGAGACAAGATTGGACATCGTGAACCCACCTTCAAACCCAAGCAGTGTTTCCGGCGTGAGGTCGGGATTGGGGCGAAACCGGTTTAACGCGCCCGAATACAATTCGCGCAACGCCGGAAAACGCGAGCGTTCACTGGCGCTGCCGTGCAACCGTACCCGACTGGTCAGTTCGTGCGAGAGTCCCACGCGCCATCCGGTGTTGTCAAACGGTTGCTGCGCGGGCGTGCGTCCGCCGGTCAGCGGTGTCTTCGCGTTATCAAATACGAATCCGCCCGCCAATTGCGTACGGCTGAACAGCGGAATTTCCAGTTCAGCACCTGCGCTGGTCAGTTTCTGCTGGTAGTCAACTGCCGGTATGGGTGAAAGTGTTTCGGTATACTTGATATCGGCGTTGGTGAAGCTGGCGCGCAGCGTGGCGGGTCCCACGGAATGCATCACCGTCACGCGTGCGGTGGTCGTGCGCTCGTCGCCCAGTTCTTCGCCGTTGATGGTGGTGTAGGTGCGGTTCGTGTAGGTGGAGATTTTGAAATCGCCATTGTTGACGCCCACACCTGCTTCGAGCGAGCCATGGCCAAGCGGTGTATTAAACACTCCGGTATTGGCAGAAAACATGGCGATCATGCGGCGGGCATACGGGTACCGCCAAAAGCGTGCTGCGGTTGCGAGATGTTCTTCGGGAGCGACGCCACGTTCCCCGTTGTAACCGGAAACGGTTACGCCCAGCGAACGACCTCGGGGGTTATTCCAGCGCAGTGAGGCAAAGCCGTCGGTTTGTCGTTGGTCGGTGCCGGTGCGCAAGCCGTTTTTTTCCGTTGGATCGACCGCGCCGTTCGGCAACACGACCCCGTCCCGATCGCGATGGGCCACGCCCGTGCTGAGCGACAGCGATCCGCCGCCAAATTCCGCGACGCGCTTACCGAAACCCAATGTGCCAACCGTGGCGCCTGTCTGATCAACGCCTGCGCCTGCCCACAAACGACCAGCGGCCGGCTGACCGAACGGATCATGACTGATTTCAATAGACCCGCCCAACGAGTTTGGTCCATTCAGCAGTGAGCCGAGCCCCCGCACAATGACAATGCGTTCGGTACCGGTAATGGGAATCAGAGACGGATCGCTGCGGTGGTCCCAGCCGAGGGAGATGGGCACGCCATCGAGCAGCACAGCGGCCTGCCGCGAGTCGGAACCGCGCACCGAAATTTCCATTTCGCCGCGGGAGTTTTGTCGAACGAGGACAAACGGCGATTCGCGCAGTGCTTCATGCAGCAACGGCGCTGGCGAGGAACGCAGCGCTTCCGGCTTGATCACCACCACACCGGCCCCTCCCACCACGCCGGCGGCGCGGGCGGCACTGACGTTGACCAGCTTGAGCTGGCGCGATGCCGAGTCGGCGCGGGCGGAATCGCTGGAAACTTGCGCCCAGGAAATGACCGGGCCCCCCAACAACGTGAGGAACCCGAGAACGGACGAACGCGAGGCGTATGCGGACATGAAGGCTCAGGCCAGCAGATGCCGATCGTCTTGGGCCAGCAGAATTCTCATTCGCAGAATTTATCAGCCGTGCGGGCAGGCGGTGTGCGCGAGGGGTGCATCTGTGACGGGACCCGTCTGTGGTGGAATCCCTGATTGCGCGGCGGTGGGTCTCCAACCCGATTGGAAGGCTCAGGATCAGTTGCTGGTGACCCCTCACGTTATTCTTCAGCATCTCCTTCAAGGAACGCACGTGCGCCGTACTCCGCTTGCTGGTCTGATTGCGATGCTCTTCGTTTGCGCCCCGCTTGGCGCTCAAGCAACACCCCCCGCCGGCATGGTCCACACGCCTGGCATGCAACACACCCCCGGCATGGAACACCCCCCCGGCGCACCACAACCGCTGCAGGGCGGTCAGGCCGCATTTGCCGCGATCACCGAAATTGTGCAGCTGTTGGAGGCCGATAGTACGACCGATTGGTCGAAGGTCGATCTGGAAGCGTTGCGGCAGCATCTCATTGACATGGATGCCGTCACACTGCGTGCGCGCGTGAAGCACCTGACGACCCCGGCGGGCCTCACACTGGATATCACCGGTGATGTGCTGGTGGCGGCCTCGATTCGGCGCATGGTGGGCGCCCACGCGCCTATGGTGGAAGCGTTGGGTGGATGGCGTGCCTCAGCCACCGCAATACCGGGTGGCATGCGGTTCACGGTGGTCGCCAGCAACACCAAGGACACCGCAACCATCAATCGCATTCGCGGACTCGGTTTCATTGGCTTGATGACGCAAGGTGCGCATCACGCGCAGCACCATCTCGCCATTGCGAAAGGCGGCGGCGCACACGCGCATGGCGGCAAATAGGGTTGCTGCTGTACGACCAGTTACCAGTCGTTTGGCCGAAACGGCCAGTAGTCTCGTTGCTCCATTCGTAAAATTCAGAAAGGCAAGAGGTTGACATGATGAACAGACGCGAAGCGCTACTGGGTATCGGAGCAGGCACGGCTGGAGTGTTGGCTGGCGTCCGCCCGTTTCGTTACTGGGCCGACACATTGGGTACGGTTTCTGCCTTTGAACCCGATGTCGACATCGCGCTGGTCGCGGCGCCCGATGCAGTACAACTTCGGCCCGGCGCTCGCACGCGCGTGTGGCGATTTACCGGCTCCGTCATCAAGGGCGCCGCCAATTCGGTGCAGGCGGTGCCCAATTCATACCTCGGGCCGACACTCCGTTTCAAACGTGGCCAAAAAGTTCGCATTCGCTTTCGAAATAATCTTGCGGAACCCAGCATCGTGCACTGGCACGGGCTGGACGTGCCGGAGTTGGCCGATGGTCATCCGCGCTTCGCCATCGCTCCTGGGGCGGAATACGTGTACGAATTCGAGGTCATCAATCGCGCGGGGACGTACTGGTATCACCCGCATGCGCATGGCAGCACAGGCAAGCAGGTGTACCAGGGGCTGGCGGGTATGCTGGTGGTGACCGATGACGGGGAGCGCGCACTTGCGTTACCCAGCGGCAACGAAGACCTGGTGTGCCTGTTGCAGGACCGCACGATTGACTCGGGCAATCAGTTTGCGTATCTCGCCGGCGGCATGATGGACCAGATGCATGGCCTGCTGGGCACCACCATGCTGGTAAATGGCCAGGAGCGCGCAAGTTTTGCGTTGGCAACCCGCGCATATCGTTTCCGTATTCTCAATGCGTCGAGTTCGCGCGTCTACAAGCTGACGTGGGACGATGGTACGCCCATGACCGTTGTTGGCGCGGATGGCGGATTACTGGCCCGACCGTTGCAGCAACCATTCCTCACGCTCGCACCCTCTCAGCGTGCCGATGTTATTCTCGACCTCAGTAACCACGCGGTTGGGACGTCGATACAATTGCGCAGCGCGCCGTTTACGGGCTCGGAAGTGAGTATTGACGAAAGCGGGATGATGGGCGGCCGCGGACGTGGCATGATGGGCGGTATGATGGGCGGCACGGCGGGTACCGGCACGCCGAACGGTGCGTCGCTGCTGTTGATGACCGTGCAGGTGAGTCGCAAGGAGCAATCAGCGTTTCGGTTGCCAGCGCAACTTTCCAACTACGGTCCCGAGTGGGCCGAGCAGGCTGGAGCGCCCGTTCGCAACATTTCGCTGGATTTTCGCGCCGGCCAGTGGCTGCTGGGAGGCCGCGTGTTCGACATGATGGGCGTGGCGCCGGACGAGATTGTACGCGCCGGATCTACGCACATCTGGGAAATCAAGAATGTTGGCGGCATGATGGGCCAACAAATGGCACATCCCCTGCACGTGCATGGCACGCAGTTTCGCGTGTTAAGTCGTACCCGGCCCGCCGACGCCACGACTCCGGCGCAGTCGGTACGCGAGGGTCTTGTGGACGAAGGCTGGCGTGATACGGTGCTGGTGATGCCCAACGACACACTGCGGTTGCAGTTGCGGTTCACACAATTCCCGGGAATGTACCTGTATCATTGTCACATTCTCGAACACGAGGACGCGGGCATGATGCGCAATTTCAAAGTGACCGCGTAACGCGCTCGGGCCGGGGAATCCCTCACCTGATTGCGGGAGTTCCCCGCCTGTGCCAACGTTCCGCGTGTACGATGCTACGGCTTCAGCCACGATATCCGGCGCTATGGGCGCAACGGTGTCGTCGCCCCACATCCGAGGTCCAACATGTCGTCACTTCTGGCCAGCAACGTAGGAACGGTCGACCGCGCGCTGCGTGTGGTCTTTGGCCTGGTGCTCCTGTCACTCACGATCGTCGGCCCACACACCGCGTGGGGATACCTCGGCATCGTGCCGCTGTTCACTGGGCTGTTCGGCACCTGTCCGGTCTATTCCCTGCTCGGCATCAACTCGTGCGGAGTGCCGAAAAGCTGAACGGTGGGTTGTGTCAGGCCCGCTTCAGAACACTGGCGCACAATTGATGGTGAGGTCTATTTAAGGCCGAACGCCGTACGACGCAGCCGGCGCTTCAGTGCCTGACGTTTCGATGCACGTCCGTTGAAACACGACTTCACCGGAGATGTGTCCATGTTCCGCAAGGTTCTGCTCGGGCTGCTTGCCCTGATCGGCATTATCATTGTGAGTGGTGCGATGTACGTCGGTTCGCGGCAAACCCTCAGGTTTGATTCGCCCTATCCGAGTATTGCCGCGTCAGCGGATGCATCGATTGTCGAACGTGGACGTTACATCGTGCGTGACCTGGCGCCGTGCGCATCCTGCCACGGCGATCTGTCGCAACGTGCCGCGTACAGCGACGGTGCCGACGTTTCGCTCGTTGGCGGTTTCGTGTTCGACATTCCACCCGGCAAGTTCTACGCGCGCAACCTGACGTCCGATGCCGAGACGGGATTGGGTAACGTGTCGGATAGTGCCATCGCGCGAGCGTTGCGCGATGGTGTCGGACATGATGGACGCGCGCTACTTCCATTCATGGAAATGCAGGGATTGTCCGACGACGATTTGCAGGCAGTCGTGTCGTATTTGCGAACGTTGCCGCCCGTTCGGAATGTGGTGCCCCCGCACTCCTACAACTTGATGGGCAAAGTTGTGAAGGCAACGGTACTCGCGAATCCGGCGGGCCCCTTGTCACCGCCCCCCTCGCAGGCGCCTCGCGGTGTTTCGGAGGAAACCGGGAAATATCTGGTGGAATCGGTGGCCCTGTGTTGGTCGTGTCACACCGAGCGCAGTCCGATGACGGGCGCGTTCACGGGTCCGCGTTACGGTGGGACGAAAGCATTCACAGAATTCGACGATCCCGAACATTCGTGATCGCCACCGAATATCACGAGCGACCCCGCAACCGGTCGCCTTGGCCGGTTCAGCGAAGATCAGTTTGTCGCGCGTTTCCGACAGGGGCGAGTGATTCCGCGTTCACCCATGCCGTGGCAATCGTATGCGCGCCTGGCCGAAGACGATATACGTGGGATGTACCGGTATCTGAAAAGTGTGCCACCGGTTGTCAACGATGTCGGGCCGCCGGTGGTGGATGTGGCGAAGCCGTAGGCTGCGTTCCAAACCACGGCCACCCGCGACTAGACTTAGGCATGCAGAAGAAAAACGTTTCCGTCACCACCCTCGCCGCGCTGGTTGTGGCGCTGGTGGCATGCTCCCCCCAAATCGAGGCGCAACGGCCCGCCACTTCGCCGGCCGACACACTCAATTTCCCGGCACCTGATCGGCCCGTCTCGCGTATTGTCGCGGCGCGCTGGACCGGCGAGGATGAGCGCGACAAGCTTGGGGAAGCGGCGCGCGTTATTGCGTTCGCAGGGGTGAAGGCGGGCATGACTGTGGCCGACATCGGGGCCGGCGACGGGTACTATGTCGTGCGCCTGGCCCCCATTGTCGGACCGAACGGAACGGTCATCGGTGAAGACATCATCCCCGAGTATCTGCAAGTACTGCGCAAGCGCATTGAAGCCGAGCAGTTGCGAAATGTGCAGGTGGTCGCGGGAACGCCGGACGATCCGATGCTCGCGCCTCAATCGGTGGACGTCGCGTTCATGATTCACATGTATCACGAAATCACACGCCCGTTCGAATTGCTCTGGAACTTGTCGCGCGCCCTGAAGCCGGCGGCGACGCTCGCGATTCTCGATCTGGATGGTCCAACCGATCGTCACGGCACACCGCCTGCGTTGCTGCGCTGCGAACTCGGGGTGATGGGCTACGAACAGGCCAAGCAAACTACGCTGGACGACGGCGCGTATGTGGTGTTGTTCCGTGCGCCGCGCGAGCCAGTGCCGCCGTCTGTGGTTCGTGAGCGGCTGACCAAGGGCGCTTGCCGGCAGGGTCGATAACAATCAGCGCTTTGGCAGGCTGCGTCGGCTGGCCGCCTGTTGCACAAGTGTTCCTTCCCAACCAAACCACGGTGCCGCGGCGATGATGCGATCCCTCGAGTCTGCGCGCGCCGCATAACCCGCCGCGCGGGCTGCGTGCGCCAGTGATTCGCGAGAAATCACGGAGCTGTCCAACGCGACACCCCGCTCCATTCGTGGAATGGCCTCGCGCGCGCGGTTGGACGCCACGTCAATCTCTCCCAGCAGCAACAGCGCCGCACTTTCATGACGCGGGTTTCCCTCGACGGCGCGACGCCGCAACGTGTCCAGCATCTCACGCGCGGCCCCAGGCATGTTGTGCCGGGCCATGGCTTTGCCCGCCCAATACAACACGGTGGGTTCGGCAACGCCCGAGCGCGACAACATGCGCACCGTGTCCAACTCCGCACGGACCGCCAGTGTGTCACCCGTGTCATCAAGGGCTGACACCAACAACAGTCGCGCCCGCACCTCACCCAGCGACTCGCGCGCGTCGCGATGCGCCTGCACGCCACGAGCAAAAGCAGCGGCCGCATCCGGCGCGCGTTCACGCCAGAGTGCCAGCAACCCCAGCGACCGATAGCCGCGTGCGGCGCGCCCCGGATCCTCACCAAGCATGTCCCGGAACACCGCCTCGGCCGAGTCGGCAAAGCCCGCCCGTACCAGCAGTGCACCATACGCGTGATTCACACCAACTTCCGTACGCATGTTTGGCGCCAGCGCGAACGCGCGTGCCGACGCCTTGCGTGCCAGCGCCAGATCGGCTGGTGTGTTGAGCGCCGATGTCGCCGTTGCGAGGTTGATCCAATCACGCGCATCCAGCGAGTCTGTCGCCAACACCTGCAAATAGGTGTCCCGTGCTTCGGCGTTGCGGCCATTGCGAAACAAGTCGTAAGCCAGCGCCGAGCGCGTGTCGCGATCGAACGGATGTGACGCCAGCCATCGCTCAAGCAGCGCAATGGCGGTATCAGATTGTCGACGCCAGCGAGCGCGTGATGCTTCGATGCGCATGGCCTCGCGTGCCGAGAGCCGCCCGCGCAACGCCAGTGCCGCGGTGAATGCCGAGTCGCCCGCTGCTGGGAGATTGAGTGTATGCAGCGCGAGCCCAGTGCCCGCGTAAGCCATTGCGAATTGCGCGTCGAGTGCGACGGCGCGACGATATGCGTATAACGCCGAATCGGCGCGACCTCGCACAAAGTAGTTCTGGCCGCGTGCGTACTGTTCCAAAGCGCCCAGTGAAGCCGTGGTGACCTCGGGCAACGCTTCCGACGCGGTGAATGCTCGCGCGTTGTTTCCCACGCGTCGCAACAGTCGCTGTGCCAGATCACCCAGCGCGGTGAGCAAATCGTTTTCCGCGACGGCGTCGGCTTGCTCCACGGCAATAGTTCGCCCGCTTGGCACCTCCAACAGTCGTGCAGACAACGCGCGTTGTGATTCGAGACGTGCAAGCGACGGCACCACCACGTGTGATGCGCCCAGTCGCATGGCCACTTCAACGGCCGTGGTTTCATTGAGCGGCGCCGAGTCGGGCCGCTGCATGAATCGGAGCGCGACGCGTGCGCGTTCTGCCGTGACTACATCAATCGCGGTCGACTGCGCGAGCGCGACGCGCAGGGCCATCGTCAGCGATGATGTGAGGATTGCATCACGCGCCGGGTCTTGCGTGTCTGCCACCAACACCCACGGTCGCGTGGTTGAAGCCGCGCGGTTTGCCCGGAACATGGCCCAGGTGCCGGCAGCAAGCGCGAGCACCAATGCGCTAACCCACGCGAGGTTGAAACGACGCGGGGGGTGCAGTGTGGCGGTCGATGCGCCCGTCGGTGATGCGATCGCAGGCGGCGACGGTGTTGCGATCGGAGGTGTTGTCGATGTCGCGGCCGATGTCGCGACCGCTTCATATTGCGCGGCCATTGCCGACACCCGATCGTCAGGCTCACTGTCGAACTCCGCCCGCAACCGTCCTTTCAGTTGACGGAAGCGTTCCTGCGTCGCACGCAGCGCCTCGCGCGTTCCGGGCGCGGCAATCGCTGCCAACAGGCCGACGGCGGGCTCCGCGTCTTCGGGATCTTCCTCCAACCACAACTCGGCCAGCGATACGGCGGCAGCGGCCTTTCCTGCGGCGAAGAGGCGTGGGACGACCACCCGACACACGTCAACAAAACGACGACTTAGACGCGTACGTTCTCTCGCGACCCAGTCGTCAAACGCTGGCGCGCGTTCCAGAAACACGCCGTTGAGAAATGGTCCCGCGTACAACCCGGCCGCGCGCTCCAGGTCGCCTGCACCTATGGCAGCCTCGAATTGCCGGAAATCGAAAGTGATTGGGCACTCGGCGGACAACTGCACGTCCTGCACGCGCGCGGCGATCGCCTCAGCTCCGAATGCGCGCCGGATGTGCGACAGTGCTTCGGTCAGATTGTGTCGCGCGCGATCGGGCGGCTCTTCACCCCCAAACACCGTCGCCAGCAATTCCCTGGAAACCGGTTTGGTCTGTGCCCGAGATACAGCAGCAGAGCAACTTTCCGTCGCCGGGTTGCCAGTTCCTGCATGGCGCGCGAGACGGGGTCGTTTACGCCGGTTTGCGGACGCGGCTCGAGGGTGAGGCCGCCAAGCGCTTGTAACGACGCCAGCGAGACGTCTTTGGGCGGCACGCCGATTGCTGGTGTTTCGCTCATGGCACCTGTGACCGGTCAGGGGCTCGCACTGGCGCGTCGCCGTGAGCGGATTGGACCTCAACGGGCAATGAACGAACCCCGTTGAGCATGGCATAAACGATTGATACGGAACGACTTGTGGTCGTTGATCTGGGGTTGAGCCGTCGCCGGATGCTTGTCGGCGATTCCGCACGTTCCCACCACACCGCCCCACCTTTCTGAGGATTTATGATCTGGAGTACGCATCAAATCAAACAGGGGCGTCGCGGCCCACGCCAGCTCGCGCTGGCCGCATGCACCGCGCTTTTCTGCACCGTTACACCGTCACTGGCGGATGCGCAGGCCTGCGCGGCCGGCCAGCTGTCTTCTTACATCTCCAGCGCGCCGCAAAACAGTTGCACCATTGGCGGTGTTACGCTCAACTGGGGTCAGTTCGCGATGGCGGGAGACTTGTCTCGAGTTCTCGTCACCCCACTTTCGGGCGCGAGTGCTTTCGGCAGCTATTTCGGGTTCCGATTCGTTTCGTCCGACGGGAACCCGTTGGTCTCCACGCAAATGACGGCGGCGGACGCGGCCGTTCCGAACCCTGGGTACGACCCGAACGACCCGAACTCGGGGTCGCCGTTCCTGCCATTCATGACGCCGACGAACCGGTCCGGGTTTAGGGGTTGGAAATTTACTCACTCGCTCACCGCACCCTTCGCCATCAAGCGGCTTGAGTTGCAGACCACCGGTAGCCGCGCGTCGTCGACCAGTCAACTGCCGGTCGCACCAACGCTGAATGCGCTGGGCGAACCGGATGTGAATTCTGGTTGCGGGTGGGGCTACTATGACGACGTCCTGGGGCAGCGTTACGATGCCGCAAATCGCTGCGCATTCTTCGGTGCGACCAGTAACAACTTTCTGTGGCGCACCATCAGCACCGACAATTCGGTCGCGCAGACCGTGAGGAGCAGCAATGGCCAGTATCGACTACCAGATGCGACTGGCGGCTATTGTCTGGAAGACGGCGCCCCGGTGGCCCAACCGGGACCCGACTGCATTTCGTTCACGAATTTGGGCGGCATTGATTTCGGCACCTCGGTACATTTTGGTTTGTCGCAGTTGGTGAATGCGATGAGCCTTTTTGGCCCACCCACCGATCTCGGCTATTTCGACATCGCCAACCAGTACAACTTGGGTGCTTCTGCTTCGCTGGATGAGGCGGAGTTTCGCATCTACTATCAGGAAGAAGTGCCAAGCACCGTGGTCCCAGAGCCATCCACCTGGGCCCTGATGGCGACGGGGTTGGCCGGGGTGTTGCTGGCGGCACGTCGACGTCGTGTGTAAGGCTCCGCATCATTGAGAGGTTTCCGGCGTTTCGCAGATACACGATCGCCGTCGTGCGAGCGGATCAGCGAGTGCTGCGCGGGTACAATAACAAACCACCAGGTCGACACTGAGGCACTCATGTGGATCGCATCCGTAGCCGCACTGGTTCTGTTGCAAACGAACCTGCCCGCCAGTACGTGGAGTGGTGAATTCACGCTCACCATCAAGGGTCAGGGCCGAGTTGCGAACAACGTGATTAACGCCACGTGGAAGGTGGACCGCGTGGCGCGCGGCACCCTGGTTTTGGACCGCACGTTTCGGGGGGCCGGCATTGCCGGTACCCCAAGCGCCCGCGACACCGCGCGTTATGAAGCGTGGGTGACCGACCGTCGCCGGCCGATCACCATGCAGGTGAACGACAGCGGGACGTTTTATGGGCCGCTGTTTAGTCGCGACAACATTCGGCAAGACACACAGCGGTGGCAGTGCCCGGCCAAAGGAAGTCCGGACGCGGCCGGGCAGGTAGCCTCGGCCATTCTGCAGTTCGATTACGAGAAGGGCACGTTTACGTTTGAGAGCCCGCGACTGTTTGCCCGGTGCGATTTGTATTTTCGACGCGACTTTTTGAAAGGACCGAAGGAAACAGTGCCGAAGCCGTCAATCATGCTGGAAGACCGGGTTGACGTGGCCTTCGAGATCATTCACCGTCTCAACCAGCCAGACGAGTGGCGCGTGATGACGGGCTCGTTCAAGCCCGGACAAACGGAGATCGTGCTGAGCCGAACTTTTCCGTTCACGTGGCCGCTGCAAACGGAGATGTTTCCGGGAGGGAAGCTGGAAGCGGAGCTGGTGTTGGTGCTGCGGAAGTCGGGGTAGGCGCTTCCGATTCAGGCGGCCCGCGGGCTACTTCGCCCCGACCGCACTTGGCAACATTATCAACCAGTCCGGATTGAGCGCCAACTACGTCAGCGGCGTCACCAACTTCGCGTCGTACGTGAGCACGACGACCGCCGGTTACACATGTTGTTTTCCGGAACTTGGCGGAGTTGGGGGCATGCCAGCGTGGAACACGGTCGACCTGGGTTCGGTCGTGAACATCACCCGCATGGTGGTCTGGAATCAGGCCGGCTCCGCGTCGCTCAATACGTTTGGCCTCGAGAGCGACGTGGGCAGCCTCGGATCGTACGCGATGGACCCGAATTCTCAGGACTCGCCGCAACCGCCTTCGGTGTTCAGCTTTAGCGCCGTGAACACGCGCTACATCACGATGAACATCACCAGCAACTTCGGCTATCAAGACGGAACGATGCTGAATGAAGTCGCGTTCGAGGGCGGGTCAGTCAGTGTGGTGCCGGAACCCGCCTCGGTGGTGTTGGTGGCGACTGGCCTGCTTGGTGTCTTCGGCGTCGCACGTCGTCGCCAGCGCCGCGCCTAGTTTCACGAACGGGCGCGCGAGTCGGCGGGCAGTTACGCCGCCATCGCGCGTCCGCGTCCGCGGGCCTTCGCCTCGTACAACGCCGCATCGGTGCGCGCCATCCACGAGGCCAAGCCTTCGCCCGTTCGCACTTCCGAATACCCGACACAGACACCAATGCGTGGCCCGTCGCTCCCGGCAAGCGGCGCCATCGCCGCGACATTTTCCACCAGTCGGTTCGCCAATCGCTCGGCAAGTTCCAGCGTCGTGCCCGGCAGCAACGCGATGAACTCATCGCCGCCAATGCGGCACAGTTCATCCGTGTCATTCAGGAACACTTTCGACAGGTTCGTCGCGAACCGCGCGAGCACCATATCACCGGCGGGGTGTCCAAGCGAGTCATTAATCTGCTTGAGGCCATCAAGATCCATGATCAGCAGTGACAACGGCGTACGGCTAATGGCGTGCAGGTGCAGCGCGCGTTCAATGGCCACCTCAAAGCGCTTGCGATTGCCCAGACCCGTCAGCACATCGGTTTCACTTTCGCGGCGCACTACTTCCAATTCGGTCACCAACACGTTGATGCGTTCGGCCAGTTGCGTAAACGAAGCCGTTTGCTGATCGCGCCGAGTGCGTGAGATGTGTTCGATGGTGCTGATCGCCTGCAGCACTTCGTCTTTCACCGCGCCGGTCTCCAGGCCCTGAATTGCCTGCTGCACCCGTTTCATTTGCGTCGCGGTCGCCGAGTCGGCTTCAATATCGGCTTGCACGGCCACATGCACGCGATTTACGCAGGCCCAGAGACATTCGCGCAGATCGGTCAGCGCCGATTCCGCCAGTTGCTTCTCCACCCGCCTGGCCTCGGCAAAGGCTCGCGCCGCGCCGCTGAAGCTGCGTTCGCGGAACGCCGGCTGCTCGTGCCCGGCAACGGGGAGGCCCAGCACGGCGTGCAAGCGCCACGCCTCCAGTTCGTCGACGACCACCGACGCCGGACGTCCAGGCAGGTCAAAGGCTCCCTGACTGTAGGCCGTGAGTATTTGACCAAAAGCGTCCAGCAGCGGGCCGATATCGATGTCCTCTGCGAGGGTCGGGGGCTGATCGGCGACTGCTGACTGCGGGTCGGGTTTGGTGCGGCGAAAGATCACGAAGTGGGCATATGTCAGGACGGTCAAACGGCGCGGCGCGGCAGCCGCCGCAGCGGCTGCGCCACAATCGCAGCACTGCCGTGAAGTATCGGCACGCAAGCGCCAATTCCGGACTGCAGGAAGATGGAGGGGACGCGAGCCTTCCGCTCCTCTGAAACCTTCCATATCCTATGGGTCTGGCAGTCTCCTCACACGCGGCCCCGAGCACGATTTTCCGACGTGGTCACTGAACTTTTTGGCTCTTCAGGGCAACAGGTGTCCGATCCCGTTCTGGATCGGCTGCGGCACGCTACCCTGGGCTCGTACGACATTGCGGGAGAATTGGGTCGCGGTGGCATGGCCATTGTGTATGTAGCCCGCGACCTCAAGCTGGCGCGCACCGTGGCCATCAAGGTCATGGACCCGCGTCTGGCCCTCGCGCACGGCATGGCCGAGCGGTTCCTGCAGGAGGCGCGCATTGCGGCCAGCCTGCAACATCCGAACATCATTGTCGTTCACGAAATTCAGCACAGCGACGAGCTCATTTACTTCGTGATGGGCTTGGTGGAAGGCGGCTCGCTTGACGAACTGTGCCGCCACGGCGAACCGCTGCCCATTGAACAAGCGCGATGGATTCTGCTGCAGGCGGCGCGCGCATTGTCCTTTGCGCACTCCGAACGTATCACGCATCGCGACGTCAAACCGGCCAACATCCTGGTCAATCTGAAGGGCGATATCATTCTCACCGATTTCGGCATCGCCAAAGCCATTGGCGGTGACTCCATGACGAAGTCCGGCACGCAAATTGGGACGCCGACGTACATGAGTCCCGAGCAGTTTGGCAATGTGCCGGCGGGGCCGGCGTCCGATCAGTACGCGTTGGGTGTGACGGCGTATCACTTGCTCACGGGTGAAACGCCCTTCAGCGGCGATTTATACCAACTGGTCGCCGCGCATATTTCGGCGCATCCGGTTCACATTCGCGATGTCCGTCCAGACTGCCCGGCCTTTCTGGCCAACGCGGTCATGCGCATGCTGGAAAAAACACCAGCGGCCCGGTGGCCGACGCTGGATGATCTGATCGGTGTGTTTGGTGCGAACATGGCGGTTGATGGCGGGCTGGCCCGCAAACAACTGGCGACGGCCGCGCAGAGCTTGCACCGACAGCGCGCGACCAGTGTTGCAGCCCTGACTGCGCGTGCGCCGCTGAGCCCCACCCCCACCAATACGTCACGCGCGCGCGCGACTACGCCGCCGCTCGAAGCGCTGGTCGTGTCGATTTCTCCGCCAGGCGCCACGATTTTTGTGCGCGGCGTGTTGCAACTCAAAGCGTCGACGGTGCAGGAGTCGGGCGACCCAGTGGGCGGTGTGCCCATCCTCTGGAGTTCGGCCGATCCTGCGGTCGTGACGGTGGCGGACGACGGGACGCTGGAAGGGGTCGCGCCCGGCATTACCATGGTGCGGGCCACCGTACAAGGCGCTTGGGAAGAGGCCATGATTCGCGTTGAACCTGCGCCTTTGGCCCGCGTAACCGTTGCGACGCCAAAAATCACCATCAGAACTGGTGAACTGGTTTGGCCCCAGGTCGCGGCCGTGGACGTAAACGGTGTCACGCGAAGCGATGTGACGTTTGCGTGGGTGAGTCGCACCCCGGCCGTCGCGCAGCTCGACGCGCCGGGTTGCATTCGCGCCATCACGCCTGGTGATGCGGTGGTCGAAGTATCCGTTGGCAATATGCGCCGACTCATCGAAGTCACCGTTGTGCGCCGACCGGTATCGTCAGTTCGTATTCGACCCATCGAGCGCCGCATGGAATTGGGCGACGCGCGGGCGCTCCAGGCAGACGTCGTGGATGATCAGGGAACCCCCACGTCGGCGAGCGCGGTGCTATGGACTTCCAGCGATCCGTCGTCGATCTACGTCGATTCCGCCGGCACCGCCCTGGCCATCGGCCCTGGCGTGTCGCGCATTACGGCCAGTGTCGATGATGCCAGCGATTTCGTCGAACTTGAATCGATTGAGTCGCCAGTAGGCGCCATCGATGTTGCGCTTGAACGCGCGCAAGTGGAAATCGGGGAAAGTGTCAGTGTGGAACTGCGCGTACGCGACACCCTCGGCGCTGCGCGTTCGGCGGCCGGCATAAAAATGTGGAGCAGTGCGCCGACCATCGCGAACATCGACGTCAGTTCGATGACGGTGCAGGGCCTCTCGGCGGGCACTGCGCGCATTCACGCAGCGTGCAACGATGCGGTAAATGGCACGTGTGAAAGCAGCGTCGCGTTGCAGGTCACGGCTGTCGCGGTTGAACGGGTGCACGTTGTGCCGTCAACGCTTGAACTGGAACTCGGCGCGGTCACGGCGTTCGCAGTGCACTATCTGGATGCGAACGGTTGTGAGTTGACGAACGTCAACGCCACGATTGACAGCGCAGTGCCCGCCGTGGCTGTGGTTGAAGCGCCGGGTATGGTGCGTGCGGTCGCTGCAGGTGCGACAGAGATGCGCGTGCGTGTTGTGAATCACGACGGACGCACTGTCGAAGCGCGAGTGCCGGTGCGTGTTCGCAAAGCGGGATTGGCGAAGTTTGCGATCATCGCGCCTCGCACGACGTTGGAGGCCGGCCGCACGTTCACTCTTGCCGTGACGGCCTGGGATTCGCTGGGCGGTGAAATTGCCGACGTCACGCCTGTCTGGCGTTCGAGCGAGACCACGATCGCAGAAGTCAGCGCAACGGGTCTCGTGCGCGCGCTGCGCGCAGGAACGGTCGTCATTGCCGCAGAATTGGGTGGTCGCACCGAGCAGTGCCCGCTGGAGGTGCAGGCGGCGCCGCTGGCCACGTTGCTCATTCAGCCCCCCGCTACAGAACTGACCGTTGGCGTCGCCACGCGACTGGTTGTTGCGGCCACGGATACGCACGGCCAACGCATGCAACCGGCCATTGACTGGCGTGTGGAGCCAGCGGAAGCCGCACGCGTGCGTGGCGATGAATTGACACCGCTTCGTGCGGGCGCGTTCACGGTTCGCGCCGTGCTGAAAGATCCACCGCCCGCGCCGCCAGCCGCACCCGGTGTTCGCGAGGCGGTTGCGTCGTTCCATGCACTCGTGGCGGTAACGGCCAGCGCGATGAACGTCGGTGTCACCACTGACAAACACCCGGCTGTTTCCTCGCGACTGCTGATGGCAGCAGGCGGCGTGCTTGTTGCAGTGGGGCTTGCATTCGCGCTGTGGCCGTCGGACGAGGGTCCGAGCCCACTGAATGCACCAATCGTCGCGCCGAGTGCCGGGCAGGAGCCCGCACCGGCCGCACAAACCGGTGGACAGGTCACACCGCCAGCCGCTTCGCCAACCACTGCGCCAACTACTGCGCCAACTACTGCACCAGCGGGTGCGTCAGCAGCGCCGTCGGGCGCGCGTCCCGAGCCGGCTCCCTCCAACGCGGCATCAGGCGCACGTCGTCTTTCGTCACTCCGCATATCCGGCAATGACAGCGCACTGCCGATAGGCAGTTCGCAACAACTGTCGGTCGACTTTCTCGATGAACAGCGGGTGGCCATAACGCGTGATGTGCCGCGCGTGCGCTGGACCTCTTCTGATCCCGCGTCGGTGCGTGTGTCGGCGAACGGCCTGATTACCGTCCTCGCGGAAAAAGGCGCGACGATTACAGCCAGCGCCGCGAATCTTTCCGCGCGAACCGCCGTACGCGGCAAGCGAGCGGTGGCGGCTCCTGTGGTTGCCGCGCCGGATGAGGCGTCGGCGACCAGGCAGTTGCCCGATCGTGTGACGGCCGAACCTCCGAAAGCAGAGCCGCCGAAACCCGAGGCGCCGAAGCCAGAGCCACCGGCTGCGAGCGCGGTAGCTGCCCGGAAGCAAAGCGAGCTGAAAGCAGAGTTGGATTCGGCGGTGGTGCGTTACACGCGCGCCTTTGAGTCCCGCGATGCAGGACGGGTGCGCGCGGCGTTCCCGTCTATCCCGAAAGCCAAACTGGATGGGTACAGCAACATGTTCAGTCAGGCCCGGGAAATATCCGTTGCTCTCGGAGCAATCTCGGCCGGAGGCGAACTGCTGTCGGAAACGGTGGGGGCCACCGTTCAGGTGACGGTGCCTGTCCGTGTCACGTTTCGGCCAAAGTCGGGCAACCCGACCGAAAGCCGAACGGAATGGAAGATGCGAATGCAGCGCACAGCCAATGGATGGATGTTGATCGCGCTTGATTAATTCCGCAGGGCATCACGCGTTGCTTGCCGCTGGTAAGTTGAGCGCGTACGTTCTCGGCCTGCGTCATGTGCGACTGAACCTGGCATCCATCGCCACCCCGGCGGCGAGTTCTTGCAACGAGAATTTTGATGATGACGAACCACCACGCGTGGCGCAGGCGCCGCGCTGATTCCGGCTCGGGCACGAATCTGCCCCGTGTGTCGGCGATATCAGCCGTTCGCGCAGGCTGCACTCTGATCGCCGCGCTGCTCGTTGGCAGTTGCACGGAGCCGACCACGCCGGCGTCGACGCTGGACATCACGCCCAAAGATGCCACCGTGTTGGTGGGCGGGTCGGTGCAGTTCTCTGCGCTGAACGCCCAGGGATTGGTGACCTGGACCAGTGGCGACCCCACCGTGGCGACCGTCGTCTCCACAGGATTTGCTACCTCAGCGAAACGTGGCTCGGTGCAAATCACCGCGGCCGATTCGCGCGGGAGTGTGTCCACCACGATGGTGGTGCGCGCACGCGCCGAACTCGCGCTTTCGGCAACCGCGCTCACCTTTGCGCAACAACTTGGAAGTCCCGATGCCCCCGCACAAACGGTGCAGCTGACCGATGCCGGTGATGACAAGGTCGGTGCGCTGACGGTTTCCGGTATCAATTATGCGGCCGGACAAGCGGGTGGCTGGTTGACGGCGACCCTCAGTGGATCCGCTGCGCCCGCGCAACTTTCGGTGCGCACGTCGGCAGGCGCGCTGCAACCCGGCACGTACACGGCGACGGTTTCCCTGAATGCTGCGGGTGCCGCGGGCCTGGACAAGACCGTTGCGGTCACATTTACCGTGAGCGCCGCACCGACCATTCAACTCTCCACCAGCACGTTGGCGTTTACCGGCTTGCGCGGGGTTGGAAACATTCCGTCGCAATCGGTGACGATCACGAACGGTGGCGGCGGAACGCTTTCACAGCTTACGGCCACGATTGCGTACGGCGCTGGCCAGCCCACGGGTTGGCTGGCGGCGACACCGACTGCTACGACGGCGCCTACGTTGCTCACGATGCAACCGACTTTGCAGGCGTTATCCGACGGTACCTACAACGCTACGATTACCGTCGCGGCCGCGGGAGCGACTCCGCGCACCATTGCGGTGACCTTGACGGTGTTGTCCAACACGATTGTGTTGTCCAGCAACGCGGTGACCTTCGCGGGCACTGCAGGCGCCGCGAGTCCGCCTGCACAAAACGTGAATGTCAGCAATAGCGGGGGAAGTTCGTTAACCGGATTGGCGGTCGCAGTCAGCTATACGGCGGGACAACCCACGGGATGGTTAACCACGGCCACGTTCAATGCGACCACGGCACCTGCGGTGTTGTCATTGCGTCCAACGGTTGGGGCGCTGACCTCTGGCACCTACACCGCGACGGTGAGCGTCTCTTCGCCCGTTGCCGTGAACAGTCCGCAAAACATTACCGTCACGCTAGTCGTGACGAACGTTCCGATTATTGCACTGTCCACATCGACCGTCGACTTCTCCGGTTCAGCGGGCGGTGCCGCGCCGGTTGCACAAACGGTGACCATTTCCAACGCGGGAGCGGCCACATTAAGTGGGCTGGCGGTGGCCGTCAGTTACGGCGCCGGACAACCCACCGGCTGGTTGACCACGGCCACATTCAGTGCGACAAACGCACCGGCCACGTTGACGCTCCGTCCCACCATTGGGCCCTTGACTGCGGGCACGTACACGGCAACCGTGGCCGTGTCCTCGCCGGTGGCGAGCAACAGCGCACAGAACATCACCGTCACGCTGGTAGTCGTGTCCAGCCCGATTATCGTATTGTCGCAGTCGGCGGTCACGTTTACCGCGTCCGTTGGTGGATCGAGTCCGGCCGAACGAATCACGCAAGTGTCCAACGCGGGCACCGGCACACTGACCGGACTGGTTGTGGCCACGACGTATCAGGCAGGGCAGGCAACGGGTTGGCTTACCGCAACACTGGGCAGCGCAACGGGTCCAACGACCCTCAGCTTGCAAGTGATAACCGGCGCCCTTGCAGCCGGCGCCTACACTGCGACGGTCGCCATCACTTCACCCGTTGCCAGCAACAGTCCGCAACTCGTCACCGTGACGTTCACCGTGTCAACGAATGCGATTATTGCGCTCTCCAGTACCACCGTCAATTTCGCCGGATTGAGTGGCGGGCCAAGTCCCGCATCGCAAACGGTTACGGTTTCGAACAGCGGGACCGGTGTGCTGAATCAGTTGTCTGCGACCATTGCGTATGCGGGGGGACAACCCACTGGATGGCTTACGCAAGCCTCGCTCAGCACCATTCAGGCACCGGCCACGCTGACACTTGGTACGACCGTTGGCGCGTTGCCCGCGGGCACCTACACGGCAACCGTTTCGGTGGCATCGCCCATTGCGGCGAACAGCCCACAGGCGGTGACCGTGACGCTGGTGGTGAGCACGGCCCCGTCCATCGGTTTGTCGGCAACGACGGTGGCGTTTAACACGACGTTTGGCGGTGCGCAGCCCGCCGCGCAAAGTATCAACATTACGAATGCGGGCTCGGGCGCCTTAACAGGGTTGGTGGTTTCGATCACGTATGGTGCTGGCCAACCTTCGGGTTGGCTGACGACGGCGTCGCTGAGCGCGACGACGGCACCCGCTACCCTGCAACTCCGGCCCATGGTGATGGCCAACGGCGGTACGTTTACAGCGACGGTCAATATTGCTGCGCCAGGGGCCGTCAATACTCCGAGGCAGATTACCGTCACGTATACGGTGATGGTATCGTTTGCGACGCACGTCTATCCGCAAATGGTAACGTCCTGCATCGGATGCCATTTCGCGACCGGCTCGGCGATGAGTCCGATGACCAATCTCAGCTCGGCGCTAATCGCGTACAACAATCTCGTCAACGTGGCGACCAGCCGACGTCCTCCCACCCATGCCTTCCCGCTTGCTGCGACTCACCCGATTCGCGTAGTTCCCGGAAGCGCCAGCACGAGTTACTTGCTGGACCAAGTATTGAAACTGGTGGGGGCCGATCCCATGCCCACTAGTGCGGCAATGATGCCGGCCAGTTGGATAGACCGGTTCAGGGAATGGATCAATCTGGGCGCGCCGTTCAATTGATGATGTTCCACGCAACCCGCAACAAGTAACCCGTAACCCGTAACCAGCTCACCCGCTAACGCTACCTGCTCCACACCGCTCCACACTGCTCCACACCGCTCCACGCTACTCGCTGCACACCGCACGCCCCTCGCTCCCACCACCATGGGCCAGGATGTCAGACCACCCTCACGACCGTGCAGGAGTCGTATGAATCGATTTCGGATGACGCTTTCCGTGGCCGCCCTGCTGTTTCCGCTCTCAGTGTCCGGGCAATCCATAACGCCCGCTTCGGCGGCCGGTTCGCTTCGCTCGCAAGTGGCCGACCTCTTTCGGTTTGGGGATTGCGGCGAGACCTTATGCCTGCAAGTCAATGCGTCGGTGCACGGCCTGCACTACACGCCCGCGGCGCAAGGTGCCACCGCATCACTCATCAACTACTTCACCGACGCCATCGGGAACAGCGTTTCGAACATCCCCATCAGTTCATCGTCCGGCAGTGTCACGTTTTCCATGCGCGGCACCGAGGCGGTGCAATCCACCATCTCTACCGGCCCTATTTTTGCCGAGCGTGCGCGGACCATTGGTCGTGGACGTCTGGTTGGTGGGTTGAACGTCACGTCGCTGCAATACCGCACGTTTCGCGGGCTGCCACTGAATGAACTGCAGTTCAACTTCGCGCATCAGAACGTTGGCAGTCCGGTCTTCGGCGACCCGGAATTTGAAAACGACATCATTCAGGTGGGCGCGAAGGTTGATCTCAATTTGCTGGTGACGACGGCATCCTTTACGTATGGATTGCTGGACAATCTGGACATTGGCGTGGTCATCCCTCTTGTGCGAGCCGGCATGTCGGGCACCAGCACCGGCACCATCATTCCCTTCAGCGCGAATTCTCCGCACGCGTTCGGTAGTGACAACAACCGGACCTTGACCTCGGCGGGCGCCATCTCGGGTTCCAGCGCAGGGGTAGGAGATATTGCGGCACGAGCCAAACTGAACGTGACGGCCGATCGCAAATTTGCAATTTTTGGCGATGTCCGGTTACCAACGGGTAATGCCGATGAACTGCGTGGCTCCGGCGCGCTCTCGGTGCGCGCGGTGGGTGTGTATTCCACGCGGTACCGCGACATGTCACCGCACGCCAACGTGGGGTTTTTGGTGCGAACAGGCGACACCCAGAAGAATGCATTCCTGACCACTCTGGGTTTTGATCAACTGGTCTCCGAATCCATCACGTTTGCGGCGGACATGTTGGCCGAAGTGCAAATTGGTGATAACGCCGTGGCCAGTCCTGAAGCCGTGGTCATTACGCAACCGTTCCAGCGTACCATTACCCCCACCAATTTGCCCAATACGCGCGACCACGTGGTGAGCGCGGCGTTGGGGTTCAAGTTCAAGTCGAAGAGTGGAGTGGCGGGTTTGCTGAACGCGCTCGTGCCACTGCGCTCAGGCAGTTTGCAGCCGTCGGTTACGTGGACGGCGGGTATCGAAATTAACCGCTAATGCACGTCGGGCGCATCGCGGAAAGCGATGCGCCCGTGATGCGGCGTTGTCTGTTTATGTAGTGCGTGCATCGCGCGTTTCCGTCCGCGAACGTCAGCCGACACTCAATGCAACACCGTGAGTTCCACGGAAGTGGGTTTGAGCGGGTGCAACTGCAATCCGACTTTCTTGGCGAATTCATGGGACGCATGCTCCGCCATGCTTCCGATCGTTTTCATCATCTTGGTCGCGGCCGAAGGTGAATGGCCAGCTTTGGCGGCGGTCTTACGTGCGCCTCCGCCCGCTGCCGTTACTGCCGTCCCCGCCATGGTGCCGATGGAGCCTGATCCGCCACCTCCGCCCGCCATGTGGTCGGAGCCTCCAAGGCCTCCCGATGGACCTGAGCCGCCACGCCCAGCCTCGGCATACGCCACTTGTAGGAGTCCGTTTTTCAGCTCCAGAGCAATGGCCTTCACACCGCCGGTCATCATGGAACGGTGGTGGTGCATGTGCATTTTGTACACCGCACCTGACTTGTCATGAATCACCAGGCTTACCACGCCCGCTTTCACGGGTTGGCCGTTGACCTCACACCGACCGTCGGAATGCAAGACCACCATGAGGTCGCGAATGGGCTTGCCTTTGAGCTTGGCGCTCACCGGGCCGGCGTCATAATGGAGGCGCGTGGCGTTGTCCTCCATGCGATGCGGCAGGCCGCTTTCGGTTGCCGCGTGTGTGGTACCGCCCATGCAGAGCGGTCGCCGCACTTCCACCAGCAGTCCGGGAAAGGTCGCCTCGTGGTGTCGGCGATGCACAAGGCTTCCGCTTCCCGCGTCATACATGTACCCGTGACTGTCCGCGGCAATACCTACGTGGGTGATCGTGCCGAAAATGGGATAATCCGAGTATGTATTGCGGAAGAGCAGAATGTCACCTGGCATCATGCCCTTCGGAACCAGTTCGCCCACCGCCTTCCCGGCTAACCCATCTGCGGTCAGCTCCTCACCGACGTACGAGAGACCGAGCCGTTTGTAACTTTCCGGATTCATGACCACCGGCAGGGTGATTCCGGATTGACGAAAGCACCAACGAACGAACGCGGCGCAGTAGGCCTTAATGTGCCCGTGTTGCGGGTCCCAGGTACCGGCGAACCGTTTGTTGCGCTGCGTTTCTGCGTACTGCAGGACCGAATTGGCCGCCGACATGGAAATGCTCCATCACGAATGGTGAGCTGATGCTGAGAGCGCCCAGCAATTGTTACGCATATTTACACGCGTAATTCGTGCCAACTTTGCGTCAATCCATCGGCGAACCGCACTAACAACGATCTCGGGTGTGTGCCACACAGCAGCGGCCGAAAGATGAGGGCCGCTGCGAGCGTCGGCTCAGCCAACAAACACCGTGAACGCGCCTAAGACAATGACGCCCCCATGCGCCGTCATGTCGCCCATTCGCGCGGCGGGAAGCCCCTTGATGAACACGGTGAACGAACCCTTGACAATGACATCGGGGGGACCAACGCACACACACATATTTGTCACAGTTGCGGCGGGAAGTCCGACCACAAAGACCGGAATGGCCCCAGGAGGCAGAATTGGGCCGCCGACATGGGGGACCAACACAGTGACCATGGGACACACGTGCATGTCGGTGACACGGGCTTGCGGCGGTCCAGGCATGTCTCGTTACCTCCCTGGCGGCGCGGCGGTCGCGCGCGCGTAGTCCTGTTCGGCGCGCAGGTGTGCGTCGTGCGCGGTCTTGAGCGCGGCGTCCCAGCCACCCAGGCGTTTCACCACTTCGAGTCCCTGCGTGGCAAACGCAATGAGTGTGGGATCGACATTTGCCGGGTCGGTGTTCGAGCTGGCAGCGACAACAATGGCTCCGGGAATCAGTGGGACAATGGCGCCCGGTGGCGGCGGTATTGGGGGCAAGTTGGCGGGACCGACGGATACTCCGCTCAGATAAACTGCGGCGCCCACCATGCCGATGGGGGTATCAAGTCCTGCGAGGTTGGCAGCGTCCCAGGCGTCGCGTCGGGTTACGTCATCGGGACGAACCACCCATCGCTCTACGTGGCCGAGGGCATCGTGTTCTTTGGCGGACGCCGACTTGCCCCCGGGCATTTGCGTGGCGTGCCGCGCAGACACCCAGGCCCACCAGATACTCTCACGCGCTGGCAAGACGGCGGCGATGAGTCGAATGGCCGAGACAAATTGTTTGTCTTCCATCCAGGTGGCGTAGAGCATCTCGAGCGTGATGGACGGTGTCACTTTCTCCAGCGCGGGCGGCGCGGGATTGCACCGCACCATCAGCCATCGCACAATGGGCGGTAGCGATGCGAGCGGATCGGCGGCGAGCACCGGCGGCGTAGTCATAAGCGCCCCATCAGTTGATCATGGTGATGCCGCCCTTGATGATGACCATCGCGTCGCCATTAACCTGCGTGATCGGCGCTTTGATTTGTGCGACGGCGTCGGCCTCCAGGTTGACCAGTGGTCCTTTCATCTTCACTCCGGCTGGGCCAATGGAGAGGGATGTCCCGCCTACCTTGAGTTCGATGCTCTGCAACGCTTCAATGCTGACAGCACCCGCGCTGGCCTTGATGGAAATGTTCCCCACTTTCACCGTAACCTCACGGTTCCCCATCGACACATCGAGTGTGGAATTGCCGTCCAAGATCAATTTGGCTTCTCCGCTTTTTATGGAGACGCGCTGACCACCACGAACATCAATCGAGTTGCGGCCTTCGATAGTCTGCCATTGATTCTCGCCGACGGTCACAGTACGATCCTTGCCAACGGTGGTCGTCTCGTTTCCATCAACCGTAATGTCGCTGTCTTTGTTGACGTACAGTGAGTGGTTGTTCTCCTCCACCTTGATGACGCGTTCGCCCTTCTCGACTGTGATATAGTCGTGCCCTTTTTTGACCGTGCGCTCGTCATGGCGCCCAATAGTGGTGGTCCGGTCGTTCCGCACCAGCCGCGTTTCGTTGTTCTTGACCAGCGTATCAAGGTCTTTCTCGGCCTGCACGTAAATCTGTTCTTCCTTGATCTTGTCTTCAAAACGCAGCTCGTTGTAATTCTCGAGCGTGGTGCCCTTCAGCGTGCTGTGCGTGCGCACGCCGGTTTGCGTCTTGTTGGCCGGTAACTCCCACGGTGGCAGATTGTCGGCGTTGTACAAGCTGCCAACCACGATGGGATTATCCGGATTACCGTCGAGAAATTCCACCATGACTTCATGGCCGATGCGCGGCAGGAACACCATGCCGTATCGATTGCCGGCAAACGACTGCGCTACGCGAATCCAGCACGAGTAATCCAGCGTGGTGTTCTTGTCGCGGTCCCAATTCATGACGACCTGCACACGACCGTGTTTGTCGGTGTAAATCTCTTCGCCAGGCGGACCCACCACGACTCCGGTATGCGCACCACCCACGTGTGGCCAAGGCGTAATGCGCTCCGGGCGAAACGGCACGCCCGTGGGAATGGCTTCAAAACTGTTCTCGTACGTCGTGTTGCCTTCGTCGCCGGCGTCGTATGAACCGTTGCTCCCCTTGTGCTTGACGGCGGTGACGAACACCGACGCGTTCAAATTCGGATTGGGGTGATCGACCGTTTCCACCCGGGCGCCGATTTCCAGGCCCACGTACCGCGTTTTGCCGCTGTACGTAACGGAATTCGCTTCGGCCAGCTCTTGTCGCAGGCGGGAGTACGCTTTGGTGTCCGGCTGCAACTTGGCGATATCCGCAGGCGTCAGGCCACCGCTGTGGTCAATGCCGGTGCGATGCTCCGTCATTTGCTGTTCGTATCGATAGGCCTTGATGTCGCCGGGTGGTTTGAAATCCCCCGACGACGGTGTCGCATCACCGACATTTTTAGAGGGGAGAAATTCGCTGGCCGTACGCACCCGCGTTTCCGCCACGTAGGGCACGGCATCCATGCGAAGTTCCGTGAGCCGATGCTCGGCAACATCCGGACCGGTGTATTGCAGCTTCGTAACGCCCCAGGACGACTGCGCCGAGGCCACCGAGTCGGCCAGGACGAGTCGGTCTGCGCCGGTCTTGTGGTCGAAACGGAACCAGATGCCCTCTTGTTCCAGCAGGCGCGCAATGCAGTTCCAGCGACTTTCCCGATACCGAAAACAGTACGGGCGCGGGTCGAGCGTGCGCAGCAATTTCCAGTCGTAGGCGGTGCCCTTGAGCAAGAAGTCACATACGTCGCGCGCGCTTTTGTTCTGAAAAATGGCAAAGCCCGTATCGAGGCTCAGCGTCCAGTGCTGGGGCACAATATCAAGTTCATAGGCCGTGTACCCGTACGGCGCTTCGCTGCCGCGGCTGAGGCGGCTGATGATGCCGTGTATGGTGCGATCGGTCTTATCGGGCAGCCGCATGCACAGGTGCACCGGCATGAGCAGCAGCTCACTGCCCTCGATATCAGCCCGCTTGCTCATGGCCCGCACCGTATACCGGTACAGCCGCGACAGGCGCTCCTCGCCGTGGAACTCGTTGAGCAGCAGCACGTCTGGTTCCAGCACGGTATAAATGCGAAACGGCCGACCTTCCTGAGACCAATCCGAACTGCTTGTCATCGGTATTTCCTGGTTTATGCGCTTAGACGGCGGCCGACTGCACGATGGGGGCGTACGTGAAATCACCATCCACACCCACATCCACGCGCAACGCGGTCGGTCTGAGCCCCTCGGCCATGGAAGCGAGCAGCAAGCGCGAAATTTCAGGCAGGACGGTGTTACTCAGAATGTTATCGACGTTGCGCGCACCACTTTCCACTTCGGTGCAGCGCGCGGTGACCTGATCGACCAGCGTCTCATCGTGCTGCAGCTCAATACCGTGTGTTTCGCGCAGACGCCGCTTGATCTTGCCCAGTTTGAGCCGCACAATGCGTTTGAGATTTTCATCGCGCACGGGATAATACGGCACAATGACCATACGGCCCAGGAACGCGGGTTTGAAGACGGCGTTGAGTTCCGGCTTGAGCGCCTTGGCCAACGCGTCGGCAAACGGCATGGTGTCCGGATCGGCCGTGAGTTTCATGATCGTGTCCGTGCCCGCGTTCGTCGTGAGCACAATGACCGTATTCCGGAAATTGATGGAACGCCCTTCGCCATCGTCCATGACGCCTTTGTCGAACACCTGAAAAAACAATTCCAGTACGTCCGGATGCGCTTTCTCCACTTCGTCCAGCAGCACCACACTGTACGGACGGCGACGCACGGCTTCGGTTAACACGCCACCTTCGCCGTAGCCGACATATCCCGGCGGTGATCCCTTGAGTGTCGAAACCGTATGCGCCTCCTGAAACTCCGACATGTTGATGGTGATAATGTTGCGCTCACCGCCATACAACAAATCGGACAGGGCCAGCGCCGTTTCGGTTTTGCCAACACCGCTGGGCCCGACCAGCATGAACACGCCCTTGGGTTTGTCCGGATCTTCAATGCCCGCTTTGGACGTGCGCACGCGCCGTGCAATGTCCACCAGCGCATGGTCCTGCCCAATGACCCGCGCGCCCAGATGCGTTTCGAGTTCCAGCATGGTGCTCAACTCGTCGCGCATCATCTTGCCCACCGGAATGCCGGTCCAGCCTGAGATCACTTCGCCAATGATGGACGCGTCGACCAGCCCGCGCACGAGCGGCGATTCTCCCTGCAGTTTCTCCAGTTCGCCCGTGATCGTCGCGAGTTCTTCGCGGAGCTTGGTGGTGTCGTTTTCTGTGGCGTCCCCATCGGCAGCGTCCGCACCCTGTTCAAGCTGTTCACGAACCGCGCGAATTTTTTCCACCAGCGCGCGTTCGGCGTTCCAGCGCGTTTCAAGGTCCGCCAACGTCCCGATCACGATGTCACGCTGTTTGGCAATGGAGGCGAGCCGTTCTCCATGATTGCCGCCGGCGGCCTGTTCGCGCTTGAGCACGCGTTCCTGCAGCGTCAGATCGTCCAGCGTGCGTCGCGCGTCTTCGAGGGCCGCGGGTGTACTGCTATGCCCCAGGGCCAGCCGAGCGCACGCGGTGTCGAGCACGCTGACCGCTTTGTCCGGCAACTGCCGGTCGGGCAGATACCGATGCGACAAACGCACGGCCGCATCGGTGCCGCTGTCAAGAATGCGAACCTTGTGATGTTTTTCGAGGGCTGGCACGACACCGCGCATCATGAGCAGGCACAGATCTTCGGTCGGCTCATCAACCTTGACCAACTGAAACCGACGCGACAGGGCGGGGTCTTTCTCGAAAAATTTCTTGTATTCGCTCCACGTGGTGGCGGCAATGGTGCGCAACTCACCGCGCGCGAGCGCCGGCTTCAGCAGATTTGCAGCATCGTTCTGCCCCGCGGCACCACCTGCACCAATCATGGTGTGGGCTTCGTCGATGAACAGAATGATGGGCGTGGGTGAATTCTTGACTTCCTCAATCAACCCCTTCAGCCGATTCTCGAATTCGCCTTTCACGCCCGCGCCCGCTTGCAGCATGGCAAGGTCGAGCGATCGCAGCGACACGTTGCGCAGCGGCGGCGGCACGTCGCCGTCGGCAATGCGACGGGCAAACCCTTCCACCACTGCGGTTTTTCCGACACCGGCCTCACCAACCAGAATCGGGTTGTTTTGTCGGCGCCGCGTGAGGATGTCCACGACCTGTCGCACTTCAAAATCGCGACCCAGCACAGGATCGATTTTCCCGGCTTTCGCGTTCGCCGTCATGTCCACGGTGTACTGATCCAAATTGGGAGTGCGTCCACCCGCCTTGGCCGGCGCGCCACTTTCCGACGCGCTGGCTGCGGACGTCATCGAATCGATCGTGCCGATTTCCGCCGCCGCCTCGGCCGTGGGCGCGGTGATCGTGACGAAATCTTTCTTCAGCACCTCGTGCGAGAGTTTTTCAAACTCGGCACTCATTTCGTAGGCCATGCGCGCCAATTCCGGCACCGAAATAAGCGCCAGCACGCAGTGGCCGGTTCGCACACGCGGCGCGCCAAATTCCACCGACCCCAATAACCACGCCTCGCTCAACAGCTTCACGAGTGTGGGACTGAGCGAGGGCGTACGGGCATTGCCACTTTTCAGCTTGTCGAGGGCTCGGGCCATGTCGTCAGCCAGACGCGAACGGTTTAGTCCGTAGTGCGCAATGATGGCCGCCATATCGGAGTTCGTCGCGTCGAACAACTTCATGAGGAAGTGTTCAATTTCGACATCGTAATTGGTGCGCGAAAGACACAGGCCCGCGGCCGACTCGATGCCGCTGCGGGTGGGTCCATTCAGTTTTGCGATCAGGCCACGCAGGTTCACGCTCATGACTCAGGAAGGCGGGAGTGATGAAGGAGTCGCTTAGGACAACTTGAAGTGCACATCATCGGCATCGCGCACCGGCGGTTTCGCGCGCAGCCACGTTCCAAATCCCAGCGCCGGCGCGCCACTCGTACTGAGTTGCGCCCCGGGAATTTCCTCGCGCGCCAGCACGAGTTGCACCGACACGGCCACTTGATCGTCGGCATAAAAGTGCGCGAGCTGCTGCAGCGTTTCATGATCTTCGCCTGACGGAAGAAACGCGTCAAACTGCCTGCGCGTAAGCGGGCCGAGGCGCAACCGCACCATCGCCATCGGGTCGAAGACTGCGTCCCCGATAATGGAGGCGCCCAGTCGCCCGTCAAGATCATCGCCGCCAATGTTGACTTGCCCGCCACCCTGCACCGGCTGCCACTCGCCCACAAATTGCTCTATTTCCGCAGGCACCGAGAAATAGTCGGCAATCAACTGCGCCAACCCAACGGCCGGCCGGGTGCGCATGGCGAAGAGCCCGGCGTAAAACGCCAGGGCCCCGGTGGCCAGCGTCGACCGCTTGCGTGTTTCCTCCGTGCCCGCGCCCACGAGATCGAGCAGGTGATGCTGAATGCGATCTTCACTGCCGCGTTCGGCCGGCACGGTGGTGTGATGCCGCTCCCATCCGCGATAAAACAGAGAAAGCGCCCGGTGATGGAAGAGATCGAGGAAGTCGCGAAAGGCCGTGTCGCGCACCCGTGATCGGCCGGACGCGTGTTCGGTGTACGCGTGGGGCAGTACTCCCTGCGGGCCGGTAAGTCCAAAAAAGCGGATGGCCATGCGCGCCTGCGTGCGCCGAGCCTTGGCGGTCGACAGCGGATCGGCGTCGTCTTCGTCCTGGTCAAGCGGCAGGTCGATGCGCGCAATTTCCGAGGGCGGAAACGACAAGGATGGGGGCACCGAAAAACGCACGACCTCCCGCGCGGGATCGTCCCACGAGCCAAGCGCGGCGTGCTCCGGATACAGGCGCATCAACAAGCGCATGGCCTGAAAGAATTCGAACCCCGGGCCCTCGCGCTCAAGACTGCGCTTGAGGCGCTTTGCCTTCTGGTCCGCGGTGCGTGGTGCGCGGGGGCTCACAGTAACGTCCGCCATCCCGCGCGCGGCGGCCATTCGGCGACCTGACGGCGCCGTTGTCGCGAGCGCACCGCCACCTGCGTGAAGCTGTTCATGGACGTGTACAAGGCGAGAAACCGTTCCAGCACACTTGCAAACAGGAACATGCCGCCACCCGGATACTTCTCTTCGTCGAATTCGAGATCGATGTGCCGTCCGCGCGCAAACGACACCCCGTGTTCCAGAGCCACGCGTGCAAACGTTGGGGTGCCGCGCACTCCCACCAGTCCGTCAATGCGCTGGTCGGCACTGAGCGCGTTGCTGACGTTGTGTAACCGCAGCAGCTCCTGCAAGGCGTTTGGCGTGCCATCGGTAATGGACAGATGGTTCAACGATAGCGAGGAAATCATACGCCACAACAACGGACTGCCCAATGCCGGTTGAATGGACCGTGTGGGGTTGACGACGCACGAAATGTGCGGCATTGGTCCGCCGCTGATCAGTTCGAAGTCACCGCGTTCATCAATGCCGAAGGGCAACCGGCTGGGCAAGTCGCCATTGAAGCAGGTCACCTGCAGCGAAATCACGTCTTCATCGGGTTCGCGAATGGCGCCCGTGAGGTCCATGAACGACAAATGCAAGTCGGTGCCAGCGTCGGTACGCCATCCTGACGGACGGCGCACCGTGTGCCAGAACAACTTGTTGTCGCCTTCGCTGGCGCCATGCCGGTACGAATACAAGGGCGGCACTTCGCGCACCGTCGACGTGCCGTTTTCCACCAGCTTCACCTTGTCTACTGACCAGACCTCTACTTCCAGCCGACGCCGCGTGTCCGCCACCACCAGGTGTTCGAACGTGCGCTCGGTCATCAATATGGGCTCGGCGGTTTCCTCAAACAGATTCACGGCCGGCACGGCCGACGTACGAAACGTTTTCGGCGACAACCCCAGTTCCAGCGCCTGCCGGCGTTCGGCGCGTTCAAACTGGGAAATGATGAACGTGAGTTCGACGCGGTCGGTGGCGCCCAACGAACGCAGGGCATCACCAAATCCAGACAGCTCGACGAAATGAAATTTTTCCGGAAACGTGAACAGTTCCATGAGCAGGCTGTATCCCACAAACGCACGCGTGGGATAGGGTAGCATCAGCTCTTCGGGGCTGAACCCCAATGGGGTAATGCAACGGTTGCCAAGCAGGACGGGCGCCTGCGACGGTCGCTCCGGATTGCGAACCACCACCTGTGCAATGTTGTTCACCAGCAACTCGTACAGCGTATCCGTCACGCTGGCGTCGCCCCCAATATGCAATCGCAGGGAATCGATCTTGAGGTCTTTGAGTTTCATCCCCTCGAACGCGTGCACCTCCAGCCGGATCGCACCCACCGCATCCCGCACGCGAACGTTCGGTACCGCACGGTCGGGTGTCATCCACTCGGCCGCAGTAATCGTGATGGGCCACAGCGTCGTGTCGTAGGCCGTGCGAAAGCTGCACGGAACACCTTGCACGGGTCGCGAGTGCAACAGGCTGCCACGTTTTACTCGAAAGCCACCCGGTAGTCGGCCCTGCGCACTGCCCAATGGCATGTCGATGATACACATGGCCGGAATGGGACGCACCAACTGCGGGTGCAACATCTCCAGCAGACTTTCCGATATTTCCGGAAAGTCGTCATCAAGACGGCGGTGCACCCGTGCGGCGAGAAACGCAAAACCTTCCAGCAGACGTTCGACATGGGGGTCTTCGGTCTTGTTGCTTTCCAGCTGCAGCCGTGAGGCCACTTTCGGATACCGTTGCGCAAATTCCGCGCCCAGCTTGCGCAGGTACGTTAGTTCCCGCTCGTAATACAGCAGCAGATCGTCTTGCATCAGGTCTCGTCACCAACCTCGTACACACCGGTTGCCACCTGCAGCACGGTGTCAAACAAAATCTGCTCCGGACTGGGATCCATCAGCAATGTCGCGGACACCGAGAAGCGCAGTTGCGGAAGCTGCCCGGGGTCAAGATCGTTGATGCGCACCTGAATATTCGACAGTCGCGGCTCGAAACGTCGCAGGGTATCGAGAATCATTTCACTCAGACGTTCGCGGCCGGACACGAGCGATAGCGAAAATCCCGAAATGTCCGGCAGACCGAATTGATGTACCGACTCCGAAACGTGCGGGTGCTCCTCAATACCGGGGACAATGGTCCGGCGCGTATTGAGGAGCCACTCAACATCGCGCTGTACGGACGCACGGTATGAGCGGGATGAACTGTCACGATTGGTCGTGCGGTCGGCGCTTTCCCGCGGCAACTCGTCCGTCAACCGGTCCAGCAACGACTGACGTACCGCGCGGTCGATTTCTGTTTTCGCCATCTGCTAACACGCCACGATCATCGCGCGTGCAACGACAGTGCCTGAATCGGGTCGAGCCGACAGACGCGCAGGTACAGGTCACTGCGCCGCGATTCGTCGCCGTCGGTGCGATCAAGTACGCGACACATCAGCGCCATGGGTTGTGCGACCAGCGGTCCCGACTCCCACTGCTCCAGGTTGCGCTCATCGATCGTTTCAATGAGGCGCTGCAGAATGGGCTTCGCAACAGCATCCAGCCCCGCTTCGACCAAGACGTAGGCAATTTGCGTTTGCCGCACCAGCCGACCACGCGCCGACTGATCGCGCGCTAATTCAGCCATCAACAACTGAATCGCTTTGTTGGGTCGTCCAAGGGCCAGCTCGTTGCATGCCGCGTCAAACGCATCACGCCCCCGCGGTCCCGAGCGGCGAATCGTGCGCGCCCGCGAAAACCCACCTTGCTCGGCGGCCGAGGCATCGTCTTCGAGGGCCTCCGCCAGCACGTCGGCCGTGTTGCTGAAGTGGTCGTCGCCGTCGTTATCCGCATTGTCCGTCGCCGTGGATGTCGCGTCGGGCGCGCTGGTGTGTTCCAGGCCTTCACTCGTCAGCCATTCGCGCGTTTCTTCGTTGGCCGTTGGTGTGTCGTCCATAAGGGTCATCCGGGAGAGCTGCGGGAGGGCCGACAACAACGTGCGCAATTCGCTGCGAATTGCGGCGGCAATGGGTTCGTAATTGCCGCCCAGGTTGGTGCATGCGGTCAGGACGTAACGCTGCAGGTCAAGCCAACCGCGGCCAGCCGACAGCGCCATCAGACTTTCCGATTGCTCCAGCAATTCATTCCACCTGGCATCAAGCAGCAACGTCTTGAGCCGCGAGCGCGTCGCGGTCGGGGGGGCTTCCAGCAACTTCTGATCGACGTCTGGCGCGGTGGCACGCAGCTCACCCCAACGGAATCCGCGTAGCAGCAAATACGGCGACGGATTCGTGGGATCGTCCGCGCGTAACCAGCGCGCAATCACCGCGAGGCGTTGCGTTGCATCCGCACGGTTCACCGGTTCAATGCTGATTGGCGCACCATCGTCGCCAACCGGAATGACCGACTCATCGACGGTGTCGACAATGGGATCGGGATCGTCCTCGAGTTTGCGCGCGAGCTGCGCCGAGGCAAAGCGCTTGATCTCGTCGACCACGTTTCTGATGCCGGACAACGACGGCGCCATCGAACCAAAGTGCACATCGGCGCTTTTTTCGAGAGTGACGATGGTGGCGCGCAATTGGTCGAGATCACTGATCGTCGCGCGCACGGACACCTTGTTCATGGCGCCCAACTGCGCATCCACGGCTTCCGGTGTCGGCCTCCCTTCTTCAATGGCCGCGGTGCGAGCGGCCCGCTTGGTTTCGTCCTGCTCGGCATCCGCATCTGTCGGGATGTTCCGGGCGCCTTCAATTTGCAGGAATGTGGCGCTGGCCGGGCCGTAGGGAGTCATCCGCAGCGGAATGGCGAGTTTGTTGCCAAGCCACTCCACCGGTCCGAGCCGGAGTTCGTCGTCGCCTTCTTCGGGAAGCGGGTGGACGGTTTCCCAGAAATTGTCTAACAATCCCTGGAAGACGGTGAGTCCGGTGGCGAGTCCGCTGTATCCGTCCTTGTGTAACAATCCTTCGGACAACCACGCGGACAACTGCAGGTCTTTGGTTTCTTCGGCCAACAGTTTTGTGCTGAGTGTGACCACTTGTGGCCAGTCTGCCAATTTGCGTTTGGCTTCGGCGTTGTTGGAGGGAAGGTCGAGTTCTTCCCGCCGCGCTTCCTTGATGAGGTCAACGCGTGCGTCGTAACGCAGGTCGTCACCAGCGGGCGCCTCGTCGCTTATGGGTTGCAGCAGACGGGTTACGAGCTCGCTATTGACTGGCATGTCGAGGGGTTCGGTGCGGAATCGTGTGGCGCGTCATTCGCGCCGGGTTGTGGGCGGCGTACCGGGACGAGGCGCGGGTCAGGACTCGTCGGAGGTGAACACGATGACGCGCACGTCGACCAGCGGCACCATGCGATCGTCGATACGTAACACCTTTTGTCCAACGGGTATGAAGTCGCCGTCGGCCTGCTCATCCCAGTCGGTGGCGCGGCCCAGTCGGAGTTCGGGGTCGGTGTGGCGCCAGACGGAGGGGGTAAGCGCGGGCAGCAGCACCTGACCCAGTTCCAGATCTTTCACTGTGGAATTGGTGGCGACGCGGGCGCTGAGCCACCGCAGGTCACGCAGGCGCGTAGGCGGTTCGATGACGATGGACGCCAGGTGGGCAAAGGGAATCCACAGGTAGCGGCCGCCGGCAATCACTTCGAGGCGGGCGCCGATGCGCGGATCGCCGTCGGCAATTTCGGTGAATGGTTGGTCTTCAATCGTACCGGCACCCGAGGGCAGTGTCGCGGTGCGCGGAAAATCCCCACTCGTAAACATGTGCTCCCGCACGCGTTCCGCCTCGAGCGCGGCGCGATAGGTGGCCACGCCCGCTTCGGCGGCCGGGCCGGCGGCGGCGAGGGCGGCGAGTTGTTTGTCGGCGCGTGTGTAGTCGCCTGCAAAACTCAACAGCTCGAATAAAAAACTGCGTAACTGCGCATTGGCGGGCTCATTGCGCAGATTGTTGCCAAGCTGCGCAATTGCCTCTTCCAGGCGACCGCTTGCGTACAATGACTCGGCCGACGCCATGGAAGAGGCGGACATATGTTAGCGCTGGACCTTGGTGAGATCCCACGAAGCACCAGAGCCCTTTTTCATCGTGCCCTTGTTCGTGTCCTGCAACATGTTGGTGATCGCGACCGTGGCAAACGCAAACGAGACCGATTCCATGGGGGTGTCGTCCCCACCGGCGTTGCCCGACCACTGAATGCTGTCCACCATCAGTTCCGTGAAGTCGTACTGCAGGAACGTCTGTTGCTTGCCGTCCTTACCGGTGGCTTTGCGCATGATGATCGAGCCTTTCTTGACGTGTTCACCCGTGGCGCAGTTCATGAACAACTGTGGACTGGCGTCTTCCGTCTTTTTCATGACGTTAAACGTGCTCACGCTCACTTTGCCGGCGGACAGACCGCCCTTTCCTGATCCGACCGTTGACGGGTTGGAGGCGCCAAAGCTCCAGCTGAAAATTTCGAATGGCTTGCTGGGAAGCGGCGGGCTTTCAATAACCGCCGTGGACTCACCGTTAATGCCATCCAGGAAGAGAAACGTGTCAAAAGCCATTGGTACAACTCCTGTGCGTGAAAGTAGTTGGGCTGCGGAACGACGGAAGTGACGTACGGAACAGGCGGGTTACTTGGCCGGGGCCGGCAAGTCGGCCACGAGACGCATGGAGATGCTTAACTCGTCCAACTGGAAGTGTGGCTTGAGGAACGCCACCGCGCGGTACACACCGGGCTTGCCGGCGACTTCCATGACGTCGATGCGCGCTTCCGAAAGCGGGTGCTTGGACTTCATGGCCGCGTTGGCATTGGTCGGCGCGACGTAGTTCTGAATCCAGCGATTCAGAAACGCCTCGGCTTCACCGCGAGAGGTGTAGCCGCCAATCTTGTCGCGCATCATGACCTTGAGGTAGTGCGCAAACCGCGACGTGCTGAAGATGTACGGCAACTGGGCAGACAGCCGCGCGCTGGATGAGGCGGCTGGGTCGTCGTAGACCTTCGGTTTTTGTGCACTCTGCACCGAGAAGAATGCGGCGTTGGCCGTGTTTTTCTGATGGACCAGCGGCGCAAACCCGAGGTCCGCCATTTCTTTTTCGCGGCGGTCGGTGATTTGCACTTCGGTGGGACACTTCATCGCAATTTCGCCCGATTCTGTTCGGAAATTGTGTATGGGCAGCTGTTCGACGAGTCCACCGCTCTCGACGCCGCGAATGGATGCGGTCCATCCATACATCGCAAACGCCTTGTTTACATTCGCGGCCAGGGCATAGGCCGCGTTGCCCCACAGGTAATGATCGTGGTTCGTGCCGTCGACCCGTTCTTCATAATTGAACGTTTCGATGGGCACCGTGTTGCTGCCGTAGGGCTCGCGCATTAACACGCGGGGCGCGGTCAGGGCGACATACCGCGAATCTTCGCTGGTGCGGAAGCCTTTCCACTTCGCGTATTCCGTATTGTCGAAAATCTTGGCCAGATCGCGTGGCGAGTCGAGCTCGGCGAAACTCTCCAGGCTCAACATCTCGTGCGACGCGGCGGTCATGAACGGCGCATGCGCGGCTGCGGCCACATTCGAAATTTTCTCGAGCAGCTCGATGTCCTGGCCACTCTTGTTGAAGTAGTAGTCGCCGACCAGCGCGCCGAACGGAGTGCCACCGAACACGCCATATTCCTCTTCGTACACTTTCTTGAACAACGCGCTCTGATCAAACTCCGGCGCGCGCTGCAGGTCGCGCAGCAAGTCCTTCTTGGACACGTTCAGCACTTTCACCTTCAGCATCACGCCGGTCTCGGACTGGTTCATCAGATACTTGAGTCCGCGCCACGACCCTTCCAGTTGCTGAAAGTCCGGGTGATGCATGATTTCATTGACCTGCAGCGACAACAGATGATCGATTTGCGCAATACGCGCATTGATCATGGTTTCCGTGTCGCGACTGACGGTGATCTGCCCTTCGAGCACTTCGGACACGAACCGCCGAACGAGGTCTTTGCCCCGGCTTTTCGACTCGACGTCCTTGCCCATGCGGCCCTGCTCGACAATCTGGTCGAGCAACGAGAGTTCGCCGTCGGTCGTTACCGCCTCGGCCGCTGCGGCCGCTTTCTGTCTTTCAGCCATCGATCAGCTCTCCAGCCCGAGTTCGGATTTCAGCTTGGCCATCTTGTCCTTGTCGCCCAGCGTTTCCTGCAAGACGTCATCGAGCTTCTCGTTTGTTTGCAAATTGGCTCGCAAATTTGCCAGCTCGGTACGCAACTCCAGCAGTTCGCGCAGCGGTTTGACCTGCCGAGCCACCGCGTCCGGCGAAAAATCATCCATGCTGCGGAAATTCAGTTCGACCTTGAGTTTGCCGACGTCTGAATCTTCACTCAGCTTGTTCTCCACCGAAAACGCGAGGCGCGGCTTCATGCTGGCCAACGTTTCGTCAAAATTTTCCGGCGTCAGTTCGACAAACTTGCGATCCTTGAGGCGGGCGAGCGGCTCTGACGGCTGGCCGCTGAAGTCGCCAAGCACGCCCATCAGGAACGGCAACTCTTTCATTTCAATGGCGCCCCCTGTCTCCACCTCGTAGGAGATCTGAATGCGGGGCGGACGGATACGCTCGAGTTTCTTTTGTGTGCTTTCGGCCATCGGACAACTCCGGCGCGAGACGCTTGGGGGGAAGAATGCAGAATTCTGAGCAGGCGGCCGAAGTTCGGCTTCGGTGCTGGCAATGTCAAGCACGATCGGCGCAAGGCCTTCGCGACCGCACCACCAAAACAAAACACGACACGATTTGCTCGCAAGCCGCACTCTGCCCTTCTACACACGCGTAATTCGGGGCTAGGTTGTATCATGCGACACATGCAGCCGGTTCTCTGGACCAAAGGCGTCCTTCTGACGCCGCAACATCTGCAGGCGCAGGATCGCCACCACGAGGATACGCTGGCCTTTCAGGTCGGCGCCCTCACCTTCTGTCCGTGGGGGTTCTCCACGCTGACCTTCGATCACGCCGCGTTGTTGGCCGGCACGCTGGTGATTAACGAAGCCGCGGGGCGCTTTCCTGACGGGCTGTTGTTCGACGCACCGCAGGCGGGACCAACACCGCCACCAAAACTGGTCACGGATGCGTTCGGTCCCGATCAACGCCAGCTCACCGCCTACCTCGCTGTGCCCGAGTACCGTCCCGGCGCGCGGAACATTGCACCCTCGGCCGACCGGGCCATTGCACGATGGCAATCCGATGAGCAGCTGGTTCGCGATGAAACGACCGGGCTGACGGAACGGCCCATTCAGGTTGCCCCGCCCAGTTTGCGACTGCTGCTGGAAGGCGAAAACATTGAGGGGTACACCACCCTACCGGTCGCCCGCATTGTGCGTGATGACGCAGGCAAACTGTCGTTTGACCACACCTTTGTCCCGCCCCTGCTCGATTTCGTAGCCAGCGACGTGCTGATGAACATGGCGCGGCGACTGGTGGAACGTCTGGCAGCCAAAGGTGCGTCCCTTGCTGGAAGCCGCCGCCAACGCAACCAGGGTTTGCTGGATTTCTCGGTGGCCGATGTCGGCAGCTTCTGGCTGCTGTACACGGTGAACACGTACTTTCCCGGCATTCGGCACTTGCACGAAACGCGGCGCGGCCATCCATCGGTGCTGTGGGAAACCATGCTCGCGTTGGTTGGCGCCCTTTCCACGTTTGCCACCACCGCCGACGCCCGTTCGCTACCGGCCTACGACCACCTGCGCCTGGGTGAATCGTTCGCGCAGCTGGAACGGACGCTGTACGACTTGCTGGACGGCGCGGTGGTTGACGCGGTGGTGTCACTGCCACTGAAAGTTATTCGCCCCACGCTGCATGCGGTGGCCATTGAACAATCGTCCTGGCTGACGGCCCCGCAGTGGTTTCTGGCCGTCACCTCGCGCGTACGGCAGCAAGAGCTTATCACCCGCGTGCTGCAGGGGTGTAAGGTCGGCGCAGCCGACGTGGTCGAAACACTGGTTCGTCAGGCACTGCCCGGCATGGAGCTCACGCACGTATCCACGCCGCCCGGCGCCGTGCCCGTGCAGCTCGACTTTCAGTACTTCTCCGTGACCAAGCGCGGTGGGGCGTGGGACGCCATCGAGCAGGCACGCAATCTTGCGGTGTACGTGCCTGAAGGATTGGCCGATGCGCGCTTTGAGCTGGTCATTCTGCTCCGCTAACCTGGATGGACCGTCAGCGCGGAATTTGAGGGGCGGTTGGCATGCTGGGCATCACGGGTCCCTTCGGCACAATGGTGCGCGCCGTAGGCACTTGACGCTTCAACACAAAAAACATCAGCAGCGCGGCAACAAGCAGCACCGCGTTGACGACCACAATCAGTCCCGTGGGTAGCCGCCGTCCTTTCGATTTCACGGTGCCGGCGTTGGCCGTTGGCTTGAGCTCAGGAATGACCGGCGCCGCGCCGCGTCCAATAAGTTGTGTGTACTCGCTGGGGCCCGCGCTGGCGTTAATCAGCGGTGCCGCCCCGCCCAATGCCGAGAGAGGGGTAGCACCGCCATTGCCAAAAATTGGCGGGGGCAGAATGCCGGGCATGGCACTTGGTTCGGCACCAAACGATTTCTCGGCGGCAACCAGCGGAGACGCATGCGCCGCCGGATAACTGGGCGGTGGCGGCGCCGGGGCAAACTCTGGCATTCCCGAATACCGCTGTTCCCCAGGGTAGTTCGTTTGATGCGATGGGGGCTGAGGCGACAGGTAATGCCCCGCATATCCGCCCCCACTCAGGTTGTTGGCAATGGGAGACGGCCCTTCCTGATTAATGCCGGCCGCATAAAGCGGATTGCTGCCCATGACTCGGTGGCGCGGCTCGACGGGTGGGGACTCCAGCTGCGATGCCGGCGTCAGCGGCGAAAACGACGGCGGTGGTGCTTCCCGCATAGGGGACGCGCGCATCTGGTCGGGCAGTGGCGCGGCCGTGGACGGGGCGCCGAACATCATGGTGAACTCGCCCGGCGGTGCCTTGGCAATTGGAGCCGGCTCTGACGGGGCCGAGTCCCAGCCGAATGGAGAGGGCGGCGGTGCGGCAGGCGGGGGCGGTGCGGGGGCCGCCGGAACACGAGCCGCCGGGACGGGGGCCGACGGAAACGGTACCAAGGGAGCAGAGGCCAGCGGAACAGGAGTCGCCGGAACAGGGCCCGACAGAAAAGGTGCCAACGGAACAGCGGCCAACGGAACAGGGCCCGACGCCATCGGCGAAGCCGGCTCGGAAACGGTGGCCATTGGCGAAGCTGGTTCTGGCGCTGAGACCATGGACCATGCGGGCACCGGCTCCGAGGCCGGCTGCGCCGCCGCCGGAGTTGGCACTTTCGGTACGGCGGCGGCAGTCGGCGTGATCGCAGGACCGGGCGGAACCGCCAAGCTGGCAGCAGGCGGGGACGGTGCAAACATCATCGTGAATTCGCCCGCGGGCGGCGTTGCCGGCGCCGCTGGCGGGGGGGCTGGGACCGCGGGAGCGGCGGGGGCCGACGAGAGGGTCGAGGCACCCAGCACCGGAAGGTCGCCAGTCGGTTGCGGCATTGTTTGCGCCGCCGGCCCCGGCTGCAACCACGTAGGCAGCGGCGCCACCAACTCGGCAATGGGACGCGAGCCGGCAGTGGCAGCACCCGCCGGAGCGCTTGGTGGAAGCGGCGGCCCGCCCGCCGGGTCCAACGCGAAACTGATCGGCGCCGGATTGGCGGGACCGGACGCGACGTACAACACCCCGTTGTCTGTGGCGCCGGGATCTTTGGGGGCGCCGAAAATTGCCGTGAAAGAGTTGGCCATCCCGGTGCTGGCAGGGAGCCCGGGAGCCGGCGCATTCGAGGTGAGCGCCGGGCTATTCATCCGCGGAATTTCCGGCTGGGATACTGCGCCGGGCGGCACGGCGGGAACCGACGTATCGGGAACCGACACATCGGCGGTGAGCATCTGCCCACCCCCCCGCGTGATTTCCGGCAGGGAGGCCGAGGAGGGCGGCGCTTCCGGTACCTCCGCGAATTGCGACAGCCACGCGCGAAACGACAGCGAGCCGGGGAGGAACTCCGTGACCACGGCAAAACCCGAGGGCAGTGTCGCCGTTTCCAGAATCTTGTGCTTGTGCAGGGCTTGTAGTTGGGCCATCTGCCCGCGCAGCGCCTCGACCTCGTCTGGACCGGCCCCATCGCTGATATGCACCATGACCACTTTGCCCGTGGCCAGCTCCTGGGCGTTATGCGTCCGGATGCCGTCTTCGACGAGCACACATTTGAGCAGGCGGTACCGGGTGCTGAAGTCGTCGCTCATGAAAGGTGGCCGCAAAGGAGGGAATCCGGCGCGAAGAATAGTTACGCGGCGACCGGATCGATGATGTATTGTTCACAGCGATTCATCAATTGTTCACGCCCATCGCGCTGTGCGCAATGCGCCAGCCGCAATGTGCTCCGCGCGACCCCCATGGGCGGCTGCCAACCAGCGACCGGTGGCGCGCGTTGCATGAGGGGCGCCAGTTGGTCAGCGTGCAGCAAGATTCGTCCCGCCGAAGGTCACCTCGCATATTCGAACCCCGTTCATGCAACTGCCCGCTGTACCCTCGCGACGGGTTGTCTGGGAAGACGGCATGCACCTGACGCCGCAACATTTCCAGGCGCAGCGCCGATATCAGGAAGATCAGACCACCCGGACGCTCGACCACCTGTTCCCGTTCGCGTACGGCCTGTCGGCCGTCGCGGTGGACGTCGACGCGCTGCGAAACGGCTCGCTGTCGCTGGTCATGCTGCGCGGCGTGCTGCCCGACGGAACCGCCGTCCATACGCCGGGAGGGGACGCATTGCCGCGACCCATTTCCCTCAAGGAGCGGTTTTCGCCCACCCGAGATGCGCACGTGATACACCTCGCGGTGCCGCGCTGGCGCAGCAACCAGGCGAACGTGCACGACGCCTCGGCCGACGTGGTCGTGGTCGATGCGCTCGAGCCGCACTTGCGGTATGAGGCGATTGAAGAGCGCCTGGTCGACGAAGCCACCGGGACCGACCCGCTCACGGTGCGGTTCGCTGCGCGCAACCTCTATTTCCTGTTGGACGAAGAGCTCACCGACGACGTGACCGCGCTGCCCATTGCACGGGTGCACCGCGACGGACGGGGGCAATACCAGTTGGACACGGAGTTCATTCCGACCACGCTGCAAATTGGCTCCAGCGAACGGCTGGTTGACCTGCTGCGTCGGACGGTGGGTTTGCTGGAAGTGAAGGGCAGTGCCATGGCGGCCACGCTCAATCAGGCGCCGGCCGGCGCCGTGGGCGGCGCGGCCGCCTACGCGGGCAATGAACTCGCCACGCGCTGGCTGTTGCACGCCGTCCGTTCGGCCGACGCACCGCTGCGGCACATGTTGCTCATGCGCACGGCGCATCCCGAGCAGTTGTTTCTCGAGCTGGCGCGTCTTGCCGGGGCACTGGCGACGTTCGCGGTGGGAGCGAGCCCGCGCACGTTGCCCGTGTACGATCACGACGACCCCACCAGTTGTTTTGCGCAACTCGAACAGCGCATTCGGGCACAACTCGAGTCGGTCATTTCCACGCGCGCGATCATTATTCCGCTGCAGCACACAGCCGATGTCATGCACTCCGCGGTCGTGAGCGATGCGCGTTGCTACCTGCCCGGTGCCCGGTGGTTTCTCGCGGTGCGCGCCGACCTGCCGCGCGCCGACCTGGTCGACCGGGTGCAACGCCTGACCAAAACGTGTGCGCGACAATATGTGCTCGAGTTGGTGAACCGGGCCTGGAACGGATTGCCCACCACGCATATTCCCATTCCGCCCACCGGCATTGCGCCCAAGACCGATCTGATCTATTTCGAGTTGACCATGACTGGCGGGTGTGCGTCCTCCATCGCGAAGACGCAGGACATCGGCGTGTATGTGCCCGAAGCGATTCCGGGCGCATACGTGGAGGTCGCGGTCCTTCTACCCGAGTGACACCTTCCAAGGAGTTGCCGTGACTGTGACATCGGTGGCGGCGCAGGGCCGCCTTGCTATGGTTTTGCAGGAGTTTCTCACCGCCGTGGTCCGGTTACGCGCCGACCGCCAGCCGGTGTCTGATGCGAATGCTTTTCGCGCGCAGGTGACGGGACTGCTGGCCCGCGCCGAGCAGGAAGGCATCGCCATGGGATTTTCGGCGCCGGATGTGCGACTGGCCGTGTTCGTTGTGGTCGCGTTCCTGGACGAATCGGTGCTGAATGTGCGGAATCCCGCCTTCTCCGAATGGGCGCGCCGTCCGTTGCAGGACGAATTATTCGGAGCCCACATGGGTGGCGAATGGGTGTTCCAGCACATCGAACAGTTGCTGGCCCGCGGTGATTCTCCCGAGCTGGCCGATTTGCTTGAGGTGCATCAGCTGTGCTTGCTGCTGGGATTCCACGGCAAATACGGCAGCATGGAGAACGGGCAGTTGCACGCCATCACGTCACGCGTGGCCGAACGGCTGGCTCGGCTGCGCGGGCCGGTTGGCGATCTCGCGCCCTCGTGGATGCCGCCGGAAGACCGCGTGGAAACGCGCGATCCGTGGATGAAGCTGCTCACGTATTCTGCCATTGGCAGTGTCGTGCTGTTGGGCGTGTTGTGGAGTTCGTACGCGATGGCGTTGCGTAGTACCACGAAAGGCATTCGCTTGCTGGCTCCGGTTTCCGCCACCGCCGCCGCAGTGCCGACGAAACAATGATCAGCCCACCGGTAGCCACTCAGAAACCCGCCACGCGCTGGATTGTCGCGGGCGCGGTGTTGTTGTTTTTCATTATTCTGCTGGTCATTCTGGACAAGACGCTCAATCTCGATCCGGTGGCGCAGTGGGTCATGCGCATTGGATTGATTGTGCTGGGCTTTGTCGGGGCAGGGGCGGTGTTGTGGTACTTGCGCCCCGAGGAAGACGTGCCCATGGACACCGGCGACGATGTCCTGCTGGCCATTCACGGGGCGAGCACGCGGTTGCCGCGCGGCACCTTTCTGGACCGTGCCATGGTGCTGGTGGTGGGACCGCAGGGCAGCGCAAAAACCACCTTGGTGTCACGATCGGGTGGTGCGCCGGAACTCATTGCCGGACAGGCGCCCACCGGGGTGAACGAGGCACCGGTTCCGACCAAGACGGTCAATGTGTGGGTCATGCAGCAGTCCATCATTACCGAACTCGGGGGCGCGCTGTTGGGTGATGTGGCGCGCTGGTCGAAAGTGTCCCGTGCCCTTCGCGCGCCGCGCGTGCGCGCCGCACTTGGTCGAGGGCAACCCGCAGCCCGCGCGGCGGTGGTGTGTGTACCGGTTGATTTGTTCTATGCGGGAGACAGTGGCACGCAACTGGACGAGTTGGGCCACACCTTGCGTCAACGTCTGGCCGAAGCCTCTCGCGAACTGGGGCTGGCATTGCCGGTGTACGTGGTGTTCACGCGCATGGACAAGGTTCCGCAGTTTGAACCGTGGGTGTCGGTTTTCACCAAAGACGAGTTGCGTGCGCCATTGGGTGCCACGCTGGAGTTTGATGCGGCCGTCAACGCCGGCAATTACGCCGAGCGACTGACGCCGAGATTGGATGCGGCATTCCGGCAGTTTGCAGACAGTGTGGCCGCGCGTCGGGTGAATGTGTTGGGACGCGAGAATGTGCAGGCGCGCCGCTACAACGCGTACGAGCTGCCGCGCGAATTCCGCAAGCTGATTCCCGCGGTGACGTCGTTCCTGGTGGAACTGTGTCGCCCAACGCAGCTGGGATCGAGCCCGCAGTTGCGTGGTTTCTATTTCAGCGGCGCGCGTCCGGTCGTGGTGACGGACGTTGCGAAAGCCGTGGTGCCCAAACCCGCGGCATTGCTGGCGACCGAAGCGTTTGGTGAAGAGGACCGTGCCCGGATGGCCGCCGCGCAAAGTGGGCATGCGGTATCGCGCAAAGTACCGGAGTGGGTGTTTGTCGATCGGTTCCTGCGCGATGTGGTGCTGGCCGATGCGGGCGCCGCCTCCGTCGCGCGCGGCGGCGTAAAGGTGCAGACCACGCGTCGCCTCATGCTGGGCGCGGGCATGGCGGCCACGCTGTTGCTGTTGATGATGGTGACCACGTCGTGGATGCGAAATCGCGCCCTGTCTGCGCGCGTTGACCGCGCCGCACGAGCGGTGGCCGCCCTGCCGGTCATGCCGATTACGCCGGGCACCATCACGTATTCCAGTGTGGCGGCCTTGCGTAGTCTGGAAGAGTTGCGCGCACAGCTTGACACCATTCGCATCTACGTGCGTGAAGGCCCGCCGTTGCTTATGCGGTTTGGATTGTGGCGCGGACCCGCGCTGTTTGAAGCGGCGCGTCCCGTGTGGTACGAGGGCTTTCGCACCGCGCTGTTCGCCTCAAGCTGGAACACCTTGGTCGATTCGCTCAAGGCGTTGCCTGAATTGCCGAGCGCATCGAACGACTACAGCAAGTCGTATAACTGGCTCAAGGCGTATCTCATCACCACGTCGGAAAGTGCACGCAGCACGAAGGAATTTCTATCGCCGGTGTTGTTCGAAAGCGGTCAACGTGGACAGACGCTTGACAGTGAGGTGACGGCACTGGCCCTCAAGCAATTCGATTTTTATTCCAGCGAATTGCCCACGTACAATCCCTGGCCGCGCGATCCCGACCTGCCACTCAGAAATCGCACGCGCACTTTCCTGCATGCGTTTACCGGCGGTGAGCAGATTTATCGCAATCTGCTGGTGAAAGTTGACCGCGAAATTCCGCCGGTGAAATTGCGACAGACGCCCGGCGTGTTTACGTCCATGCTGGAAGTGCCCGGATCGTTTACGAACAAAGGCGCGGCGCTCATGGCGACGCGGTTTGAAGGGGACAGCTTTGATGAGGGCGAGATCTGGGTTATTGGGGAATGGGATAAGCAGAATTCCGTGGACAAGGCGGCGCTGAAACTGCGGTACGCACAGGAGTACGCGACCATCTGGCGACAAGTGGTCTCCACCGCAGTGGTGGTGCGGCCGTCGAGCCTGCGTGATGCCGCGTCGAAACTGGAAGTGATTTCCAACAACAACTCCCCGCTGCTGGAGCTGCTGCAAGTTACCGCCGTGCATACCAACATCGACTCGATCATGCGCGGGTGGTTTCAACCCGTGCATGTGGTGACACCGCCGGAAATTGTCGGCCGCATCGTGTCCGAAAAAAATCAACCGTACATTGACGGGCTGCTGGGATTGCAGGGCGCATTGACGCAGGTGGCGAATGTGCCGTGGAACGGCGACAGTGCGTCGACTGCCGAGTTGAATCGGGCCGCTCTCGCGGCAGGAGTCAACGTCACGCAAGCGCGTGGTGCGACCAAGCGCATCGCGCAGGCGTTTGTGCTCTCCACCGTGCCGTCCATGGCCCAGCCGGTTGAGCGTCTGCTGATGGCTCCCATTGAAGGGGCCGATGGCGCACTGCGTCTCGCCGCGGCTCAGCGTCCGCGGGTCGTGCGCGCACCCGTTGTCGCGGCGGCACCGCCGCCCGCAGCGCCGCCACCACCGAACCCCGTGGTCGTGGCACTGAACGACAAGAGCAGCCGCTTGTGCACGGAGATGTCCCCCATCCTGAACAAGTATCCGTTCAATCCTGACGCAGCAGTTGAAGCCACCATGGCAGACGTGAACGCCATGTTTGCACCCGGCACCGGCAAGTTCTGGCAATTTTATCAGGAAAACCTTTCACAGTTCCTGGACAAGCAGAACGGACGGTGGGTGGCGAAATCCAGCCGCGGTGTCTCGTTGCTGCCGGGGTTTGTTGAATATTTCAACCGCGGCGCCATTGTCTCGAACGCGTTGTACAACGACGTCAATCCCACGCCGCAACTACGCTGGGCCGCGGTGGCACAAGTCAATGAGCAGACCCCGTTGGTGGTGTTCCGCCATGGCCCCAAGGTGTCCCCGTTCAACGAAAAAAGTCCGCAAAGCGTGGTCACCTGGCCGCAGATGCCACAGGGCAATACGGCCTCCATCGAAGCGCAATTCGCCAAGAACAAGCCGGTGGTGGTCGCGTCCGCCACGGGGGAGTGGGCGCTGTTCCGCATGGTCGCAAAGGGTACGACCGACGCGAACGGTCGCCATGTGCTGGTAACATGGCCGGCACCAGCTGGCGCCAGGAACGCGCAACAGGTGGTGATCGATTTTGAGTTTCTCGACGCGTCCGGTGCGCCCATTCTCAAGCGCGGCTGGCTGGGTGGCTTTAATTGTTCGTCGGTCGCCGCCGCGCCGTAGCAGCATACCCGAACCATGACGAAAGTTTGTCTGATGTGCGGCGACACGTTCCCCGATGCCACGACCTTTTGTCCAAAGGATGGCGCCGCCCTGCGGGCCGCCGTTCAGGGCGATGACATCATCGGCGAAGTGTTCTGTGATCGCTATGTCGTGACGGACTTGCTGGGCGAAGGGGGAATGGGGGCCGTGTATGTCGCGCGCGACGTGCGGCTGCCGCAACAGGTGGCCATCAAGGTGTTACGCGAACGCGCCATGGCCGACCCGTCCACCGTGGCGCGTTTTCGGCAGGAAGCAGAAGCTGCCAGTCGTATTAATCATGATCGCATCGCGCGCGTCACCGATTTCGGTTTCATGAACGACGGGCGCGCGTATCTCATCATGGAGTATGTGAAGGGGCGCACGCTCAGGCAGGTGATGGACGAACGCGCGCCCATGACGGCCGCCGACGTCGCACGGATTGCCGGTATGATTGCGGAGGGGTTGGATGCCGCGCACCGCCTGGGCATTGTGCACCGCGATCTCAAGCCGGACAACGTCATGATTGTCGATGACGAGGGGGGCGGCCTTCGGCTCAAGTTGCTGGACTTCGGTATTGCCAAGGTGCTGCACAGTGACGATGCCCCCAGTCGCACCGCCATGGGGTTTGTGATTGGCACGCCGCAGTGGATGAGCCCCGAGCAAATATTGGGCTCGACCATAGATGCCCGCAGCGACGTGTATTCGCTGGGGCTGTTGGTGTATGCAATGCTGACGGGTCGCCGCGCGTACAACGGCGCGACGCAAGAAGAAGAAATGATGGCTCGGCTTACGGCAGCGCCCAACCGGCTGGCTGCAGTGATGCCGACGGTGCGCTGGCCCGACGGATTGCAGGCACTGCTTGATCGCACCCTCAGTCGCGACGTGAACACGCGGCCCGCCAACGCGTTGCTGTTTGCGCAGGAGTTGGCCACGGTCATCAGTCGCGATACCGCAGCCGATAGCCCGGTTGGGCAGAGCGCTGCCCCTTCGATGGGGAGGTCACCTGAACACGCAGCGACGCGGTCGACCACATCGGTTGCAGGCGCGGGTTCGTCAAATCGCGACGCATTGACTGCCGCACGTCAGGCCGACGCGGGAGTGCCCCCAGCTGCGCCCGTGCAAACGGTGGCCGACGTACGCGAAACAACACCGACCAACACCCGCCGCAACGTGGTTGGGGCGGCGATCGCCATGGCCGTGGTCGCGGTAATGTTTCTCGTGGTGCGACAAATGGGCGAAAACTCAGGGGGCCCCAACGAAGCGACGTTGCCCAACGCGCCGGAAGCGCAGGAACGCGCTGTCGCGAAGGCAGACAGCACCACGAATGTGTTGACGAACGCGACGGTCCCAGCGTCTGACCGCCTGGTCAATGCTCCACCGGTCGTGACCCCGAACGCCTCAACAACAGCGCCGCCGAAGTCGGCGACACCGAACGCATCGCCATCAACCAGCGGTGGATCTGGCAATGTCAGGCCGCCGGCACCCGTGCCGGCTACGCCCCGCATCACGGTAAACACTCCCGACAGCACCAGGTCGGCAGTGAACTCGGCCAATGCAGTGACGGCGCAAGCGGAGTTGGTGCAGATCATGGACGAAGCCGACGCTGATGTCGGGGCGGGCGACAACACTGGCACTCGCGCCAAGGCCCGCGAGACCATTCGAAAGCTGGAACAGCTCACTCCGCGGCTCAGGGCGTTGACCGATCGGGGCAATGCGTATCTCTACATGGGCATGTCGCAGGCTACGCTTGGAGAGAACGACAAAGCGTGCGACGCGGTCAAACGCGCGGCATCGTTTGCCGCGCAGTCACCGGCATTGCGGCGCAGTGTCAACGAATGGCTGCAGTTGTTGAAATGTGCGGAGTAGCGTGCAGGGCAGGCCTCGCACTTTTTCAGAGTGAAGAAGACCGGAATATTTACGGCGCGTCCAGTGCAGTGTCAGCGAGACTACACTAGTGCAGTGTCAGCAACCCTACACTAGCGTTTCCCAATTGGCTTGAGCTGCCGCGCAAATAAAGCGGCAAAGTTGTCTGCGGCGCTGCCGCTCGAGGCGCCGGTCGACTTGCCGCGTGTTGGGCCGACTCGCACCCCCGGAGGCACATCGCTGTTCGTGTTAATCGGTGTCAGCGTCGTGCCGTTAATCTCGAACACCGTCCAGATCAAACCGGGCTGCGCCGGAACAAAAAACCGGTTCACCAGGATGTTGCCGAGATACACGTCGACGCGCGCATTGGACGCACTGAGCGACACTTCCTGCAACGGAAAGTTTGAGACTGCTGCCGTGTAATTGTTTACGTAGTAGCGGTACACGCCCGCTGTTTGCTGGGCAATGGTAATGGTTTCCGGACCGAGGCCCTGGGTCCCGTCAATATCCAGGACGGAGAACGGCGACGATGAGCCTGATCCTTTGGAACTAACAAACACGTGGAAACGGTTCGCCGAGGCGGCAATAGGTCCGGTAAGGTGTGCATCAAGGTCGGCCGGCTCAATATCCCACGACAGCACGAAACGCCAGACGACGTTGGCAGCGCCTGGGGAAATGAACAGGATGGGCGCACTGTTACTGGTACCAACGATCACGGCCGAGACCGAAGTTGCCGCATACCCCGTGCGCGTAGCACGCACTGTGTACGCGCCGGCCGGTTGTACCGTGAAGGAATACCCGCCGTTTGCGTTGGACGTGGTGGAGAGCAGTGGCGCACCGGTGATGTTGTTGGCGCCCGCGCGCAGTTCCAGGGTCACGCCCGCCAGCGCGAAGTTATTCGTCGCGTCTCGCACCTGACCGCTCAGTACACCAGGCGGGGAACTTGCGGGCGCCACAAACGTTGATGGCAGCGTCGTTAGCGGTAGGGACACGCTGCCGGAGAGAACGGCCGCGAAATACGTTGTCGACACAAATCCGGCGTTGGTAAACGTCAGCGTGTAGGTCCCAGCAGGCAGAGAATTGGACAGGAACCGGCCATCCAGTCCCGTTGAGACCACGTTCACCACCACATTGTCGGTGGCGCGACGAATGGTCACCGCGGCTCCCGCCAACGCCTGTGCATTGGTGCCGTTCAGGAGTTGACCGGCAAAACGGCCGGAGGGCGAAACAGTGAGCGTGACGTTCACGGTATCGGGCACGGCACCAAACGTGGTCGACCTGACAATCACGCGCGCCTGATACGAGCCATCGGGCAATCCAAACGGAGCCGGCATGAGTTGCAGGGTGCTGGACGGCGCGGCAGCAGGGGTGGAAAATCTGGCCGACAGCCAGCCCGTGCCCGCACTGGTGTACTGCACCGTGGCTGCGAGTCCAACAAGCGGCACGCCGGTTGGTGAGGTGACCGCGACGTCAACATTCGGTGCATTCGTCACCGACGAACTATACGCGCCAAGGTCGACGAGTCGTGGCGAAAGGGCCACCCGCCGCGCCGCGAGTACGCGAACCGACACACGCACTGTAGCCGGCCGGTGTGCGTCGGTGCTTGAGCTGAGTACGACGTCCGCCTCGTACAGTCCGGGCGCAAGCACCCCAGAACTCGCCTGCAACGTGAGCGTCGCAGGAGTGGCCGCCGGATTGATAGACGCGGACAACCACGGTGTGACATTCTGCGCGTACGTGACGACTGCGCGTAGTCCAGCGACGCGTTTGCCGACGGTGGTGGTTACGGCAACATTGGCCACCGCGCTCGTTGATCCCGGAACCAGACTGTCCAGTGAAACGCTGCCTCGGTCGACGAGAATTTGTGGCGCCAATTCGACGCGCAGTGGCACCGTCGCCGAAACCGTCGCGCCACCTCGGCCCTCTGTCGAGCTCACCGAAATGTTGGTGTTACCGGCTGTGATGCCCGTGACCACGCCACCGGCATTGACCGTGGCGACCGAAACATTGGAGCTTGCGAAGGAGAGCGGCCGTCCTGTCAGGGTTTGCCCGACGCTGGATAACACGGTCGTGCGTAAGGTGGCCGTGCCGCCCACCACTATGAGGGTGTCGAACGGCAGCACGTTAATCGTGGCCACTGTGGGTTGACCGACCGTCAGCGCCAACTCGGTTGATCGTCCGCTAACGGTCGCACGAATTCGTGCGGCGCCCGGCGTCACTGCCGTTAACATGCCCGTGGCACTGATGGTGACGCCACCGCTGACCAACGCCCAGACCGGCGTTCGTTCAGTAACCGTCGCGCCATTCCGGTCAAGCGCTGTGGCCGTCAACGTGCGGGTGTCACCTGGCTCGAACGCGGCCAGTGTAGTGGGGGACAATTGGACGGTGGCCACTTCGAACAGACTGACGGGGGGCACCGTAATCGCGTCCGTACCCGGCGTCACCAACACCGTTTGAACGTTTTCGTCCAGCAACGCAGCATTTCGCGTAAGTCGCAGCGTCAGTGTCAGTGTACATTGGCTGCCCGTCGCGGCTGCGTCGTCCACACATGTGTTGACGTTTGCCGAAAGGGACAGCGACGCGTTGCCGGTGTTGGGCGTGCTGGCAATGATGACGGAATCGCGCGCGAGCGTCACCACGTTGCCCCGCGCCGTATACGTAACCACGCCTTCGATTACGGCACCCGGTGCTGCCATGACCGTGGACGCCACGTTGAAGCGAATGGGCCGCTTGCCACCCGTGCGCGACTCGGTCACATCGCCTGTGCAGGCTGCGACCACAAGCAGTGCGGCGAGACCGGCCGTTTGCGTAAGCGCGCGCGGCGTTGCGACGGGGGGACACGGTGAACGTCGTGACGCGCGCGGCAACATCGTAACGCGTGCTGCGGCGAGAACGCGCAACAGGCGGACGCAGGAAGTGAGAAGTTGCAAAGCCTGAAATCCGTCGACGGGGCGATTGCCGGAAACCACGGGTCACTCGCACCATGCGAGAGAGCAACGGGATGCTCTGTCTAACATTCGCTTCGCTCCACGCTCACGCAAGCAGCGACACGAACGAGGTCGTCGCCCCTTGCGCCGCTCGGGTGGCTGTGAAGATTGGGAATCATGAAAACTGCTGCATTCAGACACGGAACAGTGCACGGGGCGCTTGCGGTGCTTGCGTGCTTGATTGGATGCATGCCACCGGCTGCGGTCAGTTACGCATCGCGATCCGCCGCCGCCGACTCACTGGCTCGGCTGGCCGTTCGCACCGAACAGGCGCTCAACGCGGCCAGCATTCCGCCGAACACCGTCAGTGTGGCGCCGTTGGCTGTGCTTTCCGCCGACACGACCTATTCAACCCTGGGGTTCGGCATCGCGTCGTTGCTGGTTGCCGACTTAAGCAAAAGCGCCAAACTCACCATGGTGGAACGGCTGCGCATGGACGCCGTCCTGCGCGAATTGCAGCTCGCGGAAAGTGGGCGTGTCGACACGCTGTCGGCTCCGCGTGTGGGGCGTCTGGTTGGGGCCCGCCAAATTGTAGTAGGCGCGGTCGACCTGCGTGCGCGCAACACGGTGCGTGTGCAATCGTACGTGGCAAATGCGGTGACCGGCAGCGTCGGTTCGTCACTGAACGGCAGCGGAACGCTGGCGCAAATTTTCGAAGCCGAGAAAGCGCTGGCCTTCCGGTTGTTCGACGTGTTGGGCGTAACCTTGACGCCGGCCGAGCGTCGCGCGGTGGAACAACAGCCCACCAACAATCTGGTCGCGTTTCTGGCATTCAGTCGTGCGTCGCGTTCGGAAGCGTTCGGCAACTACGCGTCGGCGCTGGCGGGTTACAACGAAGCCCTGCGTATCGATCCAGCATTTGCGTTGGCGCGCCAACGTTTGGATGACATGCAAAACACCGTCGTACCGCTCGCCCCGCTCAACGCGGCGCTACAACTCAGCCGTGCGGCCGCTATCAGCACTGATTTAATCAACCGGCCGTTGCCGGTTACGATTGGCACGGGTGTCGATGCCCCGGTTACCGGTCGCCAGCAAACCGTGACGATCACGGTGATTGTGCGCACCCCGTGAGGTGTCACGCGCACGCCGGGCGCTACTGCGGTTCGGACGTCATCGTATTGCGCGCCTACGCTTCAAGCTTTTTCGCATTGCGCGACCACCCTTCGCTCTATGGCGCCTTGCGTTGCAGCGCCTTGCATTTCAAAGATTTGCGCTTCAACGCGTTGCGCAGCAGCATCATCGCAGTAGTGAGTCTGCTAACCAGTGCACGGCTGGCACCGGCACAAACACCATCGAACACGGGCATTGGTTTTGTAGTGGCACCGGCGTTTCAGTCGTGGTCGTTTGCGAAAGATGTACCGCTCGACTCCATTCGTGTGAGCGGCGCCTCGCAGGTGGCGGTACCGTTCTCCGTTGAAATTCCGCTGCGTATGCGATGGACGGTGTCCATCACAGGCGCTGTCTCGTCCAGTCGGCTCACCGCGCAAGACAGCGCGCGTTCCATTACACGCAGTTTCTCCGGCCTGAGTGACACGCGAGTGCGCGCCACTGGGCGACTGCTGACCGACGCGCTGCGACTCACGGTGGGGCTTAATCTGCCTACTGGCGCCGTGAACCTGTCTCCAGAGCAGAATGACGTCATTCGCGTGACGGCCGCGCCAGCGCTTGATGCGCGTGTGCCCATTGCGGGCACGGGATTGGGTGGAACGCTCGGGCTGGTATATGCGCGCACCATTGGGCAATGGGGCTGGGCCTTTGGTGCGGGCGTTGAACAGCGTGGCACGTACGCGCCACTGGAAGCGCAGATTGCGGGTGTCGGTTCGCGGACGGAGCTCGATCCCGGTGGCGCCTTGCACGTCTCAGCCGGTGCCGATGGCCTGCTGGGACAGAACCGTTTGTCGCTTGGCGTGGTGGCCGACGTGTACGGCAAGGATCAACTGCATCTCACCAGCGGCAGCCGCACGCCCACGACGCAGCAATACCAACTGGGTCCCACGGTGTCCGTGGCCGCGGCGCTTGCGGTGAATAATTCGCGCATTCGTGACCTCGTGCTGCGAATCAACGAACGATATCGGTCCGGATTCAAAAACGGCAACGGCGACGCCGTTGACGGGTCGAGCGGCAATTATCTCGAATTCGGCGCCAGTGGATTGCTGGGCACACCTGACCGGCTCTCGCTGCTGTTAGGGCTGAGTGTGCGACAACATTCCGGCTTGCCGGTTGATGAAGGACTGATTGGTGCGGGACTGACTGCCGTTGGCGCGACGGTTGGTGTTTCTATTCCGCGCGCCACGATTGAATGGCGGCCCACGCTGCAGGTGAGCATTGGTTCACTGAAAACTGAGCGCGTCACTACAGGGATGACGGCGCTTGCTGTGGGGTTGTCAGTCGCGCGTCGGTAGCGCGGTGGTGCGGGGAATCTCGACGTTGCGCATTTCGGTGCGGCATCGAAGGCGCCATGGAGACGCCCATTAGCCTACATCGGCGCCACACGATCCAACAACGCCAGCTGCGTACGCGCCAATCCAAATTCTCCGTTCAATGCCACCGCTTTCTGGTACATGGCAATGGCGCCCTTTGTATCACCCCGTTCCTGCAGACGCTGCGCCGCCGCAAATGCGCGCGCTGCCTCCAACTGATTCGGGCCCGTCAATCCCACTTCCTTCACGGCTTTCGCATTGCGAATACCCGGAAGCCTGAGCCCCGAGTTGACGCGCACCGCGAGCGCATCAATCATGTCAAACACCTTGTCTCCTTTTGCGCGCACGTCATCGGTCCATTCAATCACACTGGTTTCGACATTCACCGACCGAACCAGCAGCCGCATCTCCTTGTCCGATTGCACCACAAGTTGTCCCAGCAGGACGTGCTGCGCGCCCAATAACCTTCCCACCTTCACGGCTGTCTCAGCATCCACGCGGCCGGATGTCACCAGGTTTTGTTCCTTGAGCACCGCCTCGATTTTCTGACGTTCCAACAACAAGAGCGACGGATTGGCGGCGACCGCATTCGTCAACATGACCTGAATGCCGCTACCCAACGGTGCGTAATCGGCCTGGCGCATCATGGCCGACACATCAAACTCCATAATGGCCAGCGTCGGTTTCTGAGTGGTCTGCGCACCAACCTCGTGAACAAACCCCACCAGCGAAACCAGCAGCGAGGAGAACACCGGTGCCAACCTACGCGAGAATGAATGGCGTCGCACGAACATGTTGAGCTCCTGACAAGTGTTGAGCACGTCGCATGGGTAAAACGAGTTGCCAGCCCGCACAGGCGAACGCCTTGAAGGACGGGGCACGCAACTCTACGCATTGGCTTGCGCGCAAGCCTGCGCGACAGGCCCGCATACGCGAAGACCGTCCTACGGACCAAACGTCACGGTGAAGATGTAGTTCCCCGTGTCACCCGCGCCAAACGAGGTAGCGCGCACGCTCAGCACCTCATTCGCGGGCGACCGGCATGCCGCCAGCGAAATGCGGGCGTTCGAATTACCGCCGCTGTCGTTGTCGATAGCATACACCTGCGTGCCGGCATACACCTCGAGAAACGGATTGGTCATCGAAGACGCCACGTCCCGATTCATCGTGATCACACACGAGCGTGCCGAGTACAGCAGGAATTCATCGGCCAGGCGTCCGCTATTCGAACAATCGGTCGCGGACAACGATTGCGTGCTTTGCAGGCTTCCTGCCGTCACGACCGACACGCAACCGGTGACGCTCGCGCTGACACTCGCTGCAGAAAAACTGTAACTGCCCGTCTGGCCGGCGGCCGCTGCGCCAATTTTCAGCTCGGTCAACCCCGAAGGCAGATGCCAGGTTCTCCGCAATTCCTGCGACGGGTTACCGTTGAAAAAAATGAATTCCGATTCCGCGGCCGGATACGCGGTCAGATACGCCGTAAATCCCACCGGCACTAACCGCAGCTCAATGGCGGCAGGCGACGCGAGATTCACTCGCAGTACGTCGCCGCGCCGTTGTATGTCGGTGGTCAGCACGCAGCTTGATGCGGTCACGGAACCGTTTCGTGCAACTGGCAGGGACAGCACTATGGGCGCACAGGCGTTCGAGCCAACAGTGATCGTCGACGTTTGGACGAGTGAGGTGGGCGACAGGTTTGAACCAGATGCTAACGCGGTGGCCGATACCACGGTCGATCCCGCAGCAATTGCCGTCACGACGCCACCGGCTGACACCGTCGCCACGGCGGGATTGGCCGTGGCGTACGTGATGGTCACCGAAGCACCAGTGGCCAAAACCGGCACGGCAGTCAACAGCACGGTCTGGCCAACCGAGAGCGTGGCCGTGGGCGGTGTCAGCGTAAAGGCGGTCATTGCGGCGGGCAGCGCCACCACTGTCAGGAGCGACGAAGAAACCTGCGAACCGCTGGTCGTAGCGGTAATCGTCGCCGTGCCCCCGGACACGCCCGTGCCCACGCAAGAACTGCCGCTGACGGAAGCAGTCGCGATGCCGGGGTTCGAACTGGCGCAGGTGGAGAGGGTGGGGACGGGCGATCCGCCGGTAATGCTCACGGAAAACGTCGAGGTTCCGCCTACATTCACGCTGGCGGTAGCGGGCGACATGACGACCACCACCTGTTGTGGAGGATTCACAAATCCCTCGCCGCCGCCACCACAGGACCACGCACCCAACGCACTAACCGCCCACGCAGCGCACCAGCTTCGTCGCCGCCGAGCCCGACGGACGGCACTCATCGCGGGAAGCCAAGGCTGAAGCCGATTTTCGCGGCGTACGTGATGAACGGGTCGAATGAGCCTGCGCCCGACAGTCCTGGTCGCGTGAACTCGAAATCACCAAAGGATTGCCGCACGATGGCCACGCCGGCATCCACATTGAGTCGTGAATTGACGACAAAGGCGATGCCTCCGCCTCCGCCAAATGCGGTGCCCGATGAGGAGGTTCCGAAGTTGTTTGACTGATTGAGCGCCGCGACACGCACGGCCGCATACGGAAACACACGCTCAAACGGCAGTGGTGGCACCCAGCGCGGTTCGACGAACACACCGGTGATCGTGATTTCATCTGCGCCGGACGTATGACTGGTCCACTGGCCGCCGACGCCGAGTGAAAAGACGCCGGAACTGGCGGAGCGGTACAGGTGGTTTATGCGGAATTGCCCTTCCAATCCGACGCCACCGGTTTGGGAGCCGTCAGCAGATTCGATGGACGTGGCCAATGCGGACACCTGGACGCCAAACTTTTGTGCACCCTGTGCTGCCGCCGGAACGGTTGGCACAGCCAACAGCACACCAAGTCCGAAAATGGCGAATGACGCGTTCATCCTCGCATGTACACCAGAAACGCGGTCGGCGTGCGCCAGACGGCGGAATATAAAACGATTCATGTTCGGCTCTGAGGAATAGACGGCTGCGGCGAGACTGCATCCGCAAAGTGTGATGCAGGATCCAGACCAGCAAGGGACCGCGTGGGTCTAGCGGGCGTTTCTCACCGCGCCGGGTGTGGCACTCTCAATAGCCACCCCGCCCGAGCGCGCGCGCAACACAAGGCGCACCGTCGTTTCGCGCTTCTGCTGCGCGCCGCTTCCCATGGTTCGTTCAATCTCCAGATCAACATCCACCAGCAGTGCGTCTCCGTCTCGACCGGCGCTGCGCGGCTGCCCTAACATTCTGGCGCCATGTGATGAGGTCGCACCCGAGAAGAACGAGGCAAGGCTGCCCGTACGGAATTCCCCCTTGACGAGCCTCTGGACGTAATCGGGCGCCAGACGCCGCATATCGTTTTCGCCTGGACTGGCGGGCTCCGCTGATTTTGGAGGAGGCGGTGCGACAGCAATTGCGGAATCGACGCGCGGGACTGGCGCCGACGGGGTGGTGGCATTTTGGGCACCAGCGGGAGCGACACCTCGTCCTCGACCCTGCGCCGGCCCTCTCGGCGACTGCAAGCTGACCCGTGTCGATGCGGGCTGCGAGTCGGTGCTGTTTGTCGACGAACGATTGCTGATTTGGGTGTTTTCCACGTTGGTACCGGCACCTCCTTCTTGTGGCTCGGCACCCCGTGCCACAGGATTTCCCGAATCGGGCAAGAGCGACGACGCGGATGGCGAGCCTGTGTTCGCAATGGTCGGCCCAGTCGAATTCGGCGTGGTTTGCTCTGATTGTCGCGCTTTGAATACAACAAAGCTCACAATGATTAGTAGCGAGCCCACTACTGCGGTCTGCCTCCGAGGCTTGGTTTTCCGCACTGCCGTGCCTAGCCCTTCAACAGCCCCGGCCGAAGGCTTTGAATCCTGGAGTTCGCCAGGGGCTGCATAATTGTCCGCTACCGAACGAGTAGCTGGCCGCTGCTGCGGCGGTTCGGGTGCGTCGTCAGGGCGCCTGACCACCTTGACACTTGGCGCTTTGACTTGCAGAGGCTCAACGCCCGCTGGGGCAGGCTCGGGCGAAGCCGCACCGACTGCGGGCACGACCTCAGGCAGAGGCGCAACAACCTCTGGCGCAGGCCGTACCTCAAGTTCGGCGGTGGCCCACGGTTCCGCAGTGCTGTTCTCGCTGCTCAACACCTGCAGCCATGCACGTCCCGGCGCACGAGCCATCAGTGCCAGTGGGTTGGTCTGCACCTCCGCCACGTCGGGAGCGTTGCTGACCACGACCAGACCGGAATCAGACCGCGGCAGCCCGGAGATATCGGTGACCAACAGCCGCATAGGCACGACCGCGCCCACTTCGACCTCAACGCCGTCCAGTTCCAGTTGGACGGCGCCCACAGCGGCCTCGCGCACCTCGACGCGCACCGAAGCCTGCACACCTCCCACTCGCGCGCTGACAATGGCCTGACCGCCGCCCAAGGCGAGCACGGTTCCGCGTTCATCCACGTGTACAACCTCGGGCCGGCTTGACGCCCACTGCACGTTCGCCGCTTCGATTGCCGTTCCGTCCTCATCAAACAACTCGGCGGTAAGCCGACAGGCCTCTCCGCCTTCAATTGACTGGTCGCCTTCGCGAATGAGAACTCTGGCCACCTCGCGCTCGATGACCAGCAGCTCGGCCACCGCTCGCACCGCGCCGGGCGCACCTTCGCGGCCAGCCACCTCCGCGCTAATCGTTGCCGATCCGCTGGCTACTCCGTTCACCGTCCCGTCACCGGCAACAGTCGCCACCGCGGGGGCCGAGGTGGCCCATCGCACCACCGCATCGGCAATGGTGTTGCCGGTATCTGTCGTGACAACGGCGCGCAGGTGCAACTGCTTTCCGGCCGCGACCTGCGCATTTGGCGGTGATACGGTAATGGCCGCTGGCACCGGTCGAGTGGACTTGCCGCGCCGGCTTCCGCTTGCGCCCCAGGGGGTAATGGGTGTCGCCACCGTCCACGCGGCAACAGAGGCGGCGCGGGCAGCCTGCAGCTCGGTTGCAACTGTTGCGAGATCGGCGCGCGTGGAGCTGCCATCAATGGCCAGCCCGCGCCCAAGCACCGGCAACACGGCATCCAGCGAAGGCCAGCGGTCCCCCGGACTCTTGGCCAGCATGCGCATAACCGCATCGGCCAGCGCGTCGGGACAATCAGGGCGCCGTTCCCGAATGTCGGGCGCGGGGGTTGCACCGTGAGCGGCAATGATTCGATACAGGTCACCGGTAAACGGTGGCGCGCCCGTCAACATTTCGAACGCCGCAATGCCGAGGGCGTATTGATCGGACGCGCCGCTGAGCGGATCCTGTCCGACGAATTGCTCGGGACTCATATACGTCGGTGTGCCAATGGCCATACCCGATTTGGTCAGGCCTTCGGTATCCACCGCCCTCGCGATACCAAAATCCGTCACGACCACTTCGCCCTTGGTGCTGACAAGGATGTTGGCGGGTTTCACATCCCGGTGGATGATGCCTTCCGAATGCGCATACGCCAGCGCGCGCGCCGATTGCCAGAGAATCCATTGGGCCTGATCGATAGGCAGCTTTCGCTGCTGCTGGGCCAGCCGGCGGCAGATTTCGTCAAGCGAACCGCCTTCGACCACGCGCATGACGAAGAAGATAAGCTCTCCGTCCTGCTGCACTTCGTGTACGACAATGATGTTGTGGTGCTGCAGCTGCGCCGCAATGCGCGCCTCCTGCAGAAACCGCTCGGCCATGCCGGGCGTGAAGTTCAGGCGCGGCTCCATGACCTTGATTGCCACTTTGCGCCCTAACCGCAAGTCGGTGGCGATGTACACTGCGGCCATGCCGCCTCGTCCTATCTCCCCGGCGACGTCGTACAGTCCGACTGTGGCAACGCGCAAGCGTTCCAGCAGCGGGTCGCTGGCGCCATCACGGTTGGGGAAGAAGTCTGTCACGACAGTAGCGACGGCAGTGGGCAGGGCAATCGGCTGGGCAGCGGCCTGCCGCCCGGACAGTGGGCGCAGGTGGGTCGCGATAGTTGGCACAGCCGGAGAACGAACGCAAGCGAGCGGGCCGGTTGTGTCGGACCCATCAATGAGTTGGCGACCACCCTCCGCATGCGGAGCGGTACGGGTCGTGGTAGGTTGCGAGGTGACTGCGAGAGGAAAACCGGCATCGGCAAGCAATCGTACGGGCGTATGCGTATCGCGCATCGCGAAATTGCTGCGGGTGCTGTTCGCGCTTGCCTTCATCCCGTTCGCAGTCCTGCCGGCACAGGAACGCCCCATCACATGGGTGCTGACTACACCCACCGCGAGTGTGACGCAGGGTAAGACGTTCTCCGCCAGACTACACGCGACTATTCCCGCGGGCTGGCATTTGTACTCCATAACGCAGCCACCCGGCGGTCCGCGACCAACCAGTATTGCGACCAAAGCCGGTTCTGCATTCGCACTGAGCGGACGTATTAATGCTCCCGATCCCGAAGTCGCGCTCGATCCGAACTTCAACATTCTCACGGAAACGTACGCCGACTCGGTGACGTTTCCGCTGCGATTGGTCGCGCGTAGCGCTGGCGCAACCACACTGGCCCTGTCGGTGACATTCCAAACGTGTACCGATCGTTTTTGCTTGCCTCCAACCGACGAAACTGTCGAAGTCCCGATTGTCGTTCTTGCCGCACCCCCAGGCACCGTCATCGCCGAACCGCCTCCGGCGAGCACCGAAAACGCGACACCGGCCATTGCGCCAATCGCCACGCCAACAGCGTCGTCCGATGCTGCCGCGAAAATGCTGTCGGCAAACGTTCCGCCATTCGCACCAGCCCAACCCTTCAGCAATTCGACCACCCCGTCCCTCCCGCTTTTTCTCTGGCTTGCCGCGGTGATGGGGGCCCTGTCGCTGCTTACCCCGTGCGTGTTCCCCATGATTCCCATCACGGTGAGCTACTTCACGCGTAACAGCGAGACCACGCGACGCGCGCCCGCGCGCAATGCGCTGATTTACGCGGGCGGCATCATGGCGACGTTCACCGTACTCGGCATGGCGATTGCCCTGTTGGTGGGTGCGGGCGGCATCAATCGATTCGCGGCCAATCCGTGGGTGAATCTGCTGGTGACGACCATCTTCATTGCGTTCGCATTGAACTTGTTTGGCGTGTGGCAATTCAGCTTGCCCAGCGGCCTGCTCACGCGCTTGACGGCTGCCTCGAACGGCTCGCGTAGTGGCGAAACGGTTGGCATTCTCGCCATGGGGCTGACGTTTACGCTCACGTCGTTCACGTGCACGGCACCATTTGTCGGCACACTGCTGGTGATGGCCGCTGCGGGTGATTGGCAATGGCCACTTCTGGGCCTGCTCGTATTTTCGGCCGTCTTCGCGCTGCCGTTTTTCCTGTTGGCCATGATGCCCAGTGCGATTGCCAGGTTGCCGCGCTCCGGGCAATGGCTCAACTCTGTGAAAGTGCTGATGGGGTTTGTGGAAATAGCGACGGCCATGAAGTTCCTGGCGAATGCCGATCTCGTCTGGCAGTGGGGCATCTTCACGCGCAATGTGGTGTTGGTGGTGTGGATTGGGACGGCGGTTGTTGCGGCGGCGTATCTCTTTGGAGTGTTTAACCGCGAACAACCACGGCGGCCCATTGCCCGCACGCAACAAATGGTCGCGCTGTGCTGCGTTGCGATGGCCATCTTGTTGGGACGCGGCCTTCGCGGTGCACGAATGGGCGAACTGGAGTCGTTCCTGCCACCGCCCGAAGGTGCTGTGACGCAGGGCACCGCGTCTGTAAACGGCGAACTGTCGTGGATGGTCAACGACTATGCCGGCGCGCTGGTGCGAGCAGCGGCCGAAAACAAAGCGGTCCTCATTGATTTCACCGGCTACACATGCACGAACTGTCGCTGGATGGAAGCCAACATGTTTCCGCGTGCCGAAATCTCGCGTGAGCTTGAGCGGTTCGTGCGGGTGCGGTTGTACACCGACGGACAGGGCGAGCTATATCGCGCGCAGCAACAAATGGAACTGGACAAATTCGGCACGGTCGCGCTTCCGTTTTATGCCATTGTCGACTCATTGGGCAACACGACCGCGCAGTTTCTCGGCATGACGCGCAGCAGTGCGGAGTATCTCACGTTTCTGCGCGCCACGGCGCCCATGTCAGGGACGCTCGGCCAGTAGTTTTTCGATGTAGGCTGAGAAGCGGGCGGTATTGCCGTGATCCCATCCGGTCACGATTTGCCGAATGATGCCCTGTTGGTCGATGATCATGATTTGCGGGATGCCCCCCACCTGATAGTCGGTGTCAGTTTTTGGCTGCCCAGCCCCGCCACCGGCTGCGTTCAACGGCCGATTGATGGCGACGGGAAACGGCACCTTGTGTTCGCTCCCGAAATATTCCTTGTCGGCGGCAATTTCCTGTTCGGGTGTGAGATTCTGCTGCGTTCCGACGTAGCCATATAATTGCGTGATCATCGCGCCCGCGAAATCTTTTCCTTTGAATTGTTCGGCAACGGCGCGCAGTCCTGGATAGCTGTTCTTGCACGGACCACACCAATGGGCCGTAAACTCAATGAGCGTGACTTTGCCGGGCGCAGGTGTCACCACGGTGTTTGCGTCAGTGTTGATCCACCAGACGTTTTCAATGGCAGCGGCCCGTGTGCCGATTAGCGCGTAGCGTGCGCGGAAATCGGCAAACATTGGGGCACCGGATGCACCGAGCAGCCGCTCGGCGTGATCCAGAATGCGCAGGGCCGAGTCGGGTTGCAGGCGATCGGCAAACGAGCGGGCCAGTGATTGATACGCACTGATGAGTCCTGGGCTGTTCCCAGGCGAGCCCGCCAGATTGATGATGGCGAGCGCGTGTTTCTCCAGGCCTGACGCCACGTCAAGGTATTCGTACCGTCCAAGCATTTTGGTGTGCGCCACCATCTTGATGTCGGCCAACGAGTCGGGAAGCTGGTCGATTTTTGCGACGACACTTTCGGTTTGCGGCAGCACGCCAAAAATGTTGCCCTCGTCGCTTAAGGCCTTGTTCAGATTTAACAGCAGACCCTGGGCTCGCGTTCGGGGCGGCAGTGATTGGTCGGTCAGTAAACGCTCCGAAGCAACACGAAGCCCTGCAGTGTCTCCGGCCAGTGTGAGCAATACAACCAGATCGTTCAGTTGTGTGGCCGGCGTTGAGGCAATGGGAAATTTCGCGGCACATTGCGACGCCATGCGTTGACTGCCCGACATGGCTGCGGTGTTGGCCGCCAGATACCTGGTTTGCAAGTCGGCCCGATTGGTGGCGGTCGCGCTTCGATACGCCGCGAGTGCAGGCGCGACCTGTGCAGTTCGCCAGTCCGTGCTGGCCTTTGTGCAGGCAGCGGGCGTCGCCGGCGTCGTGCGTGGTGATGCTCCGGTTGCTTGCGCGTCTGCCGAGACACCGGCGGCGAGCGCCGCAATGCCCGCCACAGCGAGACTTCGAAACACGACACGTTTACGCATTGGTTCTCCGGCGGGGAATGTTAGGGCTTGAGAAACGCCAGCATCTGTTTCGACGACTGATACCCATCAACGCGGCGCAGTTCTTTGCCGTCGGCCTCCATGACCATCATGGTCGGGTACCCGGTGATCTTGAGCCGCGTGACAAGTGCCTTTTGCAAGTCAGCGTCCACCTTGATCGCCACGAAATGTTCCGTGATCAGCTGTGCCAGCGGAACGTCGTTCCACACCCATTGATCCATGGTGTGACAGGGGCCGCACCAGGTGGCTTCGAAATCAATGAGCACCTGGCGCCCGGTGCTTTTGGCTTTGGCCAACGCGGCATCCAACTGCGTGCCCCAGACCACCGGCACATCGGTGCGCGGTTTGGGGCGTTCTTCGCGTACGTTATCGTCGGGCGCGCGGTCGGCCACTTTCGTGATGGCGCGCGGCACCACCGTGAACTCAATGGCACCTCCGTCTGGCGAGAAGGACTTGAACTCCAGCGGAATGTCTTTTCCGCCGTCGGTCACAAACATCAACCGGTTGGTGGCGCGCGCTTCGTCAATGGTGAGCACGGCCTTCGCCGCGTCGGTTGCCGACGTTGCCAGCACACTCCACATGTCATCCTTGTTGAAGAGGCCGTTGTTGTCGCCATCCATTGCGGCCACGAGTGCACTGACACCGTTCACGGTTACCGCACCGGTTCGCCAGGAATTCACCGAGTAGCGCAGCACGGCTGGCGTGGCAGCGGAATCTTCGCGTACGGACCAGAAGTTCACGAGATAGGGTTGCGTGGCCTTCTTTGCGCCGTATGTCACGGACAGCTCGACTTTGCTGACCGAGCTCCACCACGCTTTGGTCTTTTCGTTTTGTGCTGGTTTTGCCGTCTGGGCCGGTCCGTCATCCGCAAAGCTTCCATTGCGATTTTTGTCGACGAACAATTGACAGGCATCGCGTGGAAATCCCTCGCACGCGGTGGCCATCACAGGAATCCACGACATTTGGTCGGCACCGACCTTGATGAACCCCTGTTTCGCGGGGCGCAGGGCTCCGGCGGGGAGCGTCGCGCCTGCTGGCACGTCGCGGAGGGTGATTTGCGTGCCCTTCGGGCTGAAGTTTGGCTTCGGATTGCCGTCAACCGGTGCGGCGTAGGTCAGCTCGGCGCGAATGACGGGTCGCGGGGCCGGTTTGCTCTGGGCAACGATCACGGCGGGTGCTGCGGACAGCACCACCCAAACGGAAACACACGGAACCGCACGCGCCCGGCGGAAGGTCATAAACATTGGAGCGAGAGTTATTGATGCGTGGCTCCGCATAACTTACGGCCTACGTGGGTCTCGCGTCCAGCGACCATTCGCAGCTGGTGCTGACCCGTTCGCGCCCCGGGCGAGGCGCGGCCTCAGGCCGCCTGCGTCACAATTCCGCGTTTTTCCGGCGCTCGAATTCGAGATGCCGCAGCCGCATGTCGACGTACATCGCCTCCACTTTCGTCCGCGCCCACGGCGTTTTGCGCAGAAATTTCAGACTGGACGACACGCTGGGTTCGGACAGGAAGCACGCAATGTTCACACGCCGCGCCATGCGGTCCCAGCCGAGGTGTTCGACGAGCTCGGTCAGCAGGCGTTCGAGTGTGACGCCGTGCAGGAGTTGATGGGTGGTGTCGTCTGGCATTGAGGGAAGCTAACCATCTTTTCAGGCACACTTGCATTGCCCGGACCTGATCGCATTTTGCTCAGGTGGCTTCACCTCGAAACCCGGGCTGAGATATGCACGCTATCGCGACGCTCGGCACCCTGATGGGGCTGTCTTTCACCTCGGGTATGCGCCTGTACTCGACGGTCCTGGCCATCGGCCTTGGCATTCGGTTTGGGTTTATTCAGTTACCCGAGGCGCTGACGCACCTCCAGGTGCTGGCCAGCACGCCGGTGCTCGCCATATCGGCGGTGGTCTACAGCGCAGAATTCATCGCGGACAAAATTCCGTGGTTTGACAGTTTCTGGGATGCGATTCACACATTTATCCGGCCGCTGGGTGCGGCTATACTCGGCGCTGCGGCTCTTGGGTCCGTCAGTCCCGCCGTGCAGGTTGGCGCGTTCCTGCTGTGCGGCACCGTGGCATTTTCCAGTCACACGGCAAAAGCGGGAACCCGGCTGGTGGCGAATCACAGTCCGGAACCGTTGTCGAACATCGGTCTCAGCCTGGGTGAAGACGTCGTAGTGGCAGGCGGCACGTGGCTCGCGTTTGCGCATCCGGTTGTGAGTTTGCTGGCCGTATTGGTCGCGGTCGCGATCATCATTTGGCTCATTCCGAAACTGTTTCGTCTCTTTCGTCGCAATTTCGCGAGACTGCAGGCGTTCGTGACCGGTCGTCCGGTTTCCAATCGCAGCGCGCCAACGAACCCCGTGTAATGCGACCGTTGCTGCGTCGCCTGCGATGGCCGCACTGGTCCACGCTGGTCATCCTGGCCATCACCATTTGGGCGTTGCCGCGGTTGCTGCCGCATGTCGGTGCGCTGGTTGACGTGCGCACACGCGACGCGAGCATACCAAACTTCACCACGCATACGCTTGACGGGACGCTGGTCTCCTCAGAGACGCTGCGCGGGAAGGTGGTATTGGTCAACATCTGGGCCACGTGGTGCGTGCCGTGTCGGGTGGAGATGCCGTTGCTGGAATCGACATGGCAACGACACCGCGAGGCGGGCCTGGTTTTGCTCGGTGCATCGGTGGACCGGGGTAGTGCGACCGTGGTGAGCGAATTCGTGTCATCGCGCGGCATTACCTACCCAATTGCGATCGTTGGTGGGGACGTGATCGCCGCGTTGGGTGGCGTGCAGGGCTACCCGACGTCGGTGCTCATTGGGCGCGATGGGCGCGTGCGGCATCGTGTGGTTGGTCCGATTGGGCCCATGTCGCTCGAGCCTGCCATTCGGCGAGCGCTGGATGAACCTGACGGTGCGAAGTAAAGTTGTCTCGTCCACCCAGCGCGGCGCGAACGTACTCGTTCACATCGATGACCAGCGCGACACTCGCGCCGGTTGGGTGCCAGGTCATCTCCGTGTCGGCCACGACGTCGTCTGCTTCCGACTTACTGATGCGAATGGTGCGCTGCTTGCCGACCCCGAGGTGCGAATGGCCGCGTTCGGAGTAAACACCCTTCCCAGCCGTTGAGCATTCACCTACGGCTCGATGATGCTGCGAAGCTCGTACGCCAGCGCCTCGTGCGCGGGGGATGGCGTCGGCGTCACGAACAGTTCCCCATCCATGAGTTCGTACTTGCTTGCCGTCGTCGGGCAAGCGATTGAGATCGGCGAGCATCCACGCGCCAGTGGTCGGGGCCATGAGCATATACCGTGTGTCCTCGGCGATTGGGGTCCGGTGTGCATGGGGCGAAGACGCGCACGGTCGCCGAAGTATCCGTCACCAAAACTTCCCGCCCTCCATCGTCTTATTGCTGTGCCGGGCGTACGCTCGGCGGGGTCGCCGAGTCCAGGGAGTGTCGGCAAACCGCCGCTGGACCGCAATGCCACGAGTAAGTTCTTCCAATCATGATTACTTCAAATGTCGCCATCCGCGCCGTGCGTGCCGCTTCGAATCAGGCGATGAACGGCACCCCGATTCCGCTCAAAACCGCAAAGACAGGCAGCTCAGGCCCCCGTCCATTTTTGCGAATTCGCTCATCTCGAGAATCTCAAGCGAATAGCCAAGTTCCCGCAGCGTTTCGTGCAGTTGCGGATATCCCGCGGCCACAAACACCACGTCGTTCACGCGCACACAATTGGCCGCGTACTCCTCGCCCTCCACAACGCGTAACACTTCATAGCCGGCAAACGCGGCGTGTGAGGCCAGCGCCGCAATGGCAACCAGCCGTCGTTCCTCAATTGCGACCACGCCACTCTTGAGGTGCAGAATGCCGGGCGTGTTCCGAATGTCCACGGTGCTGGCTGTCACGCCGTACGTTGCCAGCCACTCAGTGAGCTGGCGTGCACCTTCGTGGTTCGTGCGCAGGGAAATGCCGATGAAGACCTGATTGCCCGCTTCGCAGACATCGCCCGCATCCAGCGTTCCGGGTGCAACTATTTGCGCCGCGTCCGGAAATCGCGCGTGAATGGCGGGGCGCATGGCATCAACCTCGCCTCCGCGACTGTCGGCCCCGGGCCTGGTGAGCATGGCACCTTGCGTTGGCAGGATGAGCGCGGTGTCCTCGACGAACGTCGAGTCGGGATGCCGATCATCGGCGGGAAGCCACGTCAGCGCACACCCGTTCCGCTCGAGTGCCTCGCAATACGCGGCATGTTGGCCCAGTGCGAGGCCGACATCAGGGGCGCCGAGACGGACTGTGGTGAGCCCATCCGCAAAGTTGCGTGCCGGCGGGCGCACAATGGCCTGGGTGAAACGAGCGAACATAGTCGGGCAGGGAGGCGGGGTTGGAGCGGGTTCGACCGGACAGACCCGCTCATAAATATGCAGGTTTGCCACGCCGTCTGGCGCGTGCCATGTACACGCTCGAATTTGGGCGATGGCAGAAACCCTCAAACGCACGCTCAGCTACCGCGATCTCATGTTGCTGGTCATCGGCAACGTCATCGGGTCGGGAATTTTTCTCTCGCCTGCGTCGGTGCTTCGACAAAGTGGTGAGTCATTCCCCATCGCCGTTTCCGTCTGGTTGGTGGGCGGTGTGCTGAGCCTCATGGGCGCGCTGTCGTATGCCGAGTTGGGGGGCATGGACCCGGGGGCGGGCGGGCTGTACGCCTACATTCGCGACGGTTTCGGGAAGTTCCCGGCGTTCCTGTATGGATGGACGTTGTTCTTCGTGATTGGTGCGGGCACGATTGCGACGCTCGCGGTGGCTGCGGCCGACTACATGACACAGTTTGCGCCCATGACCTCCATGCAAAAGAGTGTGGTGGCGGTCACCCTCATTGTGATCATGGCGGTGATCAACGTGCGGGGAACAGCGGGCAGCGCGTCGGTGCAGAATTTCGCGACGTTTATCAAGGTGCTGGCGATTCTCGCGATGAGCGCGGTGTTTTTCGTATTGGGAAACGGTGCGGACGCGCCGGCCACCAGTGCGGCGGTGTCGCCTCCCTCCATTTCGGGCGTTGGACTTTCCATTATCTCGGTGTTGTGGGCGTACGAGGGGTGGCAGTACGTCACCTTTGTCGCGGGGGAGGCCAAAGATCCGCAGCGCACCATTCCGCGTTCGCTCATTGTGGGCACCATCATTCTCATTGCCATATACATCGTCGCCAATTTTGCCTACGTGGCCGCGTTGGGACCGGCACGCATGGCAGCCTCTGAGCGTGTGGCTGGTGATGCCATGGCGGCCGTGCTGGGCCCCACGGCCGGGAAAATTGTCGCGCTGGCCATCATCATCTCCATGTACAGTGCGGCGCACGCGACGGTCATCACGGTGCCGCGCGTGTATTTCGCGATGGCACGTGACGGCGTGTTCTTCCGCAAGTTGAGCGAGATTCATCCGCGCTACGGCACCCCCGCCATTGCTGTGGTGACGAGTTGCGTCTGGGCCGCGATACTGGCCATGACGGGCACGTTCGAGCAGTTGTTGACGTACGTGGTGTTCATTGGTTGGATCTTCTACGCGCTGGGTGCGGCGGCGGTGATTGCGTTGCGCATGAAACGCCCCGATGCGCCCCGCCCGTTTCGTGTGCCATTTTATCCGCTCACGCCGGCGTTGTTTGTCCTGGCCGCTGCAGCCATTGTGGGCAACACCGTGATCTCGCAGCCCCTGCAGGCCGCTATCGGCATCGGTGTGGTACTCTTGGGCGTTCCTGCATACCTGCTCTGGCAACGGCGATCGACGCCGTAGTCCCAGCGGGTTCACAACATCTGCACTTTGGAGAACGGTTATGTCGAGGCCACCGATTCGTCGCGCGTTGGTGATCACGTTGGCGTTGTCCACCGCCCTGTCGGCCTGCATTCGCGGGAATGCCAATCGTTCGACCGCACCCGCCCTGCTGCCAACCGGTGTTGAGGCCATTTCTCTTCTTGGCGATACACTGCGCACCCTGCCGCTCGCGGCGCCGGTGCGCACGCGCTACGACGCACAACTGGCCGAGGCCAAGCGTGCGTACGATCACACGCCAACCAACGCTGATTCGATCATCTGGTATGCACGCCGCCTGGGGTATCTGGGCCGCCTGCGCGAATCCATTGCCGTCTACACCAAGGGCGTCGCGCTCTACCCCAACGATCCGTGGATGTATCGCCACCGCGGGCATCGCTACATCAGCGTGCGCGAGTTCGACCACGCCATTGCCGATCTTGCGCGCGCCTCCAGGCTGGTGCAAGGCCAGCCGGATATTGTCGAACAGGACGGTCAACCCAATGCAGCCAATCAACCCATTGGTACGTTGCATTCCAACATCGACTATCACCTCGCGCTCGCGTACTATCTCAAACACGACTACGCAAAGGCACTGCCGATATATCGCCGCGAGTTGGTGAATGCGCGCAATGATGACCGGAAGGTGTCCATCGGACACTGGTTGTACATGTCGCTGCGGCGACTTGGGCGTGATGCAGAGGCCAGTGAAGTCGCCGCCCAGTTCACGCGGGACATGCGCGTAGTGGAAAACACACGCTATCACGACCTGATGTTGCTGTATCGGGAACTGGTTTCTCCCGATTCCATTCTGTCCATCGGCCCGACCGGCGAAATGGCGGTCACGGATGCCAGTGTGGCGTACGGACTGGCCAACTGGCACTGGTACAACGGGCGCCGGGCTCTCGCAGAACAGACGTGGCGTCGTATTATTGCGGGCGGGCAGTGGGGCGCGTTCGGATACATTGCGGCCGAGACGGAACTCGCGCGGCTGCGCCGGTAGGTGGTCGCGCGGGCCGTTGCGTTACGAGAAGGGAAGTGAAGGGCTTGCCGTAACGCGCTATCGTACATCATTCCCGCCTGTGCCAGCGTCATCTTGCACGGGCGGGAATGTATCCGCGAGCCTCGCGCTCGCCGCCGCAGCGCCCACGCGATAGTTTCGGGTATCCCGGCGCATCCACTTCCAATCACGCTCGTGCTCACCCGTACGTTCCTTCTCGCTTCATTCTTTGCAACCGGAATGTTCGCCGCTCCCGCCGTCCCTTCGGACCGGCGCGTGGTCGACACCGTTTGGGCCGGCGATGCAGAAAGTGAGACCGTTCATGGATACGCCGGGCACGATGACTTGACCGGCGTATCCAACGGCCAGCCATTCCGTCAGGCGCGTGGTTGGATGCGTTACGCGATGACGACGTTTGACGATACGCAGGTCACCGTTGCGTGCACGTTTGTGAGCACGGACACCACGCCGCTCAGCTACGATGTCATCGTGGAGGATAGTGTTGTTGCCACGCGGACATTTTCATCAACCTCTGGTGCGTCAGTCGTGGTCGAAATAGCCGTGCCGTTTAGCGTCACCAAAGGCCGGACACACATTGCCGTCGTCATTCGCGGGCGCGGGGGGCCAACTCCCGCGTTGCGTGAACTTCGCACCATTCAGGATCACCACGAAGTGTCGAGCGTCGGCCACGTATGGCCATCGACCGTTGCCGTACAACCATCACGTTCGACGGTTGCCGCACCATCATCACGTTCCACTGGTGCCGCACCATCATCACGTTCCCACCCGCTTGGAGTTGCCCGATGACGTTGTCACGCGTTTCGCGAGTTGCCCGATTGACAATCGCACTGCTGTGTGCGACGGCGCTGCCCACCAGCGCACCCTTGCTCGCACAAGCGCCGAAACCCGCTGCCGCAAGCGCGAAGTTTCCCCTCACGCGCCCGGAATTGTCGGACTACGCCGAAACCAGTCGCTACGACGACGTCGTTGCCTACATGAAGTTGATGGCGGCCGCCAATCCGCAAATTCATCTCAAGACGTACGGCTACACGTATGAGGGGCGTGCACTACCGCTGGCGGTGATTGGCGCGCCGGGCGCGTCGGCCGCGCAGGTGATCGCGACCGGCAAAACCCGCGTCTACATTCAGGGCAACATTCATGCGGGCGAAGTGGAGGGAAAAGAAGCGTTGCTGTGGTTGCTCCGTTCCATTGCGAAAGGCGAGCGCAATGAGTGGCTCAAGACCACGGTGTTGCTGATTAATCCCATTTACAACGCCGATGGCAACGAACGCGTGAACGTCACCAACCGCGGCACGCAGGCGGGCCCTGTGGGCGGCATGGGCACGCGCGAGAACGCGCAGGGCTTCGACTTGAACCGCGATGGCACCAAGATGGAGACGGCCGAGGCCCGTTCGATGGCGCGATTGTTGACAGAATACCAGCCGCATGTGGCGATGGATTTACACACGACGGACGGCAGCTCCACCAGTGGCTTCAACATGACGTACGAAACGTCGCTCAATCCCAACAACTCCAAGGCGGAAATGAGTTTGTTGCGTGATGAGCTGCTGCCGCACATCACCAAGGCCGTCAAGACGAAACATGGCTCGGATTGGTTCTACTACGGCGGCGTCTCCGGCGCCGGTGATACGCGCGCGTGGCGTTCGGATGCGGAACTCGCGAAGCCGCGGTACACGTCGACGTATTACGGCGTGCGCAATATTCTCGGACTGCTGACCGAAACATACTCGTACGCTTCATTCAAAACGCGTATCACCGAGACGTACTGGTTTCTTGAGGAGTCGCTGGGTTTCATTTCGAAAAACGGCCCGCGTATTCGCGACATCGTGGCGACGGCCAACAAGGAGTCCATTGTCGGACAACAGTTGGCCGTGCGCCAGGTGCTGGTGAAGGCCCCGGCGCTGCAGGAAATCGTGTTTGCGCCAACGGTGTCCACGCGTAACCCGTACGTGGCCGATCGTCCGTATCGTGTGCGGCCGGATGGGAATACCAATCGTACTACCGAAATGCTGCCGTTTTTCGGAACCACCGAACCGACTGAGACCAGCCTGGCGCCGCGCGTATGGGTGATTCCCAGCGTGTCGACCGAAGCGACGGTTGGCGCACCGGCGGCACCGGTGGCGGCAGCGGACGGTCGCGGTGCAGCGGGGGCTCCGGCGCCGGGTGCGGGCGGTCGCGGTGGACGTGGCGGCGCGGGCGGCGGCGGCGGTGGCACTCCAACGCAGCGCCTGATAGCCAGTGTCGCCGATCGCCTCGATGCGCACGGCATCAAATACACGACCACCGAGCGCGACCTGCCGTTCACGGGAGAACGCTACAAAATTACGACCAACACACAGGTCGAGCAGACGTACCAGGGCACACACAAGGCGCGCACGCTGACCGGTGCTTGGGAAGTGAGTCAGCAGACGCTACCGGCGGGCTCGTTGATCATTGCGATGGATCAACCGTTGGCGCGCCTCGCATTCATTCTCTTCGATCCGCGCTCGGACGACGGGTTTATGTGGTGGAACATTCTCGATCCGGTGCTGAGCTTGTCGCCGGGACCGCAGTATTACCCGGTGTTGCGTTCAATGACGGCGGTGGGGAACTGAGGCACTGCGCAGTCCGGGTGCAGCGGCGCAGAGTCCCGGGCCGCTGCACGCGACTTTCAGAGCAACGGCAACGAACAACCCCACGGCAACAGCAACGGCAACGGCACGGCAACGGCACGGCAACGGCAGCGGCAACGGCAACGGCATTTTTGTCTGTTCGACACTGGGACATTTGCGGAACGAAGAGCCGCGGAGACGCACGCCGCGGTGCCAGGGAAGTGGCCTGAGCAGGGCAGGCATCCCAATTCCATTCGT
>Ga0209181_10000061_pt1 | contig 163185 bp, 164 predicted proteins | sample MAT05_FD_187208 | JGI IMG/M metagenome (GOLD analysis project Ga0209181, IMG submission 187208) | Freshwater microbial communities from Lake Fryxell liftoff mats and glacier meltwater in Antarctica - MAT-05 (SPAdes) (version 2) | ecosystem: Environmental > Aquatic > Freshwater > Ice > Liftoff...
CATGAGTGGCATCAGTGGCATCAGTGGCATGAATGACCGCACACCCCTCATCACGCTGCAGCAGTCTGCCGTGCACTTCGGTGCGGTGCAGGCACTGCACGGCGTGTCGCTGACCTTGCACCGCGGCGAGCGGCTGGCGCTGGTGGGCGCCAACGGCTCGGGCAAGACCACGCTGCTGCGGCTGCTGCACGGCCTGGTGGAAGGCAGCGGGCGCCAAGAGCACGCCGCAGAAGGCAAGAAGCCAGTGCTTGCGATGCTGTTCCAGCGCCCCTTCATGCTTGACCTGTCGGTGCGCCGCAACGTGCTCCTGAGCCTGTGGCTGCGCAAAGTGCCGCGCGCCGAACGCGCACAACGCTGCGCCAGCGCGCTGGCCCGCGTCGGCCTGCAGCCGCTGGCCGAGCGTGCGGCGCGCACTCTGTCGGGCGGCCAGCAACAACGGCTGGCCCTGGCACGCGCCTGGGCCCTGCAGCCCGACGTGCTGCTGCTGGACGAACCCACCGCCAGCCTGGACCCGGGCGCCAAGCGCGAGGTCGAAACGCTGATCGAAGACCTGGTGCAGGAAGGCGTGACACTGGTCTTTTCGACCCACAACCTCGGCCAGGCCAAACGCCTGGCGACGCGGGTGATCTACCTTGAAGCCGGGCGCCTGGTGGTGGACCTGCCGGTGCTGCCGTTTTTCAACGGCCCGCTGCCCACCGAGGCAGCGCTTTTTCTCAAAGGTGAATTGCCGTGGGCATGACTTCAAGACTCCGCTGCGGTCTGCTGGCCGCATCACTGTTGCTGGGCGCCGCTGCTGCACAGGCGCAAGACCGTTTCATCGTGATGGCTTCCACCACGTCCACCGAGCAGTCGGGCCTCTTCGGCCACCTGCTGCCGATCTTCAAGCAGGCCACCGGCATCGACGTGCGCGTGGTTGCCGTCGGCACCGGCCAGGCACTTGACAGCGCGCGCCGGGGTGACGCCGACGTGGTGCTGGTGCATGACACGGCTGCTGAAGAGAAGTTCGTGCACGAAGGCTTCGCCAAGCGTCGCCTGCCAGTGATGTACAACGGCTTCGTGCTCATCGGCCCGGCGGCTGACCCCATGCAGACACGCGGCAACAACGTCAGCGCGGCGCTTGGCAAGTTGGCCAAGTCAGGCCCCGGTGGCATCTTCATTTCGCGCGGCGACAAGAGTGGCACTCACGCCGCCGAACTGCGTTTCTGGAAGGCCGCCGGTGTTGACTTGGCAGCCGGCAAACCGGCTGGCTACCGCGAATGCGGCTGCGGCATGGGCCCGGCGCTGAACATGGCCTCGTCGCTGAACGCCTATGTGCTGGCCGACCGCGGCACCTGGCTGTCGTTCAAGAACCGTGGTGAGCTGAGGGTGCTGGTCGAAGGTGACAGAAGCCTTTTCAATCCCTACGGCGTGATGGTGGTGGATGCGGCACGCCACCCGCACGTGAAGCAGGCGCTGGCGCAGCAGTTTGCGGACTGGATCACCTCGGGGGCCGGGCAGTCGGCAATTGCCAGCTACAAGATCGGCGGCGAGCAGCTCTTCTTCCCCAGCGCCAACTAGCGCGGGCTTTGGAAAAGCCCGGACTTCAAAAGACAACCCATCACAACCCGAGCCTCGCCCCCATTTCACGCCGACCACGCCGGCAGTTTTCTGCGCTGCCAAGTACGCGCCCCTTGAACAGTTGGCGCTGAGCCCGCAGTGCGGTTTTCCAGCACCGTGCGCGGCAACCACATCGCGGTGCAGGCCCAGCGGGACACGCTGCGTTTGGTGGTGGAGACGGCGGCAGAGCTCTGGGGATGAGACTGGCCCCCGGCGGCTTTGCCGCCGCTTTCCGAGGGGGCTGGGAGCCTCCGGTTGCCTTGTCGCCCCTCAGCCTGCGCCCAACATGGCCTTGCGGTAATCGCTGGGTGCCATGCCCAGGTGGGCGCGGAAGACGCGGCTGAAGTGGGCCATGTTCGAAAAGCCGAAGCTGAAGGCCACGTCGGTGATCGAACGATGCGCTTGCGAGCGTTCGTCAAAGGTCTTGCGGCAGGCCTGCAGCCGGCGGTTCAGGATGTAGCTGGCGACACCGTCGGGCTCTTCGGCAAAGGCGTTGTAGAGCTGCCTGCGGCTGCAGTTGAGCGCGTGGGCGATGGCATCGACGCTCAGGCCAGGGTCCGAGAGGTTTTGCGCCACGTGCTGCTTGATGCGCTCGCGCAGCGCTTCGCGTTGCGTCACCGCATTGCCCATGCCCGCCAGGTCCAGGAGCGACAGGTGCACAAACTGCGTGATGGCGTCGCCGACGCCGCGCGCTGCAGCTTCGCTCATGCCCGGCAGTTCACGGTAGGCCGATCGCATGGTTTCCAGCGCCAGCCGCGCGACGCCGCCACTGCCGCCCAGGCGGCGCGCCATCAGCGGGTCCAGCACCAGGCCACGTTCGACGAAGTGCGCCTTGGGCACCATGACGATGAGGTGTTCGACGCGCACCGGGTTGGCCACCGCGTAGCTGTCGGTGGTGTCGTAGATGCTCCACTGATCAGGCGTGACCCAGGCTTCGCGGCCCTTCTGTTCGACACCGGCGCAGCCCACGTAGGGCGCGACGATCTTCAGGTAACCCTGCTCCGACGCACGCACCTGCGAAGCCGACCGAGTGACGCGGTGGCGGTTGGCCTCCAGCCGCGTCAACACGATGTCACCGGCGCGCACCGTGGCCATGCGGCCGTCGAATTCGGTGTCGCCATAGACGTCACTCTTCAGGCCGCTGAAGAGGCGATTGACCCAGTCGCCCCACAGGCCCACGCGCTCGGCAGGCGGGGCCGAGTCGGTGTCCACAGTCTGCACGGCGTGTGTCATGGCTGAGCTGGATTGTGGCCTGCCGGGCAAATCCTTTGCAGGGCTTTGCGGGTAAGCCCGGGGCCCTTGTGCACGGATCGTCAAGCCCGGTGGCATGGGCCGGCAAGCACGCGAACGCAACGCTTTCGACAATGCGCCAGCGTGACCGGCCCCGAGCGAGGGCCGCATGTGCGCGCCCACCGTGAAGGAGACAAACATGAGCCACCGCAACATCAAACCCGCCGGCCTGCAACGCCGCACCGTCGTGCAGGCCCTGGCCGCCGTGCCGGCCGCGTTGGCTTTGCCCGGCATAGCCCGCGCGCAGGGCGCGCCCGTGCGCATCGGCTACACGATGGCCCGCACAGGCCCGTGGACGACGGGCGCACAGGTCAGCCAGGAACCCAACTACCTGTTGTGGGCCGAGCAACAAAACGCGGCGGGTGGCCTGAATGTGAAGGGCGCCAAGCGACCGATCGAGCTCATCAGCAGCGACGACCGCAGCGACATCGAAACCGTGGTGCGCACCTACGAAAAGCTGATGGGCAGCGACAAGGTCGATCTGATCCTGCCACCCTGGGGCAGCAACGCCAACTTCGCGGTGGCGCCCCTGGCCAACCGCTTCGGCTACCCATTCGTGGCGCCCACCGCGCTCAGCCGCCGGCTTGTCGAGATGAAGCTGCCGTACTTCTTCCTCATGCTGCAGCAGCCCAAATCGATGATGGACGCGCTGGTGGACATGCTGAAGGCCAACGGCGCCAAGAGCATGGCGGTCGTCTATGTCGACGACCTTTTCGGCCTGGAGAACTACGCCGCGCTGAAAGTGGCGTTGGCCGGCAGCGGCATCTCGATCGTCGAAGACAAGAGCTACCCCCTGGGCGTGAAGGACCTGAGCCCCGTGCTGCGCAGCATGAAGGACAAGAACCCCGACGCCTTCGTCGGCCTGACCTACCCGCCCGACACCATCCTCGTCAGCCGGCAGAGCAAGGAGATCGGCTTCAACCCGAAGTTCTTCTATGCCAGCGTGGGCACCGCGTTCCAGCTCTACCGCAATGTGATGCAGGCGGGTGCCGAAGGCGTGCTGGGCATGGGCAGCTGGAACGGCAAGACGAGCCCGGGCGCCAAGGCCTACTTCGACGCCCATGTGAAGAAGTTCGGCGCCGCGAAAGAGCCCGACCGCTGGGCCAGTGGCGCCACCTGGGCATCGCTTGAAATCCTGACGGCGGCCGTGGCCAAGGCCGGCCTGGACAAGAAGGCGATCCGTGACTTCATCGCCGGCACCGAGCACAACACCATCCTCGGCAAGGTCAAGTTTGCGGGCAGTGAAAACGTCGGCACGCCGGGCAGCGTGGGGCAGTGGCAGAAGGGTGAATTTGAAGTGGTCTGGCCGAAGGCCATTGCCACCGCGCCGCTCGTGGCCGCCAAGCCGACATGGGTCTGAGCCGCTAGGCGTTGATGTCATTCGGGAGCTGGCTTGAACTGATCGCCTCCGGTCTCATCACCGGCGGCGTCTATGCGCTCGTCGCGCTGGGGTTGAACCTGCAGTACGGGCTGATGCGCATCCTCAACATCGCGCACGGTGAATTCCTGATGGTAGGGGCCTTCATCACCTGGACGGCGCAATCGGCGCTGGGCCTGTCGCCACTGCTCATGGTGCCGGTGTCTTTTGCACTGCTGATGGTGCTGGGCTTGGCGATCCACCGCCTGGTGTTCCGCCGCCTCACGCGCACGAGCCCCACGCTCGACATCTTTGAGGCCCGTGGGCTGATGGTCAGCTTCGGCCTCATGTTCCTGGTGCAGAACTTCGCGCAGCTGATCTGGGGCGGTGACCTGCGCGGCTATGACTACCTGGCCGACCCGGTCAAGGTGGGCGACGCGCAATTCGCCGCCAACAAGCTGCTGCTGCTGGCGCTGGCGCTGGCCATCAGCGCGGGCTTGATCGTGTTCCTGAGAAACACGCTCTACGGCAAAGGTGTGCGCGCGCTGATGCAGTCGCCCACCGGCGCGCAGCTGGTGGGCATCGATACCGAGCGACTCCACCCGCTGATGTTCGGCATCGGCCTCGGCCTGTCGGGCGTGGCGGGCTGCCTGCTGAGCATGACCTACACCATTTCGCCGTCGATGGGCCAGCCCTACACGGTCACCGCGCTCATCGTCATCACGCTCGGTGGCTTTGGCAGCATGGGCGGCGCGCTGGCGGGTGGCCTGGCGCTCGGTGTCATCGAAGCCGTGGGCATGCACTTCACCAACCCTTCGCTGAAGTCGCTGCTGTCGTACGGCATCTTCATCGCGGTGCTGCTATGGCGGCCGAACGGACTCTTCGCGCGGCGATGATGAAAAAAGAACTGTTGATCCTGCTCGCGCTCACCGGCTGGGCGCTGGCCGTGCCGCACTACGGCAGTGAATTTGCGGTGTCGATGGCGCTGACCTGCCTGATGTACGCCGCGCTGTCGTCGAGCTGGGGCCTGTTCTGCGGCAGCACGCGCTACCTGTCGCTGGCAACATCGGCCTTCTTCGGCATCGGCGCCTACACCGGTGCGCTGCTGCTGGAAACCACGCCGTGGCTGGCGGCCGTCGGCCTGGGTGCCTTGGCAGCGGCGGCCGTCGCGGTGGTGATGGGCGCGGCCGTGCTGCACCTGCGCGGCACCTACTTTGCGGTGCTGACTTTCGGCATGACCGAGCTCATCCACCACGCCATCAGCTACTGGGAAAAGCAGGTCATGGGCACCGTGGGCCGCGTGCTCACGGTGGTGCCTGACCGCGACACCATCTACCTCACCGTGCTGGGCTTGGCGGTGCTGGCGGTGCTGACGTCGATCATCGTGCGGCGCAGCCGCTTCGGCCTGGCGCTGGCCGGCATTGGCGCGGACGAGCAGCGTGCGCAGACGCTGGGCGTGAATACGCGGCTCGTGAAAGTGCTGGGCTTTGCCATCACCGCCGCCTTCGCCGGTGCGGTGGGCGCGGCGATGAGCGTGCGCTGGACCTACATCGACCCGGCCACCGTCTTCAACCCCTTCATCGGTTTCCAGACCGTGCTCATCGCGCTCATCGGCGGCGCGGCCACGCTGTGGGGGCCGCTGATTGCTGCCGTCGTGTTCAGCCTGCTGGCCGAGACGCTGCGGCTGCAGGCGCCGCAGCTGTACCTGATGTCACTGGGTTTGCTGCTGATCATCTGCGTGCTGTACCTGCCGGGCGGCCTGGCATCGCTGAAGCGCGAAACCTTCACGCAGTGGCGTGCCGACACCGCGGGCTGGTGGCGCGGCCTGCGCACGAAGCAAGGGGATGCATGAACGGCCACGCGCTGCTGGAAGCCCGTGAAGTCACCGTGCGCTTCGGTGGATTGGTGGCCGTCGATGCCGTCAGCGCCGCCTTTGCGCCCGGTGAGCTGGTGGGCATCATCGGGCCCAACGGCGCTGGCAAGACGACTTTCTTCAACGCGTTGTCGGGCGTCATCGCGCCAACGGCCGGTGAAATATTTGCCGACGGGCAGCGTCTCACGGGCCGGCAACCTCACCGTTATGCCCACCAGGGCGTGGCGCGCACCTTCCAGACGCCACGCGTCTTTGCCGACCTGAGCGTGGCGGACAACGTCAACTTCGGCCTGCAGTTTGCCGGCCGCGGGCGCACCGCGTCGTGGCTGCTGAAGGACACGGCAAGCATCCTGAATCTCATCGGCCTGGCGGCGCAGGCGGCGCTGCCCGCAGCGGCCATCACGCCGAGCCAGCAGCGTCTGCTGGAAATCGGCATGGCGCTGGCCACGCGGCCAAAGTTGCTGTTGCTGGACGAGGTGGCCGCCGGCCTGACCGAGAGCGAAGTGCAGGCCATGGCGCAGTTGATTCGCCGGCTGCGCGACGAACTCGACCTGACCGTGATCTGGATAGAGCACGCCGTCACCACCCTGTTGCGCCATGTCGAGCGGGTGCTGGTGCTGCACCAGGGCCGCAAGATCGCCGATGGCACGCCGGCGGAAGTGGTGCGCAACCCCGAAGTCATCGAGGCTTACCTGGGTGACGAAATGGTGGAGCCGGCATGAAGGCCGACATCGAAGCCGCGCTGAACCGGCGCCTGGCCCACCTGAAGGTCGAAGGCCTCAGCGCCGGCTACGGCCGCTTCCTGGTGCTGCGCGACTTGAGCCTGGAAGCGCGCCCCGGCATCACCGTCATCCTGGGGCCGAACGGCGCTGGCAAGACGACGCTGCTCAAAGCCATCGCCGGGCTCATTCCGCGCACGGGCAAGCTGCTGCTGGACGGCACAGTGCTGCCCGCCGACGCCAAGGCGAGCGACATCGTGGAGCAGGGCCTGTCGCTGGTGCCAGAAGGGCGGCAGCTGTTTGCGCAGATGACGGTCACCGAGAACCTCGAACTCGGTGGCTGGCTCACGCCCAAGGCCGAACGCGCCAAGCGCTTGGCCCAGGCCTTCGCCGACTTCCCCAAGCTGCAACAGCGCGCACAACAACTGGCCGGCACCATGAGCGGCGGTGAACAGCAGATGGTGGCCGTGGCGCGCGCCATGATGAGCGCGCCGCGCCTCTTGATGCTGGACGAACCCTCGCTGGGCCTGGCGCCGAAGATGGTGGACGAGTTGCTGGCCATCGTGCGCCGCATCGCCGACCACGGCACCACCGTTCTGATGGTGGAACAGAACGTGAGAAAAGCTCTGGCCGTGTCAGACCGCGGTTATGTGCTGGAACGCGGCCGCCTGGTGGCCAGCGGGCCGGCGGGGCTGCTGGCGCGCTCCACCGTCATCCGTCAAGCCTATCTGGGCACCGACAAACCTGCCACTGGAATCAAGGAGAACACCATGTCCGACCTCAGCATGCTCATCAATGGTCTGGCGGTCAGCGCCGAAGGAAAGCGCACTTTCGAGCGCCGCAACCCGCTGGACGGCAGCGTCGCCACGCGTGCCCCGGCGGCCAGCCCGGCCGATGCCGTGGCGGCTGTGGAAGCCGCGGCCGAAGCCTTCAAGACCTGGGGCCAGACGGGGCCGGGCGAACGCCGCGCGTTGCTGCTGAAGGCCGCCGACGCGCTGCAGGCCAAGACGCCCGAGTTCATCGAAGCCGTGGCCGCCGAGACCGGCGCCACGGCGATGTGGGCCGGCTTCAACGTGCACTTGGCCGCCGGCATGATCCGCGAAGCGGCGGCGCTGACGACGCAGATTGTCGGCGAGGTGATCCCGTCCGACATCCCCGGCAGCCTGGCCATGGGCCTTCGCCAGCCCGCCGGTGTGGTGCTGGGCATCGCGCCGTGGAACGCGCCCGTGATCCTGGGCGTGCGCGCCATCTGCGTGCCCCTGGCCTGTGGCAACACGGTGGTGCTCAAGGGCAGCGAAAACTGCCCGCGCACGCACCAGCTGATCGTGCAGGCCTTTCAGGACGCGGGTTTCGCGCCTGGCGTCGTCAACTACATCACCAACGCAGCCGCTGACGCGGCTTCGGTGGTGGAAGCGATGGTCGCTCACCCGGCGGTGCGGCGCGTCAACTTCACCGGCAGCACCAAGGTCGGCAAGCTCATCGCGATGACCTGCGCCAAGTACCTCAAGCCCGTGGTGCTGGAGCTGAGCGGCAAGGCGCCACTGGTGCTGCTGGACGACGCCGACCTGCCCGCGGCCGTCGATGCAGCGGCGTTCGGCTCGTTCATGAATTCGGGCCAGATCTGCATGTCCACCGAACGCATCGTGGTGGACAAGAAGATCGCCGATGACTTTGCATCACTCTTCGTCAAGAAGGCCAAGAGCCTGCCGCTGGGCGACCCGCGCAAGGCCGACCCCGTCGTGCTGGGCTCGGTGATTGGCATGGGCACGGTGGAGCACTGCAACGCGCTGATCGACGACGCGCTTGCAAAGGGTGCGAAGTTGTTGTGCGGCGGCAAGGCCGACAGCACGCTGATGCCGGCGACCGTGCTCGACCACGTCACGCCCGCGATGCGCATCTACTCGGAAGAGACCTTCGGCCCGGTGAAATGCATCGTGCGTGTGGACGGTGTGGATGCGGCGGTGGCCTGCGCAAACGACAATGAATACGGCTTGTCGGCGGCGGTGTTTGGCCGCGACATTGCCCGCGCGATGAACGTTGCGCGGCGCATCGAAAGTGGCATCTGCCACGTCAACGGACCCACCGTGCACGATGAAGCGCAGATGCCTTTCGGCGGCGTCAAGGGCAGTGGCATCGGGCGCTTTGGCGGCAAAGCGGGGGTGGCCGAATTCACCGATCTGCGCTGGATCACGGTGCAGATGGGGCCGCGGCACTACCCGTTCTGAAGTCGTTGCCGCGCGTGTCCCGCCGCTTCAGAAGTGCGGCGGCCGTTCGTCGCGCAGATTGCGCACGGCCGGCACTTCGTTGCTGTGGCCGCTGTTGCCGTCATGGCGGATGGCGGCCAGTTCACGCAGCAGCAGGTCGATCTGCTGCTGCTGGCGCACCAGCACGTCGTTCAACCGGTCGAGGGTGTCTTCGGTGTAGCTGGCCTTGATCTCCAGATCGATCAGGCGCTGCTCGGTCGCGGTGTGGGTGTCCATCGGCGTATTGGACGCCAAAGCGGGACGCCAAAGCAGGACGCCAAGGCTATGGGGTCGCCTAACCGCCGGTCGGCTGCCTGCGTGTTTGGGGCGGTCCCTCGCGTGGGCCGTCGCCTCTGCCATCGTGCGGAGAGCAAAGGCGGGCAGAGTGCGGTCCTTTGCAGCCTCAACCCGAAGCACCATGACCGGTTTACGCTTGCACGCCGCATCACCTGCTTCAACCGCCCGCCCGCCGGCAGTGGCGCCACTTCCTGTGGTGCTGCCTCCCACGTGCCGGTGGGCGCGAGGCATTCGCTCGGGTATCGTGCCTTGATGCCAGCCGCCCCCGCACAAGCCGCCGCCAAACCGCGCGGTTGGCGAGCACTCTTCGGCTGGCGTCGGCTGCGCACGACGGCGGTCAGCTGCGCCTTGGTGTCCACGCTCTTCAGTTCCAGCTGGCAGCTTGCGTTGCATGTGCTGTGGTTGCAGGTCTTTGCCATCGGCCTGGTGTTGATGATGGTGTTTGGCCTGTTTGAACAGTGGCCGCGCCGCCTGCCGCGCTGGCTGGCACGCTGGGCGCTGCAGGTGGTGGCTGTCGGTGCGGCGGTACCGCTGCTCGTGTTCACCGCCTATGTGCTGCGCACCGGGCCCGGCGCGCCGCCTTTCTGGCTGGAGGGCCAGCGGCTGGAAGGCTTCATGACCTTCACCTTCGTCGGCACCTTGCTGGCGCCGTGGATGGCCCTGTCGGCGCTGGTGCGCCAGCGCGAGGCCTGGGCGCAGGAACAAGCCCTGGCCTTTGAGCTGGAACGCAGCGAGCTGGCCCGCCAGGCGCTGGATGCGCGCATGCGCTTGCTGAGCGCACAGGTGCAGCCGCACTTCCTCTTCAACACACTGGCCAATGTGCAGGCCCTGGTGGAAGCCGGCTCGCCCCGTGCCGCGCCCTTGCTGCAAAGCCTGAGCGCCTACCTGGCCGCCGCCGTGCCGCGGCTGGACGACGCAGCGTCCACGCTGGGCCAGGAACTGGAACTGGTGCGTGCCTATCTGCAGCTGATGCAGATGCGCATGCCCGACCGGCTGCAGTTTTCACTGCAGGCGGACCCTGATGCACAGCGGCTGCGTTGCCCGCCCATGACGCTCTTGACGCTGGTGGAAAACGCCGTGCGCCACGGCATCGACCCCAGCGTGGAAGGCGGCCGCATCGACATCCGCGCCGAGCGCCGCGACGGCCGCTGCCATGTCAGCGTGGTGGACACGGGCGTAGGCCTGCAGGCCACGGGGCGCGGGCTTGGCACCGGCCTGGCCGCGTTGCGCGAACGCTTGCACCTGGTGTTCGGACCGGGTGCCGCGCTGGTGCTGAGCGATATCCGACCGCACGGCGTCCGCGCGGAGCTCGACTTCCCCGAAAGGGTTTGACTTGGCTGCGACCGCCCCGACCGCCCCGACTGCCCTGATTGCCGACGATGAGCCCCTGCTGCGCGAAATTCTGCAGGCCCGTCTGGCCAAGGCCTGGCCCGCGCTGCAGATCGTGGCCCAGGCGCGCAACGGCCTGGATGCGGTTGCACTGTTTGAAGCCCATCAGCCCGGCGTCTGTTTTCTCGACGTGCACATGCCGGGCTTGAGCGGCATTGAAGTGGCGCGCCAGATCGGCAAGCGCGCGCACCTGGTCTTTGTCACCGCGCACGACCAGTACGCGCTGCAAGCCTTCGAGCATGGCGTGCTGGACTATCTGGTCAAGCCCGTGCTTGCGGCTCGGCTGGACGAGACGGTGGCACGGTTGCAGGCACGTTTGCAGCAGGACCAGCCCGCCGTGCACAGCGAAGCGCTGCTGCTGCAGTTGGCCGCAAGGCTTCGGCTCGGCCAGGCCGAACCGCTGCGCTGGGTGCGGGCGACGGTGGGCGCGTCGCTGCGCATGATTCCGGTGGAGGAAATCGACTACCTCAAGAGCGACACCAAGTACACCCTGGTGGCCTGCCGGGGCGACGACGGCCAGCCGGCCGAGGCACTGCTGCGCATGCCGCTGAAGGACCTGCTGGCGCAACTCGACCCGGGGCAGTTCGTGCAGGTGCACCGATCGGTGGTGGTGAACCTGCGCGCCATCCGCCGCGTGACCCGTGGCGACAACGAAACCGCCGACATCGAACTCAAGGGCCGGCCCGAACGGCTGCCGGTGAGCCGCAGCTACCTGCAGCTGTTCAAGGAGATGTAGGGTCGTTCAGCGGCGCCCAGCAGGGCGCCTGGGCCCAGGGCCTGCATCGATCTGTGGATGCCCCATGTCCGGAATCGCGATGCCATCTCGTACAGAAGGGGAAGGGGGAATCTCCCGCCATCACCCGGAGCCGTCGCGTCATGGAAGCGTTCAATCAAATCTCGGAGTGGGCCCATGCGGGCGCCCCTTGGCCGGTGGTGACGGGCGCGACTCTGGTGGCCTTGTGTTTCGTGGTGTTCAACACCATGCGCATCCTGCTGTACCTGCCCCAACTGATCACCTGCATTCGCGACGACCTCGGTTGCCCGACGATCAACCTGTGGACGTGGAGCAGCTGGATCGTCGCCAACGCCTCGACCGGCCTGTACATGTGGATCTTCCAGGGCGACCTGTTGGGATTGGCGCTGAACATCGGCAACGCGGCGATGTGCGTTGCCACGGTGGCTGTCACGCTCGTGAAGCGCCGGGCTCTGGACCAGTCCACTGTCCGCTCTTCGCCGCACCCGACGGCAACTTTCACGGTGCATCCGCGCCTTCCCAGATCGGTTGCCACGGCAAGCCGCGGTCGAGGACACCAAGCAGAAGGCCGCCAATGGACCTGACACCTACACCGCTGTTCCTGGCGCAGTGGCTGGAAGCCCTGATGCTGATCTGCTTCGGTGTCGCCTGGCCGATGAACCTGATAAGCATGCTGCGGTGCCAGCGCGTCCAGGGCAAAGGCCTGACGTTCACGATGATCATCTGGTGCGGCTACCTTGCCGGCGCCACCGCCAAGCTCGCCCTGTGGACGGGAACCGACGCCCCTTTGTCGCCGGTCTTCTGGCTGTATATGTTCAACAGCGTGACGGTGGGGCTCAATGCATGGCTCTACTTCCGACTGCAGAACAAGGAGCTTGCAACCCGCCAGCTGACATGAACCCGGGACGATCGGTCATGGGCGAAGGGCGTCGGCCAGCAGCAGCCGCGCCTTGTCCCAGTCACGACGCACCGTTCGCTCTGTCACGTCGAGCGCCAGCGCGATCTCTTCATTGGACAAGCCGCCGAAGTAGCGCATCTCCACCACCTTCGCAAGGCGCTCGTCGAGCTGCGCCAGCCCGACGAGCGCCTGGTCGATGTCTGAACATCGGCTACGACGACCCCGCTGCGCTGCGCACCATGCAGGCGGTGCATGACGAGTACCTTCGCGATGCACACGCGCAGCCGTCCTCGGCAGGGCTGAGTCATCTGCTGATGGGCACGATGCTCATGAACGCGGGTCGCAGCGACGCGGCCGAGGCCCAGTGGCAAGAGGCACTGCGCCGCTTCCGCGACATCTACGGTCGAACCGACCGTGACACCATCATCGCGTTGGGACGCTTGGCATCTTCCATGGCGGCACAGGGCCGGTACGCGCAGGCGCGGCAGCTGCTTGCCGAAGCCCGCGCCGAGGTCACGCAACGGCCCGGCCCCGACACGGCTGGCGCGCTTGCCACGATCACGGCGCGGCAACTGGAGTGCGAGATGGCGCATGGCGACCTGAAGGCCGCTGCGCGCCTGGCGACGCTGGTCGATCCGGCGACGTCGAAACTGCCGTCTGCCGGCGACATGATCGTGTCTGTCGTCACCAAGGCGGAGGTCATGCGCCGTCTGGGTCGCCCCGAGCAGTCGCTGGCACACGTCGAAAGCTGGTTGCATGAGATGCCCGCGACCGCGCGCGACGGGCCCGAAGCTTTTCAAGCCACGCCGGCGTTGATTGAGGGCCGACTGGCCAGCGGCGCCACGTCGGCAGCCACCACACAGATCGGCGCCCTGCTCGCCACGATGCGGCAGCAGCAGGCCACCCGCACCTGGCTCTACCGTGAAACCACAGAGCTGGCGGCGTTGTCTCTGGCCGATCGGGGTCTGGCAGCGGCAGCGGTCGAGATGCTGAATGCACTGGACCGCGATCAGCAGTCTGCTGCCTTGCAGCCTGCCTCAAGAGTGCAGCGCGCCGACTCGGCGATGCGCCGGGCGCGCGTGCTGTCGGCTGCGGGCCGACGCCAGGACGCCGCTGCGGCGGCGAAGTCGTTGGAAGGCGATCTCATCGATCAGCATCCGCAGAGTGCCCGCTTGCAGGCCGCAATTGAGCTTCGATCGGCCCTGGGGCTGTAGAGCGCGTGTCCGGCGTCGCCTCCTTCGGGTCAAGCCGCGAAGGTCACGTCGGGGATGACCGGTCGAATCAGACCCGCACACCGGCCGCCGTCAGCGGTACACCACGATCAGCACGCAGCCGGCGGCGCACATCACCGTGTTGCCGCACAGGGCCAGGATGGCCTTGTTGCAACGCCTGCCGTTGTGTTCGTACAGCCAGGCTGCCATCGTCAGATTGGAGCCCACCCAGGCACCCCAGGTGAGCAGCGAATGCTGGCTGGAATTGCCGCTGGTGTGGACGGCCCACAAGGTGGGAAGGTAGGTCAGCAGGCGGGTCGAGCTGAAGACGATGAACGTCCAGTTCAACAGCTTCGTGTAGCCCGGCCAAGGCGTGCAGGTCATGACGGAAGTGGGCGTGGGCAATGACATGGCAACTCCTGCGGACTGGCGGTGTGGCGCGGTTCGATGGTCTGCCGCTCCATCGATACAGACGTGCCCAGGCCGCGCCACAGGACAGGGGCGCCTTCGTCGCCCATGCGTCGCGGCGGACGCTTGCTGCCGCATGCCCGGTCTGGCCGTCGATTGGCGTCTGAAGATGCAGGTGATGGCTGCGATGGGCAGCGGTCGGTTGCGACGGGGGATTCCATGCCCACAGCACAACGGTTTTCAGCGTGGTCTGCCCCTTACGTGGGGGCCCTGATGGCCCTGATGGCCTTGGCGGCCTTGGCGGCCTTGGCGGCCTTGGCGGCAAGTGGCGCAGGCCAGGCACAAAGCCTTGGCGGCACCGCTCCCGACACGGTAATCGCGCCCAAGGCGTCGGCGGTGGCGCGCCTGCAGCACTGACCATGCGGTTTACAGCCCGGCGGCGCCCGGCGTGTCCCGGTCTGAAGCCGATGTCGGACCGCTCAGAGACCCAGCATCCGCCGCAGCGCGTAGCCGCCCACCACGCTGGGCGATGGCGCTGACAGCAGCGTCACCAGCGCTTGGTTCAGCGGCGCGCGCAGGCCATGCGCTTGTGCCAGGCGCAGCACGGCGCCGCAGAGGGCGTCCACCTCGGTCGGCCGGCCCAGCGCCAGGTCATCCGCCATGCTGGACCGCGCCTTGTCGTCGATGCGCAGCATCCGCGCGGCCACGCGCTTGAAGACGGGCGTCGGCAGCCGCAGCACGCTGGGCAGCCAGCGCGGCGGCACTGGCGTGATGCGCGCAGGGGTGATGCACGCGGCGGTCAAGGCTGCCAGCGCTTCGTCCTGCAGCGCTGCCAGCACGGTGCGGCAGTCACGGTCCAGCAACTGGGCGCGCAGCGGCAGGCCGGACAGTGCGTTGACGGGGTTGTTCAGGTTCAGCAGCAGCTTGGCCCATTGCACGGGTTGCAGGGCTGCATGCAGCGCCAGCGGCAGGCCGGCAGCGGCGAAGAGCGGCAGCCAGGGCTGCAGGGCAGGGTGGTCCTGCACCGCCAGTGCGCCCACGGTGCCGCGGTGATAGCGGCCGGGGCCGAGTTCGGCCACGTTGAAGGCCACCATGCCGGGCAGCCAGCGCAAGCCCGGTGCGGCCTGTGCAGCCACTTCGCCATTGGCGACGCCGTTTTGCAGTGAGATGGCCAGCGTTCCCGGCGCCATGCAGCGCGCCAGTTCAGCAGCGGCGGCGGCCGTGGCGCCACTCTTCACACACAAGAGCACGAGCGATGCAGGCGCGGCCAACGCGGCCCGATCATGCAGATGCAACTGTGAAGCCTGCAGCGCCGCGTGGCCGCCTTGCAGGTCGGTGACGGTCAAGCCGTGCTGCGCTAGGGCCGCCAGCACCCGCGGCCGGCCGATGAAGTGCACTGCGGCGCCCGCAGCCTGCAGCAGGCCGCCCACATAACAGCCTACCGAACCGGCGCCCATCACGGCCACGGGGCCGGAGAGCAGCTTCAACGGGTCGCGGGGTGCGCCAAGTCGCGGATGAAGGTCGGCCCGGCGTGGTGTTCGATGCTGGCCATCAGGCCCTTGAACAAACCCAGCGGCGCCAGCATTTCCAGCACCACGAACATCGGGCCGACCAGCAGGCCGACGATGTCGTCGGCAAAGGCCGGTTTCTTGCCTTCGTAGTAGTGGCCGATGAACTGGATCACCCAGCCGACGGCAAAGAAACCCAGCCCCCACGCCAGCCAGGTGCCCAGCGGAGCGCTGTTGACACGGTGGGCCAGGGCCATCAGCAAGCCGACACCGGCGGTGGTGGCCAGGCCGATGCCAAGGTGGCCGCGTGTCAGGTACCAGGCCGCTGCCAGCACGAAGGCCACCCAGGCGGGTGTGAGCACCAGGCCCGCGAGCGTGAACTGCCAGCCCGCCAGCAGCACGCCGACGCCGAAGACGATCATCGGCACGCCAACGAAGTGGGTGAGGATGTTGCGCCTGTCGCGGTGGTATTCCGCGTACTGGTTCAGCAATGCGGTGGCGGGGCGGAATAGGCTGGCCATGGGGTGTGTCTCCTTGCAGGGCCATCCTAGCGCATGGAACCTAGAATCCGCGCTCGGCAATTTGGCGAAAAGAGCAATGCATGAGCATCAAGAGCGACAAGTGGATACGGCGCATGGCCGAACAGCACGGCATGATCGAACCCTTCGAGCCCGGCCAGGTGCGCACCAACGCCGAAGGCCAGCGCATCGTCAGCTATGGCACCAGCAGTTACGGTTACGACATCCGCTGCGCGCCTGAGTTCAAGGTCTTCACCAACATCCACAGCACGGTGGTGGACCCGAAGAACTTTGACGAAAATAGCTTCGTCGACATCAACAAGGACGTCTGCGTCATCCCGCCCAACAGCTTTGCGCTGGCCCGCACGCTGGAATTCTTCCGCATCCCGCGCAATGTGCTGACCATCTGCCTGGGCAAATCGACCTACGCGCGCTGCGGCATCATCGTCAACGTCACGCCCCTGGAACCCGAATGGGAAGGCTACGTGACGCTGGAATTCAGCAACACCACGCCGCTGCCGGCCAAGATCTACGCCGGTGAAGGCTGCGCGCAGGTGTTGTTCTTCGAGAGCGACGAAGTCTGCGAGACGAGCTACAAGGACCGCGGCGGCAAGTACCAGGGCCAGACCGGTGTGACGCTGCCGAAGACTTGAACCGTTGCAGGCCCGCATTTCCGGTCTTCAACCGGCCACGGGCCGCGCGAAGATGCTCTTCAGAGTGGGCATGACGCCCGCACCGGAGACCGCCATGCAGCCCAGCAGCCCCACCCCTGACAGCCCCTCCGCGCCGGCTCATGTGCTCCCGCTGCCGGTGAGCGCGCTGGCACGCTTTCGGCGCCTGATGCAGTACGAAGGCCGCGACGTGAATCTGGCGCGCCTGTGCATCGACACCGCGTATGCGCAGGAATGCCTGGCGACGGCGCACACCAGCGGCGACGAGCGTCTGCGCCGCGTGGCGCTGGACCTGTTTGACGCCTTCGGGCGCAACACGGTGCTTTCGGCCATCCACTAGCCCAAGGGTTCGCCCTGTCTGCACCGCCACCGGGTGCAGAATGCCCGATCGGCGCTCTTCGCCGTTTGGGAGCGCGCATGAAGTGGGAAGGCCAGGACCAAAGCAGCAACGTCGAAGACCGCCGCGGTGAAGCTGGCGGTGGCGGTGGCGGTGGCAGGCGCATCATCGGCGGCCGTGGCATCGGCATCGGCAGCATCGCCATCGCGCTCGTGGCGGGCTGGGTGTTCGGCATCAACCCGCTCACCGTGCTGGGCTTGCTCAGCGGCGGTGGCGTGGAAGCCCCACAGTCACAGCAGGCGCCTGCCGGCCCGGCACCCCGCCCGCCGGCCAGCGACAAGGCGGCTGCGTTTGTATCGACCGTGCTGCGCGACACCGAACAGGTCTGGGGCAAGGTGATGCAGGCCGGCGGCACCACCTACCGCGAACCCAAGCTCGTGCTGTTTCGCGGCGCCACGCCCACGGCGTGCGGCACCGGTGAATCGGCCATGGGCCCGTTCTACTGCCCGGGCGACGCCAAGGTCTATGTCGATCTGGACTTCTTCGACACACTCAGCAAACGCCTGGGCGCACCGGGCGACTTTGCGCAAGCCTACGTCATCGCCCACGAGGTGGGCCACCACGTGCAGAACCTGATGGGCATCACGGCCAAAGTCGATGCCATGCGCGGCAAGGTCAGCGAAGCGCAGATGAACGCGCTGTCGGTGCGCGTCGAATTGCAGGCCGACTGCCTGGCGGGCGTGTGGGCGCACCATTCGCAGCAAGGCAAGGGCTGGCTCGAGCGTGGCGACATCGAAGAGGGGCTCAATGCGGCGAGCCAGATCGGTGACGACACGCTGCAAAAGGCATCGCGCGGCCGTGTCGTCCCCGAGAGCTTCACCCACGGCAGCAGCCAGCAGCGCGTGACCTGGTTCAGGCGCGGCCTGGACACTGGCAGCTTCAACCAGTGCAACACTTTTGACGCCAAGTAGTCGCCGCTGGCGCCGGTGCACCCGGGTTGTGGCCTAATCCGGGGTTTTGTTCAAATTTGAAAGCACTGCCATGGGCAACAAGATCGTCACCGAAGCCGACCGCAAGGCCACCCCGCGTCCCCCCGCCCCCGTTGGCGTCACCATCACCCCCCAGCGCGGCCAGAAGGTCAGCCTGGAGCGCGGTTCCCACACCCGCAGCAAGAAGAACCCCGGCAAGCGCCCCAAGAAGGGCGGTTAACCGCGGCCCCCACGCTCGCTGGCGCTCGCTGCCCCCCGAGGGGGGCGTCCGCTGGCGGACCGGCAAAGCCGGATCCGCGGCGGGAAGCTTGATCGCGGTGCGTCATGTTGCGCATCACTGAACTCCGTCTGCCGCTGAATCATGCCGAGGCGGCGCTTCGCCCGGCAGTTGTGGCGCGGCTGGGCGTTGATGATTCCGCGCTGAAGTCCTTCACCGTCTTTCGCCGCGCCTACGACGCGCGGCGCAAGGCGGCGGTGGTGCTGATCTGCACCATCGACTGCGAACTCACGGCCCCTGCCGATGAAGCCGCCGTGCTGGCGCGCCACGCGGGCGATGGGCACATCCGCCCTGCGCCCGACACGCGCTACCAGTTCGTGGCCCACGCGCCGGCCGACTTTGCCGCATTCGGCCGACCGCGCCCGGTGGTGGTGGGCTTTGGCCCTTGCGGCCTGTTTGCGGCGCTGATCCTGGCGCAGATGGGCCTGGCGCCCATCGTGCTGGAGCGCGGCCGCGAGGTGCGCCAGCGCAGCAAGGACACCTTTGGCCTTTGGCGCCAGGGCGTGCTGGACCCCGCCAGCAACGTGCAGTTTGGCGAAGGCGGCGCCGGCACCTTCAGCGACGGCAAGCTCTGGAGCCAGATCAGCGACCCGCGCCACCTCACGCGCAAGGTGTTGACGGAATTTGTCAAGGCGGGCGCGCCCGAAGAAATCCTTTACGTCAGCAAGCCCCACATCGGCACCTTCAGGCTCGTCAGCATGATCGAGAAGATGCGTGCCGACATCACGGCGCTGGGCGGCGAAGTGCGCTTCGAGCAGCAGGTGGTGGACGTGCAAATCGAAGACGGTCACATCCGCGGCCTGACGCTTCAGGATGGCGAAACCCTGCGCACCGACCACGTCGTGCTGGCCCTGGGCCACAGCGCGCGCGACACCTTCACCATGCTGCACGAGCGCGGCGTGTTCATGGAAGCCAAGCCTTTCTCGGTGGGCTTTCGCATTGAACATCCCCAAGGCGTGATCGACCGTGCGCGTTTCGGCGCCAGCGCCGGCCACCCGGTGCTGGGCGCGGCCGACTACAAGCTGGTGCACCACGCCAGCAACGGCCGCAGCGTGTACAGCTTTTGCATGTGCCCGGGCGGCACCGTGGTGGCGGCGACTTCGGAAGTCCAGCGTGTGGTGACCAACGGCATGAGCCAGTACAGCCGAAACGAACGCAACGCCAACGCCGGCATCGTCGTCGGCATCAATCCGTCCGACTACCGACAGCAGCCGGGTGAAGGCCCCGTGAGCCCGCTGGACGGCATGGCCTTCCAGCGCCAGTGGGAGTCGCGCGCCTATGAACTGGGCGGTGGTGGCTATGTCGCCCCCGGGCAGTTGGTGGGCGACTTCGTCAAGGGCCAGCGTTCATCGGTGCTGGGCGGTGTGGAACCGTCGTACAAGCCGGGCGTGTTGATGACCGACCTGGCCGACTCCGCCCGGCCCAGCCTGCCCGGCTATGTGCTGGCCGCCATCCGCGAAGCCTTGCCGGCCTTTGAGCGCCAGATCAAGGGCTTCTCCATGCCCGACGCGGTGCTGACGGGCGTGGAGACACGCACGTCGTCGCCGCTGCGCATCACGCGCGGCAAGGACTTGCAGAGCCTCAACGTCAAGGGCCTGTACCCGGCCGGCGAAGGTGCCGGTTATGCCGGCGGCATCATGAGCGCGGGGGTGGACGGCATCGAAGTGGCTGAAGCCCTGGGTGCGTCGCTGCTGGGGCTTGATGAGGCCGTGGCTCACGGGTGAGTGCCGATGCCGCGCGCAGCGCGGCTGCATACAGTCGCGGCACCGCGCTTTGCGCTAGAACCCGCCGCCTCCATGACCCCAATCCCCTGCCGCATCGCGATCCTTGCCGTGCTGATGTTCGGCGCCGCATCGCCCGGCCTTGCCTCGGCCCAGACGCTCGCGCCTGCATCCGTGCAGACGCGGGTCCAGGCCCAGGTGCCGCAGGTGTTGGCGAGCCTGAAGGACCTGGTGGGCATCGAGTCCGGCAGCCGTGACCTGGAAGGCCTGGCGCAGCTGTCCACACTGGTGGCGCAGCGCCTGCAGTCGGCGGGCATGGTGGTGCAGGTGCTGCCCACGCAGGCACCGGGATTTCACCCGCAACTGAAGGGCGCCAAGCTCGGTGCCATGGTGTACGCCACGCGCACCGGCACCGGCACCAGCAAGCGCAAGGTGCTGATGATTGCCCACATGGACACCGTGTATGCGCGTGGCATGGGTGCCAAGCAGCCCTTCCGCGTCGATGGCGACAAGGCTTACGGCTTGGGCATTTCCGACGACAAGGGCGGCGTCGCGCTGGTGTTGCACACGGTGCAGCTGCTGGACCAGATGGGCTTCACGGACTACGCGGAGCTGGGTGTGCTGATCAACGCCGACGAAGAGATCGGCTCGCCGGGTTCAGCCGCTTTCATCACCCAGCTGGGCAGCGAATACGACGCCGTGATGTCCTTTGAAGGCGGCGGCTTCCAGGAAGATTACGTGCGCCTGGCCACCAGCAGCATCGCCATCGTCGAGATGAAGATCACCGGCAAGGCCAGCCACGCCGGGTCCAGCCCCGAGCGCGGCCGCAATGCCTTGTACGAGATGTCGCACCAGATCCTGAAGAGCCGCAACCTGGGCGATGCCGACAAGGGGCTGAAGATCAACTGGACGGTGGGCAATGCCGGTGAAACGCGCAACGTCATCCCGGCTTCTGCGGTGGCCATTGCCGACGTGCGGTCGCTCAACAACGCCGACCTCGACCGCATGGAAGCGCAGCTTCGCCAGTCGGTGCTGGACAAGCTGATCCCCGACACCACCATCGAACTGAGCTTCTACCGCAGCCGCCCGGCCTTCGAAGCCAATGCGGTGTCGCGGACGTTGGCCGCCCACGCACAGGGCATCTACAAGGAACTGGGCCTGAAGCTGGACGTGCGCGACCGCGCCACGGGCGGCGGCACCGACGCCGCCTTTGCCGGCCTGCGGCCCCGCGGCGGGGTGCTGGAAAGCTTCGGCTTGCGCGGCTTTGGCGCCCATTCGAATGACGACGAATACATCCTTGTCAGTTCCATCGCTCCGCGCTTGTACTTGGCCACGCGCATGGTGATGGACGTGGGCAGCGGCGCGCTGGCCTGGTAGATGGGTTCAGCGGCCGTGCTGCGCCAGCAGGTGCAGCACGGCGTCGGGCACGGCGCGGCTGAGCGTGTTGCAGAAGGCGGGGTCGTCGAGATCATGGGTTTCTGCGGCGTCTGGTGTGTGGCCGTCGAGCCCGCCTCCCAACAGCAGCAGGGGTGCCAGCACTGGGTCGGACCAGGCATCCCCCCAGGCATCCGGCTGCAAGTCCACCGCCTGCAGGAAGCCCATGCACCATTCGCGCGCGTCAATAAACTCGTCGGTACCGTGTTCGGCGATGCTGAAGATCGGCTCCCAGTCCTTGGGCGCTTCACGCAGCTGCTGGCTCAACTGGCGCAGGTGGCGCAGGGCCTGCACCACCGTGGTCTTGCGCTGGCGACTGGTGGCAAATGGTGCAAAGGGCGCAAAAGGCGCAAGAGACGAGGTGGACGCGGCTGCATCGTCACCCTCGGCATCGCCGCCCCAGACGAGTGGCAGCCAGTCGGCGGTGGGCATTTCGCGCAAGGCGGCCGGGCCGATGGCAAAGGCCGTGAGGTAACCGTCGAAGCCATCCAGGCTCATCGCGGTGTCCGACTGCAGGCGTTGCAGCAGCATGTCCAGCGCCGCAATCTCTTCGGGGCTGAGCGGCGTGACGGCGGAAGCGGGGTCGTAGGTGGGGTATTGCACGGGGTCTGCGATTCAGAGTCGGAAGCCTGAAGTGTCAGGCATCCGCAACGTGGGCCAGAATCGCGCCTGGGACCTTGCCCCCGTTTTTCCCCCGCTGGAGTTCCTGAGATGCTGAGCCTGCGCGTCCTCTTCGTCTGCCTGCTTTGCCTTGCTGCAAGCGCTGCGCCCTTGCGCGCGGCGGCGCAGGCCGAAACGATCAGTCCGCGCGCGGCCCCGGCGCCAGCACCCGCCCAGGGCACCGAACACCGCGTGGCGCTGATCGTCGGCAATGCCACCTACCGCGATTCGCCACTGAAGAACCCGGTCAACGACGCACGCGCCATGCGCGACAAGCTCAAGGGCATGGGCTTCGACATCGTCTATTTTGAGAACCTGCAGACGCGCCAGGTCGGCAGCGCGCTGCGCGAGTTTCGCAACGCCATCCGCCCCGGTTCGGTGGCGCTCTTCTTCTACGCCGGCCACGGCCTGCAAGTGCGCGGCGAAAACTACCTGCCCACGGTGGATGCTGAACTCAGCAGCGAAGAAGACGTGCCCAACCAGAGCCTGAGCCTGAGCGCGGTGCTCAACACCATGGAAGACTCCAAGGCCAACGTCAACCTCGTGCTGCTGGACGCCTGCCGCAACAACCCCTATGCGCGCAACTTCCGATCGGCGCCGCGCGGCCTGGCGCGGGTGCAGGCGCCCAGCGGCACGCTGATCCACTACGCCACCCGGCCCGGCAGCGTGGCCGAAGACGGCAGCGGGTCGCACGGCACCTACACCGAAGCGCTGCTGACGCTGATCGACGAAAAGGGCGTGCCCATCGAAACATCGCTCAAGCGCGTGACCATCCGCGTGCGCGACGCCACCAAGGGCAAGCAGGAACCGTGGATGGAAGGCAGCCTGACGGGCGATTTCTACTTCATCGTCAACGGCAGCCCGCAGATCACCGTGCAGCCGGTGCCGGGCACGGCAGACGGCGCGGCGTGGCAGGCCGCCGATTCGATTGGCAGTGCTGCCGCCTACCAGGCCTATCTGGTGGAGTACCCGAGCGGGCTGTATGCGGCCGCTGCACGTATCAAGCTGGCGAGCTTGAGGGCGCCTTCAAGCCAAGCAACCAGCCTCGCCCCCAATCCCGCAGCAACGGCAACGTCGCCCCCTGCTGCGCCCGCCACCGCCACCGCTGAACCCGCCGTCCCGTCGCTGCTGACCCCCGTGCCCCCGGGCACCAAGGACGTGGATGGCTTTGTCTGGCGCGATGCGCAAGCCCGCGGCGCCAAGGAACACTACGAGGCCTACTTGCAGCAGCGACCGGGCGGCCGCTATGCCACGCAGGCGCGCGCCGCGCTGAAGACCATTGCGCTGCGTGAAGCGAAGCTGGAAGCCCAACAAAGGGTGGAAGCAGAACCACAGGTCTGGTCGTCGGCGCAACAAAGCCACAGCGATGAAGGTTACCGCCTGTACCTGCAGGCCTACCCGCGAGGCCGTTTCTTGCTGCAGGCCAACGCGGCCCTCAAGCAGTTGCGCCAGGCGGCTGCGGCACCCGTGGTGGTGGCGGTGGCGCCCACCGCGCAACGCCCGGCCGAGGACCCGCGCCGCATTGCGCAGGACCGCCAGGTGCCGGCGGCCGAGCGCGAAGCGCTGCGCACCGCCGCGCTGCGCGAAACCAACATGGCGCGGCTGACCGGTGGTGACTACACGATGGGCGCCGAGGCCGACGAGCTGGGCGAAGGTGGCCAGATCGACGAGCCCGCGCAGCCGTCGCACGCCGTCAAGGTCGCCACCTTCGAACTTGGCTACACCGAAGTGCGCGTGGCGCAGTTCCGCAAGTTCGTCGATGCCACCGGCTACGTCAGCGACGCCGAAAGCGCGGCCCAACCCGGTTGCCACGCGCCCGCCAAGGGCGGCCGCTGGGTGCTGCAGCCGGCGGCCAACTGGCGTGCGCCGGGGCATGTGCAGACTGACAACCACCCCGTGGTGTGCCTGAGCTGGAACGACGTCCAGGCCTACCTGCAGTGGCTCAACGGCAGCGCCGAGCGCTACCGCCTGCCCAGCGAAGCCGAATGGGAATTTGCTGCGCGTGCCGGCACCGCCACGCCGCGGCCCTGGAGCGACACGGCGGGCTTCTTTTCGCGCACCTGGAACACCGTCAAACCCTGGTCGGCCGACCGCGCCAGCCGCGCCTGCAAATACGCCAACGTCGCCGACGAAAGCATGCGCACTCAACTGGAATGGCCCAACGCCTTCGACTGCAGCGACGGTTACCCGCAACTGGTGCCGGTGTCGTACTTCGCGCGCAACAACTTCAGCCTGTACGACATGATGGGCAACGCCGCCGAATGGACGCTGGACTGCTGGAATGCCAACCACAACGGCGCCCCGCGCGACGCCCGGCCGCGCATCAGCGGTGACTGCAGCCGGCACGTGGTGCGCGGGGGCAGCTGGGCCAGCTCGCAAGCCAGCATCCGCTCGGCAGCGCGGCAGAGCCAGCCGCAGAACTACCGCGCGGCCGACCTGGGTTTTCGCATCGCGCGCACGCCCTGAGTCAGCCGCGGAATGGGGCAATGAATGCAGCACTGAATGCGGCAACATCAAGCTCGCACAACAGCCTGAAGGATCCGGCATGTTCCGCCAGACGTACCTAGACAACGCGCAGATCGCCAGCCAGCTGGGCGCCTGGGTCCGGCAGCATCCAGGCATCGCACACCTCAGCGCCATCGGCCAGAGTGCCGCAGGGCGCGACATCCTGCTGCTGACCATCGGCCGCAACCCGGGCGACGGCCGCCCGGCCGTCTGGATCGACGGCAACATGCACGCCAGCGAAGTCTGCGGGTCCAGCGTCGCGCTGGCCATCGCCGAAGACATCCTCGCCATTTACCAGGGTGCCAACACGGCCGGCGGCAAGCCCTTGCCGCCGCACATGGCGCAGGCCATTCGCGAGACGCTGTTCTACGTCGTGCCGCGCATCTCGCCCGACGGCGCCGAAGAGGTTCTCAAGCGCGGCCGCTACGTGCGGTCGAGCCCGGTGGACGAACGTGTCAACCAGGGCCATGCGCGCTGGGTGTCTGAAGACATCGACGGCGACGGCTTTGCCGGCTCCATGCGGCGGGCCGACCCCGACGGTGAACTCGTCGAACTGCGCGGCGACGACGGCGCGGCGCTGGCGCCCGCCGTGATGGTGGCGCGGATGCCGGAAGACGAAGGCCCCTTCTACCGCCTGTACCCCGAAGGCCGCATCGCCAACTTTGACGGCCGCAAGGTGCCGGACCCGTACTTCCTGTCCGACAACCTCTACGACTTCAACCGCAACTTCCCCTACACCTGGGCGCCAGAACCGCAGCAGGCCGGCGCCGGCCCGTACCCCGGCAGCGCACCGGAAACGCGCGCCGTGCTCGACTTTGCGACCAGCCACCCCAACATCATGGTGTGGCTCAACCTGCACACCTTTGGCGGCGTCTTGATCCGGCCGCTGGGCGACAAGCCCGACGCCAAGATGAACGTGGGCGACCTGGCCATCTTCGAACAGGTCGAGGCCTGGATGACCGAACACACCGGCTACCCCTGCGTCAGCGGCTTCCACGAATTCCTCTACGAACCCGACAAGCCGCTGCATGGTGACCTGTCCGACTACGCCTACCACCAACGTGGCGCGCTGGCCTATGTGGTGGAGCTCTGGGACCTGTTCAAGCAACTGGGCATCGAACGCAAGAAACCCTTCGTTGACCACTACTCGAAATTCACGCGCAAGGACATGCGCGCGCTGGCCGAGTTTGACCGGCTGCACAACGCGGGCCGCGTCTTCGGCAGCTGGAAGAAGGTGCAGCACCCGCAGCTCGGCGAGGTGGAGGTCAACGGTTTCGACCCGCGCGTGGGCATCTGGAACCCGCCCTATGAACGGCTGCCCGAAACCTGCCACACGCAGAGCGCGGCCTTCCTGCGGGTGGCCGCGCTGCTGCCGCGTGTCAGTGTCAGCGTGGTCCAGCAGGAGCGCAAAGGTGAACACACGCGCATCGACATCCGCATCGCCAACCACGGCTACCTGGGCACGTGTGGCGTGCCGTCGGCGAAGACGTTGCTGCACGTGGAACCGCTGCGGCTGACGGCGCGCGGCGAAGGCGTGGCGTTGCTGGCGCCCACGGAGGCGGTGGTGGAGATCGGCCATCTGGAAGGCTGGGGCGGCGGCCTGCACGGCGGGCCCAGCGTGTTCTCGCCGTGGACGCGGGGCAATGGGCACGAGCGCTTCGTCAGCCTTGTCACGACTGGCACGGGCCGTGTGCGCGTCGAAGTCAGCAGCTGCCGGGTGGGCGTGCAGCGGCTGGTGGTGGACGTGGTCTGACTGAGAACGTGGCCTGATGAACATGTTCAAAAGCGCGTCGAGATGGCTCCTCCTCGTTGGCCTGGTGTGGGTCCTGTCGGGCTGCGCCAGCTGGCGCGATGCCTTTCTGAACTGGCGCCAGGGTCCGCAGGTCGCAGCAGTGCAACCGGCGGTCGGTGCCGAACTGCAGAAGTCCCTGGACCGGCTCTATGCGGAAGGTGCCAGCGCACTGGCGCGCAACGACATCGACGCCACCCGCACGGCGTGGCGGAAATACCGGGCGATCGCACCCGCGCATCTGGACCTGACGAACAAAGTCAGTGGCTACCTGACCCTGCTGGACCGCGAGTCCGCCAGGCGATTCGCCAAGCAGGTGGCAGCCCGCGAAAAGACCGCGCCGTACGCCCAGACCGACCGTCTGCACGTCGCCCTGTTCCCCTTCGTCAACCAGGGCCCGAACACGGCGCTGCCGGCCCCTGCGGCGTTCAACCGCGCCGTGATGGCAATGATCACCACCGACCTGTCACGCGTGCCCGCCATCACCGTGCTGGAACGCGAAAAGATCGACCACCTTGTGCGGGAACTCAAACTCAGCGACAGCCCGCTCGTGGACCGCGCCACGGTGCTGGCGCAGGGCCGGCTGCTGGGTGCGGGCAGCGTCATCGCAGGCTCGGTCTTCAACCAGGCCGGCCCGGCCGGACCCGGGTCTGGCCGCTATCGCATCAACACCGCCGTGTCCGACGTGCAAGGCGGCAAAGTGGTGGGCCTGCAGGAAGCGGATGGCGGCCAGGCAGAGTTCTTCGTGCTGCAGAAGCGCATCGTGTACGGCATTCTTGAAACGCTGGAGATCAAGGACCTGCCGCCCGGCGTGCACCGCGTCCACACCCGCAGCTGGGACGCCTATGCGCGCTTTGCTGCGGGGCTGCAGCTGATGGCGGAAGACCGGTTCGACGACGCGCGCAAGGCTTTTCGTGCAGCGCTCGAATTCGACCCTGCCTTTGAGCTGGCGCAAGAGTCGCTCTCGGGCACGCCCAGCCAGGGCGCGACGCTCGAGAGTGTTCGTGCCGAAGTGAGAGTCGGCGCCCTGTCGGGCGCGCGGCAGCAGAAAGCACCCTGAGTCGCACCGCGCACGGCAGGGAGTGCGCAAGCTGTCACTCTGCTCGGCCGAACAGCGTGAAGGGGGTGCCCACGAAGATGCCAAAAGACCACTCGTTCTTGGTGTTCCCGGAAATCGACTCCTTGCCCTTGCTGGTCCAGTCGAAACGGATGCCGGTGTTGAAAGAGCGCTTGCCCGCTTCCTCACTGTGCCAAAGGAAGATGGGCAGACCGAATTCGGTGACCCTGGACCGGGTGTTGTAGGTCAGCGACGGGGACGCTGCAAAACTTTCGCTCTCGTTTCGGTAGCGGTACTGGTATGACAGCACGCCGTCGTTCTGTGCCTTCGGGGCACCGAAGCTGCCGGTGATGCAATCGACAAAAAGCACATCGCCAGTCCTGTCGACCGGACACCGATTCTTGGTGGGGCCGTTTTCAAATGCCCGCTGCCACGATGCCCTTAGCACGTGCGCGCGGCGGGTGTCGGGGTCGTGGCCAACAGCGGCGACGGACGCAGACCAGGGCCAAACGCGAATGCTTGATGCGGACTTTGGAAAGGCGGGCCTGTCTTCGTAGTAGCTGCGCGTTTCCGATCCAAAGCGGAACCCGGTGGACAATGAGAAGAGCCCTGTCTGCGTGCCCAAGAGCGGCCTGGCATCCAGTAGCAAGTAGCTCAAACCCATCTTGGGAATACCAGTCAAACCGTCGGCGTAGCTGAAGACTTTCGAGGAGGTGCTGCCCGTCAGCGGCGCTGAAAGAAGCAAAGTGACCTCACGCCAGCCGCCCGCGTAGAGGCGGTCCCAACCCAGCTTGATGGTGGCTGATGTCTCCTTGTTGCTGGCCAGCAGCGTCAAGCCATTCTGCGCAAAGGGCGCGCCGGCTTCTGGATACTTCTCGAGCAGTTCGGCAAAGCGAAGGGCGCGGACGCGTTGGGCAGGGTCATCCGCCGACTTGGCAACCGCAATGACTCGGGCTGCCGCGCCGAGTTCGCTGCGCTGCTGCTCGGAGAGGGTCAGCGCAGCGCTCATCTCCTCTTTCGCCGCGACGGCTCGGTAGTAAGCGACATGGTGCTGATCTTTGCAGTTTGGAGGACTGACCAGCAGGCAGGGCTTGACCGTCAAGGCATGCTCAAGAAGGCGATTGGCGGATTTCTGCGCGGAGCTGACTGCGGCGCGAGCTTCACTGGCCAAACGCTGCAGATTCTTTGAACTGGCCACGAGCTGTGCGTCGGTGGCCAACTCCAGCGCCAGTGCCGTCTTCGTCGCACCGTCCACCAGGTCATACACACCTGCGGCAGCCTTGCGCGCCTTGTCGACCTCTTCCTGTGCGCCTTGTGCATATGCGACGAGGCCGACCATGTCCTCAATCGAAGGGATCCCGCTGACGGGCGCCGGGCTGGAACTCAATTCGGCTTGAGCAACCGCCGGCTCCACGGATTCGACGGCGATCTGTCGCAGCGATGTCCTGGCGACATCGAACTTCGCTTTCGCCTGCGTCCCTGAATGCTGCCACTGATCGCAAAGGTCGCGCTTGAGGATGGCAGCCTTTGCCAAGCTTTGCGTCTGGGGCGAGGGCTGGCTTCCTTCCTTCAGGAGTTGAGCGTCAGCCGCGTCGGCATCGTCGCATGCCACTTTGGTTTCGACTCTGACGAGCAAGAGCGCCGCTTGGCTGGATTCGACTGCATCGCGTGCGGTCTTCAGCTTTTCATACGCTGTGGGCGTTTTCGCCTGCGCCTGGCAGGAGCCCGAGGCCAATGCGAAGAAGAGAAACATCCAGGCCTGTTCGGCCCACGTGTTCGAAACCGGCATTCCATTCCTCCACCGTGGCACTGCGGCCTTCGTAGACGGAATTCTGGCGACGCGCGGGCTTGAGCAGAAGCGGGTTATTGCGGGTTCGTCATCAGAATTGCGCACGGGATGCGAGCGCATGACGCCACAGCCACACTTGCGCCGTTAGCAGGCGTCAATGTCGCGCCCCTCACCCGCCCTGCATCCCCTCCACCGTGTCCCGTATCAAATGCCCCGAAATCGAAAACCGCGGCGGGATGTTGGGCAGGGCGTTGATCGGAAACCACTGGGCGTCTGCAATCTCGCCCGGCTGCGGCACGATGTCGCCGCGTGTCCAGCGGGCGGTGAAAGCGATCATCAAGCTGTTCGGAAAAGGCCAGCTCTGGCTGCCGAAGTAGCGCAGTTCTTCGACTTGCACGCCGACTTCTTCAGCCACTTCGCGGCGGATGCAGTCTTCGATGGATTCGCCGGCTTCGACAAACCCCGCCAGCGCGCTGTACATGCCATTCGTGAAGTGCGGTGCACGGGCGAGCAGCACTTCACCCGGGCGCCACACCAGCGCCATCATGGCCGGGTTGATGCGCGGGTAGGCGGTGTGGCCGCAGGCCGGGCAGCGGCGAGCGCGTTCGCCGGTCTGGTGGTCGGTGGCGGAGCCGCAGGCGCCGCAGAAGCGGTGCGTGCGGTCCCAGTCCAGCACTTGCGCGGCCCGGCTGGCCAGGCCGGACAAGGGTGCCGAGAAGGTCATCATCGCCGCCCGCAGCGGCACTGGGCGCCAGCCCTCAGGTGCAGCGGTCAGGCGAAGGGCCCAGCAGTCCAGGCCATCGAGCCGGCCCAGGTAGTGGCGCACTTCAGCGTACTGCTGCCAGCCGCGCTGGTCCAGCGGATGCAGCGGCGATTCTTCGGCTTCAGGCAGCAACAACTTGCCGTCAACGAAAGCGAGACTCCAGTGCTGCGGCGTGGGTTCGCCGATTAGGGCAATGGCGGGGATGAAGCGCATGGCGGGTGGGTCGTGCGACTGGGAATGAGCCCAGCCTACATCACCGCACCCAGTTGCCAGGGCACGAACTCGTTCTGCCCATAACCATGCAGTTCGCTCTTGGTGCTGCGCCCCGACGCCGTGGCCAGCATCAACTGGAAGATGCGTTCGCCCACCTGGTCCACCGTGTCGTGGCCTTCGACGATGCCGCCACAGTCGATGTCGATGTCGTCCTGCTGCTTGGTCCACAGCGCGGTGTTGGTGCTGAGCTTGAGCGACGGTGAAGGCGCGCAGCCATAAGCCGAACCGCGCCCGGTGGTGAAGCAGATCAGGTTGGCGCCGCCGGCCACCTGGCCCGTGGCCGACACCGGGTCATAGCCCGGTGTGTCCATATAGACGAAGCCCTTGGCGGTGACGCGCTCTGCAAACTCGTACACGTCCACCAGGTTCGTGGTGCCGCTCTTGGCGATGGCGCCCAGGCTCTTTTCAAGAATCGTCGTCAAGCCGCCCGCCTTGTTGCCGGCCGATGGGTTGTTGTCCATCTTCATGCCGTTGCGCGCGGTGTAGCTCTCCCACCAGCCGATGCGGGCACGCAGTTTGTCGGCGACGGCGGTGCTGACGGCGCGGCGGGTCAACAAATGTTCGCCGCCATAGATCTCGGGCGTTTCGCTCAGGATGGCGCTTCCGCCGTGCCGCACCAGGCGGTCCACCGCGGCGCCTAACGCCGGATTGGCACTGATGCCGCTGTAGCCGTCGCTGCCGCCGCATTGCAGGCCTACCGTGATGTGGCTGGCCGGCACCGGCACGCGCTGCACGCGGTTGGCGTGTGGCAGCAACTGCTTGATTTCTTCGACACCCCGGGCCACGGTCTTGGTGGTGCCGCCGGTGTCCTGGATGTTGAAGGTGACGAGCCAGGCGCCTTCCTGCAGGCCTTCCTGCGCCACCAGGCCCTGGATCTGGTTGGTCTCGCAGCCCAGGCCCACCACCAGCACGGCGGCAAAGTTGGAGTGGCGGGCATAACCGCCGAGTGTCCTGCGCAGCACGCGCAGTTCTTCGCCTTCGCTGTCGGTGGCGCAGCCCATGCCGTGCGTGAGCGCGACGACGCCATCTACGTTGGGGAAGTCGGCCAAGGCCTCCGGGTGGATGTCACGCCGGAAGTGGTCGGCAATGGCACGCGCCGCGGTGGCGCTGCAGTTGACGCTGGTCAGCACGCCGATGTAATTGCGCGTGGCCACGCGCCCATCGGGCCGCACGATGCCCATGAAGGTGGCGGGCTCGGGCACATAAGCCGTCGGCGTGGCGCCGGCGCCGGGTTCGTGCGCACGCTCGAAACTGCTGAAGACGAGGTTGTGCGTGTGCACGTGCTGCCCCGGTGCGATGGCTTGCGTCGCCGTGCCGATGATCTGGTTATAGCGGCGCACGGGCTCACCCTGGCCAATGGCGCGGGTGGCGAGTTTGTGGCCGGGCGGCACCAGACCGGCGACGGTGATGCCTTCTTCCGCCACCACCGTGGCGCCCAGCAATTGCCGGCGCGCGATGACGACGTTGTCGGCCGGATGGATGCGGATGGTGGGGCTGCTCATGGCGTCACCGGCCTTTCAGTTGTCACTCAGCTGTCACTCAGTTATCAATCAGTGCCGAGTCCCAGGCGTGCACGGTCTGCCGCTGTTCGCCCAGCTTTTCAATGCCCAACGTCATCACGTCACCCGGCTTGAGGAACACCGGGTTCGGCTTCATGCCCAGGCCCACGCCAGGCGGCGTGCCCGTGGTGATGAGGTCGCCCGGGTTCAGCGTCATGAAGCGGCTCAGGTAGCTGACGATCTGCGCCACGCCGAAGACCATCGTGCGCGTGTTTCCGGTCTGCATGCGCTTGCCGTTGACGTCCAGCCACATCGACAGGTTCTGCACATCGCCCACCTCGTCGGCCGTCACCAGCCACGGGCCGGTCGGGCCGAAGGTGTCGCAGCCTTTGCCCTTGTCCCACTGGCTGCCGCGTTCCAACTGGTATTCGCGTTCCGACACGTCGTTGACGACGCAATAGCCCGCCACACACTTCAGCGCATCGGCTTCCGACACATAGCGCGCGCGGCTGCCGATCACCACGCCCAGTTCCACTTCCCAGTCGCTCTTGACGGAGCCTTGCGGCAGCACGACGGCGTGGTTGCAGCCGACCGCGCTGTCCACCGTCTTCATGAAAACGATGGGCTCCTTGGGGATTGGCATGTTGGATTCGGCCGCGTGGTCGGCGTAGTTCAGGCCGATGGCGATGAACTTGCCCATGCCGGTGTAGGGCAGGGCGAGCGTGCCCTGTTCCACCACCGGCAGCGCGTTCAGGTCCAGCGCGCGCAGGGCGGCCCGGCCAGCCGGGGACAGCGTCTGCGCCGTGATGTCCGGCAGCAGCGCGCTCAGGTCGCGGACCTTGCCTTGAGCGTCCAGCAAGCCGGGTTTTTCCTGGCCCTTGGGTCCGTGTCGCAGCAGTTTCATGATTCAAGCTCCTAGGTTGTGAGGGGGTCAATTGCTCCAGCCGCCGTCGATGATGTTGGCGGTGCCGGTGGTGAATGACGATTCGTCGCTGGCGAGGTAGACCGCCAGCGCGGCGATTTCGCTGACTCGGCCAAGGCGGCCCATCGGCTGGCGGGCCACGTAAGACGCTTCCACTTGCGCCAAGGTCTGCCCGCTGGCAGCCGCGCCAGCGGCAATGCGGTCGCGCAGCGAAGGCGACTCCACCGTGCCTGGGCAGATGGCGTTGCAGCGGATGCCTTGCGCCACGTAGTCGGCCGCCACCGACTTGGTCAGGCCGATGATCGCGGCCTTGGTGGTGCCATAGACAAAACGGTTCGGGGCGCCCTTGATGCTGCCCGCGACCGAGGCCACATTGATGATCGATCCGCCACCCGCCTTGAGCATGGCGGGCAGGAAGGCCTTGATGGTGCGGAACTGCGAACGCACGTTGAGCTGGAAGGCAAAGTCCCAGTCGGCTTCGCTGCAGTCGAGCACGCTGCCGGTGTGCACGAAACCCGCCCCGTTGAAGAGGATGTTGACGGGGCCGTGGGCCGCGGCGGCGGCCGTGATGGCGACCGCATCGGTCACGTCCAGCTGCAGCGTGGTGCAGCCGGTGTCGGCCTTCAATGCGGCCAGCAGCGTCTCGTTCAGGTCGCTGGCGATCACGTGTGCACCTTCGCGCACAAAGGCCTCTGCCACGGCGCGGCCTATGCCTTGCCCGGCGGCAGTGATGAAGGCGGTCTTGCCTGCAAGTCGCGATGTCATCTCAAGGTCCTGTGGTGATGGTGTGGTGGGCGCGGCTGCGGCGTTCGACTTCGTCCCAGCGCCACGCGATGCCCAGGCCCGGCGCGTCCGGCGCCACGGCGTGGCCACTGTCCAGCGCCATCCTGCTGCTGGCGACCGTGTCGAGCTGAGGGATGTATTCCACCCAGGCCGAAGCCGGGGTGGCGGCGCACAGCGAGACGTGCAGTTCCGTCAGGAAGTGCGGGCACAGCGCCAGGTTGAAGGCCTCGGCCATGTGCGCCACCTTCAGCCACGGCGTGATGCCGCCGATGCGCGCCACGTCGGCTTGCAGGATGGATGCCGCGCCTTGCTGCACGTAGGCCGCAAACTGGCCTGGTGAGTAGAGCGATTCGCCCACCGCGATGGGCACCGGGCTGGCGGCGGCCAGGCGTGCGTGGCCGGTGATGTCGTCGGCCGGCAAGGGCTCTTCGAACCAGGCGATGCCCAGTTCTGCATAACGCGGCGCGCGGCGCAAGGCCTCACTGAGCGTGAAGCACTGGTTGGCATCGACCATGATCTCGAAGCCGTCGCCCACCGCTTCGCGCACCGCACGCAGCCGAGCCATGTCTTCGCTCAGGTGCGGTTTGCCGACCTTGATCTTGGCGCCCTTGAAGCCGGCGTCGCGTGCGGCCAGGGTTTCGCACACCAGCGCGTCGGGGCTCAGGTGCAACCAGCCGCCTTCGGTGGTGTAAACGGGGATGCGCTGGCGCGAGCCACCGGCTGCGCGCCACAGCGGCTGGCCGTCGCGCAGGCAGCGCCAGTCCCACAGCGCGGTATCGATGGCGGCCAGCGCCAGGCTCGTGAGTGCGCCCACGGTGGTGGCGTGGGTGGCAAACATCAGCTCGCGCCAGATCTGTTCGATCAGCGCTGGGTCGCGGCCGATCAACGGTGGCGCCAGGTGGTCTTTCAGCAGCGCCATCACCGAACTGCCACCGGTGCCGATGGTGTAGCTGTAGCCCGTGCCCTGGCTGCCGTCGTCGCACGTGATGCGCACGAAGGGGGTTTCCTGCGTCACGAAGGACTGGATGGCGTCGCTGCGTAGCACCGGCGGCGGCAGGTCCACCAGGTGCAAGTCAACCCGGGTGATGCGACGGTTGCGCGTCACTCAGAACCCCATCGTGCGCGGCAGCCACAGGCTGATGGCGGGGATGTAGGTGAGGATCACCAGGCTGCCCAACAGCGGCACCAGCCACGGCAGGATGGCCATGGTCGTGCGTTCCAGGCTCAGCTTGGCCACGCGCGCCAACACGAAGAGCACCATGCCCATTGGCGGGTGCAGCAAGCCGATCATCAGGTTGAGCACCATCACCAGACCAAAGTGCACCGGGTCGATGCCGAGTTGGCGCGCGATGGGCAGCAGCAGTGGCACGAGGATGGTGATGGCCGCCGTGGGCTCCAGAAAGCAGCCGACGAAGAGCATCAACGCATTCGCCAGCAGCAAGAAGACCCAAGGCTCCTGCGTGAATGCCAGCACCCAGCTGGCAATGGCCGCGGTGACGCCGGTGGCCGTGAGCATCCAGCCAAAGATCGACGCCGCCGCCACGATGAACAGCACCGTGGCGGTGGTCTCCACGGTGTCGAGGCAGACCTTGACGAACATCTTCCAGCCGAGCGTGCGGTACCAGACCAGGCCCAGGAACATGGCCCACACGCAGGCCGCGATGGCGCCTTCGGTGGGCGTGAAGAGGCCCGTGGTCATGCCGCCGATCAGCAGCACGGGCGTCATGATGGGCAGCACAGCCTGAAAGCGGAAAACGCGGTCGGCGGCAAACAGCAGCACCAGTGCGACGGCCACGGTCAACTGCGGTTGCAGGCCGGCCTGGACCAGCTCATACACCGTCCAGGGCCATGCCACCACCACCGCGGTCTCCAGCAGCGCCTTGCCCAGCCGCGGCCAGGCAAATGGCACGTCGCCACCCCAGCCGTTCTTGTGCGCGAACCAGGCCACCGTGAGCATCATCAGCCCCGCCATCAGGATGCCCGGCAGGATGCCGGCCAGGAACAGCGAGCCCACCGACACGTTGGCCATCATGGCGTAGATGACAAAAGGCAAGGACGGCGGAATGATGGGCCCGAGCGTGGCCGACGCCGCCGTCACGCCCACCGCAAATTCAGTGGCATAACCATGATCCTTCATGGCCTTGATCTCGATGGTGCCCAGGCCCGCCGCGTCGGCAATGGCCGTGCCGCTCATGCCGGCGAAGATGACCGAACCGACGACGTTGACGTGGCCGAGGCCGCCTTTCATCCAGCCGACAAGCGCCAGCGCATAGTTGTAGATGCGGTTGGTGATGCCGGCGTTGTTCATCAGGTTGCCTGCCAGGATGAAGAAGGGCACCGCCAGCAGCGGAAAGCTGTCGATGCCACCGATCATGCGGTGGATGACCGTCAAACCCGGCAGACCACCGGTCCACACGATGTAGATCAACGACGCCCCGGCCATCGCCATCGCCACCGGCAAACCGCCCGACATCAAAATCAGAAAGACAATTTTCAGCATCTCAGCGCTTCTTCAGCGGTTATTCAGGGCAAACGCCACCGCCGCCCTGCCGCCACGGTCAGCACGCGCCAGAGCCCGGAGTTCAGCCAAGACAGCCGCCCACATCTCAGACCACCACGCCATCTTCACCCTCAGGCCGTTCCAGCACGCTCCAGCCGCGCCGCAAATGCAGCCGCAGCAGCAGCGCCGAACGCACGCTCATGGCCACAAAGCCAAGCAGGCAGGTGCCGTAAACCAGGTTCATCGGCAGGTCCACCACCGTCATCTGCATGCCGCTCATCTTCTGCATCATCAGCGCGGTGTAAACCGCCATCGCCACGCAGAAAGTCAAGCGCAACAGGTCAACGACCGTGGCCATCACACGCCCCGCCCGCGCCGGCATCCAGCGGTAGAGCAGGTCCACCTGGATGTGGTTGTTCTTCGCCACGCCGATGGCAGCGCCCACGAAGACCGTGCCCACCAGCAGGTAGCGAGCGATCTCCTCAGTCCACGATGCTGAATTGTTCAGCGCGTAGCGCGTGAAGAACTGGTGGAAGACGGTCAGCCCCAGCGCCCAGAACAGCATCAGCGCCAACCAGGCTTCGGGGGTGGTGCCCGACAGATCCACCGCTTCATCGACGGCATGGAATTCGCCGTCGTCCCCCATCACCTGGGGCAGTGCGTCAATGTCCATGCGCTGCGGGTTTGTGCTGGCTGCGCGCTGCTCGCCCTATTTCAACGCCTGCACACGGTCGTACAGCGCCTTGTCCCAAGTGGCGTCAGGCCCGAGGTGAGACTTCTGGAACAGCGCCGCGAACGCGGCGCGGTCGGACTTGACCACGGTCTTCTTGTACTGGGTGGCAAAGGCTTCGACCAGCTTGGTCTCGGCCGCCACGATGTCGTCGGTGGCCTTCCCGGCGGCTTCCTTCAGCACGGTCTCGAAGACTTTCTTGTCAGCGTCGGACAGCTTGCTCCAGGTCTGGCCGCTGACAATGGTGAGCAGCATCTCGGTGATGTGGCCGGTGAGGTTGATGTGCGACTGCACCTCGTAGAACTTCTTGGCCTCGATCGTCGGCAGCGGGTTTTCCTGCGCATCGACGGTCTTGTTCTGCAGCGCCAGATAGACCTCGGCAAAGGCGATCGGCGTGGCGTTGGCGCCGACGATCTTGGGGTACATCACGTACAGCGGCGCGTCGGGCACGCGCAGCTTCAAGCCGGCCATGTCCTCGGGCTTCATGATGGCCTTGTTGGCGGTGGTGTGGCGCACGCCGTAGTACGTCACCGTGACGGGCTTGTTGCCGCCCTTCTTGTAGTAGCCGTCCATCAGTTCTTGCAGCACCGGGCCGTCGGCGTAGGCCTTCCAGTGCTTGAAGTCGCGGAACATGAACGGCACGCCGCCGATGGCCAGCGGCGGATAGGTGCGCGCGGCAAAGGCCTGGCCCGTGTAGATGATGTCCACTGTCCCCAGGGTCAGGCCCTGGTTGATGTCAGTTTCCTTGCCCAGCGAAGAGGCCGGGAAGACCTGCACTTCATAGCGACCGCTGGTGCGCTTCTTGATCTCGTCGCCGGCCCAGACGGCCCACTTGTGATAAGCCTCGCTGGTCTCATAGACATGCGCCCACTTGAGCTTGGTCTGCGCCGTGGCGGCGCCTGCGGTGGCCAGCACGGCCGCGGCCAGAACGGCCTTGAGGAATGCTCGTTTCATCTTGTCTCCTGATCTTGGTCTTTGGGGAAGAAAACAGTCCGTGTCGGCGACTCTCAGCCCCGGCCGACGAAGGGCATCTTGGTGGCCATCACGGTGGTGAAAAGCACGTTGGCGGTGAGTGGCAACCGCACCATCGCCAAGAGCGTGTCCACCACCGCCTGCAAGTCCATGCGCGGTTCTGGCTGCATGCTGCCGTCGGCTTGCAGGACGCCATTCACCATGCGTGCCGTCATGTCGCTGGCGGCGTTGCCGATGTCGATCTGGCCGACCGCGATGTCAAAGGGCCGGCCGTCCAGCGCCGCTGTCTTCGTCAGGCCGCTGACCGCGTGTTTGGTGGCCGTGTAGGCGATGGAGCCCGGCCGTGGCGTGGTGGCCGAGATGCTGCCGTTGTTGATGATGCGGCCGCCCATCGGCGTCTGCTCCTTCATCATCTTGAAGGCTTGCGACAGGCAGTAGAAGGCGCCGTTGAGATTGACATCGACGATCTGGCGCCACTCGGCCGCCGTGACCTGATCGGGCGTCTTGGCGGCAAGGCCGCCACCGGCGTTGTTGAAGAGAAGATCCAGGCGGCCGAAGCGTTCCTTGATGGCGGCAAAAGCGATGGCGACTTCCATGTCGTCGGCCACGTTGCAAGGCAGCAGCAGGGCGCGGGATGCTGCCGAACTGTCAACTTGAGCGGCGGCTTCCGCGGTGGCTTGCAGCGCGTCGGCGCGGCGGCCCAGCAGGGCGACGTGCCAGCCATCGGCCAAGAGGCCCAGCGCACAGGCACGGCCAATGCCGCTGCCGGCGCCGGTGACGAGGGCGTACTTGTTCATGGCTTGAATCTCAATGGTTGTCCTTGGGAACGGCAGAGCCGCGCTTGCCGCGCAGGAAGTCGAGGTCAGCGCCTTCGTCGGCCTGCAGCACGTGGTCGATGTAGAGCTTCCAGTAGCCGCTGTCCATCGGTGGCTTTGGCGCTGTCCAGAGTGCGCGGCGGCGGGCCAGTTCGGCGTCGTCCACGTGCAGGTGGAGGCGCCGGCCGGCCACATCCAGCGTGATCAGGTCGCCGCTCAGCACCAGCGCCAGCGTGCCGCCAGCCGCCGCCTCGGGTGCGGTGTGCAGCACCACGGTGCCGTAGGCGGTGCCGCTCATGCGCGCGTCGCTGATGCGCACCATGTCCGTGATGCCCTTCTTCAGAACCTTGGGCGGCAGTGGCATGTTGCCGACTTCGGCCATGCCGGGGTAACCCTTCGGGCCGCAGTTCTTCAGCACCATGATGCAGCTTTCATCGACGTCGAGGGTGTCGTCGTCGATGCGCTTGTGAAAGTCGTCGCTGTCCTCGAACACCACCGCGCGGCCGGTGTGCTGCATCAGTGCCGGCGTGGCGGCGCTGGGCTTGATGACGGCGCCGCGCGGTGCCAGGTTGCCACGAAGCACGGCGATGCCGGCCTTGGCCTTGAAAGGCTGGGCGACCGTCTTGATGACACGCGGGTCGAAGTTCTGCGCGTCGGCGATGTTCTCTCCCACGGTGCAGCCGTTGGCGGTGACGGCGCCCAGGTGCAGGACCGAAGCGATCTCCTTCATCACCGCCGGCAGGCCACCGGCGTAGCAGAAGTCTTCCATCAAGTGCTCGCCACTGGGCTGCAGGTTCAGGATGCAGGGCAGTTCACTCGCCAAGCGGTCGAAGTCGTCGATGGTGAGCGGCACGCCGATGCGGCCTGCAATCGCAATCAAGTGGATGACGGCATTGGTGCTGCCGCCAATCGCGGCCAGCGTGCGGATGGCGTTTTCGAATGCTTCACGTGTGAGGATGCTCGACAGCTTCTGGTCGGTATGAACCATCTCGACGATGCGCCGCCCCGCGTTGCGCGCGATGACGTTGCGCCTGCCGTCCACCGCGGGGTAGGCCGCGTTGCCCGGCAGGCCCACGCCCAGCGCTTCAACCATGCTGGCCATCGTGCTGGCGGTGCCCATCGTCATGCAATGGCCGTGGCTGCGGTGCATGCAGCTTTCGGCCTCGAAGAAGTCCTGCAGCTTCAAGGTGCCGGCGCGCACCTGCTCGCTCATCTGCCAGACGCCGGTGCCCGAACCCAGCTCTTGCCCGCGCCACTTGCCGTTGAGCATCGGCCCGCCGCTGACGCCGATGGTCGGCAGGTCGACGCTGGACGCGCCCATCAGCAAGGCGGGCGTGGTCTTGTCGCAGCCCATCAGCAGCACCACGCCGTCGATGGGGTTGCCGCGGATGCTTTCTTCCACGTCCATGCTGGCCAGGTTGCGGTACAGCATGGCGGTGGGCCGCAGCAGCGTCTCGCCCAGCGACATCACTGGGAACTCAAGCGGGAAGCCGCCCGCTTCATAGACACCGATCTTGACCTGCTCGGCCAGCGTCCTGAAATGCGAATTGCAGGGCGTGAGTTCGCTGAAGGTGTTGCAGATGCCGATGACGGGCCGGCCGTCAAACTGGTCATGCGGCACGCCCTTGCCCTTGACCCAGCTGCGGTAGGCAAAACCGTCGCGGTCCTGGCGGCCAAACCACTGTTGGCTGCGCAGTTCTTCGGGCTTCTTGCGGGGCTTGTCACTCATGGGGTGCCTGGACTCTTGCCTTGTCGAATGCTGGCTTTCCCGGGTGTGGCCCGGGCCTGCGCCGGATACTATGGTATGACGATTGAACCCGCAGCCGTAGAAGCCCTAGGAGACTGCAAGCCGTGTCCAAACCCTCTGTCCTGTCGGTGGCCAAACTCTCGCCACTGCTGGCGCCGCAGATCGATGCGGCCTTTGAATCGCATGTGCTGCCAGGCCTGGACGTTGCGGCGCTGGCCCAGGTGGCGCCCACGGTGCGCGGCCTGGCGGGCAGCGGCGAAAGCAAGGTGCCCGCGGCCTTGATCGCGCAGCTGCCGGCGCTGGAAGTCATCTCCATCATGGGCGTGGGTTACGACGGCGTGGACGTGGCCGCGGCCAAGGCGCGCGGCGTCATGGTCACGCACACCCCCAATGTGCTGAACGACGATGTGGCCGACCTCGCCCTGGCCTTGATGCTCAGTGCGTCGCGCCAGTTGCCGGCTGCCGACCGCTACGTGCGCAGTGGCCAATGGCTGCAAGGCGCCATCCCGCTGGCGCGCAAGATGAGCGGGGCGCGGGTCGGCATCGTCGGCATGGGCCGCATCGGCCAGGCCATCGCGCAACGTGCGTTGGCTTTCAACATGAACATCGCCTACACCGCGCGCAGTTCCAAACCGCATCTGCCGTACAGCTTCCACCCGAGTGCCGAGGCGCTGGCCTCGGCGGTGGACTTCCTCGTGCTCATCGCGCCGGGTGGTGCCGGCACGCTCAAGATGATCGATGCCAAGGTGCTCAAGGCGCTGGGCCCGAAGGGCTTCTTGATCAACGTGGCGCGCGGTTCGGTCGTCGATGAGCAGGCGCTGATTCAGGCGCTGGAGGATGGCACCATCGCCGGTGCTGGCCTCGATGTCTTCGAGGACGAACCGCGTGTGCCGCAGCGTTTGCTGGACCTCCACAAGGTGGTGCTGACGCCGCACATCGGCAGCGCCACATCGGCCACGCGGCAGGCCATGGCAGACCTCGCATTCAACAACCTGGCGGCGCACTTTGCCGGCCGGCCAGTGCTGACGCCAGTGCCCGAATGCCAGTGATGGGCTGAAGTCCTGACCAGTCCTCGGCCCCGGGAAAGCCCGCAGCCAAGTCGTATTCAATCATCATACGATTGCATGCCAGGTGCCCGCCCCCCGCGAAGAGCACCCCCACCCAAGACCCGCCAGGAGACGACCCATGCAATTGAAGAAGATCGGTTTGGCCAGCGCCCTGGTGGCTGCAGGCTTCATGGCCAGCATGCTGGCCGTCGCCCCCGCGATGGCCCAGGAAAAGATCACCGTCTGGTGGGGCAAGGGCTTCTACAAGGCCGAAGACGACGCGCTCTTTGCAGCCATCAAGAAGTTTGAAGCCAAGTACCCAAAGTACAAGATCGACTTGAGCCTGTACGCGCCGCAGGAAGCGATTCCGAAGACCGTGGCTTCGCTCGATGCCGGCAACCCGCCAGACGTGGCATATGGCGACGTCTATGACTTCCAGGTCACCGCCAAGTGGGCTTATGAAGGCAAGCTGGAAGACATCTCCAGCGTCATCGACCCGATCCGCGCGAAGTTTGAGCCTTCTGCGCTGTCCACGACATTCCTGCTGAACAACACCACCCAGAAGCGCGCCTACTACGCCTTCCCGGTCAAGCAGCAGACCATGCACATCCAGTACTGGAAGGACATGCTGACTGACGCGGGCTTCAAGGAAAGCGACATCCCCAAGGACTGGGCCGGATACTGGAATTTCTGGTGCGACAAGGTGCACAGCGGTTACCGCCAGAAGACGGGCAGCCGCGCCTTCGGCACCGGCTTCCCGATGGGCGTCGATTCGAGCGATTCGTTCTTTTCGTTCCTGACCTTCATGGACGCCTACAACGTCAAGCTCGTCAGCGACTCGGGCAAGTTGCTGGTAGACGACCCTTCCGTGCGCCAGGCGCTCATCAACGCCGTCACCGACTACACGGCCGTGTACAGCAAGGGCTGCACGCCGCCTTCGGCCACGAGCTGGAAGGACCCGGACAACAACGTCGCCTTCCACAACAAGACCATCATCATGACCCACAACGCCACGATCTCGATCGCGGCCAAGTGGCTGGACGACATGAACAACGCCACGCTCACCGAAGCGCAGCGGGCCACGGCCAAGGCCAACTACACCGAGAAGATCGCCACCGCCGGCTTCCCCAACAAGCCCGACGGCAGCAAGATGACCTACCGCGCGGCCGTGAAGACGGGCGTGATCTTCCAGCAGTCCAAGAACAAGGTGGGAGCCAAGCAGTTTGTGGCCTTCATGCTCGATGAAGCCAACCTCACGCCGTACGTGGAAGGTTCGCTCGGGCGCTGGTTTCCGGTGACCAAGGGCGCGCAGCAAAGCGCCTTCTGGAAGAGCGACCCGCACCGCCTGGCCGTGTACAACCAGTTCATGGCCGGCACCACGCCGTTCGAATTCACCAAGAACTACAAGTTCACGGTGCTGAACAACGAAAACGTGTGGGCCAAGGCGATGAACCGTGTGCTGAGCGAGAAGGTGCCGGTGCCGCAGGCTGTGGACGAAATGATCGCCCGCATCAAGGTGGTTGCGAATTAGGACCCCCCCGGAGCGCCTGCGGCGCTGCCCCCCAGGGGGCGGCCCCGGCGGCCCGGCATAGCCGGTTCCGCGGCGCCTGCTTGGTGCCGTCCCGATCGCTTGGCCCTTGGCACTTGGCACTTGGCACTTGGCATCAGCACCTGAACCGATGAACACCGCCACCCTTTCCAACCCCGCTGCGTCGCGCCCCAAGCGTGCGCTGACGCAATGGGAGCTTTGGGGCCGGCTGCTGGTGGTGCCGTACCTCATCGTCTTCGTGGTCTTCGTGCTGTACCCGGTGTGTTATGGCCTGTGGCTCGCGCGGGACCCGGCCAACTACGTCAAGCTGGCCGAAGACCCGATCTTCTTTCGCACGGCCATCAACACCTTCATCTTCCTGGTGGTGGGGGTGAATCTGAAGATGGTCATTGCGCTGGGCCTGTCCGGGTTTTTCGTGCAGACGCGCTGGTGGATCAAGGCGCTGTCGCTGCTGTTCATCCTGCCCTGGGCCGTGCCGTCCATTCCCACCATCCTGTCGGTGCGTTTCATGCTCAACCCCGAGTGGGGCGTGATCAACAGCACCATCTTCAAGTTGACCGGGCAGGACGGCCCGAACTGGCTCAACGACCCCACGCTGGCACTGAGCTTTTCGATGTTGATGCACATCTGGAAGAGCCTGCCGTTCTGGACGCTCATCCTCATCGCAGGCCGCCTGGCCATCCCGACCGAACAGTACGAAGCCGCCAGTGTCGATGGCGCCTCGCGCTGGCAGAAGTTCACCTTCATCACCTGGCCGGCGATGAAGGGGCTTTTCTTCACTTCCACCATCCTCAGCATGATCTGGACACTGGGTGACTTCAACAGCGTCTATCTGCTCACCGGTGGCGGCCCGGCCGACCTGACCCACGTTCTGGCCACGCTGGGCATTCGCTACCTGCGGCTGGACCAGATTGAATTGGCCATGGCCAGTATCGTGGTGGCGCTGCCTTTCGTGCTGCCACTCGTTTACATCATGATGAAGAGGCTCTCCAAGTGACGCGCAAGGCGTTCAACTGGAAGGCCGTCTCGACCGAAGCCCAACTGCTGCTGGTGGGCATACCGGTGTTGCTGTGGACCATCATCCCGGTCTATCACCTGTTCCTGTTTGCCATCTCCGAGCGCGACTCGGCCACGTCTGGCCGGCTGTGGCCGAAGAACCCGACGCTGCAGAATTTCGAGACCGTCTTCGGCCAGAAGCACTTCTACCTGAACCACTTCTGGACCCAGCTGGGCAACAGCCTCCTGATCGCCATTGCGGTGGGTGTCATCACCTTGTTCGTGGCCACCTGTGCAGCGTTTGCGATCAGCCGGCTCAAGGTGCGCGGCGGCCGCACGGTGATGAACATGGCACTCTTCACCTACTTCATCCCGGCCGCCTTCCTGGCCGTGCCCATGTACAAGACGATGGCCAATTACGGCCTGCTCAACAGCAAGTGGAGCCTGGTGCTGGCGATGGTGACGATTGCCTCGCCTTACTGCATCTGGGTGCTGAAGCAAGCCAGCGACAAGCTGCCCTGGGAACTGGACGAAGCAGCGCGCATGGACGGTGCCACGCCGCTGCAGCTGTTCCGCCTGGTCTATGTGCCACTGATGGTGCCGAGCCTGGTGGCCGTCGGCACCTACAGCCTCCTGCTGGCCTGGAACGAATACCTCTACGGCTTCTTGCTGCTGAGCAAGGAAACCGACCTCACGCTGGCCGTGGCCCTGGGCAACTTCCTGGCCGCCGACGACTCACCGTGGGAACTGCTGATGGCCACCGGCTTCATCTACGCACTGCCACCGGCGGCCATCTATTACGTCTTCAAGCGCTACATGGTGTCGGGCCTGACCGCCGGCGCCGTGAAATCATGAACCACCCCCGTAAGCGGCTTTGCCGCTCCCCCTCAAGGGGGCAACCCCAGCGGCCCGGCATAGCCGGTTCCGCGGCGTTTGCTGGGTGTGTGCCCAGGCCGCTGCAAGCCAATAGGAACTGAGCGATTCATGGCATCCGTTGCCTTCCAGAACATCCACAAGGCCTACGGCAAGGTCAAGGTCATCCACGGCATCGGCTTCGACATCGCCGACGGTGAATTTGTCGTGCTCGTGGGCCCCAGCGGCTGTGGCAAGAGCACGCTGCTGCGCATGCTGGCGGGGCTGGAAGAGATCAGCGGCGGCGAGATCCTGATTGACGGCAAAGTAGTCAATGACCTGGAAAGCAAGGACCGCGACATTGCCATGGTCTTCCAGAGTTATGCCCTCTACCCGCACATGACAGTGCGCGAAAACATGGGCTTCAGCCTGCGCTTGCGCAGGGCCGACAAGGGCACCACTGAAGCCCGTGTGGCCAAGGCGTCCGGCATCCTCAACCTCGACCCGCTGCTGGACCGCTTCCCGCGTGAACTCTCGGGCGGCCAGCGCCAGCGCGTGGCGATGGGACGCGCCATCGTGCGCGACCCGAAGGTGTTTCTCTTTGACGAGCCGCTGTCCAACCTGGACGCCAAGCTGCGCGTCGCGATGCGCGCCGAGATCAAGGCGCTGCATCAACGGCTGAAGACGACCACGGTCTATGTCACGCACGACCAGATCGAGGCCATGACCATGGCCGACCGCATCGTCGTCATGCACGACGGCATCGTGGAGCAGATCGGCACGCCGCTGGAACTCTTCGACAGGCCGGGCAACCTCTTCGTCGCACAATTCATCGGCAGCCCGTCCATGAACGTGTTTCGCGGCACCGCGCGCATTGGCCATGTGGAAGCGCTGGGCGCGCGCTGGCCGGTGCTGCCCGGCATTTGCCGTGTTGGCGCTGACGTGCACTATGGCATCCGCCCGACAGACCTGGTGCTGGCGCCGCAAGGCGTGCCGGCGCGGGTGGTGGTGGTGGAACCCACGGGTGCAGAGACCGAACTGCTGGTGCAGGTGGCCGACGAGAACATCGTCGTCGTCATGCACGGCCGCACTGCAGCCAGGCCCGACGACACCGTGTACCTGGCCCTGGACGCCGACAAGGCGCATGTCTTCGACGCCGCCAGCGGCGCGCGGCTGGGCTGAGCCACAAGGCGACCATGGCTGCGCACCTGCCAAGGCGCATCGTCGTGATGGGTGTCAGCGGCTGTGGCAAGAGCACCGTGGCACAGGCCCTGGCGCACCGCCTTCGGCTGCCTTTCATCGAAGGCGATGAACTGCACCCGCCCGACAACGTGGCCGCCATGAGCGCTGGCACGCCGCTGACTGACGAAGACCGGCGCGGTTGGTTGCAGGCCGTGGCCGCTACCCTGGCGCAGGCCGAAGCCACGGGGGCGGTGGTGACGTGCTCTGCGCTCAAGCGCAGCTACCGCGACCAACTGCGTGCCAGCGCGCCAGGGCTGCGGTTCGTGCACCTCACGGGACCGCAGAGCCTGCTGGTGAAACGGCTGGGCAGCCGCGCCGACCACTACATGCCGGCCTCGCTGCTGCAAAGCCAACTCGACACGCTGGAGCCACCTGCGGCCGACGAGGGCGCGCTGACGCAGGACATCGAGCAATCGCCCGAGCGCATCGTCAGCGCGCTCTGCCGACAACTGGCTGGCTCCTCGACATGATCGACGCCACCACCTTCCGTTTGGACGGGCGCCTGGCGCTCATCACCGGGTCCTCCGCCGGCATCGGCCTGGCGCTGGCGCGGGGCCTGGGGCAGGCCGGTGCCACGCTGGTGCTGAACGGCCGCGACGGCCCGCGCCTGGCAGCGGCGCAGCAGCAACTGCAGGCCGAGGGGCTGACCGTGCATGCGCGGGCCTTCGACGTCTGCGACGCGGCGGCCGTGGAAGCCGCTGTGGCTGGTATCGAAAGCGCCATCGGCGCCATCGACATCCTGGTCAACAACGCCGGCATGACGCGGCGCGCGCCCTTCCAGGACATGCCGGCGTCGGACTGGCAGACCGTCCTGCACACCAACATCGACAGCGTCTTCGTCGTCGGACAGATCGTCGCCCGGCGCATGGTGGCGCGCGGCCGTGGCCGCATCATCAACACCTGTTCGGTGCAGAGCGAACTGGGCCGCCCGGGCACGGCAGCCTATGCCGCCAGCAAGGGCGCGGTGAAGATGTTGACGAAGGGCATGGCCATCGACCTCGGTCCGCACGGCATCAACGTCAACGGCCTGGGCCCGGGTTATTTCAAGACTGAACTGACTGCGAACCTGGTCGCCGACCCAGCCTTCAACACCTGGCTCATGAACCGCACGCCGGCCAAACGCTGGGGTGATGTGCAAGAGCTGGCGGGTGCAGCGGTGTTCCTGGCCAGCGATGCGTCCACTTTCGTCAACGGCCACATCCTCTACGTGGATGGTGGCGTCACCGCGACCTTGTAGCCCATGCACTTCGCCAAAGTCATCCTCGAAACCGGCCCCGACGGCCGTGCCCGTTTCAGCGAAGAAGCCGTGCCGCTCACCGAAGGCAAACCCGCCGCCCGCCTGTCGGTGCTGATGCCCGGCGCGGGGCTGCAGTTGCGCATGAGCCCGGTGGGTTTTCGCAGCCAGTTTCACTGCACCGACAACCCGCAGTGGCTCTTTGTGTTGGGCGGGCAGATGGAGATCGGCCTGCAAGGCGGTGTCACGCGCCTCTTTGGCCCGGGCCAGCATTTCTATTCGGCCGACACGCTGCCAGCCGGCGCCACCTTCGACCCCACCGTGCACGGCCACTGGAGCCGCCAGGTGGGCGACGAGCCGCTCGTCACCGCTTTCGTTCGCGCATGAGCTTGCACGGCCGGCCGAAAGGCGAATCCCGGAGTGCGGAGCACGCAGGATCCACAGTGACCAAGAACGTGCATGGCAACACGCTGGACCGCTTGGGGCAGGCCATCGCTGCCGGCCGCTACGCACCTGGCAGCGGCGTGCCGCCCGAGCCCACGCTGTGCGAGGAATTCGGCGTCAGCCGCACGGTGGTGCGCGAAGCCGTCAAGTCGCTGGTGGCCAAAGGCCTGCTCACCACCGGCCCGAAGGTCGGCACGCGGGTGCAGCCGTCCGAGCAGTGGAACTGGTTCGATCCCGATGTGGTCGCCTGGCACACCAAAGCCGGGCTGACGCGCGAATTCCTGCGTGACTTGCAGGAGCTGCGGCGAGTGGTGGAACCCGCCGCCGTGCGCCTGGCGGCAGACCGTGCCACGCCGCATGACGTGGCACAGATTGAGCTGGCCTACGCTGGCATGAAAGACGCCATCGACAACGGTGGCGACTATGTGCGCCACGACCTGGCCTTCCACCAGGGCCTGCTGCGCGCCTGCCAGAACCGCATGATGGTGCAGATGAGCAAGGCGCTGTCGGCGCTGCTGCGCACCAGTTTCGAGATCAGCACCACCAAGCGTGACGGTCCGGCGCAGTCACTGCCGCTGCACCGCGCAGTGCTGGACGCGGTGATTGCGCGCGACCCTGCACGCGCGGAGAAGGCCTGCCTGGTGCTGATCGATGGTGCGCAGGCTGACATCGAACTGGTGCTGGCTTCGCGGCGCAAGCTGCCGTCGCTGAGCGCACCGGCGGCGCGGCTGAAGGCGCGGCCGAAGTTGAGACAGTCGGCTATTCCTTGACCGACCCCGTCAGCCCCGAGACGTAGTACTCGACAAAAAACGAATACACAAAAGCCACGGGCAGCGAGCCCAGCAGCGCGCCGGCCATCAGCGGGCCCCAGTGGTAGACATCGCCTTCGACGAGCTCGGTCACCACGCCCACCGGCACGGTCTTGTTCTCCGACGAGCTGATGAAGGTCAGCGCGTAGATGAATTCATTCCAGCTCAGCGTGAAGGCAAAGATGCCGGCCGAGATCAGGCCCGGCACCGCCAGCGGCAACACGATCTTGGTCAGGATCTGCCAGCGCGTGGCGCCGTCGATCAGCGCGCACTCTTCCAGCTCGAAGGGGATAGAGCGGAAGTAGCCCATCAAGAGCCAGGTGCAGAACGGAATCAGGAAGGTGGGGTAGGTGAGGATCAACGCCCAGCGTGTGTCGAAGAGGCCGAGCTGGAAGACGATGGCCGCCAGCGGAATAAAGAGGATGGACGGCGGCACCAGGTAGGCCAGGAAGATCGACAGACCGACCTGCTTGGCGCCACTGAAGCGCAGCCGCTCGATGGCATATGCCGCCAGCACCGAAGCCACGAGCGAGGCCACGGTGGACACCACCGACACGACGATGGTGTTCCACAGCCACTCTGGGTACGCGGTGTCGAACAGCAGCTTCTGAAAGTGCGCGAGCGTGGGCTTGATGACCCAGAAGGGGTTGCCGTCGCGCGACAGCAATTCGTTGTCGGGCTTCACCGACGTGACGGCCATCCAGTAGAAGGGGAAGAGCAGCACGAAGAGGAATATGCACAGCGGCACGTAGACGGTGACGATCTTGTGCTGCCGCGTTTGCAGGAAGTCCATCCCGCCCTGATCGCCGGCCTTGTCCGAACGGCTGCTCATTGGAGTCCCTTCGTGCTGCGCACTGCGGTATCGCCCTTGGGGCGGCCCGGCGGGCTCATGTGTCCGACCCGCCCTGTTGCCAAGCGCGGCGCTGCAAACCGAAATAGCTGAAGAGAATGGCGGCCAGCAGGAAGGGCACCATGGCGATCGAGATCGCCGCGCCTTCACCCAAGGCGCCGCCGCTGATGGCGCGCTGGAACGACAGCGTGGCCATCAGGTGCGTGGCGTTGAGCGGGCCGCCGCGCGTCAGCACGTAGATGAGCTGGAAGTCGGTGAAGGTGAACAGCACCGAGAAGGTCATGACGACGGCGATGATGGGCGTCAGCAGCGGCAGCGTGACGTAGCGGAACTGCTGCGCCGGCGTGGCGCCGTCGATGGCTGAGGCTTCGTAGTACGACGGCGAAATCGTCTGCAAGCCTGCCAGCAGCGTGATGGCGACGAAGGGCACGCCGCGCCAGACGTTGGCGAAGATGGTGGCCAGGCGTGCGTTCCAGGGGTCGCCCAGGAAGTCGATGTAGGTGTCGATGAACCCCATCTTCACCAGCATCCAGGAGATGATGGAAAACTGCGAGTCGTAGATCCACCAGAAGGCAATCGCCGACAGCGCCGTAGGCACGATGTAGGGCAGCAGGATGACGGCGCGGAAGAAGGTCTTCATGCGCAGGTTCTTGTTCAGCAGCAGCGCCAGCCACAGGCCCAGGCCGAACTTCAACACGCTGGCCACCGTGGTGTAGAAAAGCGTGTTGAAGAGCGCCAGCTGCGTCACGCTGTCGCCCAGCAGGAAGGCGTAGTTCTCCCAGCCCACCCAGACACCCGGCCGGCCGAGCTTGGCGTCAGTGAAACCGAGCCAGATGCCCAGGCCCAACGGGTAGGTCAGAAACAGCAGCAGCAACACCGCCGCCGGCAGCATGAACAGCAGCCCGAGGGCGTTGCGGTTGTTCTGCAGCTTTTCAAGCATGGCGGAGGGCTGCGGGACGCGGTTTCAGGCTCTGTTTCAAACTTTGCCTCAAACCTTGTCCTAAACCTTGTAATACCGCTCGGCGCGCTTCTGGGCGCGTTCGGCCGCTTCCTTCGGTGTCTTCGACCCGCTGGCTGCTTCGGCCACCATGTTGACCACGATGAAGTCGGCCGCAGCACCTGCCGACGCGTAGCCCAGCTTGCCGGCGTAGCCTGCCGGGCGCAGGTTCTTGACGCAGTCGCGGTAGGGCGTGTGCTTGGGGTCTGACGTCCAGATCGCGGCCTTTGTGTAGTCGGCCAGTGGCGGCGCGATGTAGCCACCGGCGGCGGTGAGCCAGGGCTCGAACTGTTCCTGCTCCATCATGAAGCGCAGGAACTCCTTGGCCGCATTGGGGTACTTGGTGTACTTCATGACCATCTGGTTGAAGAACAGGTGCGATTCGGTCGGCACGCCCACCGGGCCGATGGGGTAGTTGGCGTGGTACACGTCCTCACGCAGGTCACGCACCTTCTGGTCGGTGGAAGTCTTGGTGGCGTAGTAGATCGAGATGCCGTTGTTGGTGAGGCTGATCTGGCCGTCGAGGAATGCCTTGTTGTTGTTCGGGTCCAGCCACGACAGCGTGCCGGGGATGAAGGTGGCGTACATCTCCTTGGCATATTCCAGCGCGCGGATCGTCTCGGGGCTGTCGATCACGACCTTGTTGCCGGCGTCCACCAGCTTGCCGCCGTGCGACCACACGAGCCAGTTGCACCACAGGCCGTCTCCGGTGGCATTGCCCAGAGCAAAGCCCGACGGTGTGCCCTTGGCATGCAGCGCCTTCAGCAGCGCCATGAAGCTGGTGGTGTCCTTCGGGAAGGTGTCGAAGCCCGCCGCCTTCACCATGCTCTGGCGGTACACCAGCATGGCGCCGGCCGCGCCCAGGCCGATGCCGATCCACTTCTTGCCGTCGGGCCGCAGGTAGGCTTCACAGGCCGGGTACCAGCCGCCGTACTTCTTGCCCAGGTAGGTGGCAAGGTCGGTTACGTCCAGCAGCTTCTCGGGGTAGAGGTTGGCGTCGTCGTTGGTGGACAGGATGACATCGGGCCCGGCGCCGGTGTTGGCGGCCACCGCCGCCTTCGGCCGCACGTCTTCCCAGCCTTCGTTGTCCACCCGCACTTCGATGCCGGTCTTCTCGGTGAACTTCTTGACGTTGACCAGGTAGGCGTCGATGTCGCCCTGCACAAACCGGCTCCAGCGCAAGACACGCAGCTTGGCGCCTTTTTCGGGCTTGAAGCTGAGGGCCTGTGCATGCACGGCCGGCGACCAGACGGTCGCGCCGGTGCCCAGTGCGGCGGTGGCGGCGACGCCGGCGGTGCCTTCCAGGAAGCGGCGGCGGTTGAAGTCACTCATGCATGTCTCCTTGGGGTTATGTGCAGTACTTGTCGAGCTATTGACCTGTTGATCAGGCCGCGAGCCGCCGGCCCGTGCCGGCATCAAAAAGGTGGGACCGTTTCAGGTCGGGCAGCAGGCGGATGGTGCTGCCGGGCTCGAATGCATGGCGGTCGTGGAAGACGACTGCCAGCTCCTTGCCCTGGTGCCGGCAAGAGACGAAGGTGTCGGCGCCGGTGGGTTCCACCACTGCCACTTGCGCGGCGATGCCGTCATTTGTGCCCACGCCCAAGGCGAGGTGTTCAGGCCGGGTGCCAAAGACCACGCTCTGGCCGTCGATGCCGCTGCTGCCGGGGGGTGCAGCCAGTCGCGTGCCGTCGCCCAGTTCGACCTCGGCCAGGCCAGCGCCACGGCGCAGCGTGCCGGGCAGGAAGTTCATGGCCGGTGAACCGATGAAGCTGGCGACAAACTGGTTGGCGGGTTCGTCGTACAGCTCCAGCGGGCTGCCGGTCTGTTCGATGCGGCCGTCGCGCATGACGACGATCTGGTCGCCCATCGTCATGGCTTCGATCTGGTCGTGGGTGACGTAGATCGACGTCGTCTTCAGGCGCTGGTGAAGTTCCTTGATTTCGGTGCGCATCGCCACGCGCAGTTTGGCGTCCAGGTTGGACAGCGGCTCGTCGAAGAGAAAGACCTGGGGGTCGCGCACGATGGCGCGGCCCATGGCCACCCGCTGGCGCTGGCCACCGGAGAGCTGGCGCGGGTAGCGCTGCAACAGTTCACCCAAGCCCAGGATCTCGGCGGCGCGCGCCACCTTGGCTTCAATGGCGGCTTCACCCAGCTTGGCCAGCATCAGCGCAAAGGCCATGTTCTGGCGCACCGTCATGTGCGGGTACAGCGCGTAGTTCTGAAACACCATCGCGATGTCGCGCTGCTTGGGCGGCAGTTCATTGACACGCTGGGCGCCGATGCGAACCTCGCCTTCGGTGATCTGCTCCAGCCCCGCGATCATGCGCAGCAGCGTGCTCTTGCCGCAGCCGCTGGGCCCCACCAGCACGGTGAAGGAACCATCGGCAATGGCGATGTCCACGCCATGCAGGATGTCGGTGGCGCCGAAACGTTTCTTGACTTGGGCGATGGTCACGCTGGCCATGCGTTTGCTGTCCTTGCGCAGAGGGTGTCGGGCGACGATACGCGCGGGGGCCCGCTGGGGGTGATCGGACTAACCCGGGCTATCCCGTTGTCGGCGCCAAAAGTTGTCTGATAACCTGAGAGCCATGGCAGTCCCTGCGCGCAGCCCGCGTCCCATGCCCCCCTTGGAGCCTGTCCAGCGTCTGGCCAGCGTGTCCATGGCCGACCGCCTGGCTGACCGCCTGGCTGAACAGATCGCAGGCGGCGCGCTCAAACCCGGCGATCGTTTGCCCACCGAAGCGCAGCTCGCACTGAACCATGGCGTCTCGCGAAGCGTGGTGCGTGAAGCCGTGCACCGCCTGAAGTCGCGCGCGTTGCTGGTGTCACGGCAGGGCTCGGGGGTCTTCGTCAGCGCGCCGGCCTTGCACCAGCCCTTGCAGTTTGACGCGGCGGTGCTGGAGTCGGTCAGCGCGGTGGTGCATGTGGTGGAAGTGCGGCGCGTGCTGGAAGGCGAGATCGCCGCGCTGGCCGCCGAACGCGCCACGCGGGCGCAGGTGGCGGGCATGCGCCGCGCGCTGGCCGCCATCGACGCCGCCAGCGCGGCCGGCCAGGACGGCGTGGCTGAAGACCTGGCGTTTCACCGCACCATCGGCCAGGCCACCGGCAATCCGCAGTTCGGTCGTGTCATCGGCTTCCTGGAACAGTATCTGCGCGAGGCCATGCGCATCACGCGCGGCAACGAAGCCCGGCGGCTGGACTTCATGGAAGCCGTGCGCGTGGAGCACCGCGCCATCGTCGAAGCCATCGCCGCGCGCGACGTGCGCGCTGCGCGCCGTGCCGCCACCACCCACCTCACCCACAGCCAAAGGCGGCTGGAAAAGGGCGGTGTCATTCCGCGGTCTGACGCGGCGGGCCGAAGGCCCTCGCCGCCAAACTTGAAAGAGAGTGCCCGATGAAACTGTTGATCACCGGCGGTGCCGGTTTTGTAGGCGCCCGGCTGGCGCGCACGCTCTTGCACAGCGGCATGCTGGCAGGGCAACCCATCACCCAGATCGTGCTCGCGGACCAGGCCGCCGCGCCGGCAGACCTGCTGGGCGATGCGCGTGTGCAAGCGCGGGTGGGGCCTTTGCTGGCGCAGTGCCAGGCGCTTCGCGACGAGGCGTTCGACGGCGTGTTTCACCTTGCCTCGGCAGTGTCAGGAGAGTGCGAAGCCGACTTCGAACTGGGCTTGCGCTCCAACCTCGACAGCACGCGCGCGCTGCTGGACGCGCTGCGCCACCGCACGGAAAGCGGTGGCGCGCCGACACGGCTGGTGTTCAGCAGTTCAGTCGCCGTCTTCGGCCCTGACCCCGCTGTGCCGCTGCCAGCCGTGGTGGCCGACGACACACTGCCGGCGCCGCAAACCAGCTACGGCACGCACAAGCTGGTCTGCGAACACCTGGTGGCCGACTACACCCGCAAGGGCTACATCGACGGCCGCGCGGCGCGACTGATGACGGTGACGGTGCGTCCCGGGCGGCCCAACGGCGCGGCCAGTTCTTTCTTCAGCGGCATCATCCGCGAGCCGCTGGCGGGCGTGGAGTCGTTGTGCCCCGTGTCGCCGGACGTGCGCCACCCGGTGTCGTCGCCGCAGCGCACGGTGCAGGGTCTGATCACGGTGTTCGAGGCCAGCCGCGAAGCCTTTGTCGGCCGCAGCGCGCTCAATCTGCCGGCATTGAATGTCAGCGTGCAGCAGATGCTGGACGCGCTGGCGGCCGTGGCCGGGCCGGAGGTAAGGGCGCGGGTGCGCTTCGAGCCTGACGCGCGAATTCAGGGGATCGTGGCCAATTGGCCGCAGGCTGCGTCGGCGCGCCGAGCGGCTGCGTTGGGCCTGCTGCCCGAGCAGAACTTTGAAGACATCATCCGCCAGTACATCGCCGATTGCAGGGCCAACCCTGCGGCACAACCCACTGCCTTGAAAGGAATGCAGACATGAACCAGATCGATCTCAAGGGCCGCGTCGCGGTGGTCACCGGCGGCGCGCAGGGCATCGGCCAGGCGATCAGTGAAAGGCTGCTGAAGAGTGGGGCGCGGGTGGTGATCTGGGACATCGACGCGGCGATGCTCGACACGGCAGTGGCGCAACTGGCGCCGTTGGGCGCGGTCAGCGGGCGTGCGGTGGAACTGACCGACGACACGGCCGTTGCCGCCGCCACCGCAGAGGCGCTGGCCAGCGCGGGCCGCATCGACATCCTCGTCAACAACGCCGGCATCACAGGCGGCAACGCCAGCACCTGGGAGCTGGATCCCGCGGTGTGGCGGCGCGTGATCGAGGTCAACCTCATCGCGCCGTACCTGACGACGCGCCACGTGGTGAAGGCGATGCTGAAGCAGGGCTACGGGCGCATCGTCAACATCGCGTCGGTGGCGGGCAAGGAAGGCAACCCCAACGCCAGCCACTACAGCGCCAGCAAGGCCGGCTTGATCGCGCTGACCAAGAGCCTGGCCAAGGAAGTGGCCACCAAGGGCATCCTCGTCAACGCCATCACGCCGGCGGTGGCCAAGACAGCGATGTTCAACCAGATGACGCAGGCCCAGATCGACTACATGCTGGGCAAGATTCCGATGGGCCGCTTCCTGGAGGTGCAGGAAGTGGCGGCGATGGTGGCGTGGTTGTCGAGCGAAGATTGTTCCTTCAGCACCGGCGCGGTGTTTGACCTGACGGGCGGGCGGGCCACCTATTGAACGCCGGGGCCGAGCACGGATAGGAGCTCAGTACAGCGAGCTTGCCTGGCGCGCTTGCAATGCAGCGTCGTAGGCCGTGCCGTCCAGGCCCTCCGCGCTCAGGCATTCCAGGATGGTGCCTGGCGATGGCAGGGTGCCGGCGGCCACGTGCTGCGCCGCGTTCCACAAGCCCGATCGCTTGATGGCCCGCGCACACTGGAAGAAAACGCTGCGCACCTGAATCACCAGCACGCTGGCGGGTGCCTTGCCGTCCACCGCCAGGGCTTCGCACAGGGCGGGCAGGGCGCTGATGCGGGCCGTGCCGTTGACGCGCAGCGCTTCCGCCACGCCGGGGATCAAGAAGAGCAGAGCCACGCGCGGGTCGTGCACGATGTTGCGCAGGCTGTCGATGCGCTGGTTGCCGCGCCGGTCGGGCAGCAGGAGGGTCCGGGCATCGACGACCTTGACGAAGCCGGGTGCGTCACCGCGCGGCGAGGTGTCCAGGCCTTCAGCGCCCAGCGTCGCCAGCACGGCAAAGGGTGCGGCTTCGATGTAAGGCCGGTACAGCATGTGCACGTGGTCGGCCACCTTGGCCAGCGATGTGTCGCTGGGGCCGGTGCTGTAGATGCGGCGCAGCGCGGCGTCGTCATGCAGGTCGTGCGACGTGTCGGCCGCCCACGCTGCGAGCGGCGGGTTCGAGCTCACCCGATGCGCCCCAGCAGCAGGTACTCCATCAGCGCCTTCTGCACGTGCAGGCGGTTTTCGGCTTCGTCCCAGACGACGCTCTGCGCGCCGTCGATGACCTCTGCCGTCACCTCTTCACCGCGGTGTGCCGGCAGGCAGTGCATGAAGAGTGCGTCGGGCCGGGCCACGGCCATCATTTCTTCGTCCACGCACCAATCGACAAAGGCTTTGCGGCGCTCTTCGTTCTGGGCTTCATAGCCCATGCTGGTCCAGACGTCGGTGGTGACGAGGTGCGCGCCTTCACAGGCCTGCATCGGGTGGTTGAAGACCTTGTAGCAACTGCTGTCGCGCACGCCCGCCACCACGGCGTCGATCTCATAGCCGCTGGGTGTGCTGACGTGCACCGTGAAGCCCAGGATCTCGGCTGCCTGCAACCAGGTGTTGGCCATGTTGTTGCCATCGCCCACCCATGCCACGACCTTGCCGGCGATGCTGCCGCGCTGTTCGATGTAGGTGTAGATGTCGGCCAGGATCTGGCAGGGGTGGTACTCGTTGGTCAGGCCGTTGATCACCGGCACACGCGAGTTCGCAGCAAAGCGTTCCAGCATCGTTTGGTCGTAGGTGCGGATCATCACGACATCGACCATGCGGCTGATGACGCGCGCGGTGTCTTCGGCGGGTTCGGCGCGGCCCAGATGGCTGTCGCCCGTCGTCAGGTGCACGACCGAGCCGCCCATCTGGTACATGCCGGCTTCGAAGCTGACGCGCGTGCGCGTGCTGGCCTTCTCGAAGATCATCGCCAGCGTGCGGTCCACCAGCGGCTGGTACTTCTCGTAATTCTTGAAGCGTGTCTTGATGATGCGCGTGCGCTCGAAGAGGTAGGCGTATTCCTCGGCACGCAGGTCCTTGAACTGCAGGTAATGTTTCATCAGGCTCGGGCCAGGCTTCATGGCGGAGTTGACGGAGCGCTGGTGGCCTCGGCCAGGAAGGCCTTCACCAGCGGGCACAGGATGGCCGCCATCTGCCGTGCTTCGTCAGCGCTCAGGATCAGCGGTGGCACCAGCCGGATGACGCTGTCGGCCGTCACGCTCAGCATCAAGCCGGCGCTCGCCGCGCGGGCAAGCAGCACGCCGCAAGGGCGGTCGAGTTCGATGCCGATCATCAGGCCGGCGCCGCGGATCTCCTTCACGCCTGGCAGACCGGCCAGGCCACTTTCCAGCGCGCCGCGCAAGACCGCGCCGACCGTGGCGGCATTGGCCATCAGGCCGTCTTCTTCCATGATGCGCAGGGTTTCCATACCCGCGCGCATGGCCAGCGGGTTGCCGCCGAAGGTGGTGCCGTGGTTGCCCGGGCCGAGCACGTTGACGGCCCTCGGGCCGACGACGATGGCGCCGATGGGCACGCCCGAACCCAGGCCCTTGGCCAGCGGCATGACGTCGGGCTGGATGCCGGCCCACTGGTGCGCAAACCACTTGCCGGTGCGGCCGATGCCGCACTGCACCTCGTCCAGCATCAAGAGCCAGCCTTGGCGGTCGCACAGCTTGCGCAGGCCTTGCAGATAGTCCCAGCGCGATGCGTTGATGCCACCTTCGCCCTGGATGGTCTCCAGAAACACCGCCACCACGTTCGGGCTGCTGCGAGCCACGTCTTCCAGTGCTGCCAGGTCGTTCAATGGCACGCGCACAAAACCTTCGACCAGCGGGCCGAAGCCGGCCTGCACCTTGGGGTTGCCGGTGGCCGACAGCGTGGCGATCGACCGGCCGTGGAAGGCCTTTTCATAGACGATGATTTCCGGGCGCTCGATGCCCTTGTCATGGCCGTACTTGCGGGCGATCTTCAGCGCGCCTTCGTTGGCCTCCAGGCCCGAATTGCAGAAGAACGCAGCCGACAGGCCCGACAGCTCGCACAACTTGGCGGCCAGCTCTTCCTGCAGCGGCACTTCGTAGTAGTTGGAACTGTGGATCATCTTGCCGATCTGCTCCTGCAGCGCCGGCACCAGTTTGGGGTGCGCGTGGCCCAGCGTGTTGACGGCAATGCCGCCCAGGCCGTCCAGGTATTTGCGGCCCTCGGTGTCCCACAGCCAGCAGCCTCTGCCGTGCGTCAGTGCGATGGGCAGGCGGCCGTAGGTGTTCATCACGTGCGGCATCGAGCGTGTTGGCGATGGCGCCTGCGGGTGAATTTGCGCTTGAGTGACGGCAGCCTCTGGTGCGTTCATGGCGGGTTTCCTTGTGAAGCACGGCAAAACAAAGCCGGTCTGCGACGCATCGGTCACGGCCCGGCGGAGTGCAATTCTAAAGGTGGCTTCAGCATCGCCTGGCTGTGCCGAAAGCAGGGCGAGCGAGTCAACCCGGGCACGAACCATGCATGCTGCAACGCAGCACAACCAAGGCACAATGCGTTCCACTTACCCGGCGAACGGCTTGCCTCAGCCATCGGGGCCCCAGCCTGCGAGCAGCCTGATTCAGCCGCCTGCGATGACCACCCTCAAGCCTCGCCAGTTCTACATCCACGGTCTCACGCTTGAAGGCCGCACCTTCAGGCCCAGCGACTGGGCTGAAAGGCTGGCCGGCGCCATGTCCAGCTTCAGGCCTGGCGGCAGCAGCGGCGGCATCGGCGCTTTCATCGGCTATTCGCCGTACTGCGTGCCGCAAGTGGTGGACGGTGTGAAGTGCGTGCTGGTGAGCGAAGCGCTGAAAGGCATCGAGCCGATGGCCTGGGACTTCGTCATGAACTTTGCGCGCGACAACCAGTTGCAGGTGGCCGAGGTGTGCGTGCTGCCGAACCTGCCGCCTGTTCGCGATCTTGTCCACGATCCAGTTCGCAATCAATAACGAACGGCTCGCTCAAGGCAACGAAAAAGGGCTCGCGACGCGAGCCCTTTTGGTGGTGCGGGAGGTCTTGGTCAGGCAGCCAGTGCCAGCGCCTTGACCTTGGCCGACAGGCGGCTCTTAAGGCGCGCAGCCTTGTTCTTGTGGAAGATACCCTTGTCGGCAACCGAATCGATGACGCTCTGGGCGGTCTTGAAGACTTCAGTTGCCTTGGCCTTGTCGCCGCCGGTGACGGCCTTTTGCACATTCTTGACCACGGTACGGAAGCGCGAGCGCAGCGCCGTGTTGGTGGCGTTCAGAACCACGTCCTGGCGGGCGCGCTTGAGGCCCGAGGCGAGGCGGACGGTTTTCTTCTTGGCTTTGGACGAGGTGGCCATGCGTGTACGGGCTTTCCGAGGCGGTTGGGACTGAGGCCTTGAGACTGATCTCAAGACTGAAAGGTAAAGCTGAAATGCTTAGCCCGCTAAGTGTACCACGCTGGCCTGCAGCTAGCAGATGGGCCATGGGGGGGCTGCCTATAATTGAAGGCTTCGATGCGCTGACGCGCAGCCCTCCGGCTTCGGCCGCATTTCCGGCCTCGGCCGAATCCTGGCCCGGCCACTTCCGCTGCTTCTGTGAACCTGCTCAAGGCCGCCTCCACTGTTTCGCTGTTGACCCTCATCTCCAGGGTCACGGGCCTGGCCCGTGAGCAGCTCATCGCAGCCGCTTTCGGCGCCAGCGCTGCCACCGACGCCTTCAACGTCGCCTTTCGCATCCCCAATCTCTTCAGGCGCCTCTTCGCAGAAGGCGCCTTCTCGCAGGCCTTCGTCCCGCTGTTGGCCGCGACGCGCGCCCGCGACGGTGATGCCGCGACGCACAGCCTGATCGACGCCGTGGCCACCGTGCTGACCTGGGTCTTGCTGGCCACCTGCGTCGTCGGAGTCGCTGCAGCGCCAGTGCTGGTGTGGGCAATGGGCTCGGGGCTTGAGCGGCTGGACTCGGCGGTCGTGATGACGCGCTGGATGTTCCCCTACATCGGCTTCATGTCGCTGGTGGCGCTGGGCGCCGGGGTGCTCAACACCTACCGGCGCTTCGCCGTGCCGGCGCTGACGCCGGTGCTGCTGAACCTGTGCGTGATTGGCGCCGCATGGTGGGGCGCGCCGGCCCTGGCGGCGCGCGGCATTGAACCGATCTATGCGCTGGCCGTGGGTGTCATGGCCGGTGGCGTGCTGCAGATGGGCGCGATGCTGCTGGCGTTGCAGTCGGTGGGCTTCCTGCCCCGCATCGGCTGGTGGCCTGCCGCGATTGCGTCGGCCTGGCACCACCCCGGCGTGCGCCAGGTGCTGCGGCAGATGGCTCCGGCCCTGCTGGGTGTGTCGGTGGCGCAGATTTCGCTGCTGATCAACACCCAGATCGCGTCGCACGTGGCGGTGGGTGCGGTGTCTTGGCTGACCTATGCCGACCGCTTGATGGAATTCCCCACCGCGCTGCTGGGTGTGGCACTGGGCGTGGTGCTGCTGCCGCAGTTGTCGGCGGCCCAGGCCCGGCAAGACGCAGCTGACTTTTCCGGCATGCTGGACTGGGGCTTGCGCCTGGTGGTGCTGCTGGCCTTGCCCTGCGCACTGGCGTTGCTGGTGTTTCCAGGCGGTTTGGTGACGGTGCTGTACCACTACGGCGCCTTCCGCGCCGAGGACGTAGCCATGACGGTGCTGGCCCTGCGCGGCTATGGCGTGGGTCTGCTGGGACTCGTGGCCATCAAGGTGCTGGCGCCCGCTTTCTATGCCCAGCAGGACGTGCGCACGCCGGTGAAGATCGGCATCGGCGTGCTGGTGGCGACCCAGGCCATGAACGTGGTGCTGGTGCCGTGGCTGGGACACGCCGGGCTGGCACTGTCGATCGGCCTGGGCGCGCTCGTCAATGCGGCGCTGCTGCTCTGGGGACTGGTGCGGCGCGGCGTCTTCAAGCCGCAGCCCGGCTGGCTCGCTTTCGCTGTCCGCGTGGGTCTGGCCAACCTGGCGCTGGGCGCCGCGCTGGCATGGGCCGCGCAATCCATCGACTGGATCGGCCTGCAAGCGCACTGGGCGCAACGCGCCGCCTTGGTGGCTGCGGTTTTGGGTGGCGTGGGGACACTGTACTTCGCCGTGCTGGCGGCCTGCGGCCTGCGGCCGCGGCAGTTCATGCGGCGCGGCTGACCTACACTGGTGCGAATGGCCGGACACCTGCACTTCGACGCGTTGAGCGCGCTGGACTACTTCGCCGCGCTGGTGGCTGAAGACACCAGCTTTCCACTGCTGGAAGCGGCGGTGGCGATCGCGCAGGACGACGACCCGGGGCTGGACGTGCAAGGCGTGCTGGCCCGTGTGGATGAACTGGCGCACCGGCTCAGAAGCCGCATCCCGCCCGACGCTGCGCCTTTGCAGCGCCTGCGACTCTTGAACCACTACTTCTTCCAGGAGCTGGGTTTCGCCGGCAACGTCAACAACTACTACGACCGCCGCAACAGCCTGCTGCCGGCGGTGCTCGAAAGCCGCCGCGGCATTCCCATCACGCTGGCCGTGTTGTATGCCGAAATCGCCGCGCAGGCGGGTCTTCAGGCGCATGGCATTTCCTTTCCAGGGCACTTTCTGGTCAAGGTGCACATGCCGCGCGGCGAGGTGGTGATCGACCCTTTCAGCGGCCATTCGCTGTCGCGCGACCAGCTTGAAGAGCGGCTCGCGCCCTACCGCCGCCAGCGTGGTGCGGTGGGGGAAGACGAAGTGCCGCTCGGTCTCTTCCTGCAGCCTGCCGCGGGCCGCGACGTCATCGCCCGCATGCTCGGCAACCTGAAGGAAGTGCACCGAAGCCACAACGACTGGTTGCGGCTGGAACGTGCCCAGGCGCGACTGGTGGTGCTGCTGCCCCACGTTTGGGAAGAGCGGCGCGACCACGCGCTGGTGCTTGCCGAATTGGGCGCACACGGCCCGGCCGCCGAGGCGTTGGCGCTGTACTTGCAGCACCGGCCCGATGCCGCCGACGCGCCGGCACTGCGCCGCCATCTGGCGGCGTGGCAGCAGGGGCAGTAAGCGCATGGAGCAGATTCCGCTGGCCATCGGCCTGGACGCCCAGCCCACCGTCGACAACTACATGGTGGGTGCCAACGGCCCTGCGCTGGAACACCTGCGCGCACTGCACCTGCCGGCGACGCCGGTGTATCTGTGGGGCGCTGGCGGCTGCGGCAAGACACACCTGCTGCAGGCGCTGGCCGCACGCTGCCAGGCCGCCGGCCAACAGGTGGCCTGGCTCGACGCCGCCGACCCCTTGCCGTGGACGCTGCAGCCAGGTTGGTCGCTGGTGCTCGTGGACCGTTGTGAAGCGCTGGACGAAGCGGCTCAACATGCCGCTTTCGCGCTCTTCGAAGACGCCTCAGCCCATGGTGTGCAATGGGTGGCGGCAGGCCGACTGCCGCCGGTGGACCTGCCCCTGCGCGACGACCTGCGAACCCGCCTGTCCTGGGGCCACGTCTTTGCCTTGCAGCCCTTGCCCGACGCCGAAACCCGCGCCGTGCTGCGGCGTGAAGCGGACCGCCGCGGCATCTTCCTGTCCGATGAGGTCATGGCCTTCCTGCTCACGCACTTCGAGCGCGACCTGGGCCACCTGATGCGTCTGCTGGACCGCCTGGACACCTACGGCCTGGCCAAGGCCCGCCGCATCACGGTGCCGCTGGTGCGGCAGATGCTGCTGGACGAAGGTGTGCATGCGCTGGACGGCGCATGAAATGGATCGCATGAAGTGGATCGAATGAAGTTGATCGAATGAAGCTGACGTTCTTTGACCTCGACGGCACGCTGCTGCCGATCGATTCCGACCATGCCTTTGGTGAATTCACCATTGCGCGGGGTTGGGCCGACCGCGAAGAATTCCGTCGCCGCAATGACGGCTTCTATGCCGACTATGTGGCGGGCTGCCTTGACATCCACGCCTATGTCGATTTCGCCACCGCCGCCTGGCGCGGGCATGACGCGGCAATCCTGGCCAGCGCCACGGATGACTTCTTGGCGCAGGTGATTCGGCCGAAACTGCATCCAGCAGCGCTGGCCCTGGTGCAGCAGCACCAGAGGGCGGGCGATGAGGTCGTGATGATCACGGCCACCAATGACTTCGTCACGCGGCCGATTGCCGGTCTATTTGGCATCGAGCAGCTCATCGCCACCGAACTCGCGCGCGACGGCCAGGGCCGCGTGACCGGCTCCATCCACGGCGTGCCGGCCTTTCGTGAAGGCAAGGTGACGCGCGTCGAAGCATGGCTGGCGGCGCGCGGCCAGCGTCTGGCCGACTTTGAGCGCTGCACTTTCTACAGCGACTCCACCAACGACCTGCCGCTGCTTGAACGTGTCAGCCACCCCGTGGCCACCAACCCCGGCCCTGCGCTGCTGCGCATTGCGCAGACGCGCGATTGGCCTGTCCTGAACCTGTTCACATGATCAAAAAATTCATCAAACGCCTGCTCGGCAAAGGCGACGACACAAACGACGCGGCAGTGCCTGTCCCCGATGTGCCAGCTATTCCCCTGGTCCCGCTCGGCGTGCGCGTTGACATCCCCGCCAGCGTTCACTGCATCGACCCCACACTGCTCGACGCCAATGCCGTGCGTGTGGTGAAGACGCTGCAGGATGCAGGCTTCGTCGCCTATGTGGTGGGCGGCGCCGTGCGTGATCTGCTGGTGGGCATGCGGCCGAAGGACTTCGACGTCGCCACCGACGCCACGCCCGAGCAGGTGAAGGCGCTGTTCCGCCGCGCCTTCATCATCGGCCGCCGCTTCCGCCTGGTGCACGTGGTCTTCGGCCGGGGGCGCGAGCACGAGACGATTGAGGTGTCCACCTTCCGCGCCTACCTCGACGCCAGCGCGGCCGAGCAGGTGGCAGGCAACGAAAAGACCTCCAAGCAGCAGATGGTGGACAAGACCCACGTCGTCGATGCCGCAGGCCGCGTGCTGCGCGACAACGTCTGGGGCCCGCAAGTCGAAGACGCAGCGCGGCGTGACTTCACCATCAATGCCATGTACTACGACCCGGTGACGAAGATGGTGGTGGACTACCACGGCGGGCTGGCCGATTCGCGCGCCCGCGTGCTGCGAATGATCGGCGACCCGGAATTGCGCTACCGCGAAGACCCGGTGCGCATCATCCGTGTCGTGCGCTTTGCGGCCAAGCTTGGCTTTGCGCTGGAGCCCGGCACCGAGCGGCCCTTGCGTGCAATGTCGGCGCTGCTGGCCAACGTGCCGATCTCGCGCCTCTTCGACGAGATGGTCAAGCTGATGCAGACCGGCCACGCGCTGGCCAGCATCGAACAACTGAAGAAATACGGCCTGATCGGGCAGGGCGGCGGCGTCTTCCCGGTGCTGGACGCGGCGCTGGCCCCGGCGCAGAACAGCAAGGCCCGTGAGACCTTCATCCGCCTGGCGCTGGAAGACACCGACCGCCGCGTCGCCGAAGGCCGCGCGGTGGCACCCAGCTTCATGCTGGCCTGCCTGCTGTGGCATGACGTGCAGGCCCGCTGGACGACCATCCGCGCCACCGGCGGAGCGCCGTTCCCGGCCTTGCAACAGGCCGTGGACGCCGTGTTCGAGGCACGCATCGGCGACATCTCAGGCCGCGGCAAGCTGGCCGCCGACATGCGCGAAATCTGGCTCATGCAACCGCGCTTTGAGCGCCGCAGCGCAGGCTCTGCGCTGGCGCTCGTCGAACAGCCGCGCTTCCGCGCCGGCTACGACTTCCTGCGCCTGCGTGCCGATTGTGGTGACCTGAGCACGGAGCTCGCCGACTGGTGGGAAGACCTGCACCTGGGCACTGCGGAAGAGCGCGAAGCGCTGATCGCCGATCTGCGCGCCAGCAGCACGCCGCGGGGCCGCAAAGCGCAGCCCGCGCTGCCGGGTTCTGCGCCCCCAGCTTCCCCTGCTGAAGATGCTGAGCACGCCGACGATGCTGACGAAGCCCACGACGGTTCTGGCGAAACCCCCGCGGCGCACGCAGAAGGCGGTGACACCGCGCCGCGCAAACGCCGCCGTCGCCGCCGTCGCCCTGGCGCGCGTGAAGGGGCCGCGCCTGCGTCGGAATGATTGCCGAGCGGGTCTTCGTCGGGCTTGGCGCCAACCTGGGTGACGCGCAGGCCACGCTGAAGGCCGCATTGGCTGCACTGGCTGCTTTGCCGCAGACGCAGCTGGTGGCGCGGTCATCGCTCTACCGCACGGCACCCGTGCAGGCCAGCGGCCCGGATTTCCTCAACGCCGTGGCCGAGTTGCGCACCGAACTGGAGCCGCTGGCGTTGCTGCACGCGCTGCAGGTCATTGAACAGGCGCATGGCCGCTTGCGCCCTTACCGCAACGCGCCGCGCACGCTGGACCTGGACCTGCTGCTGCACGGCCAGCGCGTGCTTGCAGAACCCGGCCTGGAGTTGCCGCACTCGCGACTGCATGAGCGGGCATTCGTCTTGCAGCCGCTGCTGGAACTGGCGCCGACGCTAGAACACCCACGCCTGGGTTCGCTGCAGGCGCTGCTGGCCGCCACTGCCGATCAACCCATCGACAAACTGCCGTGAACCTGAGTGCGTTGCCGTTGCCGCTGCAGACCTTTGGCCTGCTCGTGCTATCCAACCTCTTCATGACGGTGGCTGCCCTGGACCAACCGCTGAAGTGGACCTGCCTGTGGGCGAGTCTTTGCCCGTTGGGTGCCGTGTACTTCATCTTCAGGACGTAGTCCATTCGGCTCATAGAATCCGCCGGTGACGGTTTGATGACTGTTCGGCGAAACGATTCGGAGCGCACATGGTGTTTGGCAGGCTGTTGCCGCGCTCGGGCAACTTCTTTGAGCTCTTCAATGAGCATGGCAAGCACATCGCAGATGGCGCAAAGGCCTTCATGGCCATGGTGCAGAACTACGACAACGAGCCCGAACGCGAACGCCATGCCAAAGCCGTGGGCGACGCCGAGCGTGCCGCCGACAAGATCACTGCAGAGGTCCACCGGCTGCTGCACCGCACCTTCATCACGCCGCTGGACCGCGACCAGATCCACCGCCTGATCAACGCGATGGACGATGTGATTGACCTGCTGCAGGACTCCAGCGAAGTGATGTCGCTGTACGACCTGCGCCACCTGTCCGCAGATGTGGTGCGCCTGTCCGAGATTTCAGTGCGCTGCTGCGAACGCGTGCAGCACGTGCTGACGCTGTTGCCGCGGCTGAAGGACGCGCAAGTGGCCGAAAGCGTGCTGAAGACTTGCGAAGAGATCGACCAGTTGGAATCCGACGCCGACCGCGTCATGCGCAGCGCGATGTCGGCGCTGTTCCGCGAAGAGCCCGACACACGTCAGCTCATCAAGCTGAAGGCGGTGTACGAGCATCTGGAATCCATTTCCGACCGCTGCGAAGACGTGGCCAATCTTGTTGAAGGCATCGTGCTTGAGAGCTCCTGAACCCGGGCAGCACGCGCCACAAACCTGGCTGATCTTGCAGTCATGACGCTCTGGGTGGTGGTGACGCTTGTCGCTCTGGCGCTGGTGTTCGACTTCATGAACGGCTTCCACGACGCCGCCAATTCGATCGCCACGGTGGTGTCCACGGGTGTCCTCAAACCGTCGCAGGCGGTGGCCTTTGCCGCCTTCTTCAACGTGCTGGCGATCTTCGTCTTTCACCTCAAGGTGGCTGCCACCGTGGGCAAGGGCATCGTGGACCCTGGCGTGGTGGACCAGTACGTGATCTTCGGCGCGCTGGTCGGGGCCATCGCCTGGAACGTCATCACCTGGTGGTACGGGATCCCATCCAGCAGTTCGCACGCGTTGATCGGCGGCATTCTGGGCGCGACCATCGCCAAGGCCGGCACCGCGCCGCTGGTGCTGGCGGGCGTGCTGAAGACGGTGGCCTTCATCTTTGTCTCACCGGTGGCGGGTTTCGTGCTGGCGTCGCTGATGATGGTGGCGGTGGCGTGGGCCTGCAGACGCCAGTCGCCGCTGCGCGTGGACAACGTCTTCCGCCGCCTGCAACTGGTGTCCGCGGGCCTGTACTCGCTGGGCCACGGTGGCAATGACGCTCAGAAGACCATCGGCGTCATCTGGCTGCTGCTGATTGCCGCGGGCATCAGCAACGCGGGCGACGCGATGCCGCCAGGCTGGGTCATCTGGAGCTGCTACATCGCCATTGGCCTGGGCACCCTGTTTGGTGGCTGGCGCATCGTCAAGACGATGGGCCAGCGCATCACCAAGCTCAAGCCGGTGGGCGGCTTCTGCGCAGAGACGGGTGGCGCGGTCACGCTGTTCACGGCGTCGGCGCTGGGCATCCCGGTGTCCACCACGCACACGATCACGGGGGCGATCTTTGGCGTCGGTTCCGTGCGCAATGCGTCTGCCGTGCGCTGGGGGCTCGCCGGGCACATCGTCACGGCCTGGGTGCTGACGATCCCGGCCACGGCGCTGATCGCGGCCGTCTTCTACGGCTTCAGCCGGCTGATCTTCTGATCGACCGTGGCCGCACTGCGGCGCTGTGGTTTGTCGGCAAGTTCCCACTCAAAGAACTTCTGCCCGCCGTAGGCCACGGTGCCCATCAACACCGAGCCGCCGATCAGCAGCGCCGCAACCGCGGCCAGCACCGCGCCCCAGCCGGTGGCAGTGACCGGCTGGCCGGGGTTGTGGCGCGCGTCCCATTTTTCGTCCGGTGTGAGCGCATAGACGATGGCGCACAGCATGGCCATCGAGATCATCAACCCCAGCAGCGGGATCAGCATCCAGGCCAGAGGGTCGTCCTGCCCCAGCGTGCGCAGGCGCCCGACGCCCAGCAAGCCTGCGGCGGTGGGCAAGGGGTGCAGCCAGGCGATGGCGTCGCGCGGGCCGTGCAAGTACATGCGGTGCACGCCCAGCGTGCCCAGCAGCACGGCCAACCAGGCGGCAAGGGTCTTCGAGCGCGCCGTGGGGCGGGGTTGCAGGTTGGGTGAGGCGTCAGGCATCAGGCGGCATCAGGCGGCATCAGGTGGCATCAGTTAAGGTCAGGCGGTACGAAAGCCCTGGGTCCGAGGGCGCGCCGCATCAGGCATAGCCCATGACGACGCAGCCGGTCTGAACCACCAGCCACGGCAGACCCTTGGCCAGCACCTCGTCGCGGCGGCGCGCCAGTTCGGCTTCGGTGGGCGCTTCGGTCTTGAAGCTGCCGGTGCCGGTGTCACGGCGGCGGTGTAGATGGCCGTTGTAGATGGCCGCCATGGCGGCAACGTCTGCGAGGCTGCTTGGGCGGATCAGGTGTTGGGGTGTGGTGGCGTCTGGCGGCATCCGTGGCTGTCCGATGGCGGGGCGGGTAAGGCGCCCTTGTGGCACCCTGGCGCAGCCAGTTTATAATGCGCGGTTTTAGACGCTGGCTTCGCGGTGGCAACACGGGGGCGTATCTACGGTGTCAACCCTGGTGGGTGTTGAATCTCTGACTGCAGAGTTCAGGGCCTGCCTCCACGATTGCCCGCCCGGCGTGTCCCCGTGGCACGGCAATCGGCCCTTTCAGATCCCCAAGGAAATCATCATGGTCGTGATCCGACTGTCTCGTGGTGGCGCCAAGAAGCGTCCGTTTTACAACATCGTCGTGGCCGATTCCCGTGAGCGCCGTGACGGCCGCTTCATTGAGCGCGTGGGCTTTTACAACCCCGTCGCCGCTGGCGCCGAGCAGCCGCTGCGCGTGGCGATGGACCGTGTGACTCACTGGACCGGTGTTGGCGCGCAGATGTCGCCCACCGTGGCGCGTCTGGTCGACCAGGCCAAGAAGGCCACCTGAGCCCGCCTGCCGTGAACGCGGCAGCGCATTCTGAAGAGACGGTGGTTCTGCCTGCGGATGCGGTTGAAGTCGGCCGCATCCTGGGCGCCTGGGGCGTGAAGGGCGGCATCAAGGTCAAGGCCTTTGCCGCCGACCCGCAGGCCCTCTTTTCCACCAAACGCTGGTATCTGCAGCCGTCGGATCTGCTGCGCCCTGCACCGCCGACGGCGGTTGCTGTTTCTTTGCCGCCGCTGCTGCATGTCGTGCAGGCACGTGAACAAGGCGACGCCGTGGTGGCGACGGTGAAAGAAGTGACTGACCGTGACGCTGCCGAAGCGCTCAAGGGCGCCCGCGTCTTCGTGCCGCGCACCAGTTTCCCAACGCCGGACGACGGCGAGTTCTACTGGGTCGATCTGATCGGCCTGGCGGTCGCCAAGCGCGACGGCGCGGGCCTGGGCAGCGTGGTCGGGCTGATCGAAACCGGTCCGCATTGTGTGTTGCGCATCCAGCCCGCCGACGCTGCCGCGCCCGAGTGCCTGATCCCCTTCGTGGACGCGTACGTGGTGGGCGTGGACTTGCCCGGGCGGCGCATCACCGTCGACTGGGAAGCGGATTACTGAGCGCACAACTGACCTCACAACTGAGCGCATTGGCCATGCGATTCGACGTCGTCACGCTGTTCCCCGAACTCTTCGCACCGCACTTCTCGCAAGGCATCACCCGCCGCGCCTTTGAGTCCGGGCAGGTCGATGTGCGGCTGTGGTCGCCGCGCGAATACGCCGAGGACGCCTACCGCCGCGTCGATGACAGGCCCTACGGTGGCGGGCCCGGCATGGTGATGCTGGCCGAACCGCTGGCCCGCGCGATCGCTGCGATCCGCGCCGACCGTGCTGCCTCCGACGCGGCACCGCCACAGGTCGTGCACTTCACCCCCACCGGCCGTCGGCTGGACCAGGTGCTGGTGCAGCAGTTCGCCACCGGCCCTGGCGCGGTGCTGCTGTGCGGCCGCTACGAAGGCCTGGACCAGCGTTTTGTCGATGCCCACGTGACGCTGGAACTCAGCCTCGGTGACTTCGTGCTGTCGGGCGGCGAATTGCCTGCGCTGGCCCTGCTGGACGCCGTGGCGCGCCTGCAGGACGGCGTGCTGACGGCACCGTCGCACGAGCAGGACAGTTTCTCTGACGGCTTGCTGGAAGGCCCGCACTACAGCCGGCCTGAAAAGTTGGTCATCGACGGCCAGGCCAGCGACGTGCCGGCGGTGCTGCTGTCGGGCCACCATGGCGACATTGCGCGATGGAGGCGCGAGCGGTCGCTGGAGCGCACCGCCCGGCGCCGCCCTGATCTGATTGCCGCAGCCCGGGCTGCCGGGCGCCTGAGTCCGGCGGATGAGCGGTACTTGGCCGGGCTCGGGCTATAATCAAAGGCTTTTCGATCCTCTGCCGGGCACTTAGCTTTTTCCTCCAACAGCCCGCGACACGATCGCACGGAGAATCCCTTGAACCTTATCGCCATGCTGGAGCAGGAAGAGATCACCCGTCTCAACCGCACCATTCCCGCGTTCGCCCCTGGCGACACCGTCATCGTCAACGTCAACGTGGTTGAAGGCACGCGCAAGCGCGTGCAGGCCTACGAAGGCGTCGTCATCGCCAAGCGCAACCGTGGCCTCAACAGCAGCTTCATCGTGCGCAAGATTTCCAACGGCGAAGGCGTGGAACGCACGTTCCAGTCCTACAGCCCGCTGATCGCCAGCATCGAAGTCAAGCGCCGTGGCGACGTTCGCCGTGCCAAGCTGTACTACCTGCGCCAGCGCAGCGGCAAGTCGGCGCGCATCAAAGAGAAGCTCGCATGACGCAGTCATGCCGCCGCGCAGCGGCTGTCGGCGCATTGGCGACGACAGGGAGCGGACGGCGAAGCCAAAAGCTGGCTTAAGGCCAGCGGCTTGGGCGCTTCGGCGCCGCGCACCCACAGGGCCGCCAGAGTGCGGCCTTCTTCGTTTCTCCAACCTTGTAGAACATGACCGCGCAGCGTGTGCTGAACCCCAGGTTGGCCCCGGTTGTGGGTACCGATTCGCATCTGCCCGCGGTTGAATCCCATCGCCTGACGACCGAAGCCTTGCGGCTGCGCTTTACGCAAATTGCCGACTGGCAAACCGAACACCACGGCGACGGCCGCGCCTTCACCGAACGCACCCCCTCCCAGGCTGCCGTGCTGGTGCCCCTGGTGCGGCGCCCGGGTGGCCTGCAGGTGCTGCTGACCCGCCGCACCGACCACCTGCGCGACCATGCCGGGCAGATCAGCTTTCCCGGCGGCCGCGCCGAAGCCCATGACTCGGGTCCGGCGGCGACGGCACTGCGTGAAGCCGAAGAAGAAGTTGGCCTCCAACACGACCGTGTTCAGGTCATCGGCCAGATGCCCGTGTACACCACCGTCACGAGCTTTGTCGTCACCCCTGTCGTAGGGTTGGTGACGCCACCGTTCGAGCTTGTGCTGGACACCTTTGAAGTCGCCGAAGCCTTCGAAGTGCCCCTGCAGCACCTCATGAACCCGGCGCACCACCAGCGCCACACCTTCAGCTTCGAAGGCAGCGAGCGCCAGTTCCTGTCCATGCCTTGGCTCGGGCCGGGCGCCGACGGTGTGGTGCGCGAATACTTCATCTGGGGCGCCACGGCCGCGATGCTGCGCAACCTGTACCGGTTTCTGGCAGTGTGAACGCGGCTGCTGCGCCTGGCGGCGGGACGGTTGGCCTCTATCATCGCCAGCGATGAGTTTCTTTGCCGTCCTGTTTGCACTGCTGGTTGAGCAGCTCAAGCCGCTGCCGCGCGACAACTGGGTGCACCAGACGCTGGCCCAGTGGGTGCGCTGGACGGGCCGCAATTTCGACGCTGGCGAAAAGCACCACACCCGCGTGGTGTGGGCCGTGTCGGTGTTGGGGCCTTCGGTGCTGGCCGGTGCCGTCTATGTGCTGATCCACGAATACAGCCTGCTGCTGGCGCTGGCCTTCGACGTGGCACTCTTGTACCTCACGCTGGGGTTTCGCCAGTTCAGCCACTACTTCACCGACATCCGCGACGCACTGGACCGGGGTGATGAGCTGGAAGCGCGCCGGCTGCTGGCCGAATGGCGGCACCTCGACGCCAGCGAACTGCCGCGCACCGAGCTGCTGCGCCACGTCATTGAACACGCGCTGCTGGCGGCGCACCGCCATGTCTTCGGCGTCTTCTTCTGGTTTGTGGTGCTGTCGGCGCTGGGCCTGGGGCCGATGGGCGCGGTGTTCTACCGCATGGCCGAGTTTTCGGCCCGCTACTGGGGCTATCGCCAGCGCACGCTGGATGCGCCCGCCAACGACGCGCTGAAAGACCTGTCGCGGCAGCTGTTTTCTCTCATCGACCATCTGCCTGCGCGACTGACGGCTTTCGGCTTTGCGGTGGTGGGCAACTTCGAAGAAGCCATCGCCAGTTGGCGGCGCGATTCCGCGCTTTGGCAACATGCCAACGAAGGCATCATCCTGGCCGCTGCGGCTGGCGCCCTGGGCGTGCAGTTGGGCGGCGCGGCCGCGCCGGGTGTCACGCCCGACCGCTCCAAGACCTTCACGGCGGGCGGCGAAGCCGACATCGCGGCGGCGCAGGGCTCCACGGCCGGCGCGCCGACGCAAAGTGGCCATCTGCACAGCGTCGTCGGCCTGGTGTGGCGGTCGGTGGTGCTGTGGATGCTGCTCGTGGCGCTGCTGTCGCTGGCCAACGTGCTGGGTTGACGGCGTCGCTTTCAATGTCGTGGCGTGGCGCTCTTGCCCACCACGCACTGCGCCAGGCCGGCCAACAGCACCTCCTTGGGCATGCCTTTGCCGATGAAGACCATCTTGGATTCACGCGCCTCGCCAAGGCTTCCAGGCTGTGCCTTCGTCGCTGCCCATCAGCATGTGCACGCCCTGGAAGATCACACGCCCGATCACGCCCTGAATGTTGAGGACGCCCTTGCAGCGCATCAGGTTGGGGCCGTAGACCTGGACGATGCCGCTGAGAAAGTCTTCGACGCGGTCCAGGTCCAGCAGGCGTGATTCGCGGAACACGAAGGACGTCACGTCGTCATCGTGCTCGTGCGTCATGTCGGTCAGGAAGGCGGGCTCGATCTCGAGGATGGCGTCGAGGTTGAAGCCCCGGATGTCCAGCATGTCATGGATGGCCGCTACGCCGTGCCGCGCTTCGGCAATCGGCGCCCTCAGGTTCATGCGCGTCAACCGGGCCCGCAAGGCCTGCTCGGCGGATGCGTCCACCGGGTCGGTCTTGGTCAAGAGCGGGCGGTCTGCAAAACCGACCTGCTCCTGCGCCTCATGGTGTTCGTCCAGTTTCGTTGGTCCGTGGCGGGCGTCCACCATGGTGACGACGGCATCCAGCAGGTACGTCTGGCCGATGGCCTCATCGACAAAGAAGGTCTGCGCCACGGGCGCCGGGTCGGCGAGGCCAGTGGTCTCGATCACGACGCGGTTCAACTGCAGCGCGCCGGCCTCTCGCTTGGCGGCCAGCTCACCGAGGATGCGTACCAGGTCGCCGCGAACGGTGCAGCAGATGCAGCCGTTGTTCATCTCGACGATTTGCTCGTTGCCTTCCTGCACGAGTTGCCGCTGCCCAGGAAGCCGGTGAGGATGGTGACGGGGATCAGCGCAGCCAGTGGCCGAACGCGGGAATCACGGCCCGGCCGCCCGCCCGCAGCGCTGTCTGCAGCGCAAAACCGTCTTGAGCGTGACGTCGGTGCAGCAAGGGCAGCAGGTCGGCCACGGCGGTGTACAGAAAGCTCGCGGCAGCGACGGCCAGCGCATGGGGCAGGGCCGCTTGCGCGTGGCTCAGCGCCAGCCAGCCCACGACGCCGCCCAGCACCGAAGCGGGGCTGGACGCCGCGTTGGCCAGCAGCGCGCGGCGCTTGCACCAACCGGACTCGAGCAGCAACACAAAGTCGCCCAGCTCCTGCGGGATTTCTTGCAGCGCGATGGCCAAGGCCGTCGTCACCCCCAGCCACGGGTCGGCCAGGAAGGCGGCGGCCAGCAGCACGCCATCGACGACGTTGTGCACGCCGTCACCCCGGCAGGGTGATCCAGGGTGCGCCCGGCATCATCCCGGTGTGGTGCGGCCGCGATGTCATGCAAGGCTGCGGCCAGCAGGGTGCCAGCGGCAAACGCCACCCGCCGCCCCAAGGCGCTGCGGCGACAGCCTGCAGGCCAGTGCCGCAGCCAACAACAAGCTGCCCAGGCCGCAGAGCAAGGACGCAGCGATGATGGCGCCGATCAACATGAGCTGGCCGCCCAGGCTTGCAGCGTGGTATCGGTGAGTTCACCCAGTTGGGCGTTGCAGACGATGCCATCGCGCAGTGCCACGCTGTAGGGCAGGCCACCGCTGCGGTTGCCTGCCGCGCGCATCAGGCCGGTCACGTTGGCGCCGCTGCGCAGGGCCGTCAGCGTGATGCCCCGCTGGGTCAGGAATTCGCTTGCGGCCTGCGTGGCATCGGTGCTGACCAGCAGGACCGTCCACTGCGGGTTGGCCAGGGCAAAGGCAGCCAGGCGCGGCAACTCATTGATGCAGGGCGCGCAGTCGCGGCCCCAGAAGTTCACCAGCACGGGTCCGGGCAGGCGTGACGACTGCACGAAGCGCTCGCCGTCCAGCGTGGCCAGCGTGAAGTGCCAGCGTTGGCCAGGCATGACGGCGGCAGTGGCGCCGGGTGTGGGCCGCGCGTTGACGTTGCCGTGTGGCCCAACATGGGCCGACGCGGCGGCGCCGGCCAACAGGCACAGCACCAGCAGCCATGGCCTTGACGAATCAGAACGCAAGCTTCACCCCCGCATAGACATAACGCCCACGGTTGGGGCCCCACAGGTGCACCACATCGGGCGCACCGTCGCCGTCGACGAAGAGGAAGCTCTCTTTCTTGGCCTGGCTGTAGTCGAACAGGTTGTCGGCGCCCGCGTAGACCGACCAGCGCTTGTTGATGGCGTATTCGCTGCGCAAGTCCACCGTGACGAAGCTGGGGCTCTTGTCGCGCTTGGGCGTGTTGTCGAAGTTGTAGCGGTTCTGGCTGCCGCTGCCGTCGTCGTGGAACTGGCGCAGGTTCATCGGGCCGGTCCACACCAGCTTGGCGGTCAGGTCAAAGCCGCTGCGTTCGAAGTCCAGCCCCAGGTAGGCCTTGGCCTTGGGTCGCGCGAAGACCAGCGTGCCGGCCGGGAACTTGTAGTTGAAGAATTCGCCCGCCGCAGTCACCGTCAGTGAGGGCGTGAGTTGGTACGACGCATTCACGTCCACACCTTGCACCGTGACAGGCTTTGTCGCGCTGGTGAAGAACGTGATCGGGTCGCCGGTGACCGGGTCGGTAGCGCCGGGGTCGAGGATGGCGAAGTTCTTGATGCGGTTGAAGTTGTAGGACGCCGTCACCGCCAGCCGGTCGTCGGCATAGCTGAGCGCGTAGCCGAGATTGGTCGAGACTTCGGGCTTGTCGATCTGCCGAATGATGCGCAGCGTGTCCAGGATGCCGTGGTCCTGCTCGAAGAAGCTGGTCGGCGCGCGGAAGCCCTTGCCGGCGCTGAAGCGGCTGGACAGTTGTGCCGTGTGGTGCAGCAGGGCGTTGATGCGCGGCGAAGTGATGCCACCAAACGCGTTGTGCTGGTCGTGGCGCAGCGAGGCGTTGACTTCCAGCGTGTCGCCGAAGAAGCTTCGGTAGGCCTGCACATACAGCGCCGGCACCTTGTATGCGTAGTTGTCAATGCCGTTCACGGCGCCGCCGCCGGCAGTGCTGCCTCGGCTCTTCAAGTCCTCAAAGCGGTAGTTCACGCCGCCAGTCAGCAGCCAATTGGCAGCGTTCCATTGGTAGCTGGTTTCGCCGTAGAACTGGTGCTGCTCGCCGACGTAGGTGGCCAGCTCATAGAAGCTGTTCTGCTTGTGTTGTGCTGCACCAAAGGCGACGCGCAGCTTGCCTTCGCCGAGTTGCCTTTCGGCGCTGGTGAGGAACTGCACGCGGTCGGTGAAGATGATCTCGCTGAAGCCGCCACGGCCGTCGTCATAGGGCAGCAGCGTGCCGTCGGCCGGGTTGATCCAGCCGCTGGGGTCGGGCGAGCCATGCACGCCCCGGCTCCAGTTGAAGGGGTTGCCGCTGCTGCTGGCCTTGATGGCGGCGTAGTCGTTACCCAGTGCGCCCCCGCCGCGCTTTTCGTTCACAACGTCCAGCCGCACGCGCAGCTTGAACCCGCCCATGTCGTCCAGGAAGAAGCCGATGCCGCCGATCCTGCGGTTGTAGCCGGTGTATTCGCTGATGCCGTTGCCGTCGGCATCCACCGTGTCGTGTTTGTTGAAGTTCAGCGTGGCGGTGATGGCGCCGCCTGAAAAGGGGCGCGCCAGGTAGGCGTCGGCCTGCTGCGAGCCATAGCTGCCGAACTGCAGACGGGCGCGGTTCTCGGCCTCGGTGGGGCTCTTGCTGACGATGTTGACGGTGCCTGACAAGGCCTCGGGTGCGATCAGACTGGCGCCGGCGCCGCGAGCCACGTCGATGCGTTCGACGCCGTAGACGCTGACACTGTCCAGGCCATAGGCCGATGACACTGACGAAAAGATCGGCACGCCGTCGATCATCAGCGTGGTGTAACGACCGGGCAGGTTGTTGAGCAGCACGTTGCGCACGTTGCAGATGGAGCACTCCACCTGCACCGAGATGCCGGGGTTGTTGTTCACGGCTTCGTTGATGTTGGTGGCGCCGGCACGCTCGATGGCCTTCGCGCTGATCGACTCGGTCTTCACGATCTCGTCTCGGAGCGCGCCCGGGCGCATCGAGCCCTGGTTGCTCTTGCCGGTGATGGTGATCGTTGTTGCGACAGCGGTTTCGGCGGCGCCGGGTGCCGTTTGCGCCTGCGCTGCCAGGCTTGTCAGCGCTGCGCCCGCCAGCCAGCTCAGACGTCGTTCGAGGCGGGGGACCGGAAAGAAGAATCGATTCATTTAGCGAATGTCTTGGAAGAATTGAAGGCCGCCAGGGCTGGTGGTGCTCGTTAATGCAAATGCGTTCTCATTATCGTAACATGAGATGATTGCAGTCCAGGCGCACTCCCGGTCGCCGCTGTGCATCGGCCTACCATCCGCACCATGGAACGTTCAACTCGCCAACGCTCTGCCATCCGCGCCGCCATCGACTTGTCAGAGCGCCCGCTGTCGCCGCAAGAGGTGCTGGACGCGGCGCAGGCCGACGTAGCCGGGCTCGGGCTGGCCACCGTCTATCGCAACCTCAAGCTGCTGCTGGAAGCGGGCGAGATTGCGTCTGTCACGCTGCCGGGCGACAGCCCGCGCTACGAGTCAACGCGGCATGCCCACCACCATCACTTCCAGTGCACCCAATGCCAACGCGTCTTTGACGTGCACCAGTGCCCCGGCAACCTGGCGAATCTGGCGCCCAAGGGCTTCACGGTGGAACATCACGAGCTGACGCTTTACGGACGCTGCAATGAGTGCCCTAGCCCGCGCAAGGCGGCCCGGTCCACGCCCCACCGGCATGCCCGCTGAGCAGCCGCCATCAACCCATTGACCCGCTGTGGAGACCCACATGAAAGCCTTCCTGGCCATGAGCCATGGCCTGCTTACTCTGACCGCGATGGACAGGGAAACCGGCGCTCATGTGCATGGCACTTCCACACTGCAAACGGTGGTGGATGGAGCTTCGCTGACGATGAATTTTGAAAGTCCGCTGGACAATCTGATCGGTTTCGAGCATGGCCCGCGCACGGAACCCGAGCGCGCCAAGGTGCATGCCATGGCGCAGCGCTTTCACAACGGAGCGGCATCTTTGTGCCGACGCCCGAGGCACGCTGCACGCTTCGCGACGTGCAGCTCACCTCGGCCGTCATCGCGCCCGGCCTGCTGGCTTCCAAGCCGAAGCCGACCGCGACCGACAAGTCGGCTGCTGCCAAGGCAGCGCAGGCCGAGGCTCACGCTGATCTCGATGCCAGCCTGCGCTTTGAGTGTGATCAACCTGCCGCCCTGCGCGGCGTGGACGTGCGCCTGCTCCGTGCCTTTGGCGGGCTGCGTCAGATCGACGCGGCCGTGATTGGCCTCCGGACACAGCGCGGCAGCCGCCTGACGCCGCAGCGTGCCCTGCTGTCGTGGTGAGTGGCGCGACGAGGCCCTGCAAGTGCTGGGTGTTTTGGGTACTGGCCTCAGGGACGCTCAGCGCCATTGCTGTGGCGGCCCTGTCAACCGCGCTGTCAACCGCGCACACGGCCATCGCGCCTGGCGTTGCAGCCCATCAGCGCATCGACTGGGCTGACCTGGCGGCGCCCGGCTGGGACCCGCTGAAGGCCTTTCGCAGCCTGGACACCAGCCGCCTGGACGACCGCGACCCGGCCGCCGCTGCGCTCTTGCAGCACATGCGGGACAGTTGGGACAACGCACCCACCAACGGCGCGCTGGACGGCGCGGCCGTGCGGGTGTCGGGCTTCGTGGTGGCGCTGCAGATGGGAGGCGGCAGCCTGCAAGAGTTCTTGCTCGTGCCCTACTTCGGCGCGTGCGTGCACAGCCCGCCGCCGCCATCTAACCAGATCATCCGCGTGCAGCTGGCCCAGCCCAGTGCGGGCCTGAAGACCATGGACGCCGTGATGGTGACGGGTCGGCTGAGTCGGGACCGATCGCAATCGGATATGGGCACCAGCAGTTGGCGGCTGGAGGCGACTGCGGCGGAACGCCTGGCCGTCAATCGCGACTGAGCATCGTCACTAAGCTCGGCGCTACCAGTTCTTGCGCGCCAGCTCGTCGTAAAGCTCGATGTAGATGCGTTGCCGCGAGGCACTGATCTCACCACGCTCCATCGCAGCGCGCACGCCGCAGCCGGGTTCGTGCCGATGGCTGCAGTTGTGGAAGCGGCATTCACCCATCGCGGCGGCGTAGTCGGGCATCAGCCCCGCCAGCTGTTCCGGCTGCACCTGGCGCAGACCAAACATCTGGAAGCCAGGGGAATCGATCAAGGCGCCCTGACGCTCCGCGTCCAGCCAGTACCAGGTGGTGGTGGTGGTGGTGTGGCGGCCGGCCTGCAGTGCCTGAGAAATCTCGCCCACTTGCGCCGCCGCTTGCGGCACCAGCAGATTGATGAGCGTGCTTTTGCCCATGCCGCTGGCGCCCAGCACCAGCGTGACCCTGCCGGCCAGCCGGGCCAGCAGCCGTTCTTTTGAACCGGTTCGATCGGCTTTGAGCGCAATCTCCATCACCTCGGCGCCCATCGCGCCGTACGGCGCCAGGCGTTCGCGCGCGGCGGCGGCGGAAGGCAGGTCGGTCTTGTTCAAGCCGATCAGCGTCTGGATGCCTTCGGCGCGCGCCGCGATGAGCGCGCGCGTCAGCTGAGATTCGCTGAACACCGGCTCGCCAGCCACCAGCACCAGCAGCAGGTCGATGTTGGCGGCGAAGGACTTCGTCTTCCATTCGTCCTGCCGGTACATCAGGTTGCGGCGCGGTTCCAGGTGTTCGATGACACCGCCGTCGCCCGTGGGCTGCCAGCGCACCCGGTCACCCACGACAAGCTCGCTCTTCTTGCCCCGCGGGTGGCAGTGCACCCGGTCGCCCTCAGGCGTTTCGACCACGACGTGGCGGCCGTGCGAGGCCACCACCAAACCCACGTCCAGCGTGACGGCGTGCGTCAAGGCGCTTTGCTTTTTAACAGCGCGTCCACCTTCGCTGCGCAGATGAAGTCGTTGATGGAAATGCCGTCCACCGAATGGGTGTTGAAGCGCACCGTGCAGCGGCTGTAGCTGACCTGCAGGTCAGGGTGGTGGTCTTCCGCGTGGGCGATCCAGGCCAGTGCGTTCACGAAGGCCATGGTGCGGTGGTAGTCGGCAAAGTCGTAGCGCTTCTGGATCGCGCCGTCGGCCAGCACCCAGCCTGGCGCTTGTGCCAGGTGCTGCGTGACTTCGGCGTCGCCCATGGCAGGTTGGCCTTCCAGCGGCTGGCAGTGGCGCGATGCAAGTGGCTTCATATTGACTTCATATTGGCTTCAGGGTGGTTTCACACGGCCGTGGGGACGACTGCAGGAAGTGCCGCCAGCCGCTCGGAGGCCGGCGGATGTGAGTAGTAGAAGCGCACGTACACCGGGTCGGGTGTCAACGTGGCGGCGTTGTCTTCATGCAGCTTCAGCAGGGCTTGTGCCAGGTCGCGCCCGTCGGACTGCAGACAAGCGTAGGCGTCGGCCTGGAATTCGTGCTTGCGCGAAAAGTGCGCCAACAGGGGAGAGATGAAAAAGGTGAAGCTCGGCAGCGCCAGCATGAACAGCAGCAGCGCCAGCGCATCGTTGGGTGCGCTCATGTTGGGCGTCACGCCCAGGCCCGTGTAGAAGCCACTTTGCTGCGCCAGCCAGCCCAGCAGCGCCAGGCCGGCAAGGCTCATGCCGAAGATGCCCACTATGCGCTGCAGCACGTGTTTGTGCTTGAAGTGGCCCAGCTCGTGCGCCAGCACCGCTTCCACCTCGCCCGGCGTCAGGCGCTGCAGCAGCGTGTCGAAGAACACCACCCGCTTGGACGCGCCCAGGCCCGTGAAGTAGGCGTTGGCGTGGGCGGACCGGCGGCTGCCGTCCATCACGAAGAGGCCCTTGGCCGCAAAGCCGCAGCGCTGCATCAGAGCCTGCACGCGGGTTTTCAAGGACTCGTCGGCCAGGGGCTCAAACTTGTTGAAGAAAGGCGCAATCAGCGTCGGGTAGATCACCAGCATCAGCAGGTTGAAAGCCATCAGCGCCACCCAGGCCCACAGCCACCACAGGCCGCCGCTGGCTGCCATCAACCACAGCAGCAATGCCGCCAGCGGCAGACCGATCAGCGCACCCACCAGCGCGCCCTTGGCCTGGTCGGCCAGCCAAAGTTTGAAGGTCATGCGGTTGAAGCCGAAACGCTGTTCAATGCGGAAGGTGCTGATCCATTCCAGCGGCAGCTCGATCAGCGCGCCGACTAACGCCACCACCGTCAGCAGCGCCAGTTGGTACACCAAGGGCCCCCAACTCGCCAGCAGCGCGGCGCGCACAAAGCCATTGAGCGCGTCCAGCCCGCCCAGCAGGGTCCAGCCCAGGAGGATGGCGCTGCCAAGGGCCGTGGTCCAGAGGCCGAATCGGCCCTTGGCCAGCGTGTAGTCTGCGGCGCGCTGGTGCGCCTGCAGCGTTACCGTGCCGGCAAACGCGGCCGGCACGGCGCCGCGCTTCTGCGCCACGTGGCGCATCTGCCGCGTCGCCAGCCACAGTTTGGTCGCCAACGACAGCAGCAGCGCCGCCGCAAAAGCCAGGGTCAAGTGCATCGATTCCATAGGGCGCGAGTTTAGGCTTGGGCGAGAATCCCCGGCTCAGCCACAGGCACCCACCATGACCGACACATTGAAGCCCAGCGACCAGAACCTGATCTGGATCGACCTTGAGATGACGGGCCTCTTCCCCGAGACCGACCGCATCATCGAAGTCGCCGTCATCGTCACCGACCCGATGTTGACCGTGCGCATCGAAGGCCCGGTCTTCGCCGTGCACCAGACAGACGCCGTGCTCGACGGCATGGACAACTGGAACAAGGGCACCCATGGCCGCAGCGGGTTGACCGAGCGGGTGCGCACGTCCACCGTGGACGAAGCGTCGGCCGAGGCGCAGGTCATCGCCTTCCTGCAGCAGTACGTGCCCAAGGGCAAGAGCCCCATGTGTGGCAACAGCATCTGCCAGGACCGGCGTTTCATGGCCCGCACCATGCCGGCGCTGGAAGCCTTCTTCCACTACCGCAACCTGGACGTCAGCACGCTGAAGGAACTGGCGCGGCGCTGGAAACCTGCCGCGCTGGAAGGCTTCAAGAAGGCGCAGGCGCACACAGCCATGGCCGACATCCACGAATCCATCGAAGAGTTGATGCACTACCGCACCCACCTGTTGGCGGTGTAGGCGCGCCCGACGGCAGACGCCCGCCCGCAGACGCCCGCCCGCAGACGCCCAAGCGACATCCACTTGCCGAACTTCGACGTTCGGCGTGCAACCCTCTGTCGTGCTGCGCGCGGCAGGGGTAAAACCTGCCGCTTCCGGGCTGGCCCCGTTTGTTATTTGCAGGATCCGCACCATGTCTCAACGTCGTCTCTTAGTTGCCGTTCTGGTCGCCGCCGTGCTGCTGCCGGTGGCACAGGCTCAAGCCCAGGCCCCGGACTGGAAAAAAGTCCGCGTTGGCGTCGAAGGCAACTACCCGCCCTTTTCCAAGCTCGGCTCCGACGGCAAGCTGAGCGGCTTCGACATCGACATCGCGCTGGCGGTGTGCCAGAAGATGGGCGCCGACTGCACGCTCGTGCAGCAGGAATGGGACGGCATGATGCCGGCGCTGAACTCGAAGAAGTTCGACATGATCGTGGCCTCGATGACGATCACTGACGAACGCAAGAAGGCCGCCGACTTCAGCGACCCCTATTACGACGTGCCGTCGCGCTGGGTCGCCAAGGCGGGCGCTTTCAAGGACGCGTCAGCCGCGTCGCTGAAAGGCAAGAAGATCATCGTGCTGCGCAACAGCCCGCGTGCCAAGTTCGTTGCCGAGCACCACAAGGACGCCGAGGTGCTGCTGGTCAACAAGGAGACCGACATCTACATGGAACTGGTGGCCGGCCGCGGAGACATCGGCTTCGGCTCGTCGGTGGTGTCGTCGGACGCCTTCCTCAAGAAGCCTGAAGGCAAGGGCTTCGCGCAGGTCGGGCCTGCCGTTCGACTGGAGGGTGGCGGTGGCGGAGTCGGCATCGCCTTCCGAAAGGGTGAGACCGTCTTGCGCGACAAGGTCAACGCGGCACTGAAGGCAATCCGCGCCGATGGCACGTACAAGAAGCTCGCCGACGGCTACTTCGACTTCGACGTCTCCGGCGGCAACTGAAGCGACTCAGGCGTCGGCGCATGTTCCACGGCTACCTCGCCGCCATCCTCGGCGGCCTGAGCGTCACGCTCAGCGTCGCGGCGGTGTCGCTGGCGGTGGCCTGTGTGTTCGGGCTCTTGGGGGCGGTGGCCAAAATGTCAAAGTCCAGGGGCCTGCGCTGGGCGGCCGAGGCCTACACCACGCTGATCCGCGGGCTGCCGGAACTGGTCTTGATGCTCTTTATCTTCTATGGCGGCCAGATCCTGCTCAATGCCATCACCGAATCGCAGGGGTGGGACACCATCGACGTGCCGCCTTTCGCCGCCGGTGTGCTGACCATCGGCTTCATCTTCGGCGCCTATCTCACCGAAACCTTCCGCGGCGCCATCCTGGCCATCCCGCGCGGCCAGACCGAAGCGGCCCAGGCCTATGGTCTCAACCGCCGACAAGTGCTGACACGCATCGTCTTGCCACAGATGGTGCGCCACGCCATTCCCGGCTTTGCCAACAACTGGCTCGTGATGGTGAAGGCTACGGCCCTGGTGTCGATCATCGGGCTGGACGACATGCTGCACCGGGCCAACATGGCGGCGTCGGCGACGCGTGAACCCTTCACCTTCTTCATGTTGATCGCGCTTATTTACCTGACTATTACGACGCTGTCGATCGGTGCGCTGTGGTTCGTGGAAAAGCGCTTCAGCCTGGGCGTGAAAGCGGTTCACTTCTGATGGACTGGGGCGTCGTCACCGGCAGCCTGCCGGACTTTGTGCAGGGCCTGAAGGTCTGCCTGCTGCTGCTGGTGATCAGCGTGGCCACGGGCTTCGTGCTGTCGGTCCCGCTGGCCGTGGCGCGCGTGTCACCCCGGCGCTGGCTGAGCGTGCCGGTGTGGCTCTTCACCTATGTCTTTCGTGGCACGCCGCTGCTGGTGCAGCTCTTTGTCATCTACTACGGCCTGGCGCAGTTTGAAGCCGTGCGCAACAGCGTGCTGTGGCCGCTGCTGCGCGAGGCCTGGTTCTGCGCCTGGCTGGCCTTTGCACTCAACACCACGGCCTACACCACCGAAATCTTCGCCGGCGCCTTGCGCTCGACCCCCTCTGGTGAGCTGGACGCGGCGCGAGCCTATGGCCTGTCGGGCTTCAAGCTCTACAGCCGCATCCTGCTGCCCAGCGCGCTGCGCCGCGCACTGCCGCAGTACAGCAACGAAGTCGTCGGCATGATGCACGCCACGGCCATTGCCAGCACCGTGACGCTGGTGGACGTGACGCGAGTGGCGCGCGACGTCTATGCCAACCACCTGCTGCCCGCAGAGGCTTTCGGCACGGCGGCGGTCATCTACTTCGCGCTCACCTTCACCCTGGTGGGCGCCTTCAAACTGCTGGAACGGCGCTTCCTGCGCCACCTCGCCACCGAAAGGCGTGCGGCCTGAAAGCCGGGCCGACCTGCACGACAACTTTCCCCATGCAAACCGAACCCATCGACCTCATCAGCGCCACACCGGGACAGCGCCATGTGCTCACGGTGCTGCGTTATGGCCGAGCCGGCATGGGCCCCAAGGCCATGATCCAGGCCGCCCTGCACGCCGACGAAGTGCCGGCCATGCTGGTGGCGCAGAAGCTGCGCACGCTGCTGGCCGAACTTGAAGCGCAGGGCCAGCTGCGCGGTGAAGTGATCCTCGTGCCCTACGCCAATCCACTCGGCCTGTCGCAGCATCTGCTGGGCCAGCACCAGGGCCGCTTTGACCTTCGCGACGGCATCAACTTCAACCGCAGCGTGCCCGATTTGAGCCCCGCCGTCATCGCCGCCGTGCAAGGCAGTCTGGGCGCTGATGAGGCCGCCAACGCGGTGCTCGTGCGCCAGGCCCTGCGCGACGCCGCTGCAGCGCTGCGTGCGCGCGACCCCGTCAACGATCTCAAGAACCGCCTGCTGCAACTGGCGGTGGACAGCGACATCGTGCTCGACGTGCATTGTGATTCGCAAGCCGTGATGCACCTCTACGCCCTGACGCCGCAGGCTGACCTGGCCGTGGAGCTCGGCGCGCTGCTGGGTGCGCAGGCGGTGCTGCTGGCCACCGAGTCCGGCGACCAGCCTTTCGACGAAGCCTGCAGCCGGCCCTGGTACCAGCTGCAGGAGCGTTTTCCCGGCCACCCGATCCCGCTGGGCTGCTTCAGCACCACGATCGAGCTGCGCGGAGAAGCCGATACCGACCACGCGCTGGCGCTGCAGGACGCGCAGGCGATCGTCGAATTCCTGCGCCGGCGCGGTGTCGTCGCCGGCACGCCGGCCGCGCTGCCGGTGGCGTTGTGCCAACCCACGCCGCTGGCGGGTTCGGAAGCTGTCACCGCACTTCGCGCGGGCGTGGTGGTCTTCCACAAGGCGCCAGGTGACTGGGTGGCCATGGGCGATGTCGTCGCTGATCTGGTCGATGTGGACAGTGGCGCGGTCGAGCCGTTGCGTGCGCAGTCCGCTGGCGTGCTGTATGCGCGCATCGCCACGCGCTGGGCCACGCCCGGTAAACGTTTGGCCAAGATCGCCGGCAGCACGCTCTTGCGCACCGGCAAGCTGCTGAGCAACTGATGCAAGCCCACCCCACGCCCTGGCTGCTGGAAGCCGACCACATCGTCAAGCGCTATGGCAAGAACGAGGTGCTTCGCGGTGTCAGCGTGCGCGCAAGGAAGGGCGATGTGATCTCGATGATCGGCGCCAGCGGCTCGGGCAAGAGCACCTTCCTGCGCTGCCTGAACCTGCTCGAGCAACCGCACGGCGGCCGCATTGCCGTCAACGGCGAAGACCTGGATCTGGTGCCCGACACCCGCCGCGAAGCGGATGGCGCCTTGAAAGCCCGCGACCCCGCCCAACTGCAAAGCCTGCGCTCGCTCGTGGCTATGGTCTTCCAGCACTTCAACCTCTGGGCCCACATGACGGCGCTGCAGAACGTGACCGAAGCGCCGGTGCAGGTGCTGGGCCTGTCCAAGGCCGAAGCGCTGGAGCGCGCCGAACACTACCTGCAGCGTGTGGGCGTGATGCACCGCAAGGACGCCTACCCCGCCCACCTGTCGGGTGGTGAGCAGCAGCGGGTGGCGATTGCACGCGCACTGGCGATGGAGCCGCAGGTCATGCTCTTCGACGAACCGACCTCGGCGCTGGACCCCGAACTGGTGGGTGAGGTGCTGCGCGTGATGCGTGCGGTGGCCGAAGAAGGCCGCACGATGATCGTCGTCACCCACGAGATGAGCTTCGCACGCGAGGTCAGCAACCATGTCGTCTTCCTGCACCAGGGCCGCATCGAAGAAGAAGGGAAGCCGCGCGACGTGCTGGCGCAGCCGCAGAGCGACCGGTTGCAGGCCTTCCTGGCCAATTCTCTGAAGTAGCTGACGACGGCTGCGTTTGACTGCTGTCATGGCCTTGTCGCAAGAAGTTCATAAACTGCGCGGATGAACGAATTTTCCCAGGCCACGGCGCCCGACGCGGCACCTGCCACCACGGTCGTCCAGTCTCTCCCGCTGCTGAATCGCGAACGCTCCATCCTGCAGTTCAACCGCCGTGTGCTGGAACAGGCGCGGCGCGAAGATGTGCCGCTGCTGGAACGGCTGCGCTACGTCACCATCGTCAGCTCCAACCTCGACGAATTCTTCGAGGTGCGCGTCGCCGACATCATCGAAGCCACCCGCATGCCCGGCTCGGGCATCACGCGCGGTGACCTGGCCTCGGTGGCGCAGGCGGCGCACGAGATCATCGACGAGCAGTACACACTCTTCAACGACGTGCTGATGCCGGCCCTGCAGCGCCAGGGCATCGTGGTGCTGAACCACGCCGAGCGCAACAAGGCGCAGCGCAGTTGGGTGCAGAAGTTCTTTGAGCAACAGGTGCGCCCGCTGCTGGTGCCGGTGAGCCTGGACCCGAGCCACCCCTTCCCGCTGGTGGCCAACAAGTCGCTCAACTTCATTGCCCGGCTGACGGGGCGCGACGCCTTCGGCCAGGACAAGCAGATCGCCATCGTCAAGGTGCCGCGTGTGCTGCCGCGCGTGATCCGCCTGCCCGACAGCCTGTGCCCAGGCCAGCAGGGTTTTGTGTTGCTGACGAGTGTCATCCGCGCCCACCTGGCAGAGCTGTTCTCGGGCCGCACGGTGGCGTCGTTTTCGCAGTTCCGGGTGACGCGCGACTCTGACCTGGAAGTGGACGAAGACGACCTCACCAACCTGCGCCAGGCCATGCGCACGGGTCTGACCACGCGCCACTTTGGTCAGGCCATTCGGCTGGAGGTGGTCAGCACCTGCCCGGCCGACCTGTACGGTTTCTTGCTGGAGCAGTTTTCGCTGCCAGACGTGGCGCTGTACAAGGTCAACGGCCCCGTGAACCTCGTGCGCTTGAACGAGCTGATCGACCAGGCCGACGGCGCCGCACTGCGCTTCCCGCCCTTCGAGCCGCGCTGGCCCGAAGACCGCCTGCCGCGGGGCCAGTCGATCTTTGCCCGTCTGCGCCAGGGCGACGTGCTGCTGCACCACCCCTTCGAGAGCTTCGAGCCCGTGGTGCAGTTCCTGCGCGAAGCGGTGCAAGACCCCGACGTGCTGGCCATCAAGCAGACCGTCTATCGCACCGGCACCCAGAGTGTGCTGATGGACTTGTTGATAGAAGCCGTGCGCCGCGGCAAGGAAGTGCTGGCGGTGGTGGAGCTGAAGGCGCGCTTCGACGAAGAAGCCAACATCAACTGGGCCGAACGCCTGGAGGCCGTGGGCGCACAGGTCGTCTATGGTGTGGTGGGCATGAAGACCCACGCCAAGCTGCTGCTGGTGACACGCCGTGAAGGTACTCGCTTGAAGCGTTATGCCCACTTGAGCACCGGCAATTACAACCCGCGCACCTCACGCCTCTACACCGACCTCGGCTACCTGACGGCCGACGCAGCCCTGACAGCCGATGCCGATTCGGTCTTTCTCCAGCTGGCCAGCCAGACCAAGGCGCGGGCGCTGCAGCAGTTGCAGACGGCGCCCTTCGTGCTGCACAAGCGCATGGTGGGCTGCATCAACAAGGTCGCTGCCGCGGCCCGTGCCGGCAAGCCGGCGCGCATCGTGGCCAAGATCAACGCGCTGACCGACCCCGGGCTGATCGCCGCGCTGGTGGCCGCGGGCCAGGCCGGCGCCAGCATCGACCTCATCGTGCGCGGCGCCTGCATGTTGCGGCCCGGTGTGCCTGGGCAGACGCAGAACATCCGCGTGCGCTCGGTCGTCGGCCGTTTCCTGGAGCATTCACGCATCCTCTACTTCAGCTGGGGTGCTTCTCCGCAAGACGAGGTGCTGTACCTCAGCAGCGCCGACTGGATGAGCCGCAACATGTTTCGCCGCATCGAAGTGGCGTGGCCGGTGCGCGACGCCGCGCTGCGCCAACGTGTCATCGACGAATGCCTGGTGCCCTATCTGCACGACCAGCAGGATGCCTGGGCGCTGGACAGCGAAGGCCGATACCGACGTGTGTCCCAGGCTGGCAAGAGCGCGCAGCAGGCGTTGATGCGACGGTATTGATGCACACGTCCCCATGGACCTGATCCTGTGGCGCCACGCCGAAGCGCTGGAAATGCGCGAAGTGGAAGACGACCTCGACCGCGCGCTCACGTCCAAGGGTGAACGCCAGGCGCAGCGGGTGGCGACCTGGCTCAACCGGCAGCTGCCGGCCAGCGCCCGCATCATGGCGAGCCCGGCGCGCCGTTGTCAGCAGACGGCCGCGGCGCTGGACCGCAAGTTCAAAACCGTACCGGCCCTGGCGCCCGAAGGCACCGTGGAAGGCCTTTTGCACGCCGTCCGCTGGCCCGATGCCCGGGAACCCGTGGTGGTGGTCGGCCACCAGCCCACGCTGGGCCTGGCGGCGGCTTATCTGCTGTCGGGCCAGCCGCAGAACTGGCCTGTGCGCAAGGGTGCGTTGTGGTGGCTGCGCGGCCGCGAGCGCGAAGGCGAGTGGCAGATCGTGCTGCATGCCGTGGTGTCGCCAGAACTGGTCTAGCCACCCACTCTGTTCACCCTGGCAACACCAGCCGCAGCGGCCCGCTGCGCGCCCACACGGCTGCTTCTTCCTGCAGCAAGAAAAGCGTGCGCGGGTGGCTGTCGGCCCAGCCAGGCGCAAGCCCCAGCAGCGCTTCGCGCTGGCGTGTGCGCAACGTCAGCGCTTGCGGGTTGACTTCGCCGCGCGCATGGCACTTCAGTGTCGCCAGGCGCAGGCACAGCACCTGCCAGGCAAAGGTCTCGCTGGCCAGTTGGGGTTCGACCTTTCGCAGGCCACCGCGCTGGCCCAGCACCAGTTCGGCAACGCGGCGCTGCTGGCTTTGTGAAAAGCCCGGCGCGTCGACGTGCGTCAGCAGGTAGGCGCTGTGGCGATGGTGGTCGTGGTGCGACACCATCAGGCCGATCTCGTGCAGCGCGCAGGCCCAGGCCAGTTCGCGCCTCGTGTCGATTTCGGCGTCAGGCACCGCGGCGTCGAAGAGCGCCAGTGCCACCGAAGCCACGCGCTGCGCCTGCGAGGTGTCTACGGCAAAGCGCGTTTGAAGTTCAGCCACCGAGGCATCGCGCATGTCGCCGGGTCTTGACTGGTTCAAGGCCAGCAGCCGTTCATGCAGGTCGATGATCACACCCTGGCGCAGCGCACCCTTGGCGGGGTAGAGCGCCGCGATGTCGAAGTGCGTCGCCAGCGTGTACAGGATCGCCAGGCCGCCAGGCAGAACCGCGCGGCGTTCGGGCTTCAGGCTCGGCAGGTCGATACGGTCGATATGGCCCGCGTCCAGGCAGCGTTCGATGCACCAGCGCAGGCCCTGCGGCGTGATGCGGCCGTCGGTGACGCCCGCAGCCTGGAGCACGTGCGACACCGCGCTGGCTGTGCCGGAAGAGCCTAAAGCGCGTGTCCAGTGCTCACGCCCGAAGGGCTGCAGCGCTTCTTCCAGTTCAGCGCCTGCCGCCACCTGCGCGGCACGGAAGCCTTCGCGCGTGAGTTGGCCGCCGGGAAAGTAGCGCAGCGACAGGCTCACGCAGCCGACGCCGAAGGACTCCGTCACCCGCGGGGTGCGGCCCTGGCCCAGGATGAGTTCGGTTGAACGGCCGCCGATGTCGATCACCAGCCGCGGCCCTTCATTGGCCGGCACCGGCTGCATGTGGTTGACGCCGGCGTAGATGAGACGCGCCTCTTCACGGCCCGAGATGACTTCGATCGGGTAACCCAGCGCCTCTTGCGCGCGCAGCAGGAAGGCGTTGCGGTTGCGCGCCTCACGCAGGGTCTGGGTGGCCACGGCGCGCACCTGTCCGGCCTCGAAACCCGCCAGGCGGACCGAGAAGCGTCGCAGGCAGGCCAGGCCGCGCTGCGCGGCTTCTTCGGTCAGCATGCCGTCGGCGTCAAGGCCGGCGCCCAGGCGCACCGTTTCCTTGAGGTAGTCGATGCGGCGGTAGCGGCTTTGCGGCATCTGGCCGATTTCAAGCCTGAAGCTGTTGGAGCCCATGTCGATGGCGGCCATCGGCCCGGCCGGACTGATGGCGTGCGCCGGGCTGTTCGAGTTGTTCTGGAGTCCGCGAATGTCCATGCAGCGATCGTACCCGCCGCCTCATTCCTAGAATTCTTCCCGCTGCATCCATCAAAAGGCTCACCATGCGTCAGGAAGAGTTCGACACCCTCGTGCCCGCCCAGGGCGACTTCAACCGCCGCACCTTTGTGCGCGCGGCCGTCGGCACCGGCTTTGCCGCTGCCGTGCTGCCGGTGATGGCGCAGACCGTCATCAAGACCGACAGCGTGGGCCTGGTGGCCGGCGAAGTCACGGTCAACGTCGGCGGCTTCAAGATGCCCGCCTACCGCGCCGCGCCGGCCGGCCGCACGGGGCTGCCGGTGCTGCTGGTGACGAGCGAGATCTTCGGCGTGCATGAACACATCGCCGACGTGGCGCGGCGTTTTGCCAAGGCCGGCTACTTCGCCATTGCGCCAGAGCTTTTTGTCCGCCAGGGCGATGCGGGGTCTTATGGCGAGATCGGCAAGCTGGTGGCCGAGGTCATCAACAAGGTGCCTGACGCCCAAGTGATGGGGGACCTGGACGCCACGCTGGCCTGGGCCAAGGCCGAAGGCGCCGACACGTCGCGCAGCGGCATCACGGGCTTCTGCTGGGGCGGCCGCATCACCTGGCTGTATGCCGCACACAACCCGCAGGTCAAGGCGGGCGTGGCCTGGTACGGCCGGCTGGTGGGCGCCCCGAGCCCGCTGATGCCGAAGAACCCGGTGGACGTGGTCGGCTCGCTCAACGGCCCGGTGCTGGGCCTGTACGGCGGGCAGGACGGCGGCATTCCACTGGCGAGCGTCGAGACGATGAAGGCGGCCCTGACCAGCGGCAGCGCGGCAGCGAAGAAGAGCGAAATTGTGGTCTATCCCGACGCACCGCACGCCTTTAACGCCGACTACCGCTCCAGCTACCGCAAGGACGCGGCCGACGATGGCTGGAAGCGCTGCCTGGCCTGGTTCAAGGCCAACGGCGTGGCCTGACGCGCTGGCGATCACGGCCAGGGCTTGACAGCTTCGGTACGATCGGTTGAAACGGGCTGGCTCTTTGCCAGCCCCTTTTCATGATGATCCTGACTTCCATTGTTCTGGCCACGCTCGCGGGTGGTGTGCTTTCAGTCCTGCTGGCTGCGTTTCTCACCGTGCACATGCTCGGACGGCTGGTGAAGAACCTCGTCAGCCTGTCGGCCGGGGTGCTGCTGGGCACGGCGCTGCTGAACGTGCTGCCGGAAGCCTTCGAGAGCAAGACCGACCCGCAAGCGCTCTTTGCCGCGCTGCTGGGCGGTCTGCTGTTCTTCTGGCTGCTGGAGAAGGCCGAGCTGTACCGCCACGTGCACCACCACGAAGGCGACGGGCACGACCATCACCACCACTTTGACGCGCAACAGGCCGGCCGCGGCGGCCTGTCGGTGCTGGTGGGCGACGGCATCCACAACTTCTGCGACGGCGTCATCATCGCAGCTGCGTTTCTGGCCGACCCGACGCTGGGCTGGGTGACCGCAGCGGCCGTCGTCGCCCACGAGATCCCGCAAGAGGCCGGCGACTACATCGTGCTTCTCAACGCCGGCTTCTCACGCGGCAAGGCGCTGTTCTACAACGTGCTGTCCGGCCTGGCCGCCGTGGCCGGTGGTGTCGCCGGCTACTACCTGGTTGGCCCGTTTGCAAACGTGCTGCCGTATCTGCTGGTGGTGGCCGCCAGCAGTTTCATCTACATCGCCGTGGCTGACCTGCTGCCGCAATTGCAGCAGCGCCTGACCTGGCGCGAGACGCTGTCACAGGTGGTGTGGTTGGCGGCGGGCCTGGGCCTCGTGATGGTGGCGCGTGTGTTTCTGGAAGGCGCACACGCGCACTGATTGCCGTGGCCTAACGCACCACCAGCACGGGCAACGTGCTGTGCGTCAGCACCTTCTGCGTCTCGCTGCCCAGCAACAGTGCGCTCATGCCGCGACGGCCGTGGGAGGCCATCACGACGAGGTCGCAGCCTTGTGCCTTGGCGTGGTCCAGGATTGCTTCCCAGGCGTGCAGGCCTTCCACGGTGTGGGCCCGGCAAGTGATGCCCGCAGCGGCAGCCGCGTCGGTGACGGCCTTCACGCGCGCCAGCGCCACACGATTCTGGGCGTCGTAGAACTCTTGCGGCGGCACTGGCTGCATTTCGGAGATGGCGCTGTAGGGAAAGGGCTCCATCACGGCCAGGGTGTGGATCTCGGCGTTGCACAGCTTGGCCAGGCCCAGGGTCGACTGCAGCGCCTTGGCGGTGATGTCCGAGCCGTCGGTGGGAAACAGGATGCGCTTGTACATGGAAGCTCCTCAGGGTGGGTGGGTCCGGTGTGTCTGACCCGGCCCTGGCGCTAGTGTTCCGTGGTGGTGCTGGCGCGCCTTGACGGCGATCAAGACTGCAGCAGCTTGGGCGCGGTGAGGTCAGAAGCGCGCCAACTGGCGAGTCAACCCCGCGCCACCGGCCGCGCCGGGTCGCTGCACCATTCGCTCCACGACCCCGGGTACAGCGCACCGGCCTGCAGCCCGGCATGTGCCATCGCCAGCAGGTTGTGGCAGGCGGTGACGCCGGATCCGCATTGGTGCACCACGTCCGCTGCGCTGCCCAACTGCTGGAATTCTTCGCGCAGCTGTGCGGCCGGTTTGAAGCGGCCGTCGGCTGCCAGGTTGAGCTTGAAGAAGCGGTTGCTGGCGCCGGGGATGTGCCCCGCGACCGGGTCCAGCGTTTCGCTTTCGCCGCGGAAGCGCTCCGGTGAGCGTGCGTCCAGCAAAAGGGCAACGCCAAGTTGCCGTTGCAGCGCGGCCGCGTCTACGGTGGGCATGGCCGGCGTGCTGGCGGGGTAGGGGGGCCGCTCGTTCACCGTGGGTGCGTCGATCTGCAGCGCGCCACCGGCCTTGACCCAGGCCGCGCGGCCGCCGTCCAGCACGGCCGCCTCGGTGTGCCCCAACCAGCGCAGCAGCCACCAGGCGCGCGAGGCATAGACGCCGCCTTGATCGTCGTAGCAGACGACCTGCGTGCCCGGCTCGATGCCCCAGCCACCCACGCGGGCGGCGAAGTCGCTGAAGGTGGGCAAGGGGTGGCGGCCATTGGAGCCGGTTTTCTGGCCGGCCAGATCGCGGTCAAGGTGCGCGTAGAGCGCGCCATGCAGGTGGCCGGCAGCGTGTGCACGGGCGCCGGCCGCAGGGTCGGCCAAGTCAAAACCGCAGTCCAGCAGCACCGTTGCACCGCCTGCGCCGAGCAAGGCCTGCAATTCGTGCGCGTCTATCAGTGTGGAATGGCTCATGGTGCTTCAGCTTTCAGTGGGTGCGGCCACGTCGGCGCGCGGGCGCTGGCGCAACAGCGTCGCGGCCACGCCCGCAGCAATGATGAGCGCAATGCCGGCGGCTGACATCCAGGTCGGCCTTTCGTCGAGGATCAAGATGCCGAGGCCGAAAGAAAAGGCGATGCCCAGGTACTGCAGCGCCGCCATGCCCAGCGTGGCGCCGGTGCCGTAGGCGCGGGTGATCATCCATTGCGCCGCAGTGGCCAGCGCGCCCGTGGCCAGCAACAGCAGCGCCCCCCGCAGCGTGTGGCCATGCAGGCCGCCGCTGAGCAGCGCGATGATGCCGCCAAAGGCGACGCCGGTGATCGAGAAGTACAGCACCACACGTTCACCGGGCTCGCCAATGCGGCCCAGCGCCGTCACCTGGAGGTAAGCCATGGCCGCGATCAGGCCAGACCCCAGACCGACCACGCCGTGCCAGAGCTGTTCCTGTTCGATGGTCGGCCGCAGCACCAGGGCCACGCCCACAAAGCCGGCCATCACCGCAGCCACCAGGCGATGGTCGATGACCGCGGCGCCGCCGCGTTCGGGCGCCAGCAACACCGCGCCGCCGATGAGGAAGAGCGCGATCCACACCGACGACATGTAGTTCAGCGTCATCGCCGTGGCCAGTGGCAGGCCGCCGATGGCATAGAACCACATGCACAACGCGGTGGCACCACACAGGCTGCGCCAGAAGTGCATGGCCGGCACGGTGGTGCGCCAAGAGATGCCACGCCAGCGCAGCAGGCCCGCCATCAGCACCAGCCCGACGAGCGAGCGGTAGAGCACGATCTCGCCTGCGCCGTAGTGCTCGGACGCCAGCTTGACGCACACACCCATCAGCGCGAAGAGGAAGCTGGCGGTGACCATCAGCCATGGTGCCGTCACGCAGCCTGCCCCTCGGCCGAAGGGTACTTCTGCCGGTCCCCCGAGGGGACGGCGGGCCGGCTTGGGGCGGCCCGGCGCTCGGCCCGCACCCGCATCAGCTCCTGCCGGCGTCGAGCAGCCCCATCTCGCGCCGGTACCACTCGTGGAACTGCTGCATGCCGTCTTCCATCGGGCTCTGGTAAGGGCCGGCGTCGTCGTCGCCACGCTCCATCAGCGCCTGGCGGCCGGCGTCCATGCGCAGTGCGATTTCGTCGTCCTCCGCGCAGGTTTCCATGTAGGCCGCCTGCTGTGCGTCCACAAATTCGCGCTCGAAGGCTGCCACTTCTTCGGGGTAGAAGAACTCCACCAGGTTCAGCGTCTTGCGCGGCCCGCGCGCGAACAGGGTGGACACCACCAGCACGTGCGGGTACCACTCGACCATCACCGTTGGGTGATAGGTGAGCCAGATGGCGCCGTGTTTCGGCGCATGGCCGCCGCCCAGGCGCAGCACTTCGCGGTGCAGCCGCTGATAGACGCCTGACCCCGCCTTGGCCAGCGCTTTGTTCACACCCACCGTCTGCACCGAATGGTGGCGGCCGAATTCCCAGTCCAGGTCTTCGCAGCTCACGAACTGCCCCAGCCCAGGGTGGAAAGGGCCGACGTGGTAGTCCTCCAGATAGACCTCGATGAAGGTCTTCCAGTTGTAGTCGCATTCGTGCAGCACGGCGCGGTCATAGACGTAGCCGCTGAAGTCCAGTTGCACGGCCGGGCCGACCTTTGAAAGGTCTGCCTGCACGTCGCGCCCGTTGTGTTCAAACAACAAGCCATGCCAGTTCTGCAACGGGTAGTTGCGAAGGTTGAGGCATGGGTCCTGCTCGAAGTGCGGTGCGCCCAGCAGGCGGCCATGCAGATCGTAAGTCCAGCGGTGCAGCGGGCAGACGATGTTCTGCGCCGTCTGGCCGCGGCCCTTGAGCATGATGGCCTGCCGATGCCGGCACACATTCGACACCAGTTCCACGCCGTCCTTGGTGCGCACCAAGGCCCGGCCTTCGCCTTCCTGCGCCAGCGCCAGGTAGTCGCCTACCTCTGGCACGGCAAGCTCATGGCCCAGGTAGCGGGGCGAATGCTGAAAGATGAGATCCTGTTCACGGCGGAACAGGTCCTCGTCGAAATAGCTGGTGACGGGCAGTTGGAGGCGGCTGCGCTCCAGAGATTCGAGGCCGATGCTCAGGTCCGACATGATCCGACCGGATCCCCTTGTGTGAATTTGGCAGGCAACGGCGTGGGCCGGGCTGGCGCCTTGGCGCCAGAGGGTGGGGGATGTGACGCGCTGCGGCGCCCTTGAGCGGTCAGCGGTTGGCGATTCTAGCCGGGGGGGCCACCACTGACCTGGGGCTGCCCGGGTGTGGCGTGCCGCACCAGGAGCGACGCGGGGCGCAGGAACGATTGTCTAGAATGCAAGACAGATTTCACGCACCGGAATGACGCGCAAGTTCATGCGCAGCATCGTGCGCAACCCCACGACCTCACCCCAGTGCCCAAAGAGCCCAAACCCGCCAAAGAACCCGCCAGCTACGAACAAGCCCTGGCCGAGCTGGACCGCCTGGTCCAGCAGATGGAAGGTGGGCAGTTGCCGCTGGATCAGTTGCTGGACGGCTACCGCCGCGGCGCCGAACTGCTGGCCTTCTGCCGCGCGCGGCTGCAAGCGGTGGAAGACCAGGTCAAGCTGCTGGATGACGGCGTGCTCAAACCTTGGGCTGCGGCATGAAATTGGCGCAGGCCGCCATTTCCATCGACGCCGACAGCTGGGCACGCCAGGAGCTGGCGGCTGTGGAAGCCGCGCTGGAAGCCTGGGTGCCGCAGGACGCGCCGGCCGGCCTGGGCCAGGCCATGCGCTACGGCGTGCTGGACGGCGGCAAGCGCTTGCGCCCGCTGCTGGTGCTGGCCAGTTGCCAAGCCGTGTCCGGCGACCGCCATGCCGCGCTGCGGGCTGCGGTGGCGGTGGAGCTGATCCACGCCTATTCGTTGGTGCATGACGACATGCCCTGCATGGACAACGACGTGCTTCGCCGTGGCAAGCCCACCGTTCATGTCAAGTACGGCGAGGCACAGGCCATGCTGGCGGGCGACGCCATGCAGGCGCTGGCTTTTGAAGTGCTGACCCCCGACGACGGCATGAGCGCCGCACTGCAGGCCCGTCTGACGTCACTCTTGGCGCGGTCTGCCGGCCACGTCGGCATGGCCGGCGGCCAGGCGATTGACCTCGCCAGCATCGGCCACAGCCTGGATGAAGCGGCCCTGCGCGACATGCACCGCCGCAAGACTGGCGCCTTGCTGCAGGCCAGCGTGATGATGGGCGCTGCTTGCGGACACACGTCCGCCGCCACGCGCGCTGCCTTGTCCGACTATGGCGCCGCCATCGGCCTGGCCTTCCAGGTGGTGGACGACATCCTGGACGTGACGCAGTCTGCCGCCACGCTGGGCAAGACAGCGGGCAAGGACCTGCACCACAACAAGCCCACCTTTGTCACGGTCCTCGGCCTGCAGGCCGCGCGACAGCATGCGCAGGAATTGCTGCAACAAGCGCATCAGGCGTTGCAGCGCAGCGGTCTGGGCGACGCGGCCGGGATGCTCGCGGTGTTGGCCGACAAAGTGGTGGAGCGCGAAAGCTGAAGATGAGTGCGATGCTGAACAGAATCAACAGCCCGGCCGACCTGCGCCGCCTGCCCCGCAACGACATGGCGCAGGTGGCCGCTGAATTGCGTGCCTTCGTCCTTCAAACGGTCAGCGAGACCGGCGGCCATCTGGGCAGCAACCTGGGCACGGTGGAACTCACCGTGGCGCTGCACTACGTTTTCAACACGCCCTACGACAGGCTGGTGTGGGACGTGGGCCACCAGACCTACCCGCACAAGATCCTCACCGGCCGGCGCGACCGCATGCACACGCTGCGGCAGCTGGGTGGCATCAGCGGTTTCCCGCGCCGCGACGAAAGTGAATACGACACCTTCGGCACCGCGCACAGCAGCACGTCCATCAGCGCCGCACTCGGCATGGCGCTGGCGGCCAAGCTGAAGGGCGAAGACCGCAAGTCGGTGGCCATCATCGGTGACGGCGCCATGAGCGCGGGCATGGCCTTTGAGGCGCTGAACAACGCCGGCGTCAGCCATGCGGGCGTGAATGCCGACATCCTGGTCGTGCTCAACGACAACGACATGTCGATCAGCCCGCCCGTGGGCGCGCTCAACAAGTACCTGGCACGCCTGATGAGCGGCAACTTCTACGAAGCCGCGCGCCAGAGTGCCAAGGCGGTGCTGAAGAACGCACCACCGCTGTTCGAGTTGGCCCGGCGCTTTGAAGAACACGCCAAGGGCATGGTCGTGCCCGGCACCATTTTCGAAGAGTTCGGCTTCAACTACGTCGGCCCCATCGACGGCCATGACCTCGACGCCCTGATCCCCACGCTGGAGAACATGCGCGCCAAGAAGGGCCCGCAGTTTCTTCATGTGGTGACCAAGAAGGGCTACGGCTACAAGCTCGCCGAGGCCGATCCGGTGAAGTACCACGCCGCGTCCGCCAAGTTCAACCCGGATGAAGGCTTCCCTGCCAGCAAGCCCGGCAAGCCCACCTTCACGCAGGTCTTCGGCCAGTGGCTGTGCGACATGGCCGACGCCGACGAACGCCTGGTGGCCATAACCCCGGCGATGCGTGAAGGCTCGGGCATGGTCGAATTCCACAAGCGCTTTCCCAAGCGCTATCACGACGTCGGCATCGCCGAGCAGCACGCCGTGACCTTCGCCGCCGGCCTGGCCTGCGAGGGTCTCAAACCCGTCGTGGCCATCTACAGCACCTTTCTGCAGCGTGGGTACGACCAATTGATCCACGACGTGGCCCTGCAGAACCTGCCGGTGGTGTTTGCACTGGACCGCGGCGGCCTTGTCGGTGCCGACGGCGCCACCCATGCCGGGGCTTACGACATCGCCTACGTGCGCTGCATTCCCAACTGCAGCATGCTGACGCCCAGCGACGAAAACGAATGCCGCCAGGCGCTGACGACGGCCTTCCGCCAGAGCGGCCCGGTGGCCGTGCGCTACCCGCGTGGCAGCGGTGTCGGCGTGGCGATCGAGAAAGAACTCACCGCCTGGCCCTGGGGCAAGGGGGTGCTGCGGCGCCAGGGCAACCGCATCGCGATCCTCGCCTTTGGCACGCTGCTGCACCCGGCGCTGGCCGCCGCAGAACGCCTGGGCGCCACGGTGGCCGACATGCGCTTTGCCAAGCCGCTGGATGACGACCTGGTGCTGGAACTGGCACGCAGCCACCAGGCCATCGTCACGGTGGAAGAGGGCTGCATCATGGGTGGCGCCGGCAGTGCGGTGCTGGAATGCCTGGCCGCCGCGGGCGTGCTGGTGCCGGTGCTGCAGATCGGCTTGCCCGACATCTTCGTCGAGCACGGCGACCCGGCCAAGCTGCTGGCCCTGTGCGGGCTGGACGCAGCGGGCATCGAGAAGTCGATCCTGCAGCGCTTTGGCGGGCCGGCGCTTGCCGTCGTGAACGGCTGATTCAAACGCCCCGAATGCTGTCGTGTAAACCGCGCGACGGTGTCACCGCGCAAACGGTGGCATTCTCCCGACCCTGATGAACAAGCTCACCGACGCCCTTCACATCCCCGACACGCAGAGCGCGCCGGACGCACGCCACCTTCTGATCCAGCGCGTGGGTGTGAAGGACGTGCGCTATCCGCTGCAGTTGCGCGTCGCCGGTGCGGTGCAGACGACGGCCGCGCTGTGGTCGCTGGACGTGGCCCTGCCTGCCGAAAAGAAGGGTACGCACATGTCCCGCTTCGTGGCCTGGCTCGACGCACTGAGCCTTCAGGACCAGCCGCTGGACGCGCCTCTGCTGCGCACCCGCCATGCCGCCATGTTGGACAAGCTGGGTGCCGAAGAGGGCCGCATCGAGGCGGCTTTCAGCTTCTTCATTCGCAAGCGCGCGCCGGTGTCGGGCCTGCAAAGCCTGCTGGACTACCAGGGCCGCTGGATCGCCGAGACCCGCGCCGGCCACACGACGCTGTGGGCCGAGGTGGCGGTGCCGGTGAAGAGCCTGTGCCCTTGTTCCAAGGAGATATCGGACTATGGCGCGCACAACCAGCGGTCGCTGGTGACCATTCGGGTTGAACTGCTTGACGCGTCGCTGGAAAACAGCGCGCCGCCCGAATGGCATGAACTGGTGCGCTTTGCCGAAGACGCCGCATCTTGCGAACTCTGGCCCATGCTCAAGCGCGCCGACGAGAAGTGGGTGACCGAGCGCGCCTACGAAAACCCCAAGTTCGTCGAAGACCTGGTGCGTGATGTGGCGCTGGCGCTGAACGCCGACCGACGCATTGGCCGCTACAGCGTGGATGTGGAGAACTTCGAGTCCATCCACAACCACTCGGCATACGCCCGCATCGAGCGTTAGTTCTTGCGCTGAGGATCTGCGCTGAAGTTCTGCGCTGACGTTCTGCGCTGACGTTCTGGGCTGACGTTCTGCGCTGACGTTCGTCAGGGCCGCCGTCCTACGGCCGGGAGCGGTGCCTTGCAGGATGCTGCCTGCACCGCAGCATGAGCCTCTTCCCGATGAATGCCGAAGAATTGACCGGCCCGGCACTCTGGCGCGTGGTGAAGACCGCTGGCAACGCCTGGGTGGACGACTACGCCGCCAGCATGGGTGCTGCGCTGTCGTACTACACGGTGTTCTCGCTGGCGCCGATGCTGCTGATCGTGATTGCCATCGCCGGCCTTGTTTTCGGCACCGACGCTGCGCAGGGGCAGATCTTTGGCGAACTGCGCGGCCTCTTGGGTGACGACACGGCAAAGGCCATCGAAGACCTGCTTGTCAGTGTCAACAAACCCGGCGAGGGCGTGCTCGCCACCTTCGCCGGTGTGGTCGTTCTGCTGATCGGCGCCACCTCGGTCTTCGGTGAATTGCAGGACGCCCTCGACCGCATCTGGCGCGCGCCGGCACGGCCGCCTTCGCTGGGCTTGTGGGGCCTGCTGCGCGCGCGGCTGCTGTCCTTCGGCATGATCTTTGGCCTGGCCTTCCTGCTGATGGTGTCGCTGGTGTTTGGCGCCGTGGTCACGGCGCTGGGCACCTGGTGGGGCAGCGTCTTCGGCGGCTGGGACATGGTGGCTCAGGGTGTGAACCTGCTCGTGGGCTTTGCACTGAGCACGTCCGTCTTCGCCATGATCTACAAGCTGATGCCGCGCGTGCGTGTGCAATGGCGCGACGTCTGGCTGGGCTCGGTGGTGACGGCGCTGCTCTTCACCGCGGGCAAGTTCCTGATCGGCCTGTACATCGGCAAGAGCGGCGTGGCGTCTGCCTTCGGTGCGGCGGGCTCGCTGGTGGTGGTGCTGCTGTGGGTCTATTACTCGGCGCAAGTCTTCCTGCTAGGCGCCGAGTTCACCTGGGCCTACGCACAGGCTTTCGGATCGATGAAGACCGCCATCAAGGCTGCCTCAGCAAGTCATCCACCGCCGCTTCCAGGATCGGTCCTGCGTCCTCGACATTGACGTGGTGCGAATAGCGCAGGCCGACGTCTTCCAGCGCGTCGCGCAGCAGCAGCGCAGGCGTCGCCACCTGGGCAATGGCAGCTTCGGCTGCGGGTGGCAGGGACGAAGCGTAGATCGGATGCCGCGGCAGCAGTGACGCGGCGTGGCTGCGCCAAGCCGGGCCGTGCCCGGCCGCCGCAGCGGCCGGGTCGCCACGGTAGAAGTGGCGGCCCAGGCCGAGCCAGAAAGGCGACTGCCCGGCGGCGTCGCGCGGGCCCGGCAGTTCCGCGATCAGGCGGTCGGCATAGTGCGGACGTGCCTGGCGCAGGACCGAGAGCGCGTGGTCCAGCAGCCTGCGCAGCGCCAGTGCCTGTTCAGCCAGCGGCACGTCGCCCTGCAGCCAGCAGATGTCCGTCAGTTCGCTCGCACCCGTGTGGTCATGGCCCAGCAGCAAGGTGCGCTGGCGGTGAAAGAGACCCAGCTCGGCGGCCGCGTGCACCGTGCAGCCGACGTGGTACGACACACGCGGCAGCTGCAGGCCAATGGCGGGCACCAGCCGCAGCGTGGCACGCAGCGTAGGCGAGGGGTTGTTGGATTCCGCCACCAGCAGGTGTTCATGCGCGGTGCTAGGCAAGTCGATGCTGCGGCCCAGCCAATCGGCCAAGGTGGGCAGGTCGGTGCGGGTTGCGGCGCGGATGGTGCAGGGGCTCATGCGGCGTCTCCGTCGAGTTCAGCCACGCGCAGTGCGCTGTCGGCGTGCAACTGCAGACGGGCGCCCGTGGCGGTGTCGATTGCCGTGGCCAACGTGCCGCCATTCGCGCGCCGCAGCACGGCCGCAAAGCCGTCGCGGCGGGTGTTGCTGACGAGCTGCCAGGCGTCGTGATCCACTGCGCCGTCCGACAGCCGCACGCGCCGTGAACGCGCCACGCTCTTGAGCATGCCCACGCGCGCATCGACCGTGGGCCCGCCGTCGAAGATATCGACATAGGTCTCGGTGTCGAAGCCTTCGTCGAGCAGAATCGAAAACGGCAGTTCGCCCACCGGGTGCAGCTGGCCGATGGCCCACTGTGCGGCTTCGGGCAGCAGCGGCACGTAGATCGGCGAATGTGGCATCAGCTCGGCGATGAAGCCCTTGCTGCGGCCGCCGGTCAGGCGCTCCACCTGCGGGTAGTCCATGTCGAAGAAGCGCCGGCCGACGGCGTCCCAGAAAGGGCAGCGGCCGTTTTCATCGCTCAGTCCCGGGCTTTCGGCGGCGATGCGGTCTGAAAAGCGGTCGGCAAATTCGGCGATGAACAAGAGCCTGGCGCGCGACAGCAGCTGCGGTGCCAGCGTGTCCTCATAGCCGGGCTCGATGTAGAAGCTGGTCAGCAAGGTGTAGCCCGTCAGGTCGTGGCACAGGTGCAGGGTGTGGATGCGGTTGCTGGCCTGCAGCGCGGGGCTGGCGTGCACGATCATCTCGTTGCGGTAACTGTAGAAGCGGTCTGCAAAACCCGCACTCGCGGCGATGCCGCTGGTGCCGACGACGCGGCCACCGCCTGGTGCAGCCAGGTCTTCGACGACAAAGAGGTAGATCTCTTCGCCGCTGCTGTCGTCCAGCGACGCGAAAGCCTGGGCCGAGCGCTCCAGCTTGTCGCGCAGGATGGCGCGGTCGGCCGGCAGCGTGGTGATGCCGGTGGCGCTGGCGGTGGCAATGCGCTCGAAGGCCTCGATGTCGGCCGGGCCGGCGGCGCGGAAGAGCAGCTGGGTGGGGTCGGTATGGGGATCGGTGGTGGTGGTCATGGTCACGCTCCTGCTCTCTACTCCTGGTCGCGCCACGCGGCGGCGCGCTGGCTGCGTTCTTCACGCGGTGTGCGGTCGAATCGGGCGCGGTAGGCATTGCTGAAGTGCGAGCCCGATGCAAAGCCGCAGCCCAGGCCGATCTGCAGGATCGACTGGCTCGTCTGCTGCAGCAACCGGCGCGCCCGCGCCAGCCGCAGTTCGGCGTAGTAGCGGCTGGGCAGTTCGTCCAGGTGCTGTTTGAAAAGCCGCTCCAGTTGCCGGCGCGAAACGCCCACCAGGCGCGCAATGTCTTCGGTGGGCAGCGGCTCGCCGAGGTTGGCTTCCATCAGCGCAACCGCTTCGGTCAGCTTGGCGCTGGCCAGGCCGGTGCGCGCGGCCACCGGCGCGCGCTGGCGTTCGTCATGCGCGCGCAAGCGTTCCAACCCGAAGTGCGCCAGGAGTGTCTGGCCCACCCGTTCGCCATGGCGCTGGGTCAGCCAGGCGAGCATCAAGTCCAGACTGGCGGTGCTGCCAGTGCAGCTGAGGCGCCCACGGTCGATTTCATAGACGTTGCTGGAGACCACCACCTCGGCATGCGCCTGCGCCAGCTGCGGCCCCAGCGCCCAGTGCAGCGTGGCGCGGTGGTTACCCAGCAGCCCCGCCTGCGCCAGCACGGCCGCACCGGTGCCGATGCCACCCAGCAGGCGCCCTGCGGCGGCCTGCGCGCGCAGCCAGTGGTGCAGTGCGGTGTGGCCGTCGCGCAGCGGCTCGGGGTAGGGAAGGTCGCTGACGACCCAGGCCGCATCCAGCAGGGGCGCGGCAGCCAGGGCGTGCTGCGGCGTGACCAGCGTGCCGCAGGCGGCGCGCACCGGCGCACCGTCCAGTGACAGCGTGTGCGTGCTGTAGGCTAGGTGTTCCAGCACCTCGTTGGCGGCGGTCAGCGCATCGCTCGCACCGGCAAGTGCCAGCAGCGAAAAGCGCGGCAGCAACAAGAAGCCGTGGCGCTGCGGCGCCATCACGGCGGTGTGCTGACGACCAGGCTACTTCTTGAGTTCTGCGCCATAGACGTCGAAGTCGAAGTACTTGTCGTTGATGCGTTTGTAGGTGCCGTCGGCGCGGATGACCGCCAGCGCCGCGTTCAGCTTGGCCTGCAGCGCCTTGTCGCCCTTGCGCACCGCAATGCCGGCGCCTGTGCCGAAGAAGGCCGGGTCGTTGAATTCAGCGCCGCGAAAGGCAAATCCCTTGCCGGAAGGTGTCTTCAGAAAGCCCTGGTCGGCGGCGACGGAATCGGCCAGCGTGGCGTCGATGCGGCCGTTCACCAGGTCCAGGAACACTTCGTCCTGTTTGGCATAACGCACGACTTCCGCGCCCTTGAAAGTAGCGGTGGCGTAGCGGTCATGGACCGTGATGCGTTGCACGCCGATCTTCTTTCCCTTCAGGCCTTCAGCCGTGGCCTCAAAGGTGGCGCTGGCCTTGGTGACGATGCGCGCCGGCGTGTTGTAGTACTTGTCGGAGAAGTCCACGGCCTTCAGCCGTTCTGGCGTGATCGACATGCTGGCGATGATGGCGTCGAACTTCTTCGCCCGCAGCGCCGGGATCATGGCGTCGAATTCGGCCTGCACCAGCGTGCACGTGAGCTTCATGCGCGCGCACAAGGCGGCGGCGATGTCGATGTCGAAGCCCTTCAACTTGCCGTCGCTGCCCATTTCAGAAAAAGGCGGGTAGGCGCCTTCCACGCCCAGGCGCAGGGTGCCTTCCTGTGCCAGCACGGGCAGGGCAAACAGCGCACTCAGGAACAGGGGCAGCAGCTTCATGGCGGCCTTCTAGGGTTGCACAGGTCGGTACAGCGGGCGCTGCAGCCGTACCGGCACGATATCCAATCTCACGCCGGCCAGCGTGTAGGCCTCAGGGTTGTGGACGAGCCAGCCGCGCGTGCCGGCGTCCAGCCAAAGGCGCCATTCGAAGGCGAGGTCGGGCGCCGGGTCGTCGGCGCCGGGGTGGGCGGCAAAGGCCAGGCCACGCTGTTCGCGCTGGTCGCCGTCCACCAGGCGGGTCATGGCGTTGACGATCGCCGTGTCGCCCAGCATGTCGGCATAGAACCAGGCGCCGGGCAGGTAGCCGCGGTGTGTTGGTGAAAGCGGCAACAGCGTCGTGCCCGTCAGCTTGCGCGCCGACGGCATCGGCGTTCGCGTCGCCAGGTCGAAGCTGTCGCCGCTTTCCAGCCAGTGCAGCGTGGCGCCGTTCAAGTTGAAGGCGCCAGGCGTTGGCGGCGGCGCAGCGGCGGAGTCGGCCACCAGCACGCCGCGGCCGCCAAGCACCTGCATCTGGTTGGCCTGAAAGACCGCGGCCGTGTTCTCTTCCACGGCCATGCCCAAGGTGCTGCCCTGGGCCTGCATCAACGGCAGCAGCCGCGCGATGCGGCCGCGGCGCACGGCATGCTGGTCCACGATCAGCCCGGCCTGAACAAAGCCGAAGCCGCGGTCCCATTCCTGGCCCTGGCGCAGCTGGCCCTTCATCACCCGCAGCGGCTCTGGCGCGTCGCGGAAGACCACATCGCTGAGCACCGCCGCGCCCGCGCTGGTGCCGGCCACGACACCGCCGGCGCGCCAGATCTCGCGCATGGCCTGCAGCAGCGGCGTGGGCTGGCCCTGCGGCTGCAGCACGTCCAGCAAACGCGCCTGCGCACCGCCCGTCATGAAGATCCCACGGCAGCGCTGCAGCTGCAGAAGCCACCGCGGGTCGGCCACGGCGGCTTGCACATCCTGCCCTGCAATACGGGGCCCGACACGCAGATGTTCACCGCGCCCGCCGTGGCGGGCCAGGTTGGCGGCGACGCGCGCGGCGGCTTCTTCCGGCTCGCCCGAGGCGATGGTGATGAGGCTGTAGCAGGCCTTGTCGTCGGCCGCTGTCTGCATCGGCTGCACCCGCTGCACCAGCTGCACCAGCTGCACAAGCCGCTGCCAGACCTCGGCATTGCCGTCTTGCAAGGCGCCGCCGATCGCCACGGTGGTGCCTTGGGCCGGCGCGGCGGCACACCAGAGCCCCGTGAGCAAGGCAGCCACAAAACGAATAGTCCAACTGTGCATGCAACCGATCTTGTCACCTGCGCCCCACGCCTTGCGCAGCCGACTTGGTGCCAAGCGACACCGACTTGCGGAGGCGCGACCGATGCGCCCTGACCCCGTAGGCAAGGGCTGGGCAGCTGCCTAGAGTGCGATTCGTCCGTTGCCATCGGCGACACACCGTCGCCCTCCCGCGCCAATTCCGGCGCGCCACCAGGAAGTTCCGCATGCCCGCTGCCCACCCCGTCTTGAAGCCTCTCGCATGGGCCGCGCACGCCGCCCTGTTGTCCTTCACCTTGCAGGCTGCGGCGCAAGAACCGCAGCGGGTGGAAATCACCGGCTCGTCGATCAAGCGCCTGGCCACAGAAACTGCACTGCCGGTGCAGACCATCCAGCGCGCGGACATCGACAAGGCCGGTGTCACGACCGCCGCTGAATTGCTGCGCAACATCAGTGCCAGTGCGGCGTCGCTCACCGACGGCGCCAGCATCACCGACAACACCGGCGGCCAGCGCGGCTTCAACGGTGCCAACCTGCGCGGCCTGGGTGTGAGCAGCACGCTCGTGCTGCTGAACGGCCGCCGCCTGGCCAACTTTGCATCGCCCGGAGACGCGGCAGGGGTGGACCTCAACAGCATCCCGGCCGGCGCCATCCAGCGTGTCGAAATCCTGAAGGACGGCGCATCGGCCATCTACGGCACCGACGCCATTGGCGGTGTCATCAACTTCATCACGCGCCAGGACTACGAAGGTGTCGATCTGGGCCTGCATGCCGCGCGCACGCAGGAAGGCGGCGCGGGCAAGACCACGGGCACCATCAGCGGCGGCTACGGCAACCTGTCGCGTGACCGCTTCAATGTCTTTGGCGTGCTCGACGTGCAGCAGCTGGATTCTCTGCGCTCCACGCAGCGCGACTTCCTCAAGGAGCGCCCGCTGGCCGACACCGTGCCCTTCTACCTGTCGAGCCGGCCTTACCCCGGCAACCTGCGGCTGCAAAGCAACGCCGGCCGCCGCGCCGCGCAGCTGGCCGCCATCAACGCGGCGGGCTACAGCTTCAGCGGCACACCCTACAACCAGCGAACGGTCAACTTGAGCGCACCTGGCTGCAATCCGCCGGCCAGTGTGTTCGCTGCCAGCTTCCTGAGCCAGGCGTGCGGCTACGACTACATGGCCGACACGGAGATCTACCCCGAATCGAAGAAGTTGTCCTTCCTGGGCCGCGGCGTGTTCCAGATCAACGCCGACACGCAGGTCTTTGCCGAAGTGCTGAAAGCCCAGGCCAAGACCACCTACATCCTGTCGCCGAACCCGACCACGCTGACGGGTGTGACTTTTGCGCAGATCAACGGCTTCCTGCCGCGGCCCATCAACGACGCCAACAGCTTCGACATCCGCTTCCGGGCCACCGAGGCCGGCAACCGCAGCAATGAAGTCACGAGCGATGGCGACCGCATCGTGGTGGGCATCAGTGGAGTGATCGGCAAGGACTGGGACTACACGGCGGCCATCAACCGCGCGTCCAACACCAGCACCGACCGCTACGTCAACGGCTACTTCCTCTTCAATGAGTTCGATGCCGGCGTGCGCGCTGGTTTGATCAACCCCTTCGGCCCTTCGTCGGCGGCCGGCCTGGCGCTCGTCAACTCGCTGCGCGTCGACGACGAGGCCCGCAAGTCCAAGGGCGTCACCGAAGCCATCGATGGCAAGGTGACAGGCACGTTGGCGCAACTGCCCGGCGGCAGCCTGGGCGTGGCCGTGGGCGCCGAGTTGCGCCGCGAGACGCAGCAGTTCACGCCGTCGGCGCTGCTGGTCAGCAACAACATCGCCGGCGACCGCCGGGCCTCTTTGGCACCAGGGCAGACCGACCCGACGCTGATTGCGACGAACAATTCGCGCGACATCGTGTCGGTCTATGGCGAGCTCAGCGCACCCATCAGCAAGCAGCTTGAACTGCAACTGGCGCTGCGCTTCGACAAGTACGAAAACGTCGGCAGCAGCACCAACCCGAAGCTGGGCCTGCGCTGGCAGCCGAACAGCGCCGTGCTGCTGCGCGCATCGGCCGGCACGGGTTTCCGGGCGCCATCTTTCAGCGAGTTGTACCGGCCGACGGTGAACGGTTCCAGCTCGGCCTTCATCTTCGACGCGGTCATCGGCGACTTCGACCAGTGGGCCACCACCAAGCAGGCGAACCCCAATCTCAAGCCGGAAAAGAGCAAGCAGTTTTCACTCGGCATCGTGCTGGAGCCTTTGCGCGATGTGAGCCTGAGCCTGGACTACTGGAACATCCGCAAGACCGACGTCATCAGCGACCTCTACGAAAAGACGATCCTGGAGAACCCCGCGCGTTATGCCGCCTACATCACGCGCAATGCCAACGGTGAACCGACTGTGCTGCTGCGCAAGGAGAATCAAGGCCAGCTGCGCACGTCGGGGCTGGACGTGGAAGCCAATGTGCGCGGTGGCGCCACGCCTGCGGGCCGTTTCTCGGCCAGTTTCAGTGGCACCTACATCCTGGAATACAAGCGGCAGTTTGGTGCGCTGGAGCCCCTGGTCAGCAACCTGGGCCGCTTCCTGAACGACCAGGTCATTCAGCGCTGGCGCCACCGCGCCAGCGTGGACTGGAGCCTGGGCGCCTTTGGTCTGACGCTGGGCAACACCTACTACTCCGGCTACACCGACGACAGCTACCTGCCGAGCACCGCGCCGCGCAAGGTCGAGGCCTACACGCTTTGGGACCTGTCGGGTTCGTGGGCAGTGACGAAGCAGTTCACGCTGCGCGCCGGCATCAACAACCTGGCCGACAAGGCGCCGCCTTTCTCCAACCAGAGCTACTACTTTCTGTCCACTTACGACCCCACCTACACCGACCCGCGCGGCCGCAGCTTTTACGCCAGCGCAAAGTACAGCTTCTGACCCTCTTTGCTGTCGTCCAGGGCCCCGGGTTGCTGCCCAGCAACCCGGGGCCTTGTGCTTGGTGGCCTGGCTGACGTGAACTGCGTCACAGGCTGCGCGCCGTGTAGGAATTTGCCAGACAGCGGCGCTGGAAGAAGCGGGACTGAAGCCACGGAAATGGGCTGATGGGCGGGGTCAATTCAACTCTCTACAGTTCATTCCATCGACTCGCCCCCCGCAACAAACGCAAAGCCTACGACCATGACCTCTGACCAGATCCTTGCCGAAATCCGTGAAGCCAACCTGTCGTACCTGATGCTGGCGCAAAGCCTGATCCGCACCGACCGTGACCAGGCGCTGTTCCGCCTGGGCGTGAGCGAAGAGACCGCGGCGCTGATCGGCGCGCTGACGCCGGCGCAGATGATGAAGATCGCCGGTGGCAACACGCTGCTGTGCCGCTTCCGCATGGACGACGACATGGTCTGGAACCTGCTGACCAGCCACGGCAAGGGTGCTGCCAACGACGGCATGAGCCGCCTGCATGCATCGATCCTGCTCGCCGGCCGCCACCAAGAAGCCGCCTGAATCTGGCCCACCCCCGGAGCGGCTGCGCCGCTGCCGCCTCAAGGGGGCAACCCCAGCGGCCCGGCAAAGCCGGTTCCGCGGCGTTCGCTTGATACGACCAACTGACAGGACGGAGACACACCATGGCCCGCAGCAAGAGCATCCTGACCGAAGCCCGGCAGATCGAACGCGCCGTCACGCTCATCAACCTGGGCGCGCGCCTGCAGGTGCTGGAAAGCGAGACGGACCTCAGCTACGAACGTCTCCTGCGCCTGTACAAGGAAGTGGCGGGCAAGAGTCCCAGCAAGGGCCAACTGCCCTTTTCCACCGACTGGTTCATGACCTGGCAGCCCAACATCCATGCCAGCCTGTTCTTGAACACGCACGAATACCTGAACAAGGTGTCGGCCATGGACGAGATCGACACCGTCATCAAGGCCTACCAGCTCTACCTGGAGCAGATGAAATCCGAGGGCCTGGAGCCGCTGCTCAGCGTCACCCGCGCCTGGCGGCTGGTGAAGTTTGTGGACAACGGCATGCTCACCATGACGGCCTGCAGCAAGTGCGGTGGCCACTTCGTGACGCATCCGCACGAGATTGCCCGCCACTACGTCTGCGGCCTGTGCAACCCGCCCGCCCGGGCGGGCAAGGGCAAGTTGGCGGGGTCTTTGCAGTTGGGGCGCGCAGCGTCCGAAGTGGCCGACGTGGCGCACGCACACTGAATCTGCCGCCAAAGCGGACCGAATTCACAACCGCCGGCTCAGGTTGGCTGGGCCTTGGCCGAAGATGCACCTGAGAGTTGAATGTTTGTCTCCTCCTGGCACAGTTCTCTGTGCTTTCAGCGGGTCCTTCGGGACCCGTTTTTTTTGTGCGCTCGCCACAGCTCGACTTCAGTCGCAGCGCGCCGTCGCCGATATCCGTTCAAACCGCCAGACACCTGGCGCTACAGGATTGCCCGCCGCACCGTGAAGCTTGTCCCCTTTTCGCCGCAGTACCTGCGCCTCAACGAACCGCTGCCCTTCGGCGTGCGCGACGCTGCCGGCCGCCTGCTGTTGAGCGCGGGCAAGACCATCGACAGCCGCACGAGCCTGGAAGAGATTGCCAAGCAGCCGCTCTTTGCCGACGAGAACGAATCGGCCGACTGGAACCGTCGCCTTGGCGCAGCGATGGACCAGATGATCCGCCAGGGCGCGTCGCTGAAGGATGTGGTGGCCGCGCGTCCCGAAGGCACCGTGCGAGATGCCGTCGCGCCCAAGGTCCAGACCCTGGCTGAACAGTGGCAAGACCTCGTCAGCCAGCTCGATGCCGCGCTGCGCGACGTGCGGCCGGGCGGTGACTGGCGCAGCCGGCTCTTTTCAGTCCACGTGCGGGCGCGGGCGCTGGCACAGAAACGCCTGGACGCGTCGCTCTACCACCTGGTGTATGAGGCTGGCCACTCGACGCAGAAGTACAGCTGTCACCACGCACTGCTGAGCTTCCTGATCTGCGAACAGGCGGCACCGATGCTGGGCTGGGACTCGGCCATGACCGACAGCATCGGCCGCGCCGCGCTGTGCATGAACGTGGCCATGCTGCGCCTGCAAGACCAATTGGCGATCTCGCAGATGGCACCCACGGCAGAGATGCGAGCCGAGATCGACGCCCACGCTGCCGCCGGTGCACGCCTGCTGCAGGAAGCGGGGTTGGGCGACATGTTGTGCTGCGAAGTCGTCGCCATGCACCACGACGCCACGATGGCTGAAGCGCCGCTGTCCGGGCTGACGCCAGAACGCCAACTGGCGCGGCTGCTGCGGCGGGTGGACATCTTTGCCGCCAAGATCAGCCGCCGCGCCATGCGCGCTCCGATGTCACCGGTGCAGGCGGCGCGCGAAGCCTGCCTGGGTGCCACCGGGGTGCCCGACGAGATTGGTGGCGCACTGCTGAAGGCCGTGGGCCTGTACCCGCCGGGCAGCTTTGTCGAACTGGCGAGCGGGGAAGTGGGCATCGTGGTGGCCCGTGGCCGTCGCGCCAACTTGCCTTTTGTCGCCTCTCTCGTGTCGGCCACCGGCAACCCGCTGGGCGAACCCGCGCTGCGCGACACCATCGACAGCCGCTACGCAGTGCGTGCCGCCGTGGCTTCGCATCTGGTGAAGGTGCGCCCGCAGCATGAAAGGCTGATGGCGCTGCGCTGAACGGCGCCCCAGCGCCAGACCTGAAGGGTCTTTGCCCGCTTGATCCGCCCTTGGCATGGGCCGGCAGCGTTCGACACTCGGGTATCCATCCCGTTGCCCACAGCCGTGTCCACGATCACCCCTGCAACGCCCCACCGGTTTTCTCCCTTGCGTTGGCCCTGGCCCCTGCCTGCGCTGTCGGCATGGGCCTTGGCCTGGTTGGCGTGGACCCTGCTGCTGCGCGCTGGCGCTGCGCCAGCCTGGGCACTGGGCGCCGGCGCGGCGGTCGGGGCGCTGCTGGCCATGCGGTGTCAGGGCCGGTGGCGTCGTGGCATCGTCTCTGCAGGCTTCCCGCTGTCGGCCTATGCGCTGGGTGCGGCAGCGGCGTGGCCGGCCTGGGCCTGGCTGCTGTTGCTGATGCCCTTGCTGCTGCTGTACCCGCTGCGCGCCTGGCGCGACGCGCCTTTCTTCCCCACACCGACGGGCGCGTTGGCAGGCTTGCAGGGCGTGGTGGGCAGCCCGGCGCAGGTCCTGGATGCCGGATGCGGCCTGGGCCACGGTTTGCGCGCGCTGCACCGCCTGTGGCCGCAGGCGCGTGTGCAAGGCGTGGAGTGGAGCCCGCTGCTGGCCTGGCTGGCCCGCGCACTCTGCCCGTGGGCGCGCGTGTCGCGTGGCGACATGTGGGCGCAAAGCTGGGCTGGGCTGGACCTGGTCTATGTCTTTCAGCGCCCCGAAAGCATGGCACGCGTGTGGGCCAAGGCCGTGGCCGAAATGGCCCCCGGCGCCTGGCTGGTGAGCCTTGAGTTTGCGGTGCCCGGCGTGCTCCCGCATGCGTTGCTGCAACTGCCGGGGCAGCGTGCGTTGTGGGTCTATCGCCCGGCCACGCAGGCTGCACAGACCCGCACGCGCTCAACCGTCGCGTCCGGCGGCCGATAACACACGCATGCCCTGCAGGGCGCACGCTGACGGCGTGCATCTGCAGGTCGCAGCACACAGCAATCCTCGCGGAAACCTCAGGACATGTTCGTCATCATCGGTTGGGCCGTGGCCCTGGTCTGCATCTTCGGCGTGTACATCGCGCACGGGGGCAACATCAGCGTCATCCTGAAAGCGCTGCCGTTCGAGATGATCACCATCTTCGGCGCGGCGGCCGGTGCATTCCTGGCCAACAACCAGATGAAGGTCATCAAGGCCAGCCTGAAGGGCCTGGGCCTCTGCTTCAAGGGCAGCAAATTCAGCAAGGCGCGCTACATGGAACTGCTGGCGCTGCTGTTCGACATCTTGCAGAAGGCGCGCAAGGAAGGGCTGATGTCGATCGAAAAAGACGTTGAAGACCCGCACAGCAGCCCACTGTTCCAGAAGTACCCGACGGTGGGCAATGACCACCACGTCACCGAATTCATCACCGACTACCTGCGCATGATGGTCTCGGGCAACCTGAACGCGCACGAGATCGAGTCCCTGATGGACAACGAGATCGACACCCACCACGCCGAGGAACACGCCGCCGTGGCGGCCATTGCGCGTCTGGCTGGCGGCCTGCCCGCCTTCGGCATCGTGGCCGCCGTGCTCGGCGTTGTCAACACCATGGGCTCTGTCGGCCAGCCGCCTGCGGTGCTGGGCGGCATGATCGGCTCGGCCCTGGTCGGCACTTTCCTGGGCATCTTGCTGGCGTACGGATTCGTCGAGCCGCTGGGCGGCCTGCTGGAGCAGAAGGTCGAGGACGCGGGCAAGGAATTGCAGTGCATCAAGACGACGCTGCTGGCCAGCATGCAGGGCTACGCCCCGCAGGTGGCCATCGAGTTCGGCCGCAAGGTTTTGTATTCGGGCGATAGGCCCAGCTTCACTGAACTCGAGTCCCACGTGAAGGGCAAGAAGTAGTGGCCCCCCCCCGTAGCGCCTTCGGCGCTCCCCCCCAGGGGGGCGCCGCCCCCAGCGGCCCGGCGAAGCCGGTTCCGCGGCGGCTGCTTGATGTCGGCCGGGCTTCGCTGGCCGGCCCTTGCGGAGGTTCGTAATGGCCGGCGACGCCAAGAAGCTTCAACCGATCATCATCAAGCGCGTCAAGAAGGGCGGCCATGCAGTGCATGGTGGCGCCTGGAAGATTGCGTACGCCGACTTCGTGACGGCGATGATGGCGTTCTTCCTGTTGATGTGGCTGCTGGGCTCGACGACGGAAGGCGACAAGAAGGGCATTGCCGACTACTTCAGCGCGCCGCTGAAACTGTCGCTGATGAATAGCGGGTCGGGCGCGGGCGATGCATCGCACGTCGTCAAGGGCGGTGGGCAGGACCTGTCGCGCACCACGGGCCAGGTCAAGCGCGGTGACATCGAAGCCAAGCGCGACACCGTCAACCTGCACCAGCTCAAGGCCGAGCAGATCCGCGCCGAAGTGGCGCGGCTCGAGAACCTGCGCAAGAAGGTCGAAGACGCTCTGGCCGGCAACGCCGAGCTGAAAGGCCTGGCGTCGCAGATCCTGATGGAGATGACGGGCGACGGCCTGCGCATCCAGATCATCGACCAGGACCAGCGGCCCATGTTTGCCAGCGGCAGCGCCACGGTGCAGCCCTACATGCGCGACCTGCTGCGCGCGGTGGGTGGGCTGTTGGCCGAGGTGCCGAACCGGCTGACGCTGGAGGGGCATACCGATGCCTTGCCTTTCGGCTCTCGCCCTGGCACCGGCGGCCATGAACGCGGCTACAGCAACTGGGAACTCTCCGCCGACCGTGCCAATGCATCGCGGCGTGAACTGCTGACGGGCGGTTTGCCGGAGGACCAGGTGCTGCGCGTGCAGGGCCTGGCGGCCAGCAACCCCTTTGACCGCAAGGACCCGACGGCGCCACCCAACCGGCGCATCAGCATCGTGGTCATGACACGCGAGGCCGAAGACCGCGTCTTCCGCGGCACGCCTTTGGAGCCCACGACCGAAGCGGCTACTGCAGCGGCCGTGCCGCCTGCTGTGCCAACTGCTGTGCCAACTGCCGCACCCGCAGCCCCCGCGACAACGCCAGCCGCTGCAACTGCCTCAAGTCCTGCGGTCGGCCTCCGATAAGTCCGCCAGTTACCTCTCACTCTCTCGCCACATCTCTCTTTCACGCGCCATCCGCCTGAGGCCAGCACCATGAACAACACCGACCTGAAGTTCCTCATCGTTGACGACTTCTCCACCATGCGGCGCATCGTGCGCGGCCTGCTCAAGGAGATGGGCTGCAACAACGCCGAAGAAGCCGAAGACGGTGCCGTGGCGCTGAACATGCTGAAGAACGGCAAGTTCGACTTCGTGGTGTCGGACATCAACATGCCCAACATGAATGGTTTCGACCTGCTCAAGGCCATCAAGGCCGATGAACAGCTCAAGCATCTGCCGGTGTTGATGGTGACGGCCGAAGCGCGCAAGGAAGACATCGTGTTGGCCGCGCAAAGCGGGGCGGCCGGCTACATCGTCAAGCCCTTCACGAAGGCGACGCTGGAAGAAAAGCTGCAGAAGATCCTGCTGAAACTGGCCGCCACGGCTTGAGGGAGCGAACAATGAAAATGGAAACCGCAGCCACCCTGAAACCCGGGTTGTCACTGGGCGCCGGACCGGCTGGAATGCCGGCTGATATCCCAGCTGTTTCTCCCGAGGTCTTTCAACAAATCGGCGCCATCACCCGCCTGCTGCACGACACCTTGCAGCAAGTGGGTGTGATGCCCAAGCTGCAAGTCGCCGCCGAAGGCCTGCCGGATGCGCGCAGCCGCTTGACTTACATCGCCAACAAGACCGCCGAGGCCGCCAACAAGGTGCTGAATTCGGTGGACCATGCGAAGGCCGAACACGCCGCCATCAGCACCGCCACGCGCGACATGGCCCGCGCCATCGTCGCCGACCCGGTGAAAGCCGTGGCCAGTGGCGCGGTGCTGAACTTCGTGCATGACGTCGAGACGCGCACCGCCTGCATCGACGCCCACCTGACCGACATCATGATGGCGCAAGACTTTCACGACCTCACCGGCCAGGTGGTGGCCAAGGTGGTGAAGCTGGCGAATGATCTGGAAGACAGCTTGGTCAAGCTGTTGGTGCAGGTGGTGCCGGCCGAGCAGCGCGACAAGGTCGACCTCAGCGTGCTCAACGGCCCGGTGGTGGACGCCGAAGGCCGCACCGACGTCGTCAGCAACCAGGGCGAAGTGGACGACCTGCTGGCCAGCCTGGGTTTCTAGAACCCGCGCACGGCACAGCGCAGCCCTCGCAGACTTGTAAGCGCAGACCGAACACCCCGCGCTTTCCCCCGCTTATCAGACTCAAGTCGGCGGCCCGCAAGGGCACCATGGCAATTGCTCGTCACGAGCCTTTTGAACCATGGCCGACTCCCCCCAAGACCGCAACCTCCCAGCGTCACAGCGCAAGATCGACAAAGCGCGTGCCGACGGCCAGGTTGCGCGTTCACGCGACCTAGGGCACCTGGGTGCGATCGGCGCGGGCGTGGCCTTGCTGGCCTTCTTTGCACCCGGCTTTGCCGACGCCACCGCGCGCCTGCTTCGCGACGGCCTGCGCTTCGACGCCGCGCTGCTGGCACAGCCCAGTGCGATGGTGCAACGCCTGGGCGAACTGGGCGCCCAGATGCTGCTGTTGCTGGCGCCGCTGTTTGCGGCCGTGGTGCTGGTGGCCATTGCGTCCGGCGTGCTGGCCGGCGGCTGGAACTTCACGCTCAAACCGCTGCAGCCGAACTTCGACAAGATGAACCCGTTGACGGGCATCGTCCGCGTCTTCTCGGGCAGCCAGCTCACCGACACCCTGAAGGCCTGCCTGCTGGCGTTGCTGCTGGGCACCGTGGGCGCCATCTACCTCGGCCAGCACTGGATGCGCCATGCGGAGCTGCTGGCCATGCCGCTGCCCGCGGCGCTGGCCGCAGGGGCCGAGCTGGTCCTGGGTGGTCTGCTGCTGATCGCCGGTGTGCTGGCGGTGTTTGCGCTCGTCGATGTGCCGCTGCAGCGGCAGATGCTGTTGCGCCGACTGCGCATGAGCGTCGAAGAGATGAAGAAGGAGCACAAGGACGCCGAGGGCAACGCCGAGGTCAAGGGCCGGCTGAAGGCGCGCATGCGCGAACTGGCCAGCCGCCGCATGCTGGCTGCGGTGCCGCTGGCCGACCTCGTGGTGATGAACCCCACCCACTACGCGGTGGCGCTGAAGTACGACGAGAGCAGCATGGCCGCACCACGTGTGGTGGCCAAAGGCGCGGACCTGTTGGCGCTGCGCATCCGTGACCTGGCGCGTGAATCCAAGGTGCCGGTGCTGCAGGCGCCGCCGCTGGCCCGGGCGCTGTACACCCACACGGAAGTCGACCAGGAAATTCCGGCCCGGCTCTTCAGCGCTGTGGCGCAGGTGCTGGCCTGGGTCTATCAGTTGCGCGATGCGCTGGCCGCCGGCCGCACGCTGGCCACCGATGCACCGATACCCGAGATTCCAGCCGACCTGGACCCGCTCAATGCGCCACCCGGCACGCCAGCGACTTTCAAGCGGCCTGGTGCCCCGCGCCCAGACGCCATGCGCCAGGAGCCTGAACTTTGAATCCCCTCATCACGCGCATCAACGGCTGGCTGGGCGGCGCGCAAGGCGCGGCCATCAAGACGATGCTGCTGCCCGTCTTCGTCGTCATGATGCTGGCGATGATGGTGCTGCCGCTGCCGAGCTTTGTGCTCGACCTGCTCTTCACCTTCAACATCGCGCTGGCGCTGACCGTCATCATGGTCTCGGCGCAGATGGTCAAGCCGCTCGACTTCTCGGCGCTGCCCAACGTGTTGATGCTGACGACGCTGCTCAGGCTGTCGCTGAACGTGGCGTCCACGCGCGTGGTGCTGATGGAAGGCCATACCGGCCCGGGCGCGGCGGGGCAGGTGATCGAGGCCTTTGGCCACTTCATCATCGGCGGCAACTTTGCCGTTGGGCTGATCGTGTTTGCGATCCTTGTCGTCATCAACTTCGTCGTCGTCACCAAGGGTGCCGAGCGCATTGCTGAAGTCGGCGCGCGGTTTGCGCTGGATGCCATGCCGGGCAAGCAGATGGCGATCGACGCCGACCTGAACGCCGGCCTGATCGACGAAAAGATGGCCCGTCAACGGCGCGCCGAAGTGGCCGAAGAAGCCGACTTCTTCGGCAGCATGGACGGCGCCAGCAAGTACGTGCGCGGCGACGCGATGGCGGGCCTGTTGATTCTCTTCATCACGGTGGTCGGTGGCTTCGTCATCGGCTTGTCCATGCACGGCATGACTGCGGCGCAGGCCGCGTCCAGCTACGTCACGCTGGCCGTGGGCGACGCGCTGGTGGCGCAGATTCCGGCACTCTTGATCTCGGTCGCCTCGGCGATGGTGATTTCGCGCGTGGGCAAGGGCCAGGACATCGGCACCCAGATCCGCGGCCAGGTCTTTGATTCACCGCAGGCGCTGGGCGTGGCCGCTGGCGTGATCGCCCTGCTGGGCCTGGTGCCGGGCATGCCGCACCTGGTGTTTTTCATCGTCGCGTCCGGCCTGGCGCTTCTGGCATGGCAACTCATCCGCAAGCGCAAGGAGGCCGCGCTGCAGCCGGAACGTGCGGTGGGTGCCGAAGTCACGCCGGCCAACGCCGAAGCGAGCTGGGACGACCTCACGCCTGTCGATACGCTGGGCCTGGAAGTCGGCTACCGCCTGATTGCACTGGTGGACAAGGCTCGCCAGGGGGACCTGTTGGCGCGCATCAAGGGCGTGCGCAAGAAGTTTGCACAGGACGTGGGCTTCCTGCCGCCGCCGGTGCACATCCGCGACAACCTGGGTGAGCTCAAGCCCAGCGCCTACCGCGTCACGCTGCGCGGCGCGGTGGTGGGTGAGGGCGAGGCCATGCCGGGCATGCAGCTGGCCATCAACCCCGGCGGCGTGTCTGCTTCCGTCCAGCAACAGCTGCCCGGCACCAGGACCCAAGACCCGGCCTTCGGCCTGCCGGCGGTGTGGATCGAAGACCGCCACAAGGAGATGGCCCAAATGGCGGGCTTTACGGTGGTTGATTGCGCCACCGTGGTGGCCACCCATCTTTCACACTTGATGCAGGTGAACGCAGCACGTTTGCTGGGCCGCGTGGAGACCCAGTTGCTTGTTGAACACGTCACCAAACTGGCCCCCAAACTGATCGAGGATGTCGTGCCCAAGATGGTTGGAATTGCCACCCTGCAGCGAGTGCTGCAACTGCTGCTCGAAGAGGGAGTTCACATCCGCGACATGCGCTCCATCGTCGAATGCCTGGCCGAACACGCCGCCACCGTGACCGACCCCGGCGAGCTGGCGCGGCGCATCCGCGTGCACCTGGCGCCGGCCATCGTGCAGCAGATCTACGGCCCGGTGAAAGAGCTGGACGTGATCGCGCTCGACCCTGAGCTTGAACGCCTGGTGACCCAGGCCCTGAATTCGCCCCACGGCGCAGCTCTGGACCCCGGCGTGGCCGACACGCTGGCGCAAAGCGCGGCCAGCAGCGCCAAGCGCCAGGAAGACCTGGGCCTGCCGGCCTGCCTGCTGGTGCCCGACCTGATCCGCGCGCCAATGGCGCGCCTGCTGCGCCGCGCCGCGCCGCGCCTGAAGGTGCTGAGCCACAGCGAGATCCCTGAAACCCATTCGATCCGCATCGGGTCAGTCATCGGAAGTGCAGCATGAACGTCAAACGCTTTACAGCCCGCACCTCGCGTGACGCCCTGGCGCTGGTGCGCCAGGCCTTTGGCGACGACGCGGTCGTCATGTCTACACGGCCTTGCGCCGAAGGCGTGGAGGTGCTGGCGATGGCGCCAGAAAGTGTGCAGCAGCTCGAGCGTGTGGGCATCGCGGCGCAGCCGGCGCGGCCCGCGGTGCAGCAGCCCGTGCGGGCCCAGGTCAACGTCGTGCAACCGCGTGAGCCCTTTCAGCCCACGCAGTCCCTTCAGCCACGCCCCGATCGCCCCGCCAGCCGCGCGCTGGAAAGGCAGGAGCCGTCCTTCGGCAGCGTCGAGCAAGACGTCGAACAGTTGGAGATGAGCACGCTGTCGTTCCAGGACTACGTGCGCGACCGCATGCTCAAGCGTCGTGACGCGCAGCTCGCGGCAGAAGCCAGCGCTGCGCCCGCGCCGCCGCCGCCGCCGCCAGTGGTGGCGCCGATCTCCGCCGCCCGCACCCGCCACGCCGCCGCGCGCGATGTGCCACTTTCTGTGCCCGTGCTGCGTGAAGAGCTGCGCCTGGCCGAGCCCGTGCTGGCTGCGCCACAGTCCCTGCCGATGCCCGCGCCCGCAGCCTTTGCGGCACCCGGCGCAAACCGCGCCGACCAGATCGAGATGATGGGTGAGCTGCGCTCCATGCGCGGCCTGATCGAACAGCGTTTCGGCGCGCTCGCCTTCATGGAGAAACTGCAGCGCCACCCACGCCAGGCACACCTGGCGCAGAAGCTGCTGGACACCGGCTTTTCTCCGGCGCTGATCCGCAAGTTGATTGAAAGCGTGCCCGCCGAAGGCGACGAAAGCAGCTGGGCCGCCGGCGTGCTGGAGCGCAACCTGGCCACCGGCGAACGCGAAGCCGCGCTTGAAGAAGCGGGCGGTGTCTATGCGCTCATCGGTGCCACCGGCGTCGGCAAGACCACCAGCACGGCCAAGCTGGCGGCCGCCTTCGCCGCGCGCCACGGCGCCGCAGAGCTGGGCCTGATCACACTGGACGCCTACCGCGTGGCGGCCCACGAACAACTGCGCACCTACGGCCGCATTCTGGGCGTGCCGGTGCACACCGCGCATGACCGCGCGTCACTGGAAGACCTGCTGGAGCTGCTGGCGGGCAAGCGCATGGTGCTGATCGACACCGCCGGCATGGCGCAGCGCGACAGCCGCACGCGTGAACTGCTGGAGATGATTTCGCACCGCTCCATCAACCGCCTGCTGGTGGTGAACGCGTCGGCGCAAGGCGAGACCATCGAAGACCAGCTGGCGGCCTACGGCGCGCCCGCTTGCCGCGGCATCGTGCTGTCGAAGCTGGACGAAGCTGTCAAGCTCGGGCCGGCGCTGGATTCGATGATCCGCCACAAGCTCAAGGTGGTGGCCGTCGCCAATGGCCAGCGGGTGCCTGAAGACTGGCACCGCCTGTCCGCCAACGCGCTGGTGCAGCGCGCGCTGAAGAGCCAGGGCGGCGCGGCGTGGCGGCTGGACGACCAGGACATGAACCTGATCTTTGCAGCGCTGCCCGCGGCGGCATCTGCAGCATCTGCGGCCGCCCGTGCGGCGGCAGCTGGCGGCGTGGCCGCTGGTGCCCGGGCTTGATTCGCGCTTGATGCTCGCCTGAACCCCATGCACGACTTCTACGCCCATTCCCGACCCATGCCGCTGGACCAGGCCGACGGCCTGCGCCGCATGTTTGCCGGCCGCCAGCGCCAGGTGCTGCCGCTGGTGGCCAACCCCTACGTGCCCTTCAGCGGTGTGGTGCTGGACCGCCTGTCTGCGGTGCTGTCCACCGTGTTGTCCGTGCCCGCCAGCCAGGTGCTGGTGGTGGACGCGTCGAGCGCGTCGCCGCGTCCGCACGAGATGGCGGCGCTGGACCTGGCGGCGGGCATTGAAGCCGTGTCGCCGCGTGTGGCCTATCTGCCGGCTGGCGGCTTGCCGATGGCCTATGTGGACACCCGCGGCAGCGCCGGCGGCTTTATCGACGCCGTGCAGCGTGCGGCGCCGCAAGCCGAACTGATCCTGCTGCATGCCGACGCGCCAGACCTGGCGCGCATCTTCAAACGCCGCGCGGCACGGCCGCTGCTCATCGGGTCTGACCACCCCGACAGCATCAAACACGCCTACGCCGGCGCCAAGCTGCTGGCCCAGCGTTGCACGCTGCTGAGCTTTGACTTGCTGTTGGCGGCCGCACCGCAGTCGCCACGCGCGGCGTCCATCGCCCAGAGCCTGTCCGGCTGCGTCGAAACCTTCCTGGGCGGCGTGCTGTGTCACACCGCCTTGATCGACCCCGCAGGGGACCCCGCAGCGCCACCCGACGCTGCGCTGTCCGCGCTGCTGGCCGCACAACTGGCACTGGACGACATGGCCGGCGCGCCGTCGGCCCATCCGTTCCAGACCGCCGCCATACCCGCCCAGGCTCCCGCCACCGCCCGACACGCTTTCAGATAGAGGCAAGCACACATGTACACCGCCAAGGGACAACTCGACTCCGGCGTGCTGCTCAAGCAGTACCAGCCGCTGGTGCGCCGCCTCGCGCACCAGATGATCGCCAAGCTGCCCGCCAACGTGGAGCTCGACGACCTGATCCAGGTCGGCATGATCGGCCTGTCGGACGCGTTGTCGCGCTTCGACCCCGGGCAGGGCGTCCAGTTCGAGACCTTTGCCACCCAGCGCATCCGCGGCGCCATGCTGGACGAGCTGCGCGGCAACGACTGGATGAGCCGTGGCGACCGCCGCCACCAGCGCAGCATCGAAGCTGCGGTGCACAAGCTGGAGCAGCGCTTTGGCCGCGCCCCGCACGAAAGCGAAATCGCGCGCGAGATGGGCCTGAGCCTGGAGGACTACCAGGAACTGCTGGGCAAGGTGCGCGGCACCCAGCTCATCTACCTGGAAGACATGAGCGGTGACGACGGCGACGACGACTACCTCGACCGCCACGTCATGGACAACGACGCCAACCCGATCGCAAGGTTGCAGGACCAGCGCATGCGCGAAGCGCTGGTGGAAGCCATCAAGCACTTGCCCGAACGTGAGCAGTACGTGATGAGCATGTACTACGAACACGACATGAACCTGAAAGAAATCGCCGCCGTGCTGGGCGTGACCGAAAGCCGCGTCTGCCAACTGCACAGCCAGAGCATTGCGCGGCTGCGCACCAAGCTGCGCGAGTGGTAGCAGGCCGACCTCTTCACAACGGGACCCACACCCATGTTTGCTGCATTCAGGCGCGCACCCGCCGCACCGGCAGAGCCCCTCAACCGCCCGCCCGCGGTCGACACCGACCGCCTGGTCAACGCCTTCAGCCAGCGCGCTTCAGACCTCGGCCGAGAAGCCGCTGAAGTGCGTGGCGTGCTGGACGACACGCAGAAGGTCGCGGGCGCGCAGGCCGTGGCGGTTCACGCGCTGGTTCAGGGACTGCAGGAAGTGGTGCGCGCGCAGGCTGGCATTGCCGATGAAGTCAGCCTGGGGCTGAAGGCCGTGGCCCAGGTGGGCGATGCGGTGCACGGCGTGGCCGCCGAAGTGAGCGCCATCGTGGACACCCTGCAGGAAGTCTCGGGCGCCGCGCAGCAGATCACCCAGATCGCCCTGCAGACCCGCCTGGTGGCCTTCAATGCATCGGTCGAGGCCAAACGCGCGGGCGAAGCCGGGCGCGGCTTTGCCGTGGTGGCCGACGCGGTCAAGGACCTGGCGGCCCAGGTGGAGAGTTCCTCCAAGGCCATCATGGGCACCGTCGCCCAGCTCGGCGGGCGCATCGACACGCTGGCGCGCGAGATCAGCCGCGAGACTGTCCGCGAGGGCAGGGCTGAAAAACAAGGTGCGGTCTATCGCGCCCTGGGCGTGGTGGGCGACGGCGTGCAGCGCATTGCACAGGCCAGCGCGCGCAGCCGCGAAGTCTGCAGTGGCCTGGACGGCCAGATGAGCGGCATTGAAACCGAGATGCGCCGCACCACCACGGCGCTGGACGCAGCGCTGCAGCGCACCGACGGCTTCCTGCGCATTTCAGAGCAACTCATCGAGGCCGTCGCAGAGTGTGGCGTCGAGACTGACGACACGCCCTTCATCCGTGGCGCCCAACAGGCCGCAGGCCAGATCGCCAAGCTGCTGGAAGACGCGCTGCGCACCGGCGCCATCACCGTGCAGGACCTCTTCGACGAAAGCTACCAGGCCGTGGGCGGCAGCAACCCGGCGCAGGTCACCACCCGTTTTCTCAGCCTGGCCGAGCGCCTGTTTCCGCAGGTGCAGGAACGCATGCTGGCGCTGTCCGACAAGGTCGTCTATTGCATCGCCGTGGACCGCAATGGTTATGTCGCCTGCCACAACCAGCAATACAACCAGCGCCAGCGCAGCGGCGACGTGGTGTGGAACACGGCGCACTGCCGCAACCGGCGCATCTTCAACGACCGCACGGGCCTGGCGTCGGGCCGCAACCAGCGTCCCTTTCTGCTGCAGACCTACCGCCGCGACATGGGCGGTGGCCACTTTGTGGTGATGAAGGAAGTGGCAGCACCCATCGCCGTCAACGGGCGCCATTGGGGCGGGTTGAGGCTGGCGTTCAAGTTCTGACTGCGGCCCTTCAGGTGCACAAAAAAAGACCGGCTCCCGCCGGTCTTTTCTTTTGTGGAGTCCTTGAACTCAGGCCAGCAGCCCACCGCCTGCCGGGCTGTGGCGTTCACTGCTGCCACCGGCCGAATACAGCGCACTGGGCGCCAGGCGCGGGATCAATACGTCCATGGCGCGGTCCAGCGACGCCGTGGCGCGGGCCAGTGCTTCACGTTGCGCGGCCACCTGCCCGCTGGCCAGTGCCAGGCGCTGGCGCAAAGGCGCCGGCACGCCGCCGCTGCGTGCAGCGCGTCCGAAATGGTCCACGGCAGCGGCCAGCGCCAGGTGCAGACCGGTCGCTGCCCGGTCCACTGCGGCCACGTCCTGCTGGTGCAGGGCCAGGCCGAGCGCCAGCAACTGGTCTTCCACCGCCTTGAGGGGTGGCTCCAGCGTGGCCGCCAGCTGCACGGCCTTCAATTCCTGTGGGGTGTGGATCATGCGGATCTGAGCGTCCAGGCGGGGTCAGCTGGGCTTGCGGCCCAGCAGTTCCTGAGCGTTCACGATCAGCTTGTCAGCGATCGCTTCGGCGTCGATGGTGAATTTGCCGTCGCGGATGGCTTGCGAGATGCGCTCGACCTTCTTGGCGTCGAAGGTGGCGTCCGCAGCGCTGCCAGAAAGCAGCGAAGCCGCTGGCGACAGGGCAACCTGCGCGCTGGCTTCGGCCGTGGGCGGCATGGGCGCACCGGCGCTCTTGCGCTCTGTGCTGGCCGGGGCCACGGGGGGTTTGGTATCGAGGGGACCGATCTTCATGATTGACTCCTGCCAAGGGCACAAGGGATGTGCTGGCCCGTGGACATGAACGGTGTATCGGACAAAGGCGGCGCCAACTTTAGCCCCGAGACGAGAATTTTCATCCAACCCCCGTGAATGAGGGGCTGGATGCGCCTGTGGCGTGGGTTCGTTGTCACAGGTTGAGCTCCACCCGGCGCTGTCCGACCGGCAACCCCACCACCACACGGCCCGACTCCATGCGCACGCGCACCGGCTGGCCTTCCAGGCCGGCTGACATGGCCTGGCCTTCGGCGCTGACCGCAAAGCCGCGGCCCTGGGCCACGAACTGCACCGTGTCGCCGGACGCAAACCACTGCCGCGTGCGCAGGTCTGAGGCGCGCAGCGCCTGGCCCGCGGCCACGGGCCGCACCAGCACGCGGCCGTCCAGCGCCGCCACCTCGGCCTGAGGCGGGGCGGGCGCTGCCGCCCAGTCCACCACCGCCAAAGCCAGCTGAGAGCCTTCCAGCCGCGCCCCGGCGGGCAGCGGCGCCTGGGCGACCACCGCCGGCGCCCAGACCTGCACCGTCACCGGCAAAAAGACCTGCCAGGCCACCGGCCCCTGCACACAGCGCAGGCCCACCCGGCTCTTGCCCCAGGCGGCCACGCCGGCGGGCAAGAAGGGCTGCACTTGTGTGCACGGAGCCAGCTTCAGCCGGGCGTCCAAAACACCCGGCAGCGCCACGATGCGGGCGCCACGCGGCGCGCTGGTCTGCGCGGCCTGCTGCAGCAGCGCGGCGGCTTGCGCCAGAACTTCGGGCGCCAGGTTGGGCTCGGTGGTCTGGGTCTGGGTCTGGGTCTGTGCCTGTGCCTGTGCTTGTGCTTGTGCTTGTGCCCACGGCGCCAGTGACAGTGACAGCGCCACAGACAGCGTAAGTGGCGAAAAACAGGTGAGTGCAGGGCGGATGTTCACGAGCCGGACTGTAAGCAGAGGTGCCGCGCAGCAAGGCATGAAATGGCCGACTTTGGCCGCCTTTATCGGGCTCACGTTTTGCGGCCTGCCGCCCAGAATTCCAGCCATGTCGGGTCGAGCCTGCCGCCCTTGCGGACGCCCAGCCCAGCTGCAAGGAGCGCCCATGATTCCCCGCCTGACCGATTCGCTAGCTTTCCACAGCCAGGCCCTGGTGCTGCGGTCAGAACGCCAGCGCCTGATTGCCGGCAACATCGCCAACGCCGACACGCCCGGCTTCAGGGCCCGCGACTTCGACTTTGCGGCCACGCTGCGCCAGGCGCAAGGCGGCGCTGCCAGCGGAGACGGCATCGCCCGCAATGTCATGGTCAACAGCGGCAAGGCCGCGCCGGTGCTGCGCTACGTGCAGCCGACGCAGACCAACCTGGACAGCAACACTGTGGACATGGACCGCGAACGTGGCGCCTTCATGGACAACGCGCTGAAGTACGACGCCTCGCTGCGTTTCATCAATGCCAACGTGCGCACCACGCTGGACGCGATGAAAAGCCACAACCAGGGTTGAGGACTGAACCATGAGCATGCTGAGAATCTTCGATGTCGCCAGCAGCGCCATCAGCGCCCAGAGCCAACGACTGAACGTGGTGGCGTCCAACCTGTCCAACGCCGACACCGTGGCCGGCCCGGACGGCGCGGCCTACAAGGCGCGGCAGGTCATCTTCCAGACTGCACTGATGGGCCCGCCGGGGCAGCGAGAAGCCAGCGTCGGCGTGCGTGTGTCCACCATCGCCGAAGACAACACCCCCGGCCGCCGTGTGCTGGACCCCAAGCACCCCAGCGCTGACGCCGATGGCTACGTCACCTACAGCAACGTCAACCCAGTGGAAGAAATGGTCAACATGATTTCTGCGTCCCGTTCGTACCAGAACAGTGTCGAGGTGATGAACACCGCCCGCACGCTGCTGCAGAAGACGCTGCAAATGGGCCAAGGCTGAGAGGCCGCCCTGAGCTACTGAACACACCATGACCACCACCGACACCATCAACCCCTACGCCGCGCTCTCGGCCGGCCCGGGCAAGACGCAGACCGCCAACGAGGCCGGCAGCGCCGACCGCTTCCTGAAGCTCCTGGTCACGCAGATGCAGAACCAGGACCCGCTCAACCCGATGGATAACGCGCAGATCACGAGCCAGATGGCGCAGATCAACACCGTCAACGGCATCGAAAAACTCAACACCACGGTGGAAGGGCTGAATGGCCAGTTTGTGCAGATGCAGACGCTGACTGGCGCGTCGCTGGTCGGTCGCCACGTCACGCTGCAGGGCAACAAGTTGTCCATTGAAAGTGGCCAGGGCGTGGGTGGTTTCGACCTGCTGGGAACGGCCGACAAGGTCAAAGTGGAAATGCTCAGCCCAGCCGGCCGCGTCGTGGACACCCTGGACCTTGGCGCTCAGAGCGCCGGCCGCCACAGTTTCAACTGGACCGCCGCCAACCTGCCGGATGGCGCGCCCTACACCTTCCGCGTTGTCGCCACTTCTGGCGCGGCCGTGGTGCAGAGCACCGCGCTGATGCGCGACCGCGTCAACGCAGTCAACACCGACGGCACGAGCCTCGTGCTGGAGACCCAGAGCAACGGCCCCGTCGCCTACCGCGACGTCAAGGCCTTCAACTGACCCCGCAACCGACCCCCACCGGCAGGACACACCATGAGCTTCCAACAAGGCCTTTCGGGCCTCAACGCCACCAGCAAGAACCTGCAGATCATTGGCAACAACGTTGCCAACGCCAACACCTTTGGCGCCAAGGTGTCGCGCGCCGAGTTCTCGGACATGTACGCGGCAGCGCTCAACGGCGCCGGCAGCAGCAGCATCGGCATCGGCACCAACCTGGCGTCGGTGGCGCAGCAGTTCACGCAGGGCAACATCAAGACCACGGAAAACCCCATGGACCTCGCGATCAACGGTGCCGGCTTCTTCCAGGTCACCGACGGCAAGAGCCCTGTCACCTATTCGCGCAACGGTCAGTTCAAGGTGGACCGCGAAGGTTTCATCGTCAACAACTCGCTGCAGAAGCTGGTGGGCTATGCCGCCGACGCGCTGGGCCAGATCCAGCCCGGTCTGGCGCTGCCGCTGCAACTGCCCACGGGCGGCGTTGCGCCGTCGCCGACGACGACCATCGCCGTCGAGATGAACCTGGACGCGCGTGCTGCCACCACGCTGCCTGCGGCCGGCGCCCAGATCGACTTCAACGACGCCGACACCTACAACAACGCGACATCACTGACGGTGTTTGACGCCAAGGGCCAGGAAGTGGCGCTGACCTACTACTTCCAGAAGTCTGCCAACGACACCTGGAACGTGTATGCCACTGCCAACGGCACCACCATCAACGGCGCCGCCGGTGCGCCGCTGCCGGTGACGACCATCAACTTCGCGGCCGACGGCAGCGGCCCCATCACCCCGAGCTCACCCGTGCCCTTTGACGTGCCCGTCACCGCCAACACGGCAGGGGCCAGCACGCTGCCGATCCTGGGCGTGCTCTTCAACGTCAGCAACGCCACACAATTCGGTTCGGCCTTCGGCGTCACTGACATGAAGCAGGACGGCTTTTCGGCCGGCCAGCTGACGGCCATTGCCATCGAACCCAACGGCATCGTCATGGCGCGCTATTCCAACGGCCAGTCGCGTCCGGCGGGCCAGGTGGAAGTGGCTAACTTCCGCAACCCGCAAGGCCTGCAGCCGATAGGCGACAACGGCTGGGCGCGCACTTACGCATCGGGTGACCCGGTGATGGGCGTGCCGGGTGACGGCAACCTGGGTGTTCTGCAGGCGGGTGCGCTGGAAGAAAGCAACATCGACCTCACTGGCGAACTCGTCAACATGATCGTCTCGCAGCGCATCTACCAGGCCAATGCGCAGACCATCAAGACCGAAGACCAGATCCTGCAGACACTCGTGAACATCCGCTAACGGCAACGTTGCGCTGACTGAATTCACCGGGACCGCATGGACCGCCTCATCTATCTGTCGATGGCCGGCGCCAAGGCCACGCTGCAGCGCCAGGACACGCTGGCCAACAACCTGGCGAACGCATCGACCAACGGCTTCCGCGCCGAGATGCAGGCCTTCCGCGCCGTGCCGGTGCTGGGGCAGGGCGCCAGCACGCGCGTCTATGCGCTGGAATCCACCATTGGCCACGACACCCGGTCCGGCCCGGTGCAAAGCACCGGCAGGCCGCTTGACGTGGCGGTGCAGGGCAAGTCCTGGCTGGCGGTGCAGTCGCTGGACGGCACCGAGGCCTACACGCGGGCCGGCTCCTTGCAGGTCAGCCCCGAAGGCCAGCTCGTCACGCCCACGGGCCTGCCGGTGCTGGGTGATGGCGGCCCGATCACGGTGGGCGTGAACGCGGCGGTGGAGATCGCGTCCGACGGCAGCATCACCACCACCACCGGCAACGGCCGCCCGCAGCAGGTGGGCAAGCTGAAGCTGGTGACGGCGGAAGCGCCGCTCAACCGCGGCACCGACGGCCTCTTCCGCGCCGCCGACGGCGACCTGCAGGCAGACCCCACGGCGCGTGTGCAAAGTGGCGCGCTGGAAGGCTCCAACGTCAGCCCTATCGAGACCATGGTGGCGATGATTGCTGCGGCGCGGCAGTTTGAGCAGCAGATGAAGATGCTGCAGGGCGCCGAGCAGCGCGAGCAGGGCGCGGCCAAGCTGCTGGCGCCGCAATAGAACCGCAATGAAGCCGCTGCGGCATCGACATTGAAAGAAGGCCGGCTTGCCGGCCTTTTTTCTGCCCCTCGCTGCGCTTCAGTCCCGGTGAAGATGGCCCATCGAATGAAGGGCTCCCCACCATGATCCGTTCCCTGTGGATCGCCAAGACCGGCATGGAAGGCCAGCAGACCAAGCTGGACGCCATTGCCAACAACCTGGCCAACGTCGGCACCAACGGCTTCAAACGCGCCGGTGTCGTGTTTGAAGACCTGATGTACCAGAACCTGCGCTCCGCAGGCTCGGCCACGTCGGAACAAAGCCAGTTGCCCACGGGGCTGCAAGTGGGCCTGGGTGTGCGCGTGGCGGCCAGTTCGCGCAACTTCAGCCAGGGCAGCCTGCAGCAGACGACGAACAACCTCGACGTCGCCATCAAGGGCCAGGGCTTCTTCCAGATCCAGCTGCCCGACGGCAGCACCGGCTTCACGCGCGACGGCGCCTTCCAGGTCGATGCCAACGGCGCGCTCGTCAACAACGCGGGCTACGCCGTGCAGCCCGGCATCACCGTGCCAGCCAACGCGCTGTCGGTCAGCATCGCCGCCGACGGCACCGTCAACGCCACCGTGCCCAGTCAAGTGGCGCCACAGGCGCTGGGCCAGCTGCAACTGGTGGCCTTCATCAACCCGGCGGGATTGGAGTCACGCGGCGGCAACCTCTTCGGCGAAACCGCAGCTTCGGGCACGCCCAACGCCGGCGCACCCAACAGCGCCGGCCTGGGTGCCTTGCAGCAGGGCTTTGTCGAAGGCAGCAACGTCAACGTGGTCGAAGAGCTGGTGTCGATGATCGCGACCCAGCGCGCCTATGAACTGAATTCAAAGGCGATCCAGACCTCGGACCAGATGCTGCAGCGGCTGGGGCAGCTGTGATGCCTGGCATGGCACTGCGTGTGGGCTTGCAGCTGCTGCTGTTGTCCATCTGCAGCGGCTGCGGCCTGCTGAGCCCGCGCGTTCAATTGGCCGACACATCACCCGTGGTCGCTGCTGCGCCGCCGGCTGCGCAGGCCGGCAACGGCTCCATCTTCCACGCCGCCAATTACCGCCCGCTGTTCGAAGACCACCGCGCGCGGCTCATCGGCGACACGCTCACGGTGCAGATCGTCGAGAAGGTCAGCGCGACGCAGAAGTCCACCAGTTCTGTGGACAAGACCGGCACGCTGTCGGCCGCCGTCACGGCGCTGCCGGGCGTGAGGCCGGCGGCCTTTGCACGCGCCACGGCCGACGGCACGTCCAGCAACACCTTTGCCGGCAAGGGCACCACCGAAAACAGCAACGACTTCAACGGCACCATCACCGTCGTCGTGCGCGGTGTGCTGCCCAACGGCCACCTGCTGATCGCGGGCGAGAAGCAGATCGGCGTCAATGAAAACGTCGACGTGCTGCGCTTTTCCGGCCAGGTCGATCCGCGCGCCATCCAGCCCGGCAATTCGATCCAGAGTGCGGCGATTGCCAATGTGCGGCTGGAACAGCGCGGCCGCGGCGCACAGGCCGAGGCGCAAGCCGTCGGCTGGCTGTCGCGCATCTTCCTCAACCTGATGCCGATCTGAACCCTGCATGAACATTGAACCCGACAAACTCCTGCGCTGGACCGTGGCGGTGGCCTTCCTGGCGGCCAGCAGCGCGCTGTGGTGGCCGGTCTCGGCCGTCGCCGCCGTGCGCATCAAGGAAGTGGCCGCCGTGCAAGGCGTGCGCAGCAACCAGTTGCTGGGCTATGGCCTCGTGGTGGGGCTGGACGGCACGGGTGACCAGGCCACACAGACACCCTTCACGACCCAGAGCTTGAACGCACTCTTGCAGCAGATGGGCGTGACGCTGCCGGCCGGCGTGACCATGCAGCCGAAGAACGTGGCCGCCGTGTTGGTGACGGCGCAGTTGCCGGCGTTTGCGCAGCCGGGGCAGAACATCGACGTCAATGTGTCGTCGCTGGGCAATTCCAAGAGCCTGCGTGGCGGCACGCTGATCGCCACGCCGCTGAAGGGCGCGGACGGGCAGATCTACGCGCTGGCCCAAGGCAACCTCATCGTCGGCGGCGCCGGCGCGTCGGCGGGGGGCTCCAAGGTGCAGATCAACCACCTGGCGGCGGGCCGCATTCCGGACGGCGCCAGCGTGGAACGCAGTGTGGCCACGCCGCTGCTGGACGGCGAATCGCTGCAGCTGGGCGTCACCGCCAACGACTACGCCACCGCCATCGCCGTGGCCGAGGCCATCAACACCGCCAAGGGCGCGGGCACGGCGTCAGCACTGGACGGCCGCAGTGTGCGTGTGCGCATGCCGGCCGTCGCACAGGAACGGATGGCCTTCCTGGCCGACATTGAGAACTTGCCGCTCAAACTGGCCAAGCCGGCTGCGCGAGTGGTGCTGAATGCACGCACCGGTTCGATCATCCTCAACGACGCCGTGAGCCTGAGCGCTTGCGCCGTCGCCCACGGCAACCTGTCGGTGACGATTAGCAACACGCCGGTCGTCAGCCAGCCCAACCCGCTGGCGCAGGGGCAGACCGTGCAGGCCGAGCGCAACGACATCGCCATCTCTCAGCAGGGCGGGGCGCTCATCACGCTGCCGGCCGGGGTGAGCCTGGCCGATGTGGTGAAGGCGCTCAACGCATTGGGCGCAACGCCGATGGACTTGCTGGCGATCCTGCAGGCGATGAAGAGCGCTGGCGCCTTGCACGCCGAAATTGAGGTGATCTGATGGCTTCCATTCCCTCGTTGCCGCAGAACGGCCTGGCCTACGACAGCAAGTCGCTGGACGCGCTGCGGTCGCGCGCATCGGGTGACCCCAAGGGTGCCGTCAAGGAAGCGGCCAAGCAGTTTGAAACGCTCTTCATGAACGAGCTGATGAAGAGCATGCGCAGCACCACCTTGTCGTCCGGCATGCTGGACAACGCCGGCACCGGCATGGGCACCGAGATGCTGGACACGCAGTTCGCCAGCCAGATGTCGGGCCGCCCCGGTGGCTTGTCGGAAGCCATCATGAAACAGCTGGAGCGGCAGATGGGCTTGAGCCCGGGGCCGATTCCGGCCACGGGTTCGGCCAACAACCTGGCCAACAACACCGCAGCCGTGATCGCGGCCACGCCGCAGCCGACCCGCATCCCGCAGACCGGTGCGCTCGGTTTCGTGCAGCAGCACACGGGCTCCGCGCAACAGGCCGAAGCTGCCACCGGCATTCCGGCGGCCTTCATGGTGTCGCAGGCGGCGCTGGAAACCGGCTGGGGCCGCAAGGAAATTCGGCATGCCGACGGCCAGCCTTCGTACAACCTCTTCGGCATCAAGGCCGGCGGCAGCTGGAAGGGGCCCGTGGCGGAGGTCGCCACGACCGAATACGTGGGTGGCAAGGCGCAAAAAGTGATGGCCAAGTTCCGCGCTTACGGCAGCTATGCAGAATCCTTCACCGACTACGCCAGGTTGATGAAAGAAAGTCCGCGCTACCAGGCGGCGGTGGGGGGCGCAAAGGGAGAGGTCGCAGGCCGCACGGTCGCCAAGGCGGACAACGCCGCTGCCTTCGCCCAAGGCCTGCAAAAGGCCGGCTACGCCACCGACCCTGCCTACGCCGACAAGCTCACACGCGTCATCAACACCACGCTGCGCCTGCAGCGTTCACTGGCTTAGGGGCCGCTGAATGGGCAGCTCACCACTGATGTCGTTGGGCATCAAGGCCATGGCGGCCAACTACGCCGCCTTGCAGACCACTGGCCACAACATCGCCAACGCCAACGTGGCGGGCTATTCGCGCCAGCAGGCTGAACTGTCGACCTCGGGCGGCCAGTTCACCGGTGCCGGATTCTTCGGCCGTGGCGTGGACGTGGTGTCGGTGAGCCGGTCGCACAACGAATTCCTGACGCGTGAAGCGGCCAGCGCACGCTCCTTGTCGGCGATGGACTCATCGCGACTGGCGCAATTGCGGCGCCTTGAAAACATCTTCAAGCCCGGCGAGATGGGGCTGGGCAATGCCACCAGCGAATTCATGAACGCGATGGTGGACTTGTCGAGCCGCCCCGCCGACGCTGCCACGCGCCAAGTGGCCCTGGCGCGCGCCGCTGACCTGGCGGGGCGTTTTGCAGAAGCCGGCTCGTCGCTGGACGATGTGCAGGCGGGCGTCACGTCCGAGCTGCGCACTGCCGTGGCCGAAGTCAATGGCCTGGCCAAGTCGATTGCCGAAACCAACCAGCGCATCGCCGCGCTGCGCGGCCTGGGGCAACCGGCGAATGACCTGCTGGATGAACGCGAGCGCTTGATCTCGCGCCTGTCCGAACACGTGCAGGTCACGCGCATGGAAGCGCAGGACGGCACGATGGCGGTCTTCATCGGCGGTGGCCAGCGGCTGGTGCTGGGCACCACGGCCGCGACGCTCAAAGTCACACAGGACGAGTCCGATTCTTCGCGCTCGGCGATTGGCCTCAGCGAAAACGGCTTCGTCCGCAGTTTGAGCGCGGCGACGCTTGGCGCATCGCTGGGGGGCACGCTGCGCTTCCAGAACGAAGACCTGGTGGCTGCACGCACGCTGGTGGGGCGCCTGGCCGCGTCGGTGGGCGGTGCGGTGAACGACCAGCAGATGAAGGGCCTGAACCTGCAGGCGCCACTGGGCTCGGCTCCATCGAGCGCGCTCTTCGGCATGGGCCCTGCCCAGGCCCAGCCGCACAGTGCCAATGCGCGCAATGCCAGTGGCGTGCCGCTGGGTTCGGTGCAACTCACCATCACCGACCCGGCTGCGCTGCAAGCCAGCGAATACGACCTGCAGGAAACCGCCACCGGAACCGGCAGCTGGGTGTTGACGCGCCTGAGTGACGGCCAGACCACGGCCGTCAACAGTGGCGATGTGGTTGACGGCATGCGCATCGACTTCACCGCCGCGCCGCCGCAAGCCGGTGACCGCTTCCTGCTGCAACCCGTCACCCGCGCGGCCAACGGCATGGCGCGTTTGCTGGACGACCCGCGCGACCTGGCTGCGGCGTCGCCCCTGCTGGCCACCACCACGCCGGGCAACACCGGCACCGCCACGGTCGCCAGCCTGCAGGTGACGGCCGCACCGCTGCCCACACCGGGCGCCACCGCGCGCATCACTTTCACCAACAACACCGGTGACTACACCTGGGAGCTGTTCGACGCCAGCAACACCTTGCTCAACAGCGGCACGGCCACCTGGCAGGCCGGGCAACCGGTGCCGACGCCGCCGCAGGACATCAACGGCTTCACGCTGAAGTTGAACGGCGTGCCGATGAGCGGTGACATCGTCACCGTGGCACCCACACCGGCGTCCGCGCTGGCGTCCAACAACGGCAACGCGCTGGCGATGCTGGCGCTGCGCGACGCCAACATCACCGGCGGCCGCACCGCCACCGAGGCCTGGTCTTACGCCCTGGCCGACATCGGCGTGCGTGTGCAGGGCGGGCGGACTTCGGCCGAGATCTCTGAATCGGTGGCCGGGCAGACCGAGCTGTCGCGCAGTTCGCAGTCGGGCGTGAACCTGGACGAAGAAGCGGCGCTGCTGATCCAGTTCCAGCAGAGTTACCAAGCCGCGGCCAAGGTCCTGCAGGTGGCGCAATCACTCTTCGACACCCTGCTGCAGACCGCAGGCGGTTGACCTTCCTGAAGAACCCCACCATGCGCATCACCACTGCCAACGCCTTTGAGTCTTCAGTGTCCAACCTGCAGCGCCGCCAGCAGGCGCTGACCCAGGCGCAAGAGCAGCTCACCAGCGGCAAGCGCGTCAGCAAACCCAGCGATGACCCGGCTGCTGCAGCCGCCGCAGAACGTGCGCTGGCGGCCGAGTCGCGCAGCAAGGCGCAGCTGCGCGCGCTGGACAGCAGCCGCCACGCGATGCAGCTGTCTGAATCAGCGCTAGGCGACGCCGGTGAAATGATGCAGCAGGCGCGTGAACTGCTTGTCAACGCCGGCAACGGCAGCTATACCGATGCAGACCGCAAAATCATCGGCGACGCGTTGCGCGGCCTGCGCAACGATCTGCTGGCAGTGGCCAACCGCAGCGACGGTGCCGGCCGCTACATCTTTGGCGGCCAGGGCGCCGACGGCCACCCGTTGCTGGACAGCCCCGGCGGCGTGGCCTACAACGCGGCTTCGGGCCAGCTGATGGGCGCCTCAGGCGAGGCCTCGCCGCTGTCGATCGACGGCCAGGCGGCCTGGCTGCAAGCACCCGACGCCGCCAACCCGGGCGGCAGCTTGTCGGTCTTTGACGTGATGGACCGCGTGGCGGGCGAACTGCTGACGGCCGGCCGCACGTCGGCGCAGATCGCCCTGACCGTCAGCAGCGGCCTGGGTGACATCGACAGCACGGCCAACAACCTGTCGGCCTGGCGTGCGCGCACCGGCGAAGCGCTCAACCGCATCGATGGCATTGGTGAGCGCCTGAGCCAGACCACGCTGGACGCGCAACGTGACCGTTCCGACGCCGAGGACCTGGACATGCTGCAGGCCATCTCCGACTTTCAGAACAAGCAGACCGGCTACGATGCCGCGCTGAAGGCGTATTCGACCGTGCAGCAGATGTCGCTGCTGCAGTATCTGAAATGAGCATGCGCTGAAGTTGCACTGAACCACCGCGGGTTTCGGTCCGAACCCATCAGCGTTTCAACAACCCCACCGGCAGCCCGCCCCGCGCGAACACCGCATGCAAGACAACCCTGTATTCGGCCAGGTGGCCCTGGGCTACAGCCCCATGATCAACCGCCAGCGGGCGGTGATCGCCACCCGCTTGACGGTGTTCCCCGACCGACCGGACGCCGCGCCGGATGCCCACGCGCTGCTGGCTGCGCTGCAGGAAGTGTGGCCCGCACCTGCTGCCAGCGACGACCTCAACATCACCCTGCGGCCGCTGGACCCCGGCCCGGTGAGTCAGCGTGCAGGCGCAGTCGCTGCCGCCGTGTCCGCCGCGGCAACGACTGCGGCCGCAGCGGCTGCCGCAGCGGCTGCCGCAGCGGCTGCCGCGTCCCATCCGGTGTCGCTCAACATCGCCGGCGAAGCGCTGTTGCGCGCGGTGATGGCCGCCAATCCGCCGCCGCACTTGATGATTGAAGTGCCGGCCTTCATGGCCGCCGACGCTGCCCATGCGCCGGCCTTGCAGGCCTTGCGCGAGGCCGGATCGGTGCTGCTCATCAAGGGCCGGCCGTTGGTGCCGGTGGCGCCCGAGGTGCTGGCCTGCTTCAGCCACAGCATTGTTGAAACGGGCGACGACCGCCGCGGCAGCACAGCGCCGCCGAGCGGTGTGCGCCAGGTCACCACGGTGCAGGCTGGCACGCGCAGTTCGGCCGATATCGAAGCTGCCTTCCAGCGCGGCGCCATCGCCGTGCTGGGCTGGCCGCTGGAAGACCCGCTGCCCAAGCCCAATGGCCGCAGCGTGGTGCCCACCGACATCCAGGTGGTGATGGAACTGATCAAGGGCGTGGACCGCGAAGAGCCGGTCAACCGCCTGGAAGCCACCCTGCGGCGCGACCCGACGCTGGCATTCCGGCTGTTGCGTTACCTCAACTCACCGGCCTTTGGCCTGCGTGCCGAGATCAACTCTTTCAGCCACGCCATCATGATGCTGGGCTACTCGCGGCTGAAGCGCTGGCTGGTGCTGCTGCTGTCGTCGTCGTCCAAGGGCGCCAACGCGCAGCCCCTGATGCATGCAGCACTGCGCCGCGGCCTCTTGATGGAAGAACTGGCGCGTGGCAATGGCGACGCCGAAATGCGCAGCGAGATGTTCATTTGCGGCGTCTTTTCGCTGCTCGACCGGCTGTTGCAGCAGCCGTTTTCCGAACTGCTTCGCAGCGTGCCAGTGCCTGAACGTGTGCAGCAGACCTTGCGCGGCGAAGGCGGCGCCTACGAACCCTACCTGGCCCTGGTGCGCGCCATCGAACAGGAAGCGGTCTTCGACATCCGCGAGTGCACGGAAGAGCTGCTGCTCGGGCCCGCGGAAGTCAACCGCGCGGTGCTGACGGCCTTGAGCGGCGCGCGCCAACTCGACGGATGAGCGGGCCTGGCCGCGCGGCAGGACCGCTCTCAGGGCCGCTGTCAAGACCGCCCCCAGGGCCACCCGCAGCATCGATCCTGGACGCCGTCTGGGGCTCTGCGCTGCCGGCCGCCTTGCTGGATGCAGACTTCCGCTTCATCGACGTGAATGAAGCCTTCGTCGGCCAGCTCCGTCTGGCGCGCGGCCCGCTCATCGGCACCGACCCGGTGCTGCTGGAGCCCGCCGAAGACCAGGAAATCAGCTTGCTGCAGCGCCATGCGCAGCCCGACCGGCCGGCGCTGCGTCGGCGCCTGGTGGACGGACAGGGCGGCCAGCGCTGGTTCCTCATCACCCAGGTATCGGTGGTCCAACCCGACCAGCCGGTGCGCTGGCTGACGCTGCTGCAGGACGAAACCGCCGAACACGTGGCGCGTGAACAGGCGCGGCACGCAGAGGCCGAACTGGCGCAGTGGTTCGAGCTCAGCGGCACCGGCATGCTGGTGTACGACAACGCCGGCCTCATCGTGCGGTCCAACGCGGCTTTCGAGGCGCTCGTGGAGCGCGTGCCTGAAATTCTGGATGAAGCGTCAGCCGAACTGCAAAGCCTGCTGGGCTGGGAGCAGGGCGGCATGGTGCCGCTGCTGCAGCCCGGCGCGCGGCTGCAAGAACGTCAGGCCCTGTTGCCACTGGCAGACGGCCGGCGGCGGCGCTTGTCGGCGCGCCTGGTGTGCCACGGTGGGGCCGGTGGCCAGCGCCGCGTCATGGCGGTGGTGCAGGACCGCAGCGCCGAAGACGAACGCGACCTGGCGCAGTTGGAGATGGGCATGATGATGGGCACTGCCAGCATCGGCGTGGCCACCTACGACCCCGCGCGCGGCTGGCTGGCGTCGTCGGCACCCGCGCGCAGCACACCCGCTTCAGGGCCCGTCTCCGCGAAGGGCGACCCGCAGGGGGCGGGGCAGGGCGGGTCGTTGCTGGGCATCGGCCGCGAACTGGTGGAGCCTTCGTCGCTGCCGGAATTCGAGCGCCTGCAACAAGCGTTGCGCCGCGGCGAGCGCACCGAAGTGCGCTATGCCGTGCGCCACCCCGAACTGGGCGCGCGCTGGCTGCTGACGCGCGTGGAGCCGGGCGCGCTGGCCGGCGGGCGCGTGACCACCTCGGTGGTGACGCTGGACGTCACCGAGCAGGAAAGTGCACAGCGCCGCAACGAACAGCTGCTGCGCGAGATGACCACCATCCTCGACAGTTCCACCGCCGGCATCGCCTACCTGCGCGGGCCGGTGCTGGTGCGCTGCAACTGGCGCTTCGAGCGCATGCTGGGCTTTGAGCCAGGTGCGGCCGCGGGTGCGACGCTGGAAGAGATTTTGTCGCGCAGCATCGGCCCCATCGACGGCGTGCGTGACGCGTTGCAGGCGCTGGCCCAGGGCAGCGCCTTCGAGGCCGAACTGCCACTCGTGCGCGCCGAAGGCCCGGCACGCTGGTATTCGCTGTCGGTGCGTCGTGCCCAAAGCCAGGGCGAACAGACCGAAGCGGTGGCGGTGTTGACCGACATCACGCGCCTGAAGACCCAGCAGGCCGAACTCGAGCAGTTGCTGCGCGACCGCGAACTGATGTTCAGCCTGTCGGAAGTGGGCATCGTCTATCAGCGCGGTGCGCGCATCGAGCGCGCCAACCAGGCGATGGCCGCACTCACCGGCTGGGCCAGCCCCGAACTGGCCACGCTCGACGCCGCCGAGCTGTACGAGGACACCCGCGCCTGCGTGGACTTTGAAGCCCGCATCACTCAGGGCCTGCGCGAGCACGGCCGCTTTGGCGGCGAAAGGCTGCTGCGCCGGCGCGACGGCCAGCTGCTGTGGGTGCAGGTGGCGGTGCGGCCGGTGGATGCCGACGACGCCGATGCGGGTGTGATCTGCTCCTTTGTTGACATTGACGAGCGGCGCCGCGCGCGCGAGGCGCTGGCGCTGCAGGCCGACCGCACACGCGCCATCCTGAATTCGGTGCTGGTGGGCATCGTCACCGTGTCGGGGCGTGGCATTGAATGGATGAACCGCTCGGCTCGGCGCATGTTCGCCGGTGAGTTGGCCGACTTTGTGGGCGAGCCCATCAGCATCGTTGCCACGCCCGAAGCCGACCACCCTCTGCGCCGGGACGACTGGTTGCACAGGCTGCAGGAAGGCCAAGCCGAAACCTTCGAATGTCGCATGCGTGGGCGCGACGGACGCGAATTCTGGGTCGTCGGCAATGCCGTCCTCACGGGGCCTGGCGCTGACGAAGCCGGCGGCACAGGTGACGAAGTCACTTTCGCACTGCTGGACATCGAACGCCGCCGCCAGGCCGAAGTGAGCATCGCGCAGGCGCAAGCCTCGCTGCAGCGGGTCATCGAAACCGCGCCGCTGGCGATTGCACTCTTCGACGCCGCCACTCTGCGCATGCAGCACGTCAACCAGACCGCCAGCGTCTTCTTCGGCACGCCGCTGGCGCAGTTGCTGGGTGCCACGCCTGAAGGTGCCTGCTCGCCTGCGTTGGCGGCGGCGCTGCGCGGCTGGCTGGCCAGCGTGGCCGCGGATGGCGAGGTGAGTGGCAAGAAGACCCAGCATGAATGGCGCGAGCCGGTGGACCTCTTCGACCATGCCCGCGTCTGGGACTGCCGCCTGACCCGGCTGGACGACGGCGCCGGCACGGCCACCCAATTGCTGCTGGTGGCTACCGATGTGACGGAACAGCGCGCTGCCGAATTGGCGCGCCTGCAGGCGGCCATTGCGCAGCGCGAAGTGCTGGTGCGCGAAGTCCACCACCGCATCAAGAACAACCTGCAGGGTGTGGCCGGGTTGCTGCAACAGACGGCGGTGCGCAACCCTGAAGTGGCTGCCGTGCTGTCGGACGCTGTCAGCCAGGTCCAGGCCATTGCCCAGGTGTATGGCCTGCAGGTAGGTGCCAGCGGCCCGCTGGCGGTGGACGGGCTGCTGCGGGCCATTGCACAGTCGGTGCAGCGCACCTTTGGCCGCGCGATCACGGTGCAGGTGGTGGGCGAGGTACTGCATGAATTGCCCGAAGCGGAGGCGATTCCGGTGGCGCTCACGCTCAACGAGCTCATGACCAACGCCATCAAGCACGGCACCGGCGAGGCACTGCGCTGCACGCTGTTGGCGCAGGGCGACGGCATCTGCATCCGCATCCAGGGGGCCGCCACCTTGCCGCCGGGATTTGACCTGTCGCAACTGCGCAGCGGCGTGGCGGGACTGGGCCTGGTCCGCGCACTGCTGCCGCGGCGCAGCGCCACGCTGTCGCTGCGGCAGGAAGGCGCTGACGTGGTGGCGCAAGTTGAACTGCAGCCGCCGTCCGTGCGCGCACCCCATGCAAGCGATCCGGGCGGGCCGGGCGGCCAGGCCGATCAGACACAATCCGGCGCATGAGCGCAGTCCCCGCAACAGCCAGGCACACCGACGGCACCTCGGCCAGCAAGGGTCGCATCCTGGTCGTCGATGACGACCGGCTGGTGCTGGCCACGGTGACGCACGGCCTGGCGCAAGCGGGCTTTGAAGTCATCGATGCCGACAACGGCGACGACGCCATCCTGCTGGCGCGTGAACACCGCCCCGAGCTGGCACTGCTGGACATCCGCATGGAAGGCAAGAGCGGCTTTGACGTCGCGGCCACGTTGCGCGATGCGTATGCCATCCCCTTCATGTTCCTGTCGGCCTTTGCCGACGAGGCCACGCTCGCCACCGTGAAATCGCTCGGCGCGTTGGCGTACCTCGTCAAGCCACTGGACGTGGGGCAGATCGTGCCGGCGGTGGAGGCGGCATTTGCGCAGCTGCGCAGCGGCAGCACGGAGCCGATGTCGATGCCGGCTGTTGTGCCTGCTCCGACACCCTCGGCGCCGGCAGCCACGCCCCTGGCCGACCCCGTGCCATTGGCCGTGGGGGTGCTGATGCACCGCTATTCGCTGTCGCGACAGGATGCACTGTTGCGCCTGCAACGGCTGGCGGATGAGCAGAAGAAGTCACTGCCCGTGCAAGCGGAACGCTTGCTGGCCGCGGTCGAAGAACTGGCCCGCACCGGCTGATTGGACTGACGCCGCCGGGCGTGTCAGCTGGGCAGCGTGAAGTAGAAAGAAGCGCCGCGACCAGGCTCACCTTCGGCCCAGATATCGCCGCCGTGGCGCTGCACGATGCGCCGCACCGATGCCAGCCCGACGCCGTGGCCCGGGAAGTCGTTGGCGCTGTGCAGGCGCTGGAAGAGGCCGAACAAGCGGTCGGCCGACCGCATGTCAAAGCCGGCACCGTTGTCGCGCACCACCATCGCCGTCGAGTCACCGTGCGGCACCTTGTGCAGAGAGATTTGCGCCACTGAGCTGCGGCCGCTGTACTTCCAGGCGTTGCCCAGCAGGTTTTCCAGCACCAGGCGCAGCAGCGTGGGGTCGCCCCAGGCAGACAGGCCGGGTTCGATGTCGATGTCGGCCACGCGTTCAGGCGCGCTGCGGCGCAGGTCGTCCACCACATAGCCGGCCAGCTGCGTCAGGTTGACACGCTGCCGGGCCAGCGGCTGCTGCGACAGCCGCGCCAGCGTCAGCAGCGCGTCGATCATCAGATTCATGCGTGCGGCGGCGCCCAGCACACGGTCGAGGTGGTCGTTGCCGACACGGTCGAGCAGGCGGCCGTAGTCTTCCTTGACGATGCGCGTGAAGCCTTCGACGACGCGGATGGGCGCGCGCAAGTCATGCGACAGCGTGAAAGTGGTGGTGTCGGTTTCGCGCGCATGGGCCAGCGCGCCGGGGGGCTCTTCGCTCAACCGCGACAGCAGCAGCGCCTGGGGGCCAGGCAGCGTTGGGGTCGCTGGCATCGCAGGGCTCAACGGGCTGATGCGCCACCCTTGTACCTCCGCGGCTTCCAATGTTTGAACAGCCGCCGCCACGGCGGCCGGCAGCTGGGCCAAGGCGCCGGCCAGCCCGCTGCCCACCGTCAGTTGCGGCCAGAGCGTCTGGGCGGCGGGGTTGATCTGCTGAACCTGCCAGCCGTCGGGCGTCATCAAGGCCAGCACGCAGGGCAGCGGGTTGGCGGCCAGGATCGGCGTCAGCGCCTTGGAGGCCAGCCGCAGCGCATCTTCTTCATCTGTCGGCCGCGCGCAGCCCACAAAGCCGGCAAAGCGGCCTTCATCGTCGCTGCGAGGCACGCCGCTCAACGCCCAGCAGAAGCTGCCGGCCTGGCTGGTGGTGGCGCGCAGCCGCAGATCGCGGAAGGACTGGCCGCTGCGCAGGCGCTCAAGCAGCCTGGAGTCGGCCGATGCAGAGTCGAACAGCGCGCAGTCCGAGGTCGGTGGCTGGCCTGCTTCGCGCCAGGCCAGCAGGCGGTGCTGGGCGTCGGTCTGCCACGTGATGCCGCTGCCCAGCTGCTCGGCCTGGCGAAGTGCTTCTCTTGCGGCGCGCAGTGCGCTCTGGTTTTGCATCCTGGCGCGCAGGGCGCCCAGTGTGTAGGCCAGGCCGGCCACCAAGGCGCTGGTCAGCGCCAGCGCCAGCGCAATGAGAAGCCAGCCCGTGGTGTTGAGATGGCTGGCGTTGCTGATGCCACTGATGGGTTGGCCACCGACATCACTGCAACCCGCCAGCAGGGCCATCGCGGCTGCACCGGTCCCGCCGAGTCTTCCGTGCGGGCAAGGGGAGCAAGGATTGGGCATTTGCAGAATTGTACGGACCGTGCGCTGGCCGGACCTGCCTCAAGTTCAAGCGGGTAGGGCCGAAGAAAGCAGTGCAGGCGCAAGTTGCGTTCTCGCCAGCCTGCTGGCCCGCGCCCTCCATTGTTATCCTCCGCCTCACATGACTTCCCAGCCGAATCCGCCTGCGCAACCAGCCGTGGCCGTCAGCCTTGACGCCGCAGCGCTGGCGCGCCTGCGCGAACTGGACCCCGACGGCCGCCACGGCGTGGTCAAGCGGGTGTTGACGGCGTTCGAGACCTCACTGGCGCGCATGCTGACCCAACTTCAGAGCGAGCGTCAAGCCGAACACCCCACCGTGGTGGCAGGCGTGGCCCACATGTTGAAGTCGTCATCGGCCAGTGTCGGCGCGCTGGCGCTGGCCAGTGCCTGTGCCGACATCGAGCTCAAACTGCGCCAAGGTGACGCGTCGTCGCTCCAGGCCGACATATCGAGACTTATCTCCGAAGGTGAATCTGCGTTGCAAGCAGTAGCCGCTATCCTGCGCACTTGAGCCCAGTGCCGCCGATGACGCCCACGCACCCATTCGCCGACGCCAGCCTGCCTACGCAGCCCGAAGTTCTTCTGGTTGACGATGACGATGTCAACTTGCTGCTGACCGCCCTGGCCCTGCGCGAGCGCGGTTTCAAGCTGGTGGAAGCCGGCAGCGGCGAACGCGCCCTTGAACTGCTGCGGGAACGCACGCCCGACATCATCGTGCTCGACGCCATGATGCCCGGTGGCCTGGACGGTTTCGATACCTGCCGCATGCTTCGTCTGATGCCGGGTTTCGAGAACATCCCGGTCTTGATGCTCACCGGCCTGGACGACGACGCATCCATCACGCGCGCCTACGAGGCCGGCGCCACCGACTTCTTCGTCAAGGCCACGCAGTGGAGCTTGCTGGCGGGTCGCCTGCATTACCTGTTGCGCGCTTCGCGAACCCGTATCGAACTGGAGCGCAGCAAGAGCAAGCTGGCACGCGCGCAAGACCTGGCGCGAATGGGAAGTTTCGATTGGCTGCGCGCCAGCGGCGGCATCCTGATGTCGCCCGAGGCGCTGCGTGTCTTCGGCTTCGGGCCGCAGGAACATGTGAGCCTGCGTGTGCTGCTGCGCATGGTGCCGCAGGACGACCGCCGCGTGCTGCTGCGGCAGTTGCACGAAGCGCTGCGGCACACCTCGGTGGTGACGACCGACGTGCCCATCGTGCTGCTGGACGGTCGCCAGCGCATCATCCACGCCGAAGCCGAACCGGAGTTCAACGAACATGGCCAGGGTGTCGGTTACTCCGGCATCGTGCAGGACGTGACCGACCGCCGCCAGGCCGAAGACAAGATCCGCCAGCTGGCCAACTTTGACGCGCTCACCGGCCTGCCCAATCGGCGCCAGTTGATCTGGCGCGCAGAGCGGGCGCTCGAACAGGCGCGCCGCATGCAACATCAGTTTGCGCTGCTGCTGATCGACCTGGACCGCTTCAAGGTCATCAACGACACACTCGGCCACGGCGCCGGGGATGAGCTGCTGGTCGAAGTGGGCCGCCGCCTGCGCGCCTGCGTGCGCCACAGCGACCAGGTCATGGAAGGCGCGCTCGAAGCCGTGGGCGTGCGGTCGCACCGCTCGCTGGAAGCCGTGGGCCGGCTGGGTGGCGACGAGTTCGTCGCGCTGCTGCCCGAGGTAGCCGCCGACCAGGACGCAGAACGTGTCGCCCAGCGTGTGCTGGAAGCGCTGCGCGAACCCATCTTCGTCAGCGGCCAGGAGTGTTTCGTCACTGCCAGTGTGGGTGTGGCGATCTATCCCCGCGACGGCAATTCGGTGGTGGACCTGCTGCGCAATTCCGACATTGCGATGTATTCGGTGAAAGCCCAGGGCCGCAATGCATCGGCGATTTACAGCCCCACGCTGGCCGGCCAAGGGCGCCAGAAGCTGGAGCTGGAAACGGCGCTGCACAAGGCGCTGGAACGCGAAGAGCTGGTGCTGCACTACCAGCCCAAGATCGACGTGCGCGGTGCCCGCATGGTGGGCGCCGAAGCGCTGATGCGCTGGCAGCGCGGCGACACGCTGGTGCCGCCGGGCGAATTCATCCCACTGGCCGAAGACACCGGCCTGATCGTGCCGATGTCCGAATGGGCGCTGCGCGAAGCCGCGCGCCAGGCCCGGCTGTGGCAGGACGCGTTCGGCTTTGCCGATTCCATCGCCGTCAACATGCCCAGCCGGCTCTTTGAGCGCACCGACCTCGTCGAACATATCCACCAGTGTGTCACCCAGTACGGCGTGCCGCACCGCGTGATCCACCTCGAGATCACCGAAGACAATCTGATGAAGGAGCTGCAGAACGTCATCCCGTCGCTGCACCGCTTGAACGAGATCGGTGTCGAGATTTCCATCGACGACTTCGGCACCGGATATTCGTCGCTGGCTTACCTGACGACGCTGCCGATCTCTGAACTCAAGATCGACCGCAGCTTTGTGCGTGACCTGGGCATCACGCCGCAAAGCTCGGCCGTGGTCACGGCCATCATCGCGCTGGCGCGGTCTTTGGGCCTGCGCGTGGTGGCCGAAGGAGTCGAGACGCTGCGTCAGATGGAAGTGCTGCACCGCCTGGGCTGTGGCGTGATGCAGGGCTTCCTGTTCAGCCGCCCGGTGCCGGCTGAAGAGTTGCAACGCTGGCTGGAGCAGACCGTGTTGCCGCGCAAGGCACCGTGGATCGGCACTGCACTGAACGGTGACGTCGGCGGCACGGACTTGCCGCGCGTCGTCAACGGGCGGCCCAAGCGCTAGCGGGGGTGGGAAGCGTGGGTCTGTCTGTGGAAGCGCCGCGCGCCAGCGCGGCGGTCCTGGCCAAGGGTGCCTTGCGGCGGCTGCTTGAAGCCCGCATGGAGCCGACGCCCGAAAACTATGCCCGCGCCTATGCCGAAGAAGGTGGCCAGCCCGCAGGGCCCGGGGCCGATGGCAATGCCACGGTCCTGGCCACCAGCACCGCCTGGGCGCAACTGGTGGACCGCTTGGCCAGGAACCTGCAGCGCGGCGGCCGCCAGTGGACGGCGGCGCGGCGCCGCGACAGCCTCCAGCGCGTGCTGGACGGCAGCCGCAGTGACGCCAACCGCATGCAGCAGCGGCTGCAGTCGCTGATGACGGCCTGGGAGGCCGACAGCACGGTGGACCCCACGGTGGCCGACGCGGACGGCGCGGCCGCGCCGCTCGATGCATTGGCCCCGGCGTCGCTTGTCGCGATCGCCGAAGGGGATGCAGGCGTGACCACCAACGATCAGTGGCCGCCGCTGGTGGCTGCCCTGGAGAGCACGCTGCGCGTTGCACTGCCGGCCCAAGACCCGCGTGCTGCTGAACTGGCCGGCCAGCTGGGTGTGGTGGCCGACGCGGTGGCCCGCGACGGCGCAACGCCCCAGCACGTCGCCGCGATCACGTCCTTGTGCGAACAGGCCCGCCGCCTGCTGGGGCAAGGGCATCGCCAGGTGGACCAGCTGGTGCAGCTGTGCCGTGAGCTCAGCGAAGGCATGGTCGAACTGGCAGAAGACGACAGTTGGGCCCGAGGCCAGTGCCAGAGCCTGCAGCAGGCTCTGGACGGGGACCTCAGCCTTCGAGGCTTGCGCTCTGCGGCGGTGATGCTGGCTGAAACCCGCCAACGCCAGCAGCGTGTGCACAGCGAGCGCAGCGCCGCGCGGGCAACCCTGAAGCAGCTGATCCACGGCATGCTGCAAGGCGTGGCCGACCTGGGCGCCCATGCCGGCCGCTTCCAGCAGGTGACGGCGCAACACGCGCAAGACATCGAACAGGCCGACACCTTGGAAGGCCTGGCCAGCGTGGTGCAGACCATGCTGGAAGACACGCGCACGGTGCAGGTGGCGGTGGCGCAATCGCAAGAGCGGCTGCAGGCTGACGGCGACAAGGCGGCAGCGCTGGAGGCGCGGGTGCGCGAACTGGAAGGCGAACTCAAGCGCCTGTCCGATGAAGTCTCCACCGACATGCTGACGCAAGTGGCCAACCGGCGCGGCCTGATGCAGGCCTTCGAGATTGAAAGTGCACGCTGCCAGCGCGAAGCGGGCACGGCCCTGGCGGTGGGCCTGATCGACATCGACAACTTCAAGCGGCTCAACGACACGCTGGGCCATGCGGCCGGCGACGTCGCCTTGCAGAGGCTGGCCGCGGCGGTGCGCGACCGCCTGCGCCCGGTCGATCACCTGGCGCGCTTTGGCGGGGAAGAATTTGTCGTCCTGATGCCCGGCACGGCAGTAGAAGAAGCGAGCCAGGCACTGACCCGCTTGCAGCGCGGCCTTTCCGAAGCCCTGTTCCTGCATGAAGGGCGAGAAGTCTTTGTGACATTTTCTGCGGGCGTCACGGCGTGGCGGGCGGGTGAGCCTCTGCAGCCAGCGCTTGAGCGCGCCGACGAAGCGCTGTATGAGGCCAAGCGAACCGGCAAGAACCGCACGTGCATGGGATGAGCGTCGTCGCCAGGCGCTGACGCCAATGGACACAACCCTGACTCAAGCGGCACCCATACTGCGCCGACAACCCGGCCATACCGCCGGTCCTGCCAGTTCTGCCGGCTTTCCCAGCTGTTTGCCTGAACCTGTATGAGCGCCCTCCTGAAGTTCATCGACCCCTTGCGCCACGCGGTGGCCGCTTTCTTCAAGCATGACCTGGCGCTGCGCCGTGACGACGCTGGCCTGCAAATCGTGCTGGAACCCAAAGTCGAAAACGGGCCGAAGAAAAAATCGAAGAAGGGCAGCCGCGAAGACGCTGCGCAGCGCAAGGACACAGTGGAGCTGGCGCTGGTGCTGGAACAGTTGGGTACGCTGCTGTCAGAACTGCCCGAGACCCGCCAGACGATGCGGCCGCTGGTCTTTGTCGAACAGGCGCTGCAGAAGAAGGGCCTGCGGGCGCTGCACAAGCTGCCGCTGGGCGTGCTGCAGCGCGCGCTCGAACAGCTTGAAGCGCTGGTGACGAACTGGTCGCCCGTGGGCCTGGCCAACCTGCGGTCGAAGATGGCAGTTGCGATCCTCGACCGCGAGCACATGGACCCCGACGCCGAGGCCGATGCCTACCGCACCGCCGCCGTCATCGATGCCGCGGTGGAAGACGAACCCCCACTGCCCGATGTGCGGGCCGTCAGCGACGACGAAGCCCTGGCAGCCGCCTATGCCGCGATGGGCGCGTCGCCACCCACGGGCGAGATCGAATTCCAGGGCGAGCTGGGCTCCCTCTCCGCCAAGGCCATGGCTGCGCCTTTGCCGCGCCACGGCGTGTCGGCGGGCGAGATCCAGCTGCTCGAAGTCAAGGCCTGAGGCCGGGCGGCCCGTCAGGGTCGCGGATGGCGGATGGCGGATGGCGGACGGGGCCTGCAGCTGCGGCCACGGGTGTCGCGCGTCACAGGGCAGGGTGCTATCTACCTGCCGGCGCAGCGCGGAGCCCGCCATCGTGCTGCTCGACCAGGTCCCGGGCGTGCACCCGATGGAACCGGGCTAAATCACGCGCTTTGCCGCCGAACGCCTGGCGACGATGGGCTGCGCCGTGCTCAGCCTCTGCTCGGGGCTCGAGCGGGGCTATTTCGACACCAGCCTGTTGCCGAAGTTTGAAGCCGAACACGCGCGGGCCTGGCCGGAAGCCGATGTGCACGGCATCGACATCGGCGCGTCGATGGTGCGGTATGCAGATGGCCGTGCCGAATCGCTGAGCATCAAGGCGCACTTCTCGCGGCAGGACATGGCGGTGCTGAAGTTCCCGAGTGAGGGACAGCCAACCGTGTCTGCAACCGCCGAGCATGCGCCGCATTCACCGCGCCCACGGGCACCTGGCCCTGCAGGATGTGGGCGACCTGCTGCACGGTTTCCAGCGCCTGGTGTTCAATGGCCGGTGGCGTCAGCCCGCCGATGTGCGGCGTGGCGATGACACGCGGGTGACGCGCCAACTCGGTGCTGGGCATCTGGTCGGGCGCGCGGCCCACGTCCAGCGCGCAGGCCGCCAGGTGGCCGCTGTCCAGGGCCTGCAGCAGCGCGGCTTCATCGACCAGGTTGCCGCGCGAGGGGTTGATGAACACGGCGCCCGGTTTCATCGCTGCAAAGGCGGCCTGGTTCATCAGGTTCTCAGTTTCGGGTGCAGCGGCGGCCAGGCAGACGACGAAGTCGGCCTGCGCCAGCAAGGTGTTGAAGTCCACCTGCTGCAACGCCGCGTTGGTCACCCGTGTGTGCGGGTCGTTCACCAGCACGCGCATGCCAAACGCCAAGCCCAGGTCAGCCAGGTGGCGGCCGATCTGGCCGTGGCCGATGAGACCCAGCGTGGCACCGCGCAACTCGCGGCCCATCCGCGGGACCGGTGTGGCGCCGGCGCGATACTGCAACGTGGCGGTGCTGATGTGGCGGCTCAGGTCGAGCATGACGCCGATGGTCCATTCCGACACCGCCGCCATGAAGCCCGCGCTGGCCCGAGTGACCAGGATGCCTTGCGTGCTGGCGGCTTCGACGTCCACGTTTCGGATGTCCACAGCGCAGCGGCAAAAAGCAACCAGCTGGGGCAGCCGCGCCAGCAGCGCCGCGCTGCCTTCGGCGCGGCGGTCGCTGACGATGATGTCGCAGCCTTGCGCGGCAGTCGCCAGCGTCTCTGCGGTCCACGCCAGTTCGCTGGCGTTGCAGCGCACGTCGGCCAGTTGCTGCAGGGCGGCAAGTGCGCGCGGGCCGTAGTAGTTGGCCAGGGCAAGGGGGCTGTGGGTCAGGAAGACGGTAGGGCGGTTCACGGTTCGGCCTCTCTCCTTCTTTGGGTTCGGCGCATTCTCTTCACGCTGCGGTCATGCTGCCCCGCACCAGGGCTTCCACCAGCGCATTGACGCGTCGGGCTGCTGCGGTGGCCATTGCGAAGCTAGGGATCATCCCCTGTCGGAGGGGTTTACAGCTTCCGCTGCGCGGGGGGCAAAGCGATCCACCATGTGCGTGGTGTTTCTTCCAGGCCTATGTTTCATAGGGTTTTTTTGTATTTTTCCGGCATTGGCATCAAATTTGCGATGGTCCCCAAGTAGTTTGCCGGCCCCGTGCTGAGTTTCACCACCTTCGGCAGCTTGCCGGCGGCCAACTTTGGCGGCACGGGCATCCCGAATAACGCCGTGGCCATCACGACCGTCGGTGGTGCCACCGTTCCCGGAGTCACCCTTGGCCTGACCGCCACCCAGCGCTTTGCCGAACCTGCCGTCACCAACAACGGCGCGGGCGTTTTCCAGGCCGTGACCGGCGCGTACGCCGCAGGTGACAACCTGGCCCGGTGGAGCTTCAATCTCTTCGTCGGCGGCCCAAGCCTCACCGCATTCAGCTACAGGTTGTTTGGCGACTACAGCGCCGCTGTCGGTGATGCAGACACCACCTATCAAGACATCTCTGGCTATCTGGGTCTGGCCGACAGCCTGTTGACGCCCGGCACGATCCAGAACTCTGAAAATCTGGGCTTCGGCACCACTTTCGCTCAGTTCGACCCGAACGTCTCTGGCCAATACGGTTTCATCTTGGCCGCCTACCAAGGCAATCAAGAAGTCGGCCGCTCCGCCATTCTTGTCAATGTGGGCACGGTGCCTGAGCCTGCCAGCCTCGCGCTGGTGGGCGTCGCCTTATTGGGCGTGGTGGGCAGCATGCGCCGCCGCCGCTGAACAACCGCACGATCCGCTTGCAAAAAGCCCGACTCTGTCGGGCTTTTTCATGCCCGCCGCGCTTGATGGCCATGCGATCGACGCAGACCCCGGGAGGCCATAAAGCAAGCCTTGTCAAGCACAAGGTGCACACACCGGGTCGCAGAATGGCCGCATGGTCAAACGTCTGCGCACTGCAAGCTGGGCCCGCGTCTTTGAACGCAGCATGACGGCGCTGGCACGTAGCGGGCTGAAGGCTGCCCGCCAGACGGTGCGGCAAGCGCTGAAGGCGACGCCGCCGAAGAAGCGGGTCGCAGCAAAGGCCTCAAAGCCTGCAAAGCCGACAAAGCCTGCAGTGGCACGACAACCCAGACAGCCCGCAGCACAGCCCGGCTGGACCACCGGCGTGGCCCTGGGCGCAGCGGGTGCACGGCGCTACGCACTCTTTCGCCCACCCGGTGTTGCTGCGGGCGAGCAGTTGCCTCTGCTGGTGATGCTGCACGGCTGCGGCCAGGACGCCAAGAGTTTCGCGCAGAGCACCCGCATGAACACCGTGGCGGCGCGCGAGGGCTTCATGGTGCTGTACCCCGAACAGGACCGGCTGGCCAACCCGCAAGGCTGCTGGAACTGGTTCGACACCACGACGGGCCGCGCTGTTCAGGAGGCGGCGCTGATCCTGCGCGCCATCGACCAGGTCTGCCTGCTGCACGCGGCCGACCGCGACCGGGTGGCGATTGCAGGCCTGTCCGCCGGTGCCAGCATGGCCGCGCTGGTGGTGGCGCGCCACCCGGGGCGTTTCAAGGCCGTTGTCATGCATTCGGGCGTCGCGCCGGGCACGGCACATTCGACGTTGTCGGCACTGGGGGCCATGCAGGGCAGGCGCAGCACACGGCCCTTGGACAAGCCGCTGCCCACCGCGCCGTTGGCGACACACACCCCGTGGCCGCCACTGCTGGTGATCCACGGCTCAGCCGACCGCGTGGTGTCGGCGCGCAATGGGCAGGCTGCGGCGCAGCAATGGGCCCATGCGGCGGGCGCCCGCGCCAGCCCGGCGCGCAACGTGCGGCGTGGCGAGCGATTCCCGATGACCGTGGCGGACTACAAAAACAAAGGCCGGCTTGCCGTCACGCGGGTGGAAGTTGCTGGGCTGGGCCACGCCTGGAGCGGCGGCGCAGCGAACCTGCCCTACGGCGACAGCCGCGGGCCCGATGCGTCACGCATGGTGTGGGCCTTTGTGAACAAGCAGTTCTTGATGACGCGCAAAGGCTGATCAATACGACCGTGGCAGCTTGAGCACGTGCTCGGCCCCATAGGCCAGGATCATGTTGCTGGAGATCGGCGCCACCTGGTACAGCCGCGTTTCGCGGAACTTGCGTTCGACGTCGTATTCGCAGGCACAGCCGAAACCGCCGTGCATCTGCAGGCAGACGCTGGCAGCTTCTCAACTGGCTTTTGCCGCCAGGTGCTTGGCCATGTTGGCCTGCGCGCCGCAGGGCTCATGAGCGTCGAAGAGTTTGCAGGCCTGCCAGCGCATCAGGTCGGCGGCTTCGACCTCGATGTGCGCTTCGGCAATCGGAAACTGCACTCGTGCGGGATCTCCGGGTTGTCGAAGAAAAGTTCGTTGGCCTCGTGGTTGACCATGCTCGAGGGAACAGCACCCACGCTGCTCGCACCGGCGCGTCGGCGATCTGACGTTGCGGCTACATCTGTGCCAACGGGATGCCTGCAGCTCTTTCGTCGGCATGCAAGGCTGCGATCAGCAGCGCCAGGTCATGGTCCATGCGTTCGAGCGTCTTGGCGTCCAGCGTCGCCAGCGCGTCGGGCAAGACGCCGGCAAAGGGACCTGGCGCTTTTCGCAGCACGCGCATGCCGGCGGGCAGGATGCGGAGCTGCACGGCCCGGCGGTCCGGTGCATTCTTCTCGGCCGCGATCATGTCTGCGGTCACCAGGGCCTTGACGAGATTGCTGGCCGTGGTCTGGTGCACGTCCATGAACGCGGCCAGGCTGTTCACGCCCATGCCCGGATGGGCCCGAATGACGCTCAGCGCCCAAAGCTGCGCACCGCCGACACCGGCCTTCTTCTCGACCTGTTGGAAGTGCGTCTTGACTGCATTGAAAACGAGGCGGAATCGCCGCAGCACGCGCACTTCGGGTGGGCTCAGGTTCCGCTCAGCAACGGAGCTGGCAGTTTTTGCCGGGGCGACAAGTTTCTTGGTGACCATGCAGGAATCATAGGTGCCAGGCGGATAACAACGTGCGGGAACGGTTCCGCATCGCCGAGGCACTCAGACCCGAGTGCGCAAAAAACGGGGCCCCACGCAAGGACCCCAACGAACAGGTCACAACTCCTTGTCGATCGACTCCATTGAAGCATCGGACGACACGTGGATATATTTGTTGGAATGCTTCCGCAAGCCCTGGAGAACCCGACCCAGCCACACCTCACTTCACCGGGTACTGAAGATCGGCGCGTCGATTCTGCGCCCACGCCGTTTCCTCACGGCCAGTGGCTTTGGGTTTCGCCTCTCCCCAACTGATGGCCTCCAACTGCGAGTCCTTGACACCGTAGATTCGCAAGGCGCGCAAGACCGCCTGTGCCCGCTTCTGGCCAAGCGAAAGGTTGTATTCCGACCCGCCACGCTCGTCGGCGTAGCCCTCGATCTTGATCGCGACTTTCGGGTTCGACGCCAGGAACTTGCCTTGTCGTTCGACCAAGGCGGCGTAGTCCGGCTTCACCGTGAAGTCGTCGAAGTCGAAGTACACGCTGCGCTCGGTGGAAATGCTGCTCTTGGGATCGAGGTAGGCAGGCAGCGTCACTGTGGCGACGTTGGAGGAAGGCGCCATCGGCCGCGGTGTAGCCGGTGGTGCCAAGGCCGCTGCCATGGGCGCGGGTGCTGCAGCTGCCTTCACCGGGGTCGGTACCGGGGGCGGCGTCACCGGTGTGCTGCTGCAGGCAGCCAACAACGCCACCAGGGCGGCCATGAGAATGGTTGAATTGGCGTGGTTCATTGAGAAATCTCCAAAGTGTTCGTCCGATGGCTGGTGTGACGGGCCGATGCCGCCGCGCTGCACTTGCTCATGAAGCCAATACATTCTGACAAATGCATAGGTGGAACTCAAGGCCTCGACTTCTTATGCCAGCCTCCGTCGCACTGACGACCTCTTGCCGCCGACTCATGCAAGGATCGCAAGCGCGCGCTCGAGCAGCATCGCCATCTCATGAGGTCCTTCGAGACAGTAGCGGGCTCGACTGTTCGGATCTTCGCGGCCGATCCGCAGCGTTAGCCAGTGCGCGGGCGCGCAGACGAAGACCGGTTCGTCATTGACATCGTCCCCAGCAAAGAAGGCCGCAGACGCGCCGAGACGCGCCACGAGAGCCTGCACGGCCCGAGCTTTGTCGGGCGCATCTGCGGCCACTGCATTCACGACCATCTTGCCGGCAAAGAAGCGCAAGCCAGTAGGTGCAGGCGTCAGCAGATCAGTGATCAGCTGCTGCGCGCGCGTCCGGTCGCGAGATAGGCGGTAATGCAGCGCAATCGACAAACCTTTGTCCTCCACCGCGACGCCGGCCGCATGCAGCAGGTCGCCGTGCGCCCGCAAAGTGGCTCTGAACGCGTCCAGTTGACTGGCCCGGGCGCAGGCAAGCGTGCCGCCACTCGCGGCGACGGTGTCTTCCTCGGCACCATGGTTGCCGACGATGAACTGTGGCTCGAAGCCCAGACGCTCGCGCACATCGGCCACCGCGCGGCCGGTGATGATGGCAACGGGCAGCCTGGTGGCCAGTGCTTTCAGTCGTGTGGCCACGGCTGCGGAGATGCGCGCGTCGTCTGGCCGCGCCACGATGGGCGCCAGGGTGCCGTCGAAGTCGAAGGCCATCAAGGGCTGCAGCCGCAAGACGGCTGTTAGCGCGGCCTCGCCTTCGGCTGTGAACAAGTGCTGCATCGCCTCCATCAGCCCACCTGGTGCCGCTTCACGCGCGCCTCGATGCGTGCCCGCAGTCGCCAGCGTCCGGCGTCGGCCAGCATGCGCCCGGCCCACCGAAAGACGTTGAATTCGCGCACCGTGCTGCGCAGGCTGGCCATGCGCTCGCGCTGTTCCGCAACGGGCATGGTGGCGGCACGGTGCAGTGCGTCGGCGGTCTCTTCCACGTGGTAAGGGTTCACGATCAAGGCCTCGGCCAGCTCGCGCGCGGCACCGGCAAAGCGGCTCAGGACCAACACGCCCTGCAGATCGTCGCGTGCCGCGACGAACTCCTTGCAGACCAGGTTCATGCCGTCGTGCAGGCTGGTCACGACACAGATGTCTGCCGCGCGGAACAGCTCCGTCACCGCGTCGTGTTCATGGTGCGTGGCCAACAGGTGCACAGGCTGGTATCCGGGTTGGCCGAAGCGCTGGTTGATGCGTTCGGTGACACGCTGGATGCGTTCCTGAAAACTTCGGTATTCATCCAGTGCCGTGCGCGTGGGCGCCGCCACCTGCACGAAGACAAAGCGGCCGATCCACTCGGGCCACTTCACGAGCAGGCGCTCGACGGCGTTCAGCCGCTCCAGGATGCCCTTGGTGTAGTCGAAGCGGTCCACGCCCACGGCCAGGCAGATGTTGGCTGGCAGGCCCAGGCGCTGGACCACGCGTCGGCGGCACGCATCGACGCTGGACCACCCCGCGACCGCGGCGTCGCCGGGCCACTCGATGGAGATGGGGTAGCTCTCCACCAGCGTTTCTTTTTCGCGAAAGGCAATGGTCGAATGCTCGTGCTCAATGCGCGCCTCCAGGTAGCGATCAACTGTCTCGATGAAGTTCTTGCAGTGAAAGCGCGTATGAAAGCCGAGGATCGTGCTGCCCAGCATGCCCTCCAGGATCTCGCGGCGCCAGGGACAGATGCCGAAGGATTCCGGGTTTGGCCAAGGGATGTGCCAGAAAGTCAGGATAGTGGCCTGAGGCAGCTTCTCGCGGACCATCGCCGGCAGCAAAGCGAAGTGGTAGTCCTGCACCAGCACGACAGGATCCTCGCTGCGCGCCTCGGCCACCACCGCATCGGCAAAGCGCTGATTGACGGCTTTGTATGCTTCCCAGTCCGACTCACGAAAAACCGGCCGCACGTGGGCCACGTGGCACAGGGGCCACATGCCTTCGTTGGCGAAGCCGTAGTAGTAGCCCTGTTCCTCTTCGGCCGTCAGCCAGATGCGGCGCAGCCAGTAGTCGTCTTGCCCGGGGGGCACCAGCACGCGGTCTTCGGCATTCACGACCTCGCGGTCAGCGCTGCCGCTGCCATGCGCGATCCAGGTGCCGGAACACGCTCGCATCACGGGCTCGACGGCGGTGACCAGGCCGCTGGCCGGCCGCTTGACGACGATGCCTTCGGGGCCTCGTTCGTGGATGTAGGGCTCGCGGTTGGAGACCACGATCACCTGGTCTCCGCTGAGTTGGGTGTGCAGCAGCGTGCGCAAACGCTCGGCTGTCCACTCCGCGTCAGGTCCTTGAGAGCGGCGGAATTCGTCTTCCATGTCGCGCAGCCTGGCGCGCAGGTCGGCAGCAAACGGCGCCAGTTCGGGCGCGGACGACGCGCCCGACAGCAATGGGCTGAGCAGACCCTCGCCACGCATCAAGGCGCGCGCGCCGTTGACCCAGCCGCGCCAGCTCAGTTGCGCCACCACCACCGTGATGATGGCGATCACGAGGCCCAGCCCGGCTATCAATCCGATGAGGTAACGACGCGTGTCCTGACTGCGACGCTCGATGAAGCTCATGTCGTGCAGCAGGACCAGCTGGCCCATCAGCACTGACGCAGGCAGCGCCTGGGGGGTGGACGCTGCCGGCTCCAGGCTGGGCACGGCATCGTCTGGGATGACCTCGGGCGCCGGATTGAACCGCACGACGGGCTGCGGCGGCGGTTGCGGTTGCACCATCACATCGTGGACCCCGACATGAACGGCGCCACCGGTCAGCGCAAGCCGCGGTTCGGCATTGCGGGCCAGGTCGGCGGCCGCTGCGCAGCTCAGAGTCGCCGGGAAGCTGTCGGTCCGCTGCAGCAGCCGCCCCTGGGTGCTGCACAGGCCCACGGCGAACAGCCGTTCATCCTGGACGGTGCGGTCGAACAGGGGCTGAAGCCGTGCCGGCTTGCCCGCAATCAGGGCGTCGGCAACGGAGTCCGACAGCGCATTCGCGACCAGCACGCCGCGGCTGTTGAGGTCGCGACTGAACCAACGCAGCGTCACCTGGTCCATCAGCGGCACGGCCAGATAGGAGGCGGCAACCAGCACCGCCACCAGCGGGGCCAGGAAGCGCAGCTGGAGCCGAAAGGTCTTCAAGGCCATGGCCGCCATCAGGAATGCCACGCTTGTCGCAGGCAAGGCAGGGTCATTGCGTCTCCTTGTATATTGCGACAAATATACATGCTGGCCGTCAACATGCAGGCGTCATCGGCCCTCACCGGGAAAGGTCACACATGAAAGAGCTGTCTGCTGCGCCGCGTCCCGCCGCCGGCTTGGATCTGGCCTTGATCGGCAACTGCACGGTCAGCGCACTGGTCGATCGCAGGGGCAGCATCGTCTGGTGTTGCATGCCGCGCTTTGACAGCACACCGGTCTTCGACGCCTTGCTGCACAGTGCCGAGGGGTTGCCGCTGGACGGTGCGCTGACCGTCGAACTGGAAGGGCTGTCGCGCACCGAGCAGAGTTACGACCCGGGCACCGCCATCGTGCGCACGCAACTGTGGGACGACCGCGGCCAAGGCATCGAGCTGGTGGACTTCGCGCCCCGCTTCGTCAATCGCGACCGTGTCTTCCGTCCGGCCCAGTTGGTACGCCGGGTGCGGCCGCTGGCCGGGCACCCGCGCGTGCGTTTCACCGTGCGTCCGCACGGCGACTGGGGCGCGGCGCCACCCACGATCACACGTGGCAGCCACCACCTGCGCTTCGTGATGCCGGAGCTCACGCTGCGCCTGAACACCAGCGTGCCGCTGACCTACCTGCTCGACGGCACCTGGTTCGCGCTGGCCGGTCCGGTGAGCCTGCTGCTCGGGCCCGACGAGACGCTGGCCGGTGGCATCGACGACACGGCGCGTGAATTCGAAGAGCAGACCGCCCTGTACTGGCGCCACTGGTCGCGCCGCCTGGCGGTGCCGCTGGAGTGGCAGGACGCGGTGATCCGCGCGGCCATCACGCTCAAGCTGTGTCAGTTCGAGGAAACCGGCGCCATCGTCGCCGCGATGACCACCAGCATCCCCGAGGCGCCGAACAGCGGGCGCAACTGGGACTATCGCTTCTGCTGGCTGCGCGACGCGTTCTTCGTCGTCCGGGCACTGAACAGCCTGTCGGAAGTCGGCACGATGGAGGGCTATCTCAACTGGCTCTACAACGTGGTGCGCGGCGCCGAAGGCGGCCGTGTGCAGCCGCTGTACGGCATCGGTCTGGAGAAGTCACTGCCCGAATCGGTTGTGGCACGCGCCGCCGGTTACCGCGGGATGGGCCCCGTGCGTGTGGGCAACCAGGCGCAGGAGCACTCCCAGCACGACGTGTACGGCAGTGTCGTGCTCGGCGCGGCGCAGGCCTTCCACGACCACCGCCTGTTCCGCCGCGGTGACGCCACCGACTTCACGGCTCTGGAAGTGATGGGCGAGCAGGCCTGGGCGCTTCACGACAAACCCGACGCGGGCATCTGGGAGCTGCGCACGCGCGCCCGGGTGCACACCTCGTCGGCGCTGATGTGCTGGGCGGCGTGCGACCGGTTGGCCCGCATCGCGGTGGTGCTGGGCATGCCCGAGCGGGCTGCGCTGTGGCAGCAGCGGGCCGCCACGATTCATGCCGCCATCACCACGCACGCCTGGAACGAGAAGCGGCAAGCTTTCGCCGAGAGCCTGGGCGGCAGCGACCTCGACGCCAGCGTGTTGCTGATGGGCGAGGTGGGCTTCCTGCCACGCCAGGATCCGCGTTTCATCAGCACCGTGAACGCGATGGAGGCCTCTCTGTGCGATGGCCCGTTCATGCGCCGCTACGAGGCCGAGGACGACTTCGGCCGACCCGAGGTGGCATTCAACGTCTGCTCGTTCTGGCGTGTCGATGCGCTGGCGCGCATCGGCCGCAAGGACGAGGCCAGAGCGGCCTTCGAGGCCTTGCTGGCGCGCCGCAACCATGTCGGCCTGCTCAGCGAAGACCTGGATGCGAAGACCGGCGAGCTGTGGGGCAACTTCCCGCAGACCTACTCGATGGTCGGCATCATCAACGGCGCGGTGCGCCTGTCTGCACCTTGGGACAGCGCGGTATGAGCGGGTTGCAGGACTCGTGGAATGAGCTAGCGGGCCACCTGCCGGGCCTGGGTGGCGTCGCCACATCGGGCCTGCGCATCCTCATCATCGTCGTGGTCGCCTGGTTGGCGATTGCGGCGGCGCAGCGCGCCATCCGGGGCCTGCGCATCCGCATTGCCAGCCGCCTCGGCGACCGCGAATCCGTCCAGCGCGCCGAGACCCTGGGTCGCGTGTTCAGGTACCTGGCCGCGGTGGTCGTGTCACTGCTGGCCGGCACGCTGGTGCTGAGCGAAATCGGCGTCAGCGTGGCGCCCATCCTGGGGGCCGCCGGTGTGGCCGGCCTGGCGGTGGGCTTCGGCGCGCAGAGCCTGGTGAAGGACTACTTCACGGGCTTCTTCCTGCTCGTCGAAGACCAGATCCGCCAGGGCGATGTGGTGAAGCTGGGTGACCATGCCGGGCTCGTGGAACAGGTGACCCTGCGCTACGTTCAACTGCGCGACTACGACGGCCATGTGCACTTCGTGCCCAATGGCAGCATCACCAGCGTGGTGAACATGGGCCGTGGCCATGCACAGGCGGTGGTGGACGTGGGTGTGGCCTACAGCGTCGATGTCGATGCGGCGATGGCGGTGATGCAGGCAGTTGCGAGCGAGATGCGCCGCGACGCGGATCAGGCGACCCGCATCCTGGGTGATCTGGAGATGGCCGGCGTCGAACGCTGGGCCGACTCTGCGGTTGTGATTCGCGCACGCATGAAAGTTGCCCCGCTGGAGCAGTGGAACGTGCGCCGGGAATTCTTGCGCCGCCTGAAGAACGCCTTCGACCGTGCCGGCATCGAGATTCCGTTTCCGCAGCTCACGTTGCACCGGCCGGCGCGGCGTCGCGCATGTGAACCCGGCGGCGTCCCGGCCCTGGATCAACGCTGTTGATGCAGACCCAGTTGCCGCCGCACTTGCCGCAACGGTGCGGCCCACCCGTCTTTTAAGGGTTGCGCAATCAGTCAAGGCGCAGCGCGGCCCATGCGTTCGCTGGTCGTGCTGGCCAGTGCTTCAGACAGTCGCGGGCACACTGTGCGCGGGTGCTGCCCTCAGACAACGTCAATCTGGTTGCCGCAGTTCTCTTTGCGGTCGCACTGCTCCATACCTTTGCGGCCGCGCAGTTCGAGCGCCTGGCCCACCGGTACCCGGGGCACGCCGGACTCTTCCACCTGCTCGGCGAGGTCGAGGTGGTGTTCGGCTTCTGGGCCATCGTGCTCGTGCTGGCGATGGCCTTCCTCAGGTCTCGCATGCGGTAGGCCATGATCGTCTCGGCATGGGCCAGCGGCACTTCACCCACGCCTTCGCGATGGGACGCCACCACTCCGCAGCACCACCAGATGACGGTCTCGCGGTTGTCGCGTGACGCGAACATCCGGCGGTAGGTGTCGAAGAGGTCCATGGTCTGCCTGCGGCGTGCGAAGCCTGCAAGGGTGCCTGAATCGCCACGCGCTGGCGCGGCCGCTTCACCGAACGATGGATAGAGCCGCCCGGGCCAACAGGGCATCAACGCGGCGCGGCCGCGGCCACCGGCCGCAGCAAGGCTTCATCGTGTGCCAGCAGGTGCGCTTCAGCGCGCTCGATGATGAAGTAGCGGAAGGCTTCGGCCGCCGGCGACAGCACGCGCGACTGCAGGTGCACCACGTTCCACATCCGCATCAGCGGTGTGCCTTCGACGTCCAGCACGTGCATCAGCCCGCTGCGCACTTCCAGGCCAATGGTGTGCAGCGACAGGAAGCTCAAGCCCATGCCGGCCATCACCGCCTGCTTGATGGTTTCGTTGCTGGACATCTCCATCGTGATGCGCGGCTCGAAGCGGTGTTCGGCAAAGAACATCTCCATCGCGTTGCGCGTGCCCGAACTTTGTTCGCGCACGATGAAGGCGTGGCCTTCCAGCGCGCTGACCGGCGGATGGCCCAGGCGCAGCAGCGGGTGCCTGGGCGGGCACACAAAAACGAGCGGGTGTGCGGCAAAGGCTTCTGATCGGGTGACGATCTCCTTGGGCGGCCGGCCCATCACCGACAAGTCCACCTCCGCCGCCTGCATCAGCTCCACCAGTTCTTCGCGGTTGCCCACCACGCGCAGCCGCACATCCACGCCCGGGTGCTCTTCATGAAAGCGCGCCAGCATCTGCGGCACAAAGTACTTGGCCGTGCTGACGATGCCGATGGTCAGGAGCCCGTGTTCCAGCCGCTTGAAGCGCGCCATCGCGTTGTCGGCCTCCCTTCAGGTTGGCCTGCAAGCGGCGGGCATGCACCAGGAAGTATTCGCCTGCGGTGGACAGCGACACCTGGCGGCCATGGCGGTCAAACAGCGACAGGCCCACCTGGGCTTCTAGCTCCTTGATCTGCATCGACACGGCAGGCGGGGTGAGGTGCAGGTTGGCAGCGGCCACGGCCATGCTGCCGTGTTGTGCGGCCTCCGTGAAAATCCCGCAGTTGGCGGAAGGTGATGTTCATAGGTAAGCCGACGCTTATCTGTTGAAGAAGAAAGTGTGACTTTTCTTTAACTCACGCCTTGCCTAAATTGGGCTCCTGTCGCGAACCAGCGCCACCCGCCCGCCAGACCAGGAGCCGCCTTGAACAAGCCCGTCGAAGATGCCGTGATCACCGACGCCAAGAAGCGCTACAGCGCGGGCGTGCTCAAGTACAAGCAGATGGGTTATTGGCAGCCCGATTACGTGCCCAAGGACACCGACCTCATCGCCATGTGAAAGAGATCAACGCCTGCCGCAAGACCTTAGCCACTATGTGCGGGTGACGGCCTTCGACTCCACCCAGGGTGTGGAATCGGTGCGCATGTCCTTCATAGTCAACCGGCCTGCCAAGGAGCCCGGCTTCGGCCTGGCGCGCCAGGAGATCGACGGCCGCCAGGTGCGCTACCGCATCTCGTCCTATGCCACCGACAAGCCCGAAGGCGAACGGTACTAGGCGGCTGGGTGATGGAGCCATCTGCAAGCACCGGCGCCAGGACGGTCGCCGAAGTGCTGGGTGAAAGCCAGGTCGAAGCGGTGATGGACGAATTGGACCGCGACCTGGTCGGCTCGTCACCGGTGAAGCAGCGCGTGCGGGACATTGCCGCGCTGCTGGTCATCGACAAGCTGCGCCTGAACCTGGGGCTGTCGGCGCAGAACGCCAGCCTGCACATGAGCTTCACCGGCAACCCCGGCACCGGCAAGACCACGGTGGCGATGCGCATGGCGCAGATCCTTCACCGCCTGGGTTATGTGCGCAAGGGCCACCTCGTCGCGGTGACACGCGACGACCTGGTGGGCCAGTACATCGGCCACACGGCGCCCAAGACCAAGGAAGTGCTGAAGAAGGCGATGGGCGGCGTGCTCTTCATCGACGAGGCCTATTACCTGTACCGGCCCGAGAACGAACGCGACTACGGCCAGGAAGCCATCGAGATCCTGCGGCCAAGCCATCGTCACCCTGCTGTGCGCGCTGGTCACGCGCAGCGGCTATGCCTGGCAGCCCTTGCTGAGACGGCTGGGCCGCCGCTGACGCCCGCCTGAGGGGTCAGTTCTTCTCCGGCTGACCAGGGCTGAGCAACGTGCCTTCGCGCCAATGGCGTTGCACGTCCGGCAGGCCGTCGAAGAACCAGCCCGGCGAAGACAGCCGTTGCTCGTTCGACTCTTCTTCGATCCGCACCGTGGCGGCATGGTAGAAATAGACGAAAGCGGGGTCCTGTTGCCGCGCCGCCAGCACCGTGGCGATGCCCTTGAAGGGCAGATAGGCCTGCACCTGGTTCGAGAACACCCATTCCCCGTCCGCAAACTCGCGCCAGCCGATGCTTCCGGCCAAAGCCGCCGCGGCAGCGCCGCCCGGGCCACTGGCAGGTCGGGGCCGATCGACCACGAAGCCCTTCGCCGCTGCACGCGCGCGCCCCAGTGGCAGCAGCAGTTGATAGCGCGGTTCGGGGTCGGACATCCATTCGACGTACACGCCCTGGCGCAACACGGGCCGCCCGGGCACCAAGGTGCCGAAGCCTTCGCGTTCAAACAGCGAACGCGCGGTCGCGAGCCGGCGGGCGCGCAGTTCGGCCTCCTGGCCCGGCGCGGCGCGCATGGCTGCAAACCAGTCGAGCGGATCACGAACGATGCGAAACGACGCTGCGATGCGCTCGACCTGCGCGGCAGCGCTTTCCAGATCGATCTCTTTCTTCACCGCGTGCCAGACCAGTTGCAGCCGGCGCGCACGGTCGGCGTAGAGAGACAAGAAGGCAGCTTCCGTCACGCCGCCACGGCTGTAGGTGCCCTCGGTCGTCGTCAGTGTGCCGGTGCCCAACGCGCGGCCGGGCAGTCGCCGGGGCTACTCCAGGTGGATGCCCATGCGGCGCGACACCTGCGCGTATTCGGCGTCGGGGGCGTCGGGGGCGTCGGGCGCCATCACCGACACGATCAACTGCTGTCGGTAGGCCGTGACGCTGCCCATCGACGCCCACAGGTAGGTTGAAGAAAAGCCGAAAGTCAGCCGTTCCATCAGGTCATCGCGGTAGCGGCTTCCGTGCTCGGCCGTGAGTGCCGACGGGGCAGCCAGCACCTTGATCTTGTCTTCGGCCCGCAGACTCGCCGGCACGTCGATGACGGCGATGTCTGCCAGCCGCCGCGGGGTGAGATGGGGCTGGGCATGACACGTCACAGCCCAGGCGCCGATGCCGATCAGCAGCCAGGCCCTCATCAGCCAGCCGCAGCGGACCGGGCTTGCCGGCCTTGACCGGCTGGCAAAGAGGACGCGGCAGAAAGAGGAATTGGCGGAAGCGGTG